>OJAR01000046.1_pt1 | contig 43512 bp, 47 predicted proteins | sample 1589431 | NCBI WGS metagenome assembly OJAR01 (sample SAMN03283242) | human gut metagenome | biome: human-associated habitat; material: feces | host: Homo sapiens | place: Peru | collected 2012 | reverse complement strand
AAGGCGGCAGAACAGTAGGTTCAGGCGCAGTTATCGCTATTAACGAATAATTTTATTTCTAAATCAAAGGCTGTTTTGCGTTGCAAGGCAGCCTTTTTTAGAGGAAATTAGTGTTTTTTGTCAGCTTGACCAAAAATCTGACGGTTCGATATGCACGAACGATTAAAACAATGTTTACTTAATAATTAAGAGCTTTGATATTAATATGAAAATTACATATTGAGGTTAGTACAAAGGAAAGGGAATATTACTATGGACAAAAATAACGGCGCAATCTATGACGCCAGAACGCTCGGTAAGCCCAAAATGATAATTTTGGGTATCCAGCATATGTTCGCAATGTTCGGCGCAACCATACTTGTTCCGATCATTACGGGACTTGATATTTCAACAACATTGCTTATGGCAGGACTCGGAACACTTTTGTTCCACATAATTACAAAATTCAAGGTGCCTGCTTTCTTGGGTTCCTCGTTTGCGTTTCTTGGCGGTTATGCCGCTGTAAAGGCTCTTGCCCCCGAAGGAACCGACCCTAATTTAATGCTTCCGTATGCCTGTCTCGGCGTTGCGGTTGCGGGACTTGTTTATCTTGCTCTTGCCGCTATCATTAAGTGCATCGGAATTGAAAAGGTAATGCGCTTTTTCCCGCCTGTTGTAACAGGCCCAATCATAATTGCTATCGGTTTGGGACTTGCTCCGTCTGCTGTAAACAACTGTACAACAAACTGGTTTCTTGCAATAGTTGCACTTGCCGTAATTGTAATTTTCAATATTTGGGGCAAGGGAATGGCAAAAATCATTCCGATAATTCTCGGACTCCTTATTTCCTATGGCGTAGGACTTATTCTGTATTTTATTGCTGAGGCTAATCCTCAGCTTATAACCGATGTACCGTGGCTTTTTTCGGGAGGTACGAATGAAGCGGGCGAGTTTGTTAAGATATTTGACTTCTCCGAGCTTAACACAATATTTTCAAATATAGCAAGCGGCCATATCTTTGGCACTGAGGGACTTATCGGAATTCCGATTCATTGGGATCAGACAGTGTTCGGAGGAATCGACTATACCAACGGTTCGGTAATCGCTTCTGCAATCATAGCCATTGTTCCGATTTCGCTTGCTACTATGATGGAGCATATCGGAGACATCGCTGCTATAAGTTCAACTGTCGGCAAAAACTATATCGGAGATCCCGGACTTCACCGCACACTTACAGGCGACGGACTTGCAACAACAATGGCGTCCTTGTTTGGCGGTCCTGCAAACACAACTTACGGCGAAAACACAGGTGTGCTTGCGCTCACAAGGGTTTATGATCCAAAGGTAATCAGAATTGCGGCTATTTTTGCAGTTTGCATTTCATTCTTTCCCTGCGTTTCGGCAATCATCGGTTCAATACCGAGCTGCATAATCGGCGGAATTTCATTTGTGCTTTACGGTATGATCTCTGCTATAGGTGTAAGAAACGTAGTTGAAAATCACGTTGACTTTACCAAGAGCCGCAACCTTATTGTTGCCGCAGTAATTCTTGTATGTTCACTCGGACTTTCAAGCGATACGGTAAGCTTTGCAATCGGAAGTGCTCAAATCACGCTTTCACCGCTTGCAGTTGCTTCAATCGCAGGTATAGTCCTTAATGCGGTTTTCCCCGGCAAGGATTACAAGTTTAATGCAGACGATTCTGCAAAGCTGAAAAAAGAAGAATAACAGGATAATGATATAATCTAAACGCAAGTGTCCCCCGCCTTTTAGTAGACGGGGGACACTTGTGAGTTTTAGCGGGAGTTATAGTCTTCCGCCGAAACCCTGAGGAGCTAATGCTCCTGTGCATTGCTTTCAATCTGTCGCAAGCAATGCTCATTATGCGACATCCGTTTTTTCATACATAAAATCCGTTAAAAAGCAAAAAGGCCGACCAAACGGTCAGCCTAAAAATCAGCTTTTTAAATTAGCATTAAATTAGCAGAAGAAAACGTCCATTTCTTTTTCAACGCCGTCAGCTACGAAGTAAGCCTTGCTTTCTTCGGGTTTAAGATAAACACTGATTTCTTTAGCGTCTTTGCCGTATGTTGCTTTAACATTTTTGATAACTTCGTCAACAGCAACCTGAACGCCGCCGAATTCTACGAAGAAGTTAACTTTAGCTTCAGCAGGTTTATTTTCAACAGCCTTTTTAGCAGGAGCTTTTTTAACAGGAGCCTTTTTAGCAGGGGCTTTCTTTGCAGGAGCCTTTTTCTCAGCAGCCTTAGCAGGTGCAACTTTGGCTGTTTCATTTTCAGTAGCCTTAGCAACAGGCTTAACTGTTTCTTTTTCAACAGCCTTAGCGGCGGTTTTTTTCGTTGTTGTTTCAGTTTTCTTTGTTGCCATAACAAATCCCTCTTTCAATTTAATATAAATTAATTATAATTTTCTTTGCCAGCATATTTATTATACATTTAAGGAAAATATTTGTCAATAAATACAAATTATTTTCAGCAATTAATACATATTTACAGAAATTCAAAAAAACCGTTAGTTAATATTAACAATATATTTAATGTGATTTTGTCGAAAATACCATTGCGAGGCGTATTTGTCATTTGTGAATTGTGAAATTGAAAAGATCGGCATAATATGTTAAAATTAACTTTACGGACTTTGCAAAGAAATCAAGGTGACTTTTTTGGTTGAAAACTTTTTAATTATATCTCAGCAGGTGCTCGTACTTTTCATTTTGGTTGCTGTGGGATTTTTATGCGGAAAAAAAGGGCTGATAGATGATGTTGCATCAAAAAAGCTGACCGACATTGTGCTCTATGTCGTTACTCCGTGCGTAATGATTTCGGCTTTCCAGCGTGAATTTTCGGTTGAACTTGTCGGCAAAATAATAATAGCCGCCGTTTGTGCGGCGCTTATCCATGCAGGCTCAATACTTTTGGCAAAGCTGATTTTCCGCGACAAGAATGAAAGCAGAAAAAAGGTACTGAGGTTTTCGGTAATATTTTCAAACTGCGGCTTTGTGTCGCTCCCGCTCCAAAAGGCAATTTTGGGCGACGAGGGCTGGTTTTACGGCTCAATTTTCGTTGCTGTATTCAATATTTTTCTGTGGACATACGGGCTTGTTTCAATGAGCGGCGACCGCAGACAGCTTTCAGTAAAAAAGCTTGTTTTTAATCCGGGGATTGTCGGAGTTGCAGTTGCTCTGATACTGTTTTTGTGTAGGATAAATCTTCCCGAAATACTCAGCCTGCCCGTAGATTATCTTGCGGCGCTCAATACGCCTTTGCCAATGCTGATTATCGGTTACTATCTTTCAAAGGCTAACTTCAAGGCGGCGTTTACTGACGCCGGAATATATACCGCTATGGGCGTGAGAATGGTATTGATTCCGCTTATAGCATTGGGATTGATGCTGTTGTTCAGGATAGACAGCACTATAATAGTTGCATTTACCATTGCCGGTTCTGCACCGACTGCCGCAACAACCACAATGTTTTCAGCAAAGTACGACCGTGACGTTGAACTGTCGGTAGGCGTCGTTGCCTCAACAACTGTTATTTCATTGGTGACAATGCCGCTTGTTACTGCGCTTGCCCAGACGATTTCAGGATAAGGGAGATTATTATGCCGCGAAGCTCTATGCAAAAGCAGAAACTGCTGTATTTGCAAAAAATTCTGCTTGAAAAAACCGATGAACATCATGCGCTTACTTTAGCCGAGCTAAAAGAGCAGCTTGCCGCATATGGTATTGCCGCCGAAAGAAAAAGCCTTTATGACGACCTTGAAATTCTGGAAAAGTTCGGTATTGACATCTGCAAAATACGTTCAAAGTCCACAAGGTACTATGTCGGAAACAGGAATTTTGAAATTCCCGAGCTTAAACTGCTTGTTGACGCTATACAAAGCTCAAAATTTATAACGCACAAAAAAAGCCTGACGCTTATCAAAAAGCTTGAGGGACTTGTAAGCGAAAATGACGGAAAGCAGCTCCAAAGGCAGGTCTATGTAGCAAACCGTATAAAGACGGTCAACGAAAGAATATATTATAACGTAGATAACATACACAATGCTATTTCCGAGAATAAAAAAATTCGCTTTAAATATTTCAAACTTAAGGTAAACTTCGGAACGGAAGAAAAGATAGTAAAGGCTGTACGCAAGAACGGCGCACCGTATGTGGTTTCGCCTTGGGCGTTGTGCTGGGACGATGAAAATTATTACCTCATCGGTTATGACGAGGACGCCGATTTGATAAAGCACTATCGGGTAGATAAAATGGAAGACATAGAGATAATCGACAGCCCGCGCAAGGGCGATGATAAGTTTAAAAGCTTTGACATAGCAAGCTATTCAAAAAGCGTGTTTTCAATGTTCGGCGGAAACGAAACCGAGGTAATGCTGTCGGCGGACAATGACCTTGTGGGAGTTATTGCGGACAGATTCGGCAAGAACGTGTTTATCACCAAAGAGAGCGACGCAACATTTTGTATATCGGTCAATGTTATGCTAAGCCCTCAGTTTTATGCCTGGGTGTTTGGCTTTGGCGGTAAAATGCGTATTTTGTCACCGAAAAACGCCGTTGATGAATTCAAAGCGCAGATAGCGAGTGTGCAGAAAAGCTGTAAGTAAGAAAAGAGCATTATGTTTATTAGCCTTGAGTAAAGCATTTTAATTACAAATTAGGAACGAAACGAAAAAGTATAAAGCTATAATCCGCAATCAGCAACCAAGTGTGTGATGTGGACTATAGCTTTTGATTTTAATTGAACTATAACCTTAGTGGGAATATCCCTCGTCTCTTAGGCGGGAGGTGTCGGTTCAAAATTTCAGAGTGAGTAATATTCTTACACCGAAACCACGAGGAGTTAACGCTCCTTTGAACCGGTTTACATCATTATTGTTTGAAGCTTTATTTCTGTTATTTATCGCCGGAACGGGTGATAAGAGCGGCAAGCAGCCCAAAGAATATTGCCGCCGCAATACCTGCCGCGGCGCTTGTCAGTCCGCCTGTTAAAATTCCCAGCGCTCCGTCCGAGTTGAGCGCTCTTTTAACGCCCTCGCTCATAAGGTAGCCGAATCCGCTGATAGGAACAGCCGCACCTTCTCCCGCAAATTCAACAAGAGGCTTGTACACACCCACGGCACCTAAAATTATGCCTGCAACTACAAATCCTGTCAGTATTCTTGCGGGTGTGAGCTTGGTTTTATCAATAAGTATCTGACCGATGACGCATATCAGACCGCCTACCCAGAACGCATTTAAATATTGCATAAAAACACTTCTTTCAAAGTTTTTAGTAATTATCAATAAATATTGTTTTCAAAACTTGTTCAATAATTCCAAATGCAAAAAAATTAATGTGATGAAAGATTGAAAATTTATGTTCTAACACTGATTTTTTTAATATATCTCTACACAAATTCGCATTTTTGTAGTATAATTTATAATGTTGATTTCTACCCGAATGGATACAGAGGTAGAAAACATTGTAATTTTAAGGAGTGAAATCAGGATGGTTGAGGTTACAAACCTTACGAAATGTTACGGCAGTATCAAGGCTGTCGATAACATCAGCTTCACCGTCGAACAAGGTGAGGTGCTGGGCTTTCTCGGACCGAACGGCGCCGGAAAATCCACAACTATGAATATGCTTACGGGCTATATTTCATCAACAGCCGGAACGGTTAAAATCGACGGCTTTGATATTCTTGAGGACCCTAAGCAGGCAAAGCAGAAGATAGGCTATTTGCCGGAGATTCCGCCGCTGTACCTTGATATGCCCGTCAGAAAGTATCTTGAGTTTATGTTTGACCTGAAAAAGGTCAAGCTGCCAAAAAAGGAGCACATCGACGAGGTAATGCGACTTGTCAAGATTTCCGACAAATCGGAACGCATTATCAAAAATCTGTCAAAGGGTTATCGCCAGCGTGTGGGTTTTGCACAGGCACTTTTGGGCAACCCGCCGGTGCTGATACTTGACGAGCCTACCGTAGGTCTTGATCCGAATCAGATAATTGAGATACGCAAGCTGATAAAGAGTTTGGGAAAGAAACACACTGTTATTTTTTCATCTCACGTTCTTTCGGAAATCTCTGCCACTTGCGACAGAATCATTGTGATTTCAGAGGGCAAGATTGTTGCCGACGCAAAAACAAATGAGCTTTCTACGGCTGTTTCGGGCGAACAAAGACTTTCGCTTGTTGTTGAGGGCAACAGCTCCGATGTGATTTCGGCTGTCAAAAAGATACCTGCCGTTGTGCGTGCTTCAAAGGATCGTGATATGTCCGAGAACAGCGCAAAATATATTGTCCGTTATGAAAACGGTACCGATATCCGCAGGGATGTGTTTAACGCAATGGTAAGGATAGGTGCGGTGATACTTGATATGCAGTCGGGTAACGAAACGCTTGAAGACATATTCCTTGAGCTTACAGCTCAAGAACAGAGCAAATTTATTGATAACGGAGGTAAAAACTGATGAGTGCAATATTAAAAAGAGAGCTTTCCTCCTATTTTAACTCTGCTACGGCATATGTTGTAATGGCGGTTTACTTTTTCTTTTCGGGACTGTTTTTCTATCTCTACTGCTTTGGCTACAATTCGGCAAGTCTTGCGGGAGTTTACGGAAATATGTTCTATATAATTATGTTTATAATCCCGATAATCACAATGAAAACCTTTGCCGAAGAAAAGCGTCAAAAGACCGATCAGGCACTTTTGACTGCTCCGACAAGCCTTACCGAAATCGTTTTGGGCAAGTTTTTGGGAGCATTTATTCTTTATGCTATTTGCAGCTGCATTTACCTTGTTTATGCGGTTATCATTTCTTTCTTTACCACACCCGAATGGTCGGTAATTCTCTGCACATTTTTAGGCGTTATACTTTTGGGAGCCGCACTCATTGCCATTAATGTGTTTATCTCGGTTTTGACCGAAAGTATGATAATTGCGGCAGTTTTCGGTATGGCCGTAGGTCTTTTGATAAGTATGCTCAGCAGCCTTGCAAGTATGGTTTCGATAAGCTGGATTTCAAGCGTATTGAAGTCTGTAAGCTTTATGGAGTATTACACTAACTTTACTTACGGAATTTTAAGCATTGTTGACGTAGTGTTTTTCCTGAGCGTTACCGCACTGTTTTTGTTTTTCACGGTGCGTGCTCTTGAAAAAAGGCGCTGGAGCTGAGGGAGGTAATGAAAATGAGCCAAGAAAACAAAAATTTGAACACAACCGCTCCCGAAACTCAGGAAACTGCAGCTTCGGCTGCCGATAATAAATCGAAAAAATCTCCGAAAGCCGGCAAACCGAAAAAGAGCGGCGGCTTTAAGGCTTTTATGAAGTCACGCAAAGCAAAGCACGGCTCAATTGCCGTTGTTATTATTGCGGTCGTAATTGCCGTTACCATAGTTTTAAACATAGTCTGCGGATTGCTCGTTGACCGTTTCCCGAATCTCAAGCTTGACCTTACGTCAAACGGAGCGTTTGAATTGCAGAGCGATACCGTTGATTATGTGCAGAACCTTGACGATGATGTTGAAATCCACGTTCTTTCGGCAAGATCGTCATTTGAAAATAACGGTACATATTTTGTCCAGGCGTCAAATCTTCTTGACAAAATGGAGAGCGAATCAAACGGCAAAATAACGCTGGATTTTGAAGATGTTGCAACAGACCCGAATTTTGCAAACAAATATCCCGATATAAACTGGGACGGGGACGCAAAAAATATTATACTTGTTGTAAGCGGCGATCAATACAGAGCGCTTACGCTTGAGGACTGCTTTGATTACGATTCACAATACTACAGCTATTCAGGATCGTATCAGTTTACCGGAACAAAGGTTGAGCAGGCTGTAGTTACGGCAATTCTCAACGTAACTACCAAAGACAAGATAGTTGTCGATATGATAACGGGCAACGGCGAGCAGGACTACAGCGCAATAAAGAGCCTGCTTGAAAAGAACGCTTATCAGGTGAACGAGGTATCGCTTGCCACAAGCGGCATTGATGACGACGCAGACATCGTGTTCCTGTTTGCACCGTCTGTTGACCTTGACGACAGTGCGTCGGAGAAGCTTTCAACCTGGCTTGATAACGGCGGCAAATACGGAAAGACTATGATATATGTTCCCAGCCCCGAAAAAACAGATACGCCGAATCTTGACGATCTTATGTCCGATTGGGGGATGCAGGTAGACGACGGTTATGTTTTTGAAACAAATCCAAAGTATCTTGTAAGCAACACAAGTCCGTATGCGTTTATCACGGATTATACAGATTATTATCAGGAAAATCTTAAAAATGCCAAAATTCCTGTTCTTACATCAAACGCACACGATATTATAATCAAGGACGAATCAGCCGCTCATGCGCTTTTAACAACCTCGACAAGCGCAGGAGTATGCCCCTATGACGCAGACGACGACTGGAACTATCAGGACGCCATAAAAGGTACTGCGCTCAATATTGCGGCAGAGGGCGTTAAAACGGGCGACGATGACGCAAAATCAAATATGATTGTTTTCGGTTCATATATGATGTTTACCGAAAGCGTAATGTCGATAAACAGCTTCAACAACTCGGCTTATCTTATGAACATCGTAAATACCGTGGTTGACAAATCCGACGCGGCTATTACTATTGAGAGCAAATCACTTGACAGCGGAGAGCTTGGCGTAACCGATGTAACGCCCGGAAATATCATTCTTGTGATATTTGTATTTGTTGTTCCTATCGGCATACTTATCACGGGAATTGTAGTATGGCTTCGCAGGAGGAACAGATAATGAAAAAGAACAAAAAAGCACTGATTATCGTCGGCATAGCCGCAGTACTTCTTTTGGGGTTGATGCTTTTGCTCATCTTCCTGCCAAAGGGGGGCTCCGATGACACCGCAACATATGACGAGGGTATCAAAATGGAAACCTCGGTTGACGAAAACGGCGTTCATCAGGTAACGATCGACACCGACGAGAACGGCAACATTGAAAACAACAGCTACGGCACGCTTATGGAATATGTGCCTGCCGATATTTCGGAAATACATCTTGAAAACGACAAGGGAACGATGGATATAACTTCCGAAACTCCGGTTGACAGCGACGGCAAGACCGAGACCACAAAATATACGATAGTGGGCTTTGAGGATTATGCTACGCAGTCGGGAATGCCCGATGAAATTGCAAATTCCGCCGCCTCCATAGAATTCAAAAAGGTTGCAACCCTTGATAAGAGCAGGGCTGGAGAATACGGCTTTGACAGCCCGCGAAGCACCGTTACCGTTACATATAATGACAACACCAAGGCTATCATTACCGTGGGCAACGACGCTCCCCAGTCGGCGGGAACATATATAAGGTTCGGTACGGGCGACGCAATATATCTTGTTGATACCAATACCGTTTCTCCGTTTGACTACGGACTTACCGATCTTATGAGCCTGACGATCAACGATTCCGCCTCGGATTCGGACAAATCTCAGGCAAGCTCTATCACGATTTCAGGTTCGGCATTTTCCGACGATATAGTGCTTGAGCCTAACGACGGCGGCAAAACCTCGGCTTCGTATATCATTAAGGAGCCGGTACAGGGACATGCAAACGAGAGTGAAAGCAGTAAGATTGAGGGCGGAATACGGGGCTTGTATGCCGAAAGCGTAAAAATGGTTGCGCCGTCCGATTCTCAGCTTGCAGACCTCGGACTTGCAGAGCCGTATGCCGAGGTAAGGGCGGTATATTCCGACACTACGGTTGATATTATCAGCTCAGAACCCGACTCCGACGGTAAGGTTTATGTTATGCTCAGCGGCGGAAATGTGGTCTATGTAATGGATTCTTCAAAAGTACCCTGGGTAACAACGAGCTATGAAAAGCTGATAAGTGAGTATGTGCTTTATCCAAAGCTTACCGCACTTTCCGGTTTGTCAATAGAATTGGGCGGAGAAACATATGACTTTGAGCTTTCCTCAAAGACCTCAAACACCACCGACGGCAATGGAAACGAAACCTCATCGGTTGAAACCGTTATTGAATATGACGGAAGAGAAATCGCTTCGGAAAAATTCTCGACCTTTTATGACGCTGTTGCGCTGATTGAGCTTGCAGACGCTAAAAGTGACAGTACAAGCGGCGATCCGATAGTTTCAATAACATATACTTATGAATCCGACGATTCTTCCGATACCGTAAAATACTACAAGACAAGCGGTGATCGCTATGCCGCCGAGCTGAACGGTACGATTATCGGTCACGTTCATCAGTCCGCCGTCAACAGACTTTCGGCAGACGTGGAGGAACTTATAAAAAAAGCAGACTAATCATTGAGGAGTGATATTATGGGTATGACAATGTCCCAAAAAATACTTGCGGCTCACGCAGGACTGGACGAGGTAAAGGCAGGACAGCTAATCGAGGCAAAGCTTGATATGGTACTTGGCAATGATGTTACTTCGCCTGTTGCAATCAATGTATTTGAAGAAAACGGTGCCACCGATGTATTTGATAACACGAAGATTGCTATGATAATGGACCACTTTACACCCAACAAGGATATCAAAGCGGCAACACAGGTAAAGCAGACAAGAACCTTTGCCCGAAAATATGATATTAAAAATTATATGGACGTGGGCGAAATGGGAATTGAGCACGCTCTTCTGCCCGAAAAAGGACTTGTAGGTCCGGGTTGTTTGTGCATCGGCGCAGACTCTCATACCTGCACATACGGTGCGCTGGGGGCTTTTTCAACGGGCGTAGGCTCTACCGATATGGCGGCAGGAATGATAAGCGGCAAGGCGTGGTTCAAGGTTCCGTCCGCAATAAAATTCAACCTTATCGGAAAACCGCAGAAATATGTGAGCGGCAAGGATGTTATTCTTCATATAATCGGTAAAATCGGCGTTGACGGCGCACTTTACAAGTCAATGGAATTTGTCGGTGAGGGACTTAAATATCTCGGAATTGACGACAGACTGACGATTGCCAATATGGCTATTGAAGCAGGTGCAAAAAACGGTATTTTCCCGGTTGACGACATCACCCGCGAATACTGCAACGGCAGATACAAGGGAACTCCCGTTGAATACACAGCCGACGAGGACGCGGTATATGACGAGGAATACACGATTGACCTTTCAGCGCTTCGCCCGACGGTATCATTCCCGCACCTCCCAGAAAACACAAAAACAGTCGATGAGATCGGCGAAAAGGAAGTTAAGATTGACCAGTGCGTTATCGGCTCCTGTACAAACGGCAGAATAACCGACCTAAGAGCCGCCGCAGAGATACTTAAGGGCAAAAAGGTGGCAAAGGGCGTAAGATGTATAATTATTCCCGGAACTCAGCAGATATGGCTTGACGCAATGCACGAGGGCTTGTTTGACATATTTGTAAACGCAGGAGCGGTTGTGTCCACTCCGACCTGCGGACCTTGCCTCGGAGGACATATGGGCATACTCGCCGCAGGCGAAAAGGCGATTTCAACAACAAACCGTAACTTTGTAGGCAGAATGGGACACGTTGACAGTGAGGTTTATCTTGCAAGTCCGGCTGTTGCCGCCGCAAGTGCCGTTACGGGCTATATTACAAATCCCGAAAAGCTTTAAGAAAGGTTAGGTATGCAGTATGAATGCAAGAGGAACAGTACATAAATTCGGCGACAATGTCGATACGGACGTAATAATCCCTGCCCGTTATCTTAACACGGCTTCACACAAGGAGCTTGCCGCTCATTGTATGGAGGATATTGACAAGGATTTTGTAAACAAGGTCAAAGAGGGCGATATTATGGTAGCCGAAAAGAATTTTGGCTGCGGCTCGTCCCGTGAACACGCTCCCATAGCTATCAAAACAAGCGGAATTTCCTGCGTGATCGCCTCGACCTTTGCAAGAATTTTCTACCGCAACTCAATCAACATCGGACTTCCGATACTCGAATGTGACGAGGCGGCAAAGGAGATAAAGGACGGCGATACCGTAAGCGTAAACTTTGACACGGGCGTTATAACCGACGAAACCACCGGCAAGACATATAAGGCAGAGCCGTTTCCCGAGTTTATCCAGAATATCATCAAAAAAGGCGGACTTATCAAGTCTATCACAGAGTAATATTTCGGCAGGGCTTTTGCCCTGCCTTTTTGTGTCGGATACATTAGCGCTGCAAATTCTCTGAGATTTTTTGCATTGCATATTAGCTTGTAAAAAAATACTTGAAAAATAGGGGATAATATCGTATAATATCAATAACTGAGTAATATTTTGGCTCAACTATATTTGAAAGGAGAAGTACATATGATTTATTCAAAAGAAGTAGAAAATATGTGTACTGTTGCAAAAGGACCAAAGCACGGTCCCGCACCTATTCCCGAAGAGGGCAAGTGGGTAAAAGCTTATGAGATCAAAGACATTTCCGGTCTTTCACACGGTGTAGGCTGGTGTGCACCTCAGCAGGGTGCCTGCAAGCTCACACTTAACGTAAAGGACGGCGTTGTTCAGGAGGCTTTGGTTGAAACGATCGGCTGTTCGGGTATGACTCACTCGGCTGCTATGGCCGCTGAAATTCTTCCGAACAAAACTCTCCTTGAGTGCCTTAACACCGACCTTGTCTGTGATGCAATCAACACCGCTATGAAGAACATCTTTGAACAGCTCGTTTACGGCAGAAGCCAGACAGCTTTCTCGGAGGGCGGACTTCCTATCGGCGCAGGTATGGAGGATCTCGGAAAGGGACTTCGTTCACAGGTTGGTACAATGTACAGCACAAACGCAAAGGGCGTTCGTTTTATGGAAATGGCAGAGGGCTATGTTCTCAAAACCGCTCTTGACGAAAACGACGAGGTTATCGGCTATCAGTTCGTAAAGCTCGGCAAGATGCTTGAAGATATCCGCCACGGCGTTGAGCCAAATGAAGCATACAAAAACAACATCGGTCAGTACGGTCGCTTTGACGGAGCAGCCAAGTATATTGACCCCCGTGAAGAATAATTCGGTAAGGAGGACGCAATAATGGCAGTACAGTTTGAAAGTATGGAAAGAAGAATGCCTAAAATTGAGAAGTGCCTTGCCGAATACGGTATTGCAGATCTTGAAGAGGCAAGAAAAATTTGTAACGACTTGGGCTTTGACCCCTACGACATCGTAAAGGGTGTTCAGCCTATCGCTTTTGAAAACGCAGGCTGGGCTTATACCCTCGGTTGTGCGGTAGCAGTTAAAAAGGGTGTAAAGACTGCGGCTGAGGCTTCTGAAGCTATCGGTATCGGTCTTGAGGCTTTCTGTATTCCCGGCTCTGTTGCAGAGCAGAGAAGTGTAGGCAGAGGCCACGGCAACCTCGGCGCAATGCTTTTAAGAGATGAAACAAAATGCTTTGCATTTCTTGCAGGTCACGAAAGCTTTGCTGCGGCAGAGGGCGCTATCGGTATTGCCCGTAACGCAAACAAGGCAAGAAAAGAACCGCTCAGAGTTATTCTTAACGGTCTCGGCAAAGATGCCGCTTATATCATTTCAAGAATCAACGGCTTTACATATGTAAAGACTCAGTTTGATTACTTTACCTCAGAACTTAAAATCGTTGAAGAGAGAGCTTTCTCAGACGGCGAAAGAGCAGCAGTTCGCTGCTACGGCGCAGACGATGTTCGCGAGGGCGTAGCAATTATGCAGCACGAAAACGTTGGTGTTTCCATTACAGGTAACTCAACCAACCCGACTCGTTTCCAGCACCTTGTTGCAGGTACATACAAGAAATGGGCTATTGAAAACGGCGTTAAATATTTCTCCGTTGCTTCCGGCGGCGGTACAGGTCGTACACTTCACCCTGACAATATGGGTGCAGGTCCTGCTTCTTACGGTCTTACAGACTCAATGGGCAGAATGCACGGCGACGCTCAGTTTGCAGGTTCATCTTCGGTTCCTGCTCACGTTGAGATGATGGGTCTTATCGGTATGGGTAACAACCCAATGGTAGGCGCAACAGTTGCTTGTGCGGTTGCAGTTTACGAAGCACTTAAATAATTTATTGCAATTAAAGCCGAAGCTCCGCTGTATATTCAACGGTGTTTCGGCTTTTTGTTTTAATTAAAGGAGTGGTAAAATGCATTTTAATGACGAATATTTTACTTCGGTTATCAACGCTTTTGAAAAGCTTAACGAGGTTGACTCGGTTGTGCTCGGCGGTTCACGCTCAACTGGTGAGACTATGACATATACGTTTATTGCTCGGGCGATTTGTCGCTTGAACAAAAGGCAAGTGTGCTGAAACCGTTTTGCAGTATGACCGAGATAGGAAACCATTATTGGGAGCTTGAGGATAATTGTGTGCTGAGCAACGGAATATCACTTGATGTCATTTATAGAAGCATTGATAAATTCGAGGGCTACCTTAAATTTGTTGTGGACGAGGGAGTATCGTTTAACGGTTATACCACCTGCTTTTGGCATAATATAATCAACAGTAAGGTTTTGTTTGATAAATCGGGAAAATTCACCGAATTACAGAAAAAATACACCATAGACTATCCGGAAAAGCTGAGGGAAAATATCATTTCCAAAAATCGCAAGCTACTCAGCGGAGTTCTTCCGTCGTACGACAAACAAATCAAAAAGGCGGCGCAAAGAAACGACCTTGTAAGCGTACACCACAGGATAACCGAATTCCTTGCAAGCTATTTTGACATTATTTTTGCACTCAACAGATTAACTCACCCGGGTGAGAAAAAACTTGTTTCACTTTGCAAAAAGAATTGTAAAATTTTGCCCGAAAATTTTGAAGAAAGCATAAATGCTTTGCTTGCTTCGGTCACAAAGGGCAACTCATATGACATTGTCTGCGATATGGTAGCAGAGCTTGATAAGGTGATTACAGTAAAATAGTTGCAATATTATGCTAACGGTAACTTATTTAAATAAAAATTTGACCTCTCCTTTTTTGGAGAGGTCTTTGTCATATCAATAAAATTAAATTTTCCGCCCAATAGTCAAGCTTGGTTTCAAATTCAAATTCAAGAATATCGGAGTTTTCATAGGAATGTTCAACTTCCTTTGAGTATTTTTGCATAATCCTTGAAAGACGTTCTTTGTCATATGCTCCGCCGTTCCTGAGCTGTGCTTCTATTCCCGATATGATAATATAGGCGCACACAAGTCTTTGAAACGGAAGCATAACGTCATAGGTGTCTATTGCCTTGAGGTAATAGACGTAGATATAGTAAAGCGCAAGCTTTTCATAATCTTCATCGTATTCCTCGGACACCTTGCAGTCATTGCAGTTATTTGCGGCATCGTCTAACAGATTTCGCCATCTGTCGCTGACGATTTCAAGCCGCTCGTGAAGTTCAAAAATAAATTTACGGTCGGCTTTTTCGGTATTGCTATCCGTTTTTACTTCGGGTATATCCTCAAATGAATAGTTGTCGCTGTCGATAAGATCCTGAACTTCGCTGTTAAACAGAATACATCTTTTTAGTCTGTCTGCAAACGGCTTTGATTTGTCGGACAGTATCCGAACGCTTTGCGCTCTTGCTTTCAGCAAAAATTCCATATATTCCGTGCTGTATTCAACATTTGTTTTGTCAAAATCTTCGGTATAAAAATCTTCGTACGGGTCGCCCTCAAAATTCAGTATCAGCTTTGAAGCAACTGGACAGGCGAACGAGAGCATATGTTCGGTAAACGTGATATAGTCCTGCGTTATTCTCGGAAAATTTTTGCAGGTTTCGCAAAGATGTTCTTCGCCGAGATTTATGTAGATGTCACAAAGCATATCATCGTTCCAAAACGGACACCTGCCGTCCTTCCGTGATATGAAAATTCGGTTGTCGTCATCGCCGTCAACGGTAAGGCTCCTTATCTTATCGCCGAATTCTCCTTTTACGGTGTTGTAAAACTTTTCAGCGTTGTCGTCAAGCTCGACGTCCCAGTCCTTGCAGCAGCTGTCGGGGCATTTGTTGGCTATGCACTTAAAGTCTTTGTAGTATTTAGGATAAATGTGTTTCATTTTCTTATGTCCATTCCAATGTCAGAAAAAATTGCTCATATGCGTCGTCCCAGCCGTCTATCTGATTAACCCCGCCGCCGTTCACACTTCTGAGCTTGGCGTCGCTTGCGTTCTGCCCTACGGCAAAAAGCTCGCCGAGCGTGATATTATAACCGTTTTTCTGACAAAACTCGCAAAAATTTTCTAAAGGGTTACTGCTTTGCTTGGTTTGAATAAGAGCGGATTTAAGCTGTCCGTCAGATTTTGCGTCGTGCAGGAGCCTGTCAAGCTCCTGTTCTGTTGTGCCGTTCATAATACTACCTCTTTTTTACGCTTGTTCCCAAAACGTCCGATATATCTGAAATTGTGATAAACGCCTTTGAGTCGATTTGCAGAACAATGTCCTTGAGCTTTGAAACCTGAAATCGGTTTATGACAAAGTAAATTGCGGATTTGCTTTCCTGAGAATAATAGCCTTTTACATCAAACTGGGTTATTCCGTGACCGAATTCCTCGGAAACCTTACTGCATATTTCATCGCTTTTGTCGGTGATTATCATTACCGATTTTTCTTTGTCAAAGCCCTCAACAATGAAGTCGATGGTTTTAAGCGCAACCGCATATGCAATGATTGAATAGAGCGGCAGCTCCCAGCTTTGGAAAATGCAGCCTATCACGATATACAGAGCTGCGTTAAAAATCATAATAAACGTACCTACGGAAATACCGAGCTTTTTTGCAAATACTACCGCAAGCACTTCAATACCGTCAAGCACTGCGCCGAATCGTATAGTAAGACCGCTTCCGATACCGGAAATAAGTCCGCCGAATATAGCGCACAAAAGAAGGTCGCTGTGCGCTATGGGAGACGCAGTTGTAACATCAACCGGCAGTACATAAGTTATTATATAAGACGCCGCCGAAAAAATCAATACCGTCCAGCCCGAATAAAAGGTAAACAGCAAGCCCTGCTTTTTAAGTCCGAACAGGAACAACGGCAAATTCAGTACGATAAGGAACAGTGAAAATGAAAACTGATCCGGAGTTATCTGCCACAGCAGCATTGAAAGTCCCGAAATTCCGCTGTCATACAGGTTTACCGGGGAAAGAAACATAGTTGCGGCAACTGCATTTATACTTCCGGCAACAAGAAGCCAAAGCATAGTAGAAATTTTGATCTTTTTTAGTTGTTTGCTTTTTGATTTGAGTGTGTTTTTCATTTTATCACTTCCCTTTCAAATGATACCTATTAATACAAAAGGCTGTTTCATCGTAATGAAACAGCCGTTGTAACACTAAAAAAATTATTCAATGGAGTTGTCCAAATACTCCATAAGTTCTTCGTCGTCTTTTTTCTGCTTATCTTTTACAATAAAGAAAGCCGTAAGTGCAGCTGAAAGTGTTGCCACGATCGTAATTATGCCGATGAGAAACGCTAAATTTTTATTTTTCATAAAATGACCTCCAAGTGTTAGAATTAATTTGTTATATGCTATATATATTTATATTCTAACATTTTTTATAAAAAAGTCAACACCAAAACAAAAAAAGCAGAGAAATTCTCTGCTTTTAAGGTTAAGCTTAATTAAACTTATGTTAGGCTTTCCGAGATTATGCGGAAGCGTTGAGTCTTTTTGCAAGAGAAGACTTGCTTCTTGCGGCTGTATTCTTGTGCATAATACCCTTTGCTGCTGCCTGGTCAATTTTCTTGATAGCAAGACGAACTGCCTCTGTTTTGTTGTCAGCATTTGTGTCAACTGCGTAGTAAGCTTTCTTGATGGCAGTCTTTAAAGCTGACTTTGTAGCCTTGTTGCGAGCTGTCTTTGTAGCAATAACCTTAACACGCTTTTTTGCAGATTTAATGTTTGGCATTGTCCCACCTCCTTAAAATGTCGGTCATATGGATAATATATTAACACAAAACGCCCTGAAAATCAAGTCTTTTTGAAAAAAATATGCAGAAGCGCACGATTTTTATCAAATTAAACTTTTGGTTTCCATATGTTGTATGGGGCGCGGATATTATGTCTATATGCAGGTTTAATCTTCGTCGGTTTCATTGCTTTCGGCAGCTTCGGCATCGGACTGTTTGCGTCTTTTCTTTTTACTGAGGTAAAACATAAACACAACTATAGCAAGAAAGGCTAAAGAAATGCACTTGAAAACTATTCCGAGGGTGCCCTCAAACATCGGAATTCCGCCGAATGAGTTGAGTGCGTACCACACGGTCATAAAGACAAAAAACGCCGACAGCACAAAAGCATATACGCCTTGTCTTGTGCCTATAATAAACGTCAGTACGGCAAGTATTCCCCAGACGAACACATAAGCATACTGTAAGTATTCGTTCATAACATCATTCCTTTCGGGTGTAACTGCATCTGCACTTAGATTATAAAGTTTAACACCTTTTGTTGTCAAGCAAAAGTGAACAAAATGTGAAACTTTTGCAAAAACGGAATTTTTTTCAAAAATGTCTTGACTTTTACTGACTTTGGTATTATATTAAGGGTAAAGTAATTAGCACTCTAACATCGAGAGTGCTAATTACATCAAAATCCGACTCGAAAACAGAGGTGAGCGGTTTGGAGCTGACTGCGAGAAAAGAAAATATCCTGTCGGCAATCGTTCAAAGCTATGTCACCACGGGTGAGCCTGTCGGTTCAAAAAATCTGATATCCCAGGCAGGATTGAATGTTTCTTCGGCAACTGTCCGAAATGAGATGGCCGATCTTGAAAGCAAGGGTTATCTTGTTCAGCCTCATACCTCGGCAGGGCGTGTGCCTACTCAGCAGGGTTACAGGTATTATGTGGATCATCTGATGAAGATTACGCCTGTATCGCAGAGCGGACGAAACTATATCGGCGAAACGCTCGGCAAAAGTGCCGAGTCGCCCGAAAGCATACTTCAATCTGCCGCCGATTTGCTGACAAATCTGACAGATTTTGTGGCGTTTGCGACAACTCCCGACGGCGAGGACAGCAGGATACGCAGAATAAGCTTTGTGCAGACCGGCGCACACGCCGCAATGGCGGTGGTTATGGCGTCAAACGGACTCATAAAAACACGGCTGTTCAGGTGTGAATTTATGATAACGCCGGAAATCCTCGGAGTGTTTGATAAGGCGCTCAACGAAACCTTTGCGGGAATAAAGCTTTCGTCAATAAACAAGCCGTTCATTCAGACGGTTGCGGCAAGATTCGGCGAACTGTCGCTGTTTATGCCAAATGTGCTTACGGCGATAATGGAGGCTGCAAGGCTTGCCAAGGACGTAAGCGTTTATCACAGCGGTTATAACAAGCTGATGCTTGTGCCTGACGAAAATTTTATTGCGGCGCGCAGGATAACAGAATTCTTGAACAACGAACACGACCTTGCAAATATGCTTGAGGCTTTGCCTCCGGCAACAGCAGTCACTATCGGCAGGGAAAACAGCAGGGTTGAGCTCAGCTCAAGCTCCGTTGTTTCGTCAAGATACTTTGCAGGCTCGGACCAGTCGGGAGTTTTGGCGGTTATCGGACCTGTTGCGATGAATTACGGCAGGGTGACGGCAATTCTTGAATGTATTACCGAAAACGTGGAAACGCTTATCGGTGAGCTTGTTGAAATATGATCAAAGGAGGATAAAGATGCCAAAGAAAAATAAGGAAAAGGCAAAGGCGGCTGAACAGGAACCGGAAACCAAGGAAACAGAAGCCGAGCCGAAGGATAATAACGAAGAAAAGGCGGAAAGCAAGACTGATAAAAAAGACGAAAAGATAACTTCCCTTGAGGAAGAGCTTAAATCCCAAAAGGATAAATATATTAGGCTTGCCGCAGAATATGACAACTACCGCAAGCGCACGGCAAACGAAAAGCTTTCATTGTATGATGACGCAACCGCAAAGGCGGTTACGGAGCTTTTACCGGTTGCCGACAGCGTAAGAATGGCGCTTGAAAATCTAAAGGATGCAGACCCCGAAATAATCAAGGGCGTTGAGCTTATTTCAAATCAGCTTGAAAAGTCTTTTGAAAAGCTGAAAATAGAAAGCTACGGCAGGATAGGCGACAGCTTTGACCCGAATATTCACAACGCTATTTCAAAGATTGACAATGACGAGCTTGATAAAAACACCGTTTCACAGGTGTTCCAAACAGGCTATAAAATCGGCGACAAGATTGTGCGCCACGCTATGGTGCAGGTTGCCAACTGCGACTGATAAACGCACGGCAAACATTGCTTAAATCGGGACTGATTAAATATTAAATCAATACTTCCCTCATAAAAACGCTTGTAATACAAAATAAATATAAAACATTTCATTGGAGGAATTCATTATGGCTAAAACAATAGGTATAGATTTAGGTACAACAAACTCCTGCGTAGCAGTTATCGAGGGCGGCGAACCCGTCGTTATCGCAAACGCCGAGGGTGCAAGAACAACTCCGTCCGTTGTTGCATTTTCAAAGGACGGCGAAAGAATGGTAGGTCAGGTTGCAAAACGCCAGGCTATCACAAACCCCGAAAGAACGGTTTCTTCTATCAAAAGAGAAATGGGTACTTCCCACAAGGTAACAATAGACGGCAAGAGCTACACACCTCAGGAAATCTCGGCAATGATTCTGCAAAAGTTAAAGGCAGACGCTGAGGCTTACCTCGGTGAGACCGTAACTCAGGCTGTTATCACCGTTCCCGCTTACTTTACTGACGCTCAGCGTCAGGCAACAAAGGACGCAGGAAAGATTGCGGGACTTGATGTAAAGAGAATCATCAACGAGCCGACCGCAGCAGCTCTTTCATACGGCGTTGATAAAGAAAACGACCAAAAGGTTATGGTTTATGACCTTGGCGGCGGTACGTTCGATGTATCTATCATCGAAATGGGCGACGGCGTTCAGGAGGTTCTTGCAACAGCAGGTAACAACAGACTGGGCGGCGACGACTTTGATAAAAGAATCATTGACTGGATGGTTTCTTCATTTAAAACAGAAACAGGCATTGACCTTTCATCAGATAAAATGGCAATGCAGAGATTAAAGGAAGCTGCCGAAAAAGCTAAGATCGAGCTTTCGGGCGTTACAACTTCTTCAATCAATCTGCCGTTTATTACAGCAGACCAGACAGGACCTAAGCACCTTGACTTAACTCTTACAAGAGCAAAGTTTGACGAGCTTACCTCTGACCTTGTAGAAGCAACAATGGGACCTGTTCGTTCGGCACTTTCGGATTCGGGACTTCAGATAAGCCAGATTGACAAGGTTCTTATGGTCGGCGGTTCTTCAAGAATTCCCGCTGTTCAGGACGCAGTTAAAAAGCTCATCGGCAAAGAACCTTTCAAGGGTATCAACCCAGATGAATGTGTTGCAATCGGTGCGGCAATTCAGGCAGGCGTACTCGGCGGTGAAGTTGACGGACTTCTTCTTCTTGACGTTACTCCGCTTTCACTCGGTGTTGAAACAATGGGCGGCGTAATGACAAAGATTATTGACAGAAACACAACAATTCCTACAAAGAAGAGCCAGATCTTCTCAACGGCTGCCGATAACCAAACTCAGGTTGAAATCAACGTACTTCAGGGTGAGCGTGAATTCGCCCGCGACAATAAACAGCTCGGTTTGTTTGCACTTACGGGAATTGCTCCTGCAATGCGCGGAGTTCCGCAGATTGAAGTAACATTTGATATTGACGCAAACGGTATCGTAAACGTATCCGCAAAGGATTTGGGTACAGGCAAAGAGCAGAAGATTACAATTTCTTCTTCAACAAATATGAGCAAAGAGGACATCGACAAGGCTGTTAAGGACGCAGAACAGTATGCTGCAGAGGATAAGAAACGCCGTGAAGAGGTTGACGCAAAGAACGAGGCAGAAAACCTTGTTTATCAGGCAGAAAAGCTTGTAAGCGACAGCGGCGACAAGCTTGCAGACGATGATAAAAACACAATTAACACCAAGGTTTCTGCACTCAAAGAGGCAATTTCCAAGAATGATGCAGAGCTTATGAAGACCGCAAAGGACGATTTGCAGAAATCATTGTATGATATTTCCGCAAAACTTTATCAGCAGGCAGCTCCGCAGGGCAATCCTCAGCCGGGCGCACCCGATATGGGAGGCGCACAGCCAAACAACAGCGGCGATCCTAATGTGTATGACGCAGATTTTAAGGACGTTGACGATAATAACAAATAACATCAAAGGCATTTTAAGGAGCCGTTCAGGCGGCTCCTTTTCCTGCTGTTTGGAATTTTGAACATATTTAAACACATAAACATACTGCAACACATTGCAAAGAGAGAGTGTGACTATGGCAGATAAAAGAGATTATTACGAGGTGCTTGGCGTTCAGAAGGGCGCAAGTGACGATGAGATAAAAAAAGCATACAGAACTCAGGCAAAAAAATATCACCCCGACCTTCATCCGGGAGATAAGAGCTGTGAGGAAAAGTTCAAGGAAGTAAACGAGGCCTATGAGGTGCTTTCCGATAAGGACAAAAAGGCACGCTATGACCAATTCGGTCACGCAGGTGTTGATCCTAACTTCGGAGCAGGCGCAGGCGGCGGAAGTCCGTTTGGACAGGGAATTGACCTTGACGATATATTTTCGAGCTTTTTCGGCGGCTTTGGCGGAAGGCGTTCAAACAATCCGAACGCTCCTATGCGGGGCAGTGACGTTGAAGCAAGCATATCCATATCGTTTGAGGAGGCGGCAAAGGGCTGTAAAAAGACCGTAAGCTACAATGCGGTAGTGACCTGCGGCGACTGTCACGGAACAGGCGCTCAGGCAGGCTCTCACCCAAAGACCTGCTCGGCGTGCGGCGGCTCGGGCAGGGTGACGATAAATCAGCGTACGCCGTTTGGCGTTGTGCAGACGCAGCGTACCTGCGACGCCTGTCACGGAAAGGGAAAGATAATTGATAATCCCTGCCGTAAATGCGGCGGTTCGGGCAGACAGAGAAAAAACAGAACGGTTGACGTTTCCATTCCCGCAGGTATCAAGGATAAACAGATCCTCAACGTGAGCGGTCACGGCAACGCAGGCTACAACAACGGTCAGCCGGGTGATTTACACGTTTATGTAAACGTACGCAGTCATGATGTTTTTGAACGCAGAGGCGACGACGTTTGGTGCGACCTTCCGATAACCTTTGCTCAGGCTTCCTTGGGAGCGGACGTTGTAGTTCCCACGCTTGACGGTAAGGTAACATATTCGGTACACGAGGGCACTCAGCCCGGAGATATTTTCAAGCTCAAGGGCAAGGGTATTCAGCATCTCGGCGGACGCGGCAGAGGCGACCAGTATGTCAGAATGACGGTAGAAATTCCGAAAAATCTGAGTTCAAAGCAAAAGGAGCTTATCCGTCAGTTTGACAGTACAACTACGGACAAAAACTATGTGCGCCGCAAGACGTTTTTTGAAAAGCTGAAAAGATTATTTAACGATTAATACAGGTACAGATTATGAATCATTGGACTGAAATAAAAATTTCCGTAAACTCAAAGGACGTTGACAGGGCGGGCGACATTGCAAATGTTGTTGTACCCTACGGCATATATATTGAGGATTATTCAAGCCTTGAACAAGAGGTTGAGGATATTGCACATATTGACCTTATTGACGAAGACCTGCTGAAAAAAGACAGGTCAAAGGCGTTTGTGCATATATATCTTGAACCCGACGTTTCTCCGTCCGAGGCTGTGGCGTTCCTTTCCGAACGCTACAATGCCGAGAATATCAAACATAACATTGAACTTCTCGACTGCGCCGAGGAGGATTGGCGCAACAACTGGAAAAAGTATTTTAAGCCTATCCCCGTCGGCAAAAACCTGCTTATCCGTCCAAGCTGGTATCAAGATTACGACGCAGGGAACAGGGTGGTTTTGAACATTGATCCCGGCCTTGCTTTCGGCACGGGCGGTCACGAAACCACAAAGCTGTGCCTGGAAATGTGCGAAAAGTATATGAAACAAGATGACAGCGTGCTTGACGTGGGCTGCGGAAGCGGAATTTTGGGAATTGCTGCGCTTTTGCTCGGAGCAAAAAAGGCAGTCGGTGTTGATATTGACGAAACCGCTGTACGCACCGCAGGAGAAAACGCCGAGCTTAACGGTGTAGGCGACCGCTTTACGGCGATTTGCGGCAGCTTTACCGATAAGGTGCAGGGCAAATACGACATAGTGCTTGCAAATATCGTTGCAGACGCAATTATGTTTTTGTCAAAGGGCGTAAAGAACTTTATGAAGGACGACGCCGTTTATATAATGAGCGGTATAATTGATACAAGAGGCGAGGAAGTAAAGAATTCGGTCGGCAAGTATTTTGACATAATTGAAGAACACCGTGACGGCGGTTGGGTTTGCCTTGCAGCAAAAATCAAGTCTTGATATTTTAAAGCTTTTGTGTTATTGTATTATTAAATAAAAATTGTTTGGAGGTTTTGTAATTGAAAAAACCGGATAAAAAGGAAATGCTAAACTTGTTTTTCTCTGCATTTCTGATTATTGCATTCATAGTGTGCGCACATTTCTTTAACGACTTTGCAAAAACTCTTCCGACTGTTATCGGCTCAATAGTATCGGTAGTTATCTACGCAGTGTTCGGACTTTTGCTTTTTTACGCTACAAGAGTCGGCGACGGAAAAGCAGTAAAGCGTTTTTCGCCTGTTACGCTCATAGTGCTTGTTATTCCGACATTATACATAATTGTTGCCGCCGTTGCGTCCGGAATGCCGCTGCACGACGTTTTTGCGGATTCAACAGGCGGATTGAGCGCCATTGCAATTCTTGCGGCGGTCGCATTCGGCTACGGCGTTCCGTATACCTTTCTCAGCGGATATGAAACCGCCGAGGAGGTTGAGGTTATGATTGATGACCCAAAACCGTTCGACGGCGGAATTGAAGCAGATTTGCTTTCCGAGACAGAGGAACAGACAGAATCGCAGGACGGGGCTGAAGCTTCGGATACTACTGCAGAAAATGTTGAACAGCCCTCGGACGATAACTGATTTCGATAACTGAAAATCTAAGCCGATCTGTACATGCAGGTCGGCTTTTTTATTGCGTTCAGTCTTGACAAAAAACGTTTGCTGTTTTATTATTTCATTAAGGATATGTGTTCGTATTGATATATAAATCTGAGCAAGGCTTGCGACAGACTGCAAACAGTGCAAAAAAGTTTTACTTGCTCTCAGAGGTTCAGCGGGAGATTATAATTCCCGATGAAATCCTGAAACGGCACCTGCTTAAAAGGCGGGAGACATCTGCACTTGGATTATTATTCGGCAGTTAATCAGGCGTTTATGTATTTTACTGTGAACTGCGGAATATTAGTATTATGAAAGGAATTTTGCTATGGATAGGAATAAAGACTTTCAGAATGATGACCTTGACAGCATCAGCGGTAAAAAGGATTATGATATTGATAATTTTGACGTTGACGGTGAATCAGGCAGGGACGAATACTTTATGAATCACTCGGACATAAATAATGATGCAGACAGTGAGTCTGACGATTACGGAGATGATTTTGATTCTCAGACGGGAGAAAACAATAACGCCGATCAAAATGATGATTACTATGATATGGACTATGACGAATATGGCGGCTATTCGGATACAAAGAAGGGTTCGGGTCATAATGCTTCTTCATCAAAGGGGAATTCAAAAAATAAAAACTCCAAAAAGAAAAAAAGCAACAAAAACAAAATTGCCGCAATATCATTTGTTTCTCTTGCGGTCGTATGTATAATAATTGCGGTTGTACTTGTGCTTACTCAGTGTACAGGTACATCGGACGGCAACAAGGCAACAACGTCGGCATCGACAAAAGCGAGTACGGCAGTTACAACAACCGTTCAGACAACTCCGCCCAAACAGACGGAAGCTCCGACTCAGGCTCCCACAGAGAGGCCGACCGAGCCGCCTACTCAGCCAGCCACCGAACAGGTCGTAACGGACGCTCCGACCGAGCCGCCTACTCAGGCTCCCACTCAGCAGCCGCAGACAGAGGCTGCTACAGAGGAAACTCCCGAAACGACGGTTGTCGAATAATTAAAGTATTGAAAAGAGGAATTGACAGAAATGGGTTGTGACCACGATTGTTCAAATTGCAGTTCAGACTGCAAAGACAGAACCCCGGAAGATATGCACGAAAAATTGAATCAATACAGCTCCGTAAAAAAGGTAATCGGCGTTGTATCCGGCAAAGGCGGCGTAGGCAAAAGTCTTGTTACTTCAATGCTTGCGGTTACATTTAACAGAATGGGCAAAAGCGTTGCAGTGCTTGACGCCGACATTACAGGTCCGTCTATCCCAAAGGCGTTCGGTATATATCAGCGCTGTATGGGCAGCGAGCTCGGAATTCTTCCTGCGGTTACCGAAACGGGAATTAAGCTGATGTCGATAAATCTTTTGCTGAAAAACGAAACCGATCCCGTTGTATGGCGTTCGCCTATGATAACAGGTACGGTAAAGCAGTTTTGGACCGATGTGGTATGGGAGGACGTTGACTATATGTTTGTTGATATGCCTCCCGGAACGGGTGACGTTCCGCTTACGGTATTCCAAAGTCTTCCGCTCGACGGAATAATCGTCGTTGCTTCGCCTCAGGAGCTTGTTTCAATGATCGTTGAAAAGGCTGTGAGAATGGCAGAAATGATGAAGGTTCCCGTCTTGGGGCTTGTTGAAAATATGAGCTATTTTGTCTGTCCCGACTGCGGAAAGAAGCTTTCTGTGTTCGGCGAAAGTCACATAGACAAAATTGCCGAACGCTACAACACAAGGGTGCTTGCAAGGCTTCCGATAGATCCCGATCTTGCCAAAAATGTTGATAACGGCAAAGCAGAGGCATTTGAGGGCGGTTACCTTGACGAGGCAGCCGAAGAAATTGAAAAAATACTCAGCTGATTTAACAAAAAAATACCTCCCTGTGACAAGGGGCGCAAACAAAAGGAGGATACATAATGAAATGTTATAATTGCGGAGAGGATTTTGAAGGCAAATTCTGTCCTAACTGCGGCACACCGGCATCCGCCCAACCGACACAACAGGAGCAGCCTGCCCAACCTGAACCATCGGCACAGCCTGTTCAACAGGAACCGTTGGCTCAGCCCAAACAACCGATTCAGACAGAGCAGCCGTTCCAGTCCGAACAATATGCAGGACAGCCATATCAGAATAACTGCGAACAACAGGTTGTCGGTCAGCCAAACCAAGGTTATCAAAACCAACAATTTACAAATCAGCCAACCCCCGGATACACGGGTCAGCAATTTACAAATCAACCAAACCAAGGCTATAACGGTCAGCAATTTACAAATCAACCGACAAACGGTGTTGCACCAAACGGCAAAAAGCCTATGAGCACAGGCAAAGTATTGGGACTTGTTTTCGGCATAGTCGGCGGAGTGTTGGTTCTGCTTGCTATTTTGTTTATAGTTATCTTTTCGGCCGCCTGCAATAAATTGAAACATAATGATGCTGTTAACAGAGCCGTTTCAGCCCTTGGAAGCAGCATTGATAAATATGAAAGCATATTCAAAGACGATTTCAGCAGTTATATTAATGATTATTCAAGCATATTCTATTCAGACCAAGATGAATTTGACGCTGCCTCGGGATTATATTACAAAAGAACCGCTGACGGAATTGTGATCGAGGGTTATGAATATGAATACGATTACACAGCTTCGGCAGTAAAGGAAAGAGTCAATATTAACATTCCGGAACAAATTGACGGAACAGACGTTGTTAGAATTGCAGAAATGTATTTTTATATTCCGGACCACTACGATACATATGTTACCGTTACGATTCCCGGCACAGTTGAGAGAATAGACGATTATTCTTTTGCGTTTTCCTCAAAATTAAACGAGGTTATTATTGAGGACGGCGTGGAAGAAATCGGCGAAAATGCATTTTTTGACAACAAAAATCTTATGAAAGTTTATGTTCCCGCTTCTGTAACCGAAATGGATGACTGCGGACTCGGCATCTGTTATGATTCTGATGATATGATCGACGAGATTACCGTGAAAAACTTTGTAATGACAGGAGAAAAGGGTTCCGCCGCAGAAAGGTACTGCAAGGAAAACAAACTTACATTTGAAGTCAGATAAAGAATTTTATGTATATTATTAGGGCTGTCGCAGTGATTGCGGCAGCCCCTTTTTTGAAGTGTTTTATTGTCAGAAGTTGATAACGCCGAGATGTTCAAGCAGTATTTTTATACCCATCAGAACAAGTACAATTCCGCCTGCAAGCTCAGCCTTGGATTTGAATTTTGCACCGAAAACGTTGCCAACCTTAATTCCGATTACCGAAAGAACAAATGTTGTTGTACCGATGATTGCGATTGCGGGAACTATCTGAACGTCCAAAAACGCAAATGTAACGCCGACCGCAAGTGCGTCGATGCTTGTTGCCACGGCAAGAAGCAGCATGGATTTGACCGAAAACGAATCGTTTACTTCATCGGATTTATCAAAGGATTCCTTTATCATATTTGCGCCTATAAGCACAAGCAGACCAAAGGCTATCCAGTGGTCAACGCTTGTTATGAGCCATTCAAACTGCTTGCCCAAAAGATAGCCCAAAAGCGGCATAAGCGCCTGAAAACCGCCGAAGTATACCCCCACAAGCAGCATATGCTTTGGCTTTAGCTTTTGCACCGAAAGACCTTTGCAGATTGATACCGCAAAGGCGTCCATAGAAAGTCCGACCGCAATTATAAAAATTTCTAATATGTTCATAAGCTCCTCCTGATTAAACCGTTATACAAAAACAAACTGAACAAGCAGCATATATAATATTACTCCGCCGAAAACGCTCAGCAGTGTGTTTCGCCGCCAAACGTGGATTCCGACCGAAAAAGCTGCCGCAATAAGCTCCGGAATACCGTAAGGAGCGGCAAACACATTGACTCCCTTGAAACAATAGACGACTAACATTCCGATTAATGCATATGGCAGAACCGTACCTAAATATGTTACTACTTTGGGTCTTTTGCGGCCCTCGGGAAATAAAATGAACGGTGAAAATCTCAAAAACGCAGTGACAACCGCCATAACAAGCACGATGAGCAGGGAATGTATGTTATCAATCATTATCCGTCACCTCTGTTTCTGCGGTGATGTCGGAGTCCGGAGTTTTGCTGTCGGCTTTTTCAAGGTGTTTTCTGAATATCACAAGCTCAACGGCAATAAGCGCCATTGACGGAATGATAAAATACTGCGAACCGAAAACAAAAAGACATACGGCAGTTGTGACTATTCCCAATATTGCGGGCAGGTGTTGTTTTTGGTCGAGCCATTGTTCAACAAAAATAACTATGAACAGCGCAGTCATTGCAAAGTCGATTCCCGTACTGTCAAACGGTATTACCATTCCCGCTATTGCACCCACGGTACAGCCGATTATCCAGTATATCTGGTCGAGCAGGGTGAGAAAGAAATAATATTTGCCTGTGCTTATTGTTTCGTCAAGCTGTGCCGAGCATACGATTGAATATGTTTCGTCCGTAAGCCCGAATATGAGGTACGGCTTAATTTTGCCTGTGTTTTTGTATTTGTCAAGAAGTGAAAATCCGTAAAAAAAGTGGCGTGCGTTGATTATGAGCGTCATAAACGCCGTTGTCAGAAGTGATGCGCCGCCGCTGAGCAAATCTACCGCCGCATACTGACCTGCGCCCGCATAGATAGTAATGCTCATAAGTATTGCCCACCAAAAGCTGTAGCCTTTGCTTTGCAGCAGAACGCCAAATCCTATTCCGAGCGCAAGATAACCTGCCATTATGGGCAGGCTGTCTTTGAACGCTTTTTTAAAAGTCCGTTTTGTCATAACTGTTCCTCTAATATTTAAAGCTCTTTGTATTCAGAATTTTAAAATGATTTTTGTTGAAGTCGATGATTTTTTCCTGTTTCAACTCGCTTAGCGACCGTGAAAGCGAGGCGCGGTCCACAGCAAGATAGTTTGCAAGCTCTTCTCTTGAAAACGGGAGAATTAGGTCATATGAATGTTCCTTTTCGCAGGATATTCTCAAAAAGCTGAGAATTTTGTCCTTGATTGTTCGCTGTGAAAGGCAGGCAATGTGTTCGGATATGTCAATGAATATCTGCCTTTCTGCGGCGAGCATATTTACAAGAATTTTATGTTGAATCACAGCAAGTCTTTCGTCGGTTATAAAAAGCTTTTCGGGGTTTATCATCATTGCTTCGGCATCTGATTTGGCATATATCTCAATGACCGAATTGTAGTAGTCAAACATTGTATAGATGGTTCCGCCCGTTTCTCCGCTTTGCAGATATTTAAGCACCGTGCGATTCCCGCCGTAGTCAATACTGTATATGCACAGCTTGCCGGAAAGAGAGAGGCAAATCATATGCTGTATATTGCCGGTAATACGGTAGGTTTGCCCCTCGGTAAGCGTCATATGTATCGGTTTGGCAAACTGAATAAACATAAAGATTTCTTCTTCGCTCAGTCCCGATAACAATATATTGTTTTGAAGTATGCTGCTGTGTCTGTCGTCAAATTCGTTAAAAAACTTTCTCATTATGTTCCTCTTGTCCGAAGATTATGTTAGCGTAAACTATTATAACACTGTTTTTTGCAAATGCAACAGTTTTGTTGTCATCATTTTTATTTAGTACAAATTCTGCAATTTGATGAATTTGGCGAAATATAGTCGAATTTCACAAAAACGACACTGTTTTATTTAATATAATGCCATATTGGTTATATTCTCAAAATGTAGTATAATAAATTAATATGTATAAAATATTGAAGAAACGGCGTTATACTCCTTGTAAACAAAGCAGGGCGTTGCTTCAATTTAAATACAGCTTCAAATTTGGTTGGAGGGAAATTATGAGACTGCATGGTATCAAAGTGCCGCACAAAAAGAACACGGCTGAGTGCGTGTCGGTGCGCCTGCCTGTTCCCGAAACGGTAACGATTCCGATGGCTATGCACATCGGACGGCCTGCTTCGGTTTTGGTAAAACGGGGCGACAGCGTAAAAGTCGGTCAGCTTATCGGCGAGGCGGACGGATTTATATCTGCTCCCGTTCATTCGAGCGTGTCGGGTACAGTGAAAAAAATTGACGAAAGAACAGCGTCGGACGGCTCAAAAATAACCGCTGTTGTTGTGGAAACCGACGGACTTCAGGAAATCAGCGAGGAGGTCAAAAAGCCCGAGGTTAATGACTTTGACAGCTTTATAAGTGCGGTAAAGAAAAGCGGAATCGTCGGACTCGGCGGCGCAGGCTTTCCGACGTTTGTAAAGCTGGGCGTAAAGGAGCTTTCAAAGGTAGACGAAATAGTTATCAATTCAGCTGAGTGCGAGCCCTACATAACTTCCGATACAAGGACTATGCTTGAAAAAACGGAGTATATTTCAAAAGGCATTGACGCACTGCAAAAATATATGCAGGCAAAGCGAATTATTATCGGTATTGAAAACAACAAAAAGGAATGTACCGAAAAGATGCAAAAGCTTGCCGCAGAAAAAACAGGCGTTGAGGTGTGCGTCCTGCCGTCTGTTTATCCGCAGGGCGGCGAAAAGGTGTTGGTGTACAACACTACCAAAAAAATCGTTCCTCAGGGCGGACTTCCGCTTGACGTGGGCGTTATCGTAATAAACTGCACCACGCTTTCGGAAATAGCAAAGTACCTTGAAACAGGTATGCCGCTTGTTGAAAAGTGCGTAACCGTTGACGGCTCTGCGGTAAAAGAGCCGAAAAACGTTATTGCCCCCATAGGCACTCCGCTTTCGGCACTGCTTGAATTTTGTTCGGGCTTTAAATCCGAACCTGCAAAGGTGCTTTATGGCGGACCGATGATGGGCATAGCCGTTCCGTCGCTTGACGAACCTGTACTGAAAAACACAAACGCAGTTATCGCTATGGACGCAAACGAGGCAAAGCCTCCAAAAACAACCCCTTGCATAAACTGCGGAAGCTGTATAATGCATTGTCCGCTGAGGCTTGACCCCAGAGAGATTGCAAGGGCTTATAAACGTGACTCGGCTGAGGACCTTAAAGCGCTTTGTGTTGACATCTGTATGGAGTGCGGCTGCTGTGCTTATGTCTGTCCGGCAAAAAGACCGCTTGTGCAAACCAACAAGCTTGCAAAAGCAAAACTGCGTGAATATCTGAATGCAAAAAAGGCAGAAGAGGAGGGCGAAAAATGAAAAAACTCATTATGACGGTATCGCCGCATTTTTTTTCAAAAACGACCACTCAGAGAATTATGCTTGACGTAATAATAGCCCTTTTTCCTGCCGTAATAGCCTCGGTAATCAATTTCGGTTTAAGAAGCCTGCTGGTTATTGGCGTATGTGTTGCGGTATGTGTTTTGTCCGAATGGATTTTTGAAAAGATATGCAAAAAAGAAAGCACAATATCGGACTTGTCGGCAGTGGTAACGGGAATATTGCTTGCGTTTAATCTTCCCGTATCAATACCGCTTTGGCAGGCGGTTGTAGGCTGTCTTGTTGCAATAGTAATTGTAAAACAGCTTTTCGGTGGAATAGGTCAGAACTTTGCAAACCCTGCAATAGCCGCAAGAATCGTAATGCTTACGGCGTTTTCCGGAAGTATGACAACATGGACATTTCCCGATGCGGTTACGGGAGCAACTCCGCTTGCGCTCATCTCAAAGGGCGAGCTTGGTTCCTTGCCGTCCTACATTGATATGTTTTTGGGACGTCACGGCGGCTGTTTGGGAGAAACCTGTATACTTGCTCTGCTTTTGGGCGGTATTTATCTGTTGTTCAGACGTGTAATAAGCTGGTATACGCCCGTTGCGTTTATCGGTACGGTAGCTGTAATGTCGCTTTTGTGCGGCTATGACGTGCTGTATCAGCTTATGGGCGGCGGCCTTGTCCTCGGTGCTTTCTTTATGGCTACCGACTATGCCACAACACCTGCCACAAAATGGGGCAAGATAATTTTCGGCGTTGGATGCGGACTTATAACCGTGCTTATCAGATTTTGGGGTAACTTTCCCGAAGGCGTATCGTTCTCAATATTGCTTATGAATATTCTCACCCCGTATATCTCAAAGCTGACAAGGCAAAAGCCTTTGACAGGGGGTGTCGGTAAATGAAAAAATCAGGTACGGCAAATGAAATCATAAAGCCTATTGCGGTGCTCACCTGCATTTGTCTTGTTGTAACGGCGCTGTTGGCGTATGTAAATCTTGTAACCGCCCCGATAATCAGTGAATCGGAAAAAAAATCTGCGGCTCAGGCACGGACAGAGGTGCTGAGCGAAGCCGACGACTTTGAGCAGCTTGATACGGAGCTTCCCGAGGGCGTAACCGAGGCCTACAAAGCAACAAACGGTGCAGGCTATGTGTTTATGCTTACAACAAAGGGCTACGGCGGCGATATGAAGCTGATCTGCGGAATAAAATCCGACGGCTCAATCGAGCAGTGCAAAACGCTTTCTCACAATGAAACGAGCGGACTCGGCTCAAAGACCGCCGAAGATCCGTACAGGACGCAGTATAACGGCAAAACCGCCGACACATATACTCAGGTAGACGCAATAACGGGCGCAACTATTTCTTCAAACGCATATCAAAAGGCAATAAAAAATGCGTTTGAAGCATATGCCTTAGTAAAGGAGGCGAAGTGATGAATACCCTGCAAAATTTTTCAAAAGGACTTATCAAAGAAAATCCTGTTCTTGTGCTTGTCCTCGGAACCTGTCCGACGCTTGCCACCTCAACAAGTGTGTCAAGCGCATTGGGTATGGGAGCGGCGGCAACGGTAGTTTTGCTCTGTTCAAATATGGTAATCTCGGCACTTCGCAAGATTATCCCCGACAAGGTGCGTATTCCCTGCTATATTGTTCTTATCGCAGGCTTTGTAACTATGGTGCAGATGCTTGTAAAGGCGTTTGCTCCTGCGCTTGATCAGTCGCTCGGAATTTATCTTCCGCTTATTGTTGTAAACTGCATAATTCTCGGCAGAGCCGAGATGTTTGCAAACAAAAACAAAGTTTTTGACTCGGCGATAGACGCCCTCGGAATGGGCTGCGGTTTTACGCTTGCGCTGAGTATGATGGCAACTGTTCGTGAAATATTCGGCAACGGAACATTTCTCGGAATGGAAATTCCCGTGCTTGCCGAAAACCATATATCAATTCTGACAATGGCTCCCGGCGGATTTTTTGTATTCGGCTGTCTTATGGCGCTTGTCATTAAGCTGTCAAAGAAAAAGCCGTCTAAAGAGAATTTCGGCTGTGCAGGCTGTCCGTCTGCCGAGCTTTGTCATAAAGCGCAATGCGGCGGGGAGGCAGAAAAATGACAAAATTTATTATTATCCTGCTTTCTGCCGTATTTATAAACAACTATGTGCTTTCAAGATTTTTGGGAATATGTCCGTTTTTGGGCGTTTCAAAAAAGCTGAATCAGGCAACGGGTATGAGCATTGCGGTAATTTTTGTAATGCTTATCTCCACTGCCGTGACATATCCTATCCAAAAATTACTGCTTGAACCTAACGGCCTTGAGTATCTTCAGACTATAGTTTTTATCCTTGTTATAGCCGCACTCGTTCAGCTTGTTGAAATTATCCTCAAAAGGTATATGCCTGCGCTTCACAAGGCTTTGGGTGTGTATCTTCCGCTGATTACAACAAACTGCGCCGTTCTGGGTGTTACGATACTCAACATAGACGAGGGCTACACCTTTGCCGAATCTATGGTGAATTCGCTTGGAAGCGGACTAGGATTTTTCCTTGCAATGGTTATGTTTTCGGGTGTTCGCTCAAAGCTTGAGAGCGCAGATATTCCAAAGGCTTTTCAGGGCCTGCCGATAACCCTTGTTGCGGCGTCAATAACTTCGCTGTCGTTTTTGGGCTTTGGCGGTATCATAGAAAATCTGTTTGCTTGACGGAGGTGCGGACTTATGGAACAAATACTTATGGCGGTTATCCCCGTCGTTATAATCGGTATTATCTGTGCCGCCGTTTTGGTGGTTGCTTCAAAGCTTATGGCTGTCAAGGAGGACGAAAAGTTCCCTGCTATCCGTGAGTGCCTTCCCGGCGCAAACTGCGGTGCGTGCGGCTTTGCCGGCTGTGACGGCTATGCTAAGGCTCTTGCCGAAAAACAAGGCACGCCTACAAATCTTTGCGTTCCCGGTGCCGATGACGTTGCTCACAAGCTCAGTGACCTGCTCGGCGTTGAATTTGAGGACGTTGTGGAAAAGGTAGCTGTCGTTCATTGTGCAGGTGACTGCAACTGTACCTCCGACAAGGTTGACTACCACGGAATTGAAAGCTGTGCCGCAGTCAAGCTCAGCTACGGAGGAAAGGGAAGCTGTACATACGGCTGTATCGGCTTGGGCGATTGTATGAATGTCTGTCCGAACGGCGCAATATGCCTTGAAAACGGAATTGCACATATAAACACACGGCTCTGTACAGGATGCGGAATTTGTACACGCACCTGTCCTCAAAACATTATATCCATTGTTGCAGACGTTGAAAAAGTTGTTGTAGCGTGCAGCAACAAGGACAAGGGAGCACTTACCCGCAAGGCTTGCACAAACGGCTGTATCGGATGCAGAAAGTGTGAAAAGGTATGCTCAACAGGCGCAATAAAGGTGATTGACAATGTTGCGGTCATTGATTATGCAAAATGTCCCGAATGTACGGACTTCGGCGCCTGTGCGCGCGAGTGTACAACAGGCTGCATTATATTGTCAGATTTAAGCGGTATTCACCGTGTAAAATAAAATAAAGCACATAATATTAGGAGCAGACGTTATGTCTGTTCCTTTTTTGTGCGATTATGTACAATTAGTGATATGTAACATATAGAAATAACCTATGCAAAATTTACCAATCATATTGTACAATAAATGTTGTGTAATATTGGTGAAATAAACGAAATTGATTAAATAAAAGAAATATTAATTGACTTTTTGTTAATAAAGATATATTATTGGAATATATTACATTGGCAATAATATCGGGGAGGTGTTTGCATTGGGGCTGATAAAAGAATCGGTCAATAAAATGGTCAGTGAAAAAAAATCATACAAAAAGCGTAAAAGACTGATAGTATTTATTGCAATAATCACTATCCTTTCAATGACCTCCGCTACTGTTGCTTGGTTTACTGTCAATACCTTTGCGGGCGTTGACAAGCTTGATCTTAACATCAGCGTAAGCGCTCAGCTAAAGGTTTCAATGGAAGACCACGGAAAAGACCTTTCACAGTATGTTAAAGTGATTACCAATGAAATGGTTGACGATTACCTGAAGAAGCAGGGCACAAGTCTTGCGGATACCTTGTTGGATCCTGTTACAACCTCTGACGGAACAAGATTTGTTAATAGGCGTGGCGGCGAGAGAAAGCCGAATGACCGTTCATATCTTGAATTTGAGTGCTATTTTATAGCAACAGAGGAAATGTGGGTTCATCTTACAACCGAGGGTACGGACGTCAACAACGACGACGGCACCAAGGTAACAACTGCCTCAACATGGCCTCAGGCGGATGTTGTAAACTGTACAAGAGTTGATTTTTCATCCGACAAAAACGGTACGGCAATTTATGAGCCGAACAGGGGAACTCCCGTAAACGGACAAAACACCTTTGATCTTCCGTCCGGCACTATGGTTTACAGCGACAATACAAGGCTGTTTCATCTTGATGAGCTTACCCCGACAAAGGTTACGGTTCGCATTTGGATTGACGGCGAAGATCCCGAATGTGACGATGATGTTCAGAACGCTCAGCTTTCTGTTCAGCTAAGCTTTGTAGGCTGTGACGACAACAACGTCCCGATTTCGTAAGTGAATAAAACTTACAACTCAAGACTGATTAAAAACGCAAAGACGTTAAGAAAAAATATGACTTCTCAGGAACGTCATATTTGGTATGATTTCCTCAGAAATTATCCGCTTACAATAAACAGACAAAAAGTTATCGGTAATTATATTGTTGATTTTTATTGTGCAAAGGCTAAGATCGTAATTGAGTTAGACGGTTCTCAGCATTACGATAAAAGCGGAAAAGAAAAGGATAAAATCAGAGATGATCTTTTAAATAGTCTGGGCATATCAGTCTTAAGATATTCCAACAGGGATATAAATGAAAATTTCAAAGCTGTTTGTTGTGATATAGACAGACGTTTAAGACCTTTTATTTGATAGCAATTAAAAAGCCTTCTCCTTGAGGAGAAGGTGGCGGCGAAGCCGTCGGATGAGGTGTAGCCGCCAAGCGGCGTTAAAATGATTTTACTACATAAATCAGATGATTTCCACCTCATCAGTCACCTTCGGTGACAGCTTCCCCTCAAGGGGAAGCCTTGGATCGCCGTTTTTTCTAAAACATCTACTAATATGCAAATATATAACTCAACGGAGTGATTAAATTGTTCGGAAAAAAGAAAACAAAAATTGAACAGCCTGTTACTCCGGAGGAGTTAAGCAAGTTCAATGACAAGGAAACGGCAAGACCCGAGGTACAGCGGTTTCATGCAAAAACCGATTCCGTTGCCATCGTCAAGTACAAAAAACGCAGAAAGGTTCTCAGCATAATTCTTTCTGTTTGTCTTATAATCTTGCTGATACTTTTTCTTGTTTCAATGCTTGTAACCCAGTGGGGCGACCTTATCATCAGCGTTGATTCACCTGCCGTAAAGCGCGGAATCGTCCTCAGCGAAACCTCGGATTTCAAAACCAAATCGGCTTCGCTTTCGGCAAAGCAGGTTGAAAACGTAACAAATATTACATACAGTTGGTTGCCTGTTGACCTTGATACAAGCGAGGACGGCGCTCACAACGGTGATAACTATGTAGCATACACATTCTATTGCAAAAACGAAGGGCAGGAAGAGCTTAACTATGACGCTCAGCTTGAAATAATCGGTGTTGCAAAATCTGCCGATGAAGCCGCAAGAGTTATGATTTACAAAAACGGCGAACCTCAGATATTCGGAAAGGCGAGCTACAACGACCGCAACACCGCCGAAACCGACTGCACGATGTTTACGGACGACAAAACCGTAATGACCACCCGCACCGAGAATTTTAAGGTTGACGACGTTGATAAATACACAATCGTAATTTGGATCGAGGGCAACGACCCCGAATGTATCGACGACATTCGCAACGGTCACATTCGTATGAGAATGTTGTTTAAGGTTGAAGAAGAAGAAACCAAAAACCCGTGGGCTTTATGGTGAGCTTTAGCAACCTAAACCTTAAAAGCCTTCTCCTTGAGGAGAAGGTGGCGGCGAAGCCGTCGGATGAGGTGTAGCCGCCAAGCGGCGTTAAATGATTTTACCACACAAATCAAAAGTTTTTCACCTTATCAGTCACCTTTGGCGACAGTTTTCCCTCAAGGGGAAGCCGTGAAATATCGGCAAAACAATCGGTATTAAGTGCAAAACGCACTAATATAAATCAAAAATTCCCTATGGTGTTTTAGGGACAAAACAATTTTTTTAGGAGGAATTTCTCATGAAAGCAAAATCCAGAAAGAGATTATTAATCTCTTCGGTAGCAATGCTCCTTGTAGCAATGCTCGCACTCGGCACAGCAACATTCGCATGGTTCACAAACAACACATCAACAACCGCTTCAGGTATCAACGTAAAAACAGTACAGGCTTCTAATCTTCAGGTAGCAAGTAAAGATTATGCATTTACTAATGACTTGGATTATGCTTATACTAATCAGGTCTTTAAGCCTGCTTCATCAGCCAACGGCTCCTCTTGGTTTTCTGGTACAGCGGCAAAATCCAGCGCATATGGCATTGCAGAAACCGACACCTTCAAAACTATTACTGATGTAACCGCAGAGAACAACTTCGTTTACGCTAACGAGCTGAATATTAGAAATTACGGCGGTGCGGCTGTTAATGGTGTTACAATAGATTTCGATATTACAGAAGGTGTAAACTATGTTAGAGTAGCTGTTGTTCCTAAAGCCGCACACAGCGAAACTAGTGCAACCGCTGGATTGAGCGAATTTGATAAGTCTGTGTTTGATACAGATGGTGTAGCATACAATGCTGTCAGCGGAACGGCTTCCACAGCTGTAACTGAAATTACACCGAATAATACTAAATTCTCGGTAGAGGTTGGTAAATTAGCTGCTAAGGGTGCTGCGTGGTCCACTTCAGGTGATGATAAGAACGAAGCAAATTATGAGATTTTTGTTTGGTTTGAAGGACAGGACACGGATTGTACAAACGCTAACGCCGGTAATTCACTTCCAAGCATTACATTTACTATAAGCGGTACTGAAGCAACAACACCGTGATTTTCCTTGTAATTGAAATTATTCTGCCAAACCAGCAGTTTCGAACTAACCGCTTTTTGGTAAGGAAAAACACGTAATGAATTTGAAGTAGAATTCAGATGAAATTACGTCCAGACACTTATACGCTTATCTTGATTGGAGACCCCTTGCATGAACAAAATTTTAAAAAGAATAGTTAATATTTTAGTTGACTTTTTAGTCGTATTGGTGCTTATGATATCAATACTTGTTGTTATACTGTCGTTAACTTCTAAATCATCAGGGGTCCCAAACATTTTCGGCGTTGCCCCCCTCAGTGTTCAAACAGGTTCAATGGAGGACACACTTAACCCCGGAGACCTGATTATTTGCAATCTTGCAGATAATGAAGAGGAATTTCAGGTGGGTGATATTGTAACCTTTCCTATTGTAATTAACGGCGAATCTGTTTTAAACACTCACCGTATTGTCGAAGTAGTAAAAGATGAAAACATTACCTACTACAGAACACAGGGTGACAACGAAGAAACAAATCCTGAGCCTGACACGGATCTTCAGACTTCGTCAACAATTGTAGCGAAGTACACGGGTACGAAAATCGCAGGCGTGGGTGCATTTTTAAGTTTTATCAGAACCCAGCTCGGATTTTTCCTTTGCGTTCTGCTGCCGATGATAATATTCTTTGTTTATGAAGCTATTCGTGTTGTAATGAACATAATCGCATACAACAAAGAAAAGGCAGTAAAGGCTGCTCAGGACGCCGTTGCAAATTCCGGACTTACGGAAGAACAAAAGCAAAAGGCTATTGAAGAGTATCTTGCCTCGATCGGCAAAAATCAGAGCGAACCGCAGGAAAATAAGCAGTCGGTGCAAACACCTGCCGAAAGCAATATTTCCGAGGACGGTTCAAAAATGTAATTCGAATTTTATTTGTCCCTAAGCACCGGGTGCTTAAGTAACGGAATATGTATGCAGGGGGCGTAAGTCCTCCTGCATAGTTCCGCAACTTACTACATCAAAGATAAAATGCAGTGAATATGTCGGACGGACGTTGTTTGGGTATGAAACATTGCTGCATTGAAAATGTAGGGAACGGTCTTTACCGTTCCGATGTAGAGGAGGACATTGTTCTCCCGAAAAGCAGGGACATCAAAAGCTTTCTCCTTGATGAGAAGCCGTCGGATGAGGTGTAGCCGCAAAGCGGCGTGTTACATAAAACGGTTGCTTTTTGCCTCATCAGTCACCTGAGGTGACCGCTTTCTTTTGGGTGAAAGTAAAAACACAGATAGATTTTTTTAAGGAGACGAAGTACCGTGGATACAGTATTTAAATTTCTGTTTGATTTTCTCGGTCAGTTTTTTGGCTCGTTGTGGTCAATTATACAGGGAATTTTTACCGGTATAGGAAATGCATTTAACTTCCCTGCCTATATCAACATAATAAACGCTTATACTACCGAGCTTGGCGGACTTGCGTGGGGCATTGCAATTCTTGCAATCGTGCTTCTTGCTGCTGTATTGGGACTTTTGGTATGGCTAATAATCGTCGCCGTAAAAAAGTCTATCCGTTCACGCCAAAGAAGAAAAGACACTGCCTCGCTTGTTCAGGAGGTTCAGGCTCTCAACAAAGAGGTTATGCGTCTCAATCTCGAAAAAGACAAGATCCTCTCTATGAAGGTTTCACAGATCGGTCTTAATCCGAATGAGATTTCGGAGCTTACAGGCGAAGAACTCGAAACGCTCAACAACGGCGAAGATGAGGATACAGGCGAAAGCCGTTTCTACAAGCTTACGGAGATCGACGAGCTTTGGAAAGATTATCAGCCGCCTGTTTATGACAATGACATCACGCTTCCAGAGTTCTGTGAGCGTTTCAGAATGTTCGCTTGCTCACAGCTCGGACTTTACTACGATATCAAGCTTATCAGACTTTTTGTTGCTGCATTTGCTTCAACAAGACTTATTATCCTTCAGGGTATTTCAGGTACAGGTAAAACATCACTTGCGTACGCCTTCGGTAAGTTTGTAAACAATCCGTCAATCGTTGCGTCTGTTCAGCCGTCGTGGCGTGACAGAACAGAGCTTTTCGGTTACTTCAACGAATTTACAAAGAAGTTCAACGAAACAGAACTTCTCCGTGCAATGTATGAGGCATCATATAACGAAAACATCTATGCGGTAATCCTCGATGAAATGAACATCGCTCGAGTTGAGTATTACTTCGCAGAAATGCTTTCAATTCTTGAAATGCCGTCAAGAGATGAGTGGGTAGTTGATATTATCCCGAACTCATGGCCATCAGACCCGAAACACATTGTAAACGGTCAGCTCAGAATCCCACCGAATATGTGGTACATCGGTACTGCTAACAACGATGACTCGACCTTTGCCATTACTGATAAGGTTTACGACCGTGCTATGCCGATTAACATCGACACGAAGGGTGTTGCTTTTGACGCACCTCTTACAGACTCTGTATACATTTCATACAAACACTTTGAAGATATTCTTAATGCCGCTAAAGCACAGAATGTTGTTTCGGAAGAGAACCTCAAAAAGATTGCCCTTCTGGATGATTATGTTATTGAGCATTTCCGCATAGCTTTTGGTAACCGTATTGTTAAACAGCTTCGTGACTTTGTTCCTGCCTATGTCGGTACAGGCGGAACCGAGCTTGACGGTCTTGATTATGTTCTTGCCCGTAAAGTATTCAGAAAATTTGAGTCACTTAACCTTTCATACATCCGTGACGAGATTGACGGCCTTTGTGCGTATATTGACGAGCTTTTCGGTGAAGAAAACATGAACGAAAGCAAGGATTATCTCCGTATGCTTAAAAAGCTTGTATAATTTTAGCAATTCAGGGCGAACTCTGTTCGCCCTTTGCCTGGTGAAAGACTTTGCGCCTTTTATAAACGGTAAACTATCTGATTGGAGAAAAATCAATGGCTGATTTTAGTAAATATTTCAGAGCATATATGAATATGCAGGATATTCTGAAAAATGATTTTACTTACAACTACATAATGGAAGGCCTTAAAGATGGCGACAAGGGCGAGGACAGACTCGACGGTAAGACCAACGAAAAGGTTATAGACATGGAATGGGTTGTTGCCATTGAGGAAACTCTTCCGTATATTCAGAAGGCAATTGACGAACAGCGCCGTTTTATCAAACAGGTTGATAATGTCGTAAGAATTGAACTTGCCAAAAAAATCGGTCCTGAATCCGTAAAGCACCTTTCGCAGCATACTAACTTCATTGCCAAGGTTGAGGGTGATATGGTAACACCTAATAAAATCCTCACAATTGAGCGTGAAGAAAGCTTTGTAATTTACGAAAACCGTGTTCTTATGACGCTCATTCGTAAAGCGCTTCACTTTGTTGACGACAAGTATTCAAAGATGAAGGATGTGCCGAACGACAGTTATAACGATATTTCAATGGTTCGTCACATTCATTTTAACGAGAAAAAAGTAGATTTTAATCTTAACTATATAAATGAATCGCATGAAACTCTTGCCGATGACCTTGATGTTCTTGATGTTACACAGCTTTCGGACTTTGACCGAATCAGAAAAATCAGAACAACACTCAATGAGTTTTTGAACACTCAGTTGATGAAGGAAATCGCAAAAGAACCTGAGGTTCGTCCGCCGCTTACACAAACCAACCTTCTCAAGAAGAACCCTAACTTCAAAAAGGCGGTTGAACTGTGGGACTTCCTTGACAGCTACAAACGCAAGGGCTTTGAGGTTGTTACCGAGGATTATGACGGTAAGATGACGGAAACGGTTCAGCAGGATGTTTATTTTGCAATGGGCTTTGAGCATTTTATGATGTCTATAGCAACCAACCCCGGACTTCGTGTAATTCTCAAGGAACAGTACGATGCAGAAAACGCCCGTCTTGCTGAGGAGGCGGCAAAACCTCAAAAAACCCGTGAGGCGGTTATGAAGGCACAGCTTGAGGCTGTTCGTAAAGAGGAAATGGAAATCCGCCTTCGTGAAATCCGTGACCGTGAAAAGAAAATTCTTGACCTTACAAGTGAAATCAAAAATTTAAAGGTTATAATCGATCAGAAAGAACAGCAGATTCTCACACTCAAAGGTAAGGTTTCTGCTCTTGAAGACCGACTTGAAGAGGTTAAGGCTGAACTCCAGCAGACAAAACTCAAGTTAATGGAGGCAGAAAAGAGAATTGCCGAGCTTGAGGAAGAAAATCAGCAGTTAAAAGATACTATTGAAGAGTTGAATAAAACGATTGATGAACTCAATCAGACTATTGACACACTCAATAAAAAAATAGTAGAATTAAATGACAGAATTCTCGTGCTT
>OJAR01000043.1_pt1 | contig 45148 bp, 37 predicted proteins | sample 1589431 | NCBI WGS metagenome assembly OJAR01 (sample SAMN03283242) | human gut metagenome | biome: human-associated habitat; material: feces | host: Homo sapiens | place: Peru | collected 2012 | reverse complement strand
TTGGCATTTGCCTTGCTGCTGGGCAAAAAGCAGAAAGTGCGGATAAAGATCAAAGGATTTCATTTGCAAAAGTGGCTGATTGGCCGTATTTTCACCCTTGGACTGCCGTCTTTTATTATGAATGCCCTTAGTTCTTTTATGGTGACTTTTGTAAACTTTTTTCTGGTCGCCTATTCCGATACGGCAATCGCTTTCTTCGGTGCGTATTTTAAGGTGCAGCAGTTGATTGTCATGACGGTCAACGGGCTGATCCAGGGCTGTCTTCCTATTATGCGGTTTAACTACGGTGCGGGAAACAGAGATAGGCTGCACCCTGCTTTCCGCTACGGAACCGCTTTGGTCTCCGGTATGATGATACTGGGAACATTGACCGTCATCCTCTTTCCGGCGCAGCTTTTGGGATTATTTACGGCATCGGAAGCCATGAGCTCCTTTGGAATATCCGCTATGCGGATTATGGCGGTCAGCTACCTGTTCTGCGGATGGTCTACCATGATCTCCACCTATCTTCAGGCAACAGAACAGGTCTTTCCAAGTATGCTGATCCAGCTACTGCGTCAGTTTCTGCTGCTCATTCCATTCATGTGGGGTCTGGAAAAACTCCTGAAGATTACAGGGATCTGGCTGTCCTTCCCTGTCACAGAAACGGCAACATTCGTTCTGGCGCTTCTGATCTTCCGAGCAGGCAGAAAAAAAGAAACGCTTTGCAGCGGTACAAAAACACAGTAAGAACAGGAAAAGGAGAGACGATATGGAAATACAGATTAAAAAAGGGCTTGATGCCCTGCAAACAGAAACCGTACTTCGCCTTCTATCACAGACCGTGTGGGCGTGCAACAGAAAGAAAGAAGCAATTATGGAGTCATGGAAACACTCTATCTGTTATGGAGCCTATACCGCCGACGGAAAACAAATCGGATTTGCAAGAGTGATAACAGACTATGCCACCCAGTATTATATTTGTGATGTTGTTGTGGATGCAGATTTCCGGCACAGGGGTGTGGGCGCCTCTCTCCTAAAGGCGATTACGGAAGAAGACACATACCGTTCCCAGCTGGGAATGCTGATCACGGAAGAGGCTGAACGGTTTTATGAACCCTTTGGCTTCCGAAAAGATCCGATCTGTTTTATGACAAGAAAAGAAACATCGGAGGCAATCACGAATGAATGACACTTTCATGAAAGAAAAACCGGTATTACCGCTGATTTTATCCATGACCCTGCCTATGGTTTTATCCATGCTGGTTAATTCTCTATACAACATTATCGACAGCTTTTTCGTCGCACAGATCAGCGAGGAAGCTATGACGGCGTTATCACTGGTTTACCCGGTTCAAAATTTTATCAATGCTGTTGGAATTGGATTTGGCATTGGAATCAACGCAGTCATCGCTTTCTATCTGGGCGCTGGAGATAACAGGGAAGCGGATCAGGCTGCAACGCAGGGACTTGTGCTTGCCGTGATTCATGGCGTTGTCATGACAGTCTGCTGTATCGTAATGATGCCAGCTTTTTTAGGAATGTTCACTTCATCCGAGACAGTGATTGAACTTGGCGTCCGCTATTCTGTTGTTGCGTTCGCTTTTACATTGATTATCATTGTTGGTGTAACATTCGAAAAAATATTCCAGGCAGTAGGAAACATGAAAACAACCATGATAAGCCTTATGTGCGGGTGCATCACAAACATTGTCTTCGACCCCGTTCTGATTTTTGGCTATGGTCCATTCCCGGCAATGGGAATCGAAGGTGCTGCGCTGGCAACCGGCATCGGGCAAGCTCTGACGCTGGCGATTTATCTGGTCGTTTATTTTGTGCGACCAATCCGCGTACATATTCGCAGACAGTACATTCTGCCCGGCAAAGGAATGGTATTGAAGCTATATTCAATCGGTATTCCTGCCACCTTGAATCTTGCACTTCCGTCTCTTTTGATTTCGGCGCTCAATGCTATTTTAGCAGCATTTTCCGAAGTGTATATTTTGGTTTTGGGAATCTATTACAAATTACAGACTTTCATCTATCTGCCGGCGAATGGCATTGTGCAGGGGATGCGCCCCCTGATCGGCTATAACTACGGCGCGGGCGAGAACAAAAGGGTCAGTCAGATTTATAAGATTGTCTTGTGCATGAGCGGTATCATTATGGTACTTGGAACAGTGATATGCCTTCTGATCCCCGGCCAGCTTATGGGGCTGTTTACCCACACAGAAGCGACGATTCAGGCTGGGGAAACGGTCCTGCGTATCATCGGTGCCGGTTTTATCGTCTCGGCGGTTTCCGTTACTTCTTCCGGCGCACTGGAGGGGCTTGGAAAAGGCACTCCTTCCTTACTGATTTCCCTTTGCCGGTATGTAGTGGTTATTATTCCGGTTGCGTTTTTACTCAGCAGGCTTTTCGGAGCAGTTGGCGTCTGGAATGCGTTTTGGATCACGGAAGCGATTACTGCGATCATATCCCTTTTTATTTACCGCAAGGCAATCGAAAAACCCACAATCGGGGTCCGAAAGCCATGAACATCGTCCTGCTCCACTACGCCGGATAATCTGCAGCTTTCCTAAAGCGAACAGCTATTATATAATGGTATAATGGAGACAGCGACAAATTATATTTAGAGGAGGCACTATTATGGAAATCTAAAAATTCATCAAGAATTTTCAGTATGTCAGGTAGAAGATTATTCATTTGTAGATTTAGATTCCGAGTATAGCTTTATAGGAAAGACAGACGAGGAAAAAGCTCTTGTTTGTATCACAAGCGAAATCCCGCCAAATGTAATTCAGCGTGATGATGGTTGGAAAGCACTTCGGATTCAAGGTGTTTTGGAGTTTTCGTTGATTGGAATACTGTCTAAAATTGCAGCGATTTTAGCAGATCATAGCATTCCGATTTTTGCAGTATCTACTTACAATACGGACTATCTTTTGACAAAAAAGGAAAATTACGAAAAAGTGATAAAAGCACTTAAAAACGCTGGATACAAAATAATAGAGTGACAGCTTTTCATTTATTGGGGAATCGTGTAGAGCGGCAAATTCAATTTGTTGAGCACATGAAAATTTCAGTTTGTCGAACTTACTCTAAATTAGCAAAGACCGCTTACAAAAGTGTAGGCGGTCTTTATTCGTGTTCAGATATATTTGATTTTGAACTTTCTTTTCTTGGCTGAAAGCACCTTGCAAAGAATATCATCTACTGCGTCCGTGTATCTGCCTTGTGCTATCAGGCTGTTCTTCAAACGGATAAGTGATTGCAACACTTCGCTGTATTCGTCCTTGGAAAGGTATAAATGATATTTCTGTTCTTTCAAAACAACCACCTCCTGTTACCGCAATTATATAATAAGAAAGGACATAGAGACAGTGTGCGATTGTCTCTTGACCACCCCTAAATGAACGAATTAACAGGGTAACGACCGCCTTTTCCATTAGCAGAAATTTTACTCGAATTTTTCTGCCATTAGCAGACGGAGAATTTGCTAATGAAAATCTGTGAAATTTACGATTTCTCTTTTTCCGTAAAAGTGAAAAAACGCCGGAAACCCTTGATTTTACTTAAGTTTCCGGCGGAGTTTTTGGCGTTCCCGAGGTGATTCGAACACCCGACCTACCGCTTAGGAGGCGGTCGCTCTATCCAGCTGAGCTACGGAAACATATTATTCACATATATTTATTCTATATGAAATCAGTAGTTTTGTCAAGAAACACATTGCTTTTCAAGGTAAAGCTAATTTTATTTTCATACTTACAATTTTGTAATGGAAGTTATGCTGTTGATATGATAAAATAAAATCATAACCTAAGTGCAGATGTCACCCGCCTTTTAGGCGGATGACACTTTAGAATTTAGGTGGGAGTTATAATCTCCTGCTGAAATTCTGGGGAGACAACGCTCCTTTGCACTGCTTGCAATTTATCGCAAACTTTGCTCTTTGCAAGCAAAGCATTGCTCCGATGTAAATAACCTTTCGGAGGTATATTATGGATATATTTTTACTTGAAGACGATGAGGCCGTAGGCATAGGTCTGTGCTATTCGCTTAACAACGAAGGATATAATGTAACTCACGCAAAATCCGTTTCACAGGCAATGGAAATAATCAAAAGCAAAAAATTTGCGCTCTATATTCTTGACCTAACCCTGCCCGACGGCAACGGGTATGATGTGTGCAAAAAAATAAAATCGCACGGCGATCTGCCCGTGATATTTCTTACCGCTTACGATGATGAAGTAAATGTGGTTATGGGCTTTGAACTGGGCGCAGACGACTATATTTCAAAGCCGTTCAGAGTAAAGGAGCTTATGCTCAGGATAAAAAGCGTTCTCAGGAGATACAACAAGGATTTTAAGAGCGGCGTTATTAATATCAAAAATCTTGAAGTAAACACAAACGAAGCCAAGGTGTATAAGGACGGAAAAGAAATAGTCTTGACCGCACTTGAATACCGCCTTTTGCTCATATTGCTGAATAATCGGGGAGTTGTTATGTCACGCAAAAAGCTGCTTGAAAATATCTGGGATGTTACGGGCGATTTTGTTGAGGAAAATACTCTTACCGTTTATATTAAAAGACTCAGAGATAAAATTGAGGAGGAGCCGACCGAGCCTGAGTTTATAAAAACCGTTCGGGGTATCGGCTATGTGATTGAAAATGATTAATAAAGACATAAAAATGATACTGATAATTTCTCTTGCGCTGACTGCCGTTTTTTCGGCGGTCTGTTTTGCTATAAACGCCTTTTGCGGAGCACTCTGCCTTTTGCTCGGGCTATGTGTTACAGCGGTGTTTTTGGTTTACACAAAAAAGCGCTACCAAAAGATAAATGAGCTTAACAACTACCTTTCCTTGGTTTGTTCGGGCAATTACGACCTTAATATAAACGAAAATACCGAGGGCGAACTGTCTATTTTGAAAAACAACCTGTACAAGGTGATAACAATATTGCAAACTCAAAAGGAAAAGCTTGCAAAGGATAAAACAAGCCTTGCAGAGTCGCTTGCGGATATTTCTCATCAAATCAAAACTCCGCTGACCTCAATAATGATGATGACAGACTTGCTTAAAGATGAAAGCAACGAAGCAAAGCGCGCGGAGTTTTTGTCAATAATAGAAACTCAGCTTGATAAAATGAAGTGGCTTATTATAACTTTGCTGAAGCTTTCCAAGCTTGACGCAGGCACAATAGAGCTGAAAAGTGAAAAACAGTCGGTCAAGGACGTCATAAACGAAAGCCTTACGCCGTTTTTAATTGCTCTTGAGTTTAAGAACATAAGACTTGAAAATACGGCGAATGATTTTGTGTTTAACGGCGACAAAAACTGGAGCATTGAAGCATTTGGAAATATAATAAAAAACTGTATTGAACATACCGACAACGGAGGCACGCTCAGCATAACGAGCGGCAGTACAAATATCTATGACAGCATATTCATAAGCGACAACGGGTGTGGAATTTCAAAAGAGGATCTTCCTCATATTTTTGAGAGGTTCTATTACGGCAAGAACAGTTCAAAAAACAGCATAGGCATTGGTCTTGCGCTTGCAAAAACTATTTTTGAAAAGCAGAAAGCCGTTATAAAAGTAAACAGCACGTTAGGAGTCGGAACGACCTTTGAGGTACGGTTTTATAAAGCGATAGTGTAATGTGACGATAATGTAATTTAAAAGTCATTAAAAAGTAATATTGAAATTATATTATAAGCGGCGAAAGGAGAGAAAGAACAATGAAAATACTTGAGGTTAAAAATCTTTCTAAAGTTTACGGCAAGGGCGAAACAATGGTAAAGGCTCTTGACAATGTATCATTCACTGTAGATCAGGGAGAATTCGTCGCAATTATCGGCCCTTCGGGCTCGGGAAAATCCACATTACTGCATATTCTGGGAGGGGTTGACACTCCGACAAGCGGAAGCGTAATAATCAATAACACCGATATTTCAACACTGAACGAAACTGCGCTTGCAATATTCAGGCGCAGACAAATAGGGCTTATCTATCAGTTCTATAACCTTATCCCTATACTTACGGTTGAAGAAAACATAACTTTGCCGCTTTTGCTTGACGGCAGAAAGCCTGACAAAAAGATGATTGAAAGCCTTGTTGAAAGGCTCGGACTCGAAAAAAGGCTTAAATATCTGCCAAATCAGCTTTCGGGCGGACAACAGCAGAGGGTGTCAATCGGCAGAGCGATGGTAAACAACCCTGCGATTATGCTTGCAGACGAGCCTACGGGTAATCTTGACAGCGAAAACAGCAGGGAGATTATTTCTCTGATGAGAAAGCTCAACAAGGAAAACAACCAGACCGTAATCATAATCACCCACGACGAAAAGATTGCGCTTTCTGCCGACAGGATTATATCTGTAGAAGACGGCAGGATAACCGGAGATGAGGTGAGTATGGGTTGAGAATTGTAAACAAACTCACTCTGCGCCACCTTAAAGCAAACAAGGGCAGAACCGCAATAACCGCACTTGGCGTTTGCATTTCGGTTGCAATGATAACCGCCGTGTTTGTTGCAATCGCATCGTTTCTTAATTTGTTTGTTGATATATCTGTAATGCTTGACGGCGACAGTGTTTTGCAAATTGCAAGCGTTGACAAGCGTCAGATAGAAATACTAAAGTCCGATGAAAGAATAGACACAGTCGGACTTTTCGCAATGAAAAGCATCAACTATCAGCTTGAAAACAGGGAGAGCGACAAGCTCGGCACAGGCTCAATGCTTGTGTCCGACACAAACAACAGCAAGCTGATATTTACGGGTAAGTATGACGGCGAGATCCCGAAGAACTCGGGCGAAATTGCAGTTGAACAAAGCTTTATAGATGACAATTCGCTTGACTGGAAGCTTGGCGATACGGTTACTGTTCCTATTGACGAAAGAGCTTCTTTGAGCGATGATGAAATAAGCTCGGACGAATATTCAAAGAATGAGAAGCTTAATTTTTCCGAAAACAGGCAGTTCAAAATTACCGCCATAATGCACAATAACTATGCGACATATCAGTATTGCAGTATTATCTGCGGCTTTGATGACAGCGAGCCGTTTTCTTCGGCTTGTGCAAGAATCAAGCTTAAAGAACTGAACAGCAATTCACTCAACGTCGTTTATGACATAATGAACGAGGTCGGGGTTACAAGAGAAAGCTGTTCTGTCAACAACGAAATACTTGACTGTTATTTTGCCTATGATGACGGAGGCAGTTTTGCGGCTCTTTTGCCGATGATAGCAACTATATTGATAATTATAGTCATAGCGTCTGTGGCGCTTATATACAACGCCTTTGCAATGTCGCTTTCCGAAAGGGTGCGTTATCTCGGTATGCTTGCTTCGGTAGGCGCAACAAAACGCCAAAAAAGAGGCTCGATATACTTTGAGGGATTCTTATTCGGACTCATCGGTATTCCCCTCGGAATCGGAGCAGGAATACTCGGCATTTCCGTAACGCTCAAATATATCGGCAATCAGATTATCGGTACAGCAATGATAAGGGGACTGCAAGACAACGACCTGACTATCAATACTGTTGTTCCGTTGTGGACAATAATCTGCATAATTATTTTCAGCGTGCTGACAATATTTATCGCTTCGGTCGTTCCTGCCGTAAAGGCATCAAAGATCACCCCGATTGACGCAATCAGGCAAAGACAGGAAATCAAGGCAAAGCCGCACAAACTGAAAACCCCGTTTTTTATCAGAAAAATTTTCGGATATGAGGGAGAGCTTGCCCACAAAAGCATAAAACGCAACGGCAGAAAATCAAGGGTTATCACGATTTCTATTGCACTGTCCGTAATATTGTTTTTGTCGTGCAATTACTTCTGTCAAATCTTTTTATCGGCGGCAAATCTTGAAGAAGAAATCCCCTATAAGATACAGGTCAGCGTTGAATATGAAAGCAAGGATAAACTGAACGATATACTCGACTCGACAAGCGGTATAGATGATTATTACTGCACCAGCTCCGGTTATTTTAGGGTAGGAGGTAAAATCGACGGCTTTGATGACCTTACAAACAGCGATCATCTTACAAACGCCTATAAAAATATTTTCAACAGTACCTGCCGGGTGTTTATCAATCTTCTTGACGACGATAAATTCAACGATCTTTGCAAATCAAACGGAATAGATTATAACGATTACTACGGCAAAGAACTAAACGCCCTTGTGATGAACAATATAAGTCACAACGCAGGCGGCGGAAAGGTGTTCAATGACAGCATAATCGGTGCAAAGATAAGCTCGTTTAACGGAAACGGTTTCGGTGCTGATTTTACAGTAACGGGTGAAATAAAGTATGACGGTTCAAAGGTAGCCTGCAAACTTAATCCTCAGAAGTCAATTTCGTTTTACGTTCCGTATTCTGCATATTATAATTGTGTGAGCGATGATGAAAAACAAAATCTTGTTTATCTTGCAGGTGTTGAAACCGAAGCACACAGTGATGTTAAAAAGGAGCTTGAAAAGACGCTTGAGGCCTTTGACTTTCAAACTGTAACAGTCTACGATTTAGCGGAACAGTTTCAGACGATGAATACAGTCGTGTATATTATTGAAGTGTTCGTATATGGCTTTGTTGCGCTGATAACACTTATTACTATAGCAAATATCATAAACACAATATCAACCGGTATTGTGGCAAGGAAAAAAGAATTTGCAATGCTTAAATCCGTAGGTGTAACGCCAAAGGGCTTTAACAAGATGATAATGCTTGAAAGCTCGCTTTACGGAATAAAGGCTCTGATTTTTGCGCTTCCGATAAGTATTCTTCTCAGCTTTTTGATGAATCAAAGCATTGCACAAAACACCATTCCGTTTATAATAAACTGGCAGCTATATCTTATAGTTATCGCAGTGGTGTTTGCAATAATCTGCCTGACTATGATATATTCGGTAAACAAAACCAAGAAAGATACTATCGTAGAAACACTAAAAGAAGATATAATCTAAGTGCAAGTGTCACCCGCCTTTTTAGGCGAGTGACACTTCAGGATTTAAGTGGGAGTTATAATCTCCCACTTAAACCCTTAGGAGCTGACGCTCCCTTGCACTGTTTGCAATCTATCGCAAGCTCTGCTCTTTGCAAGCAAAGCAGAGCCTTGCTCCGATTTAAATCTAAGTGCAAGTGTCACCCGCCTTTTTAGGCGGATGACACTTCAGAATTTCAGTGGGAGTTATAATCTCCCACTTAAACCCTTAGGAGCTGACGCTCCCTTGCACTGTTTGCAATCTTTCGCAAGCTCTGCCCCTTGCAAGCAAAGCAGAGCCTTGCTCCGATTTAAATCTAAGTGCAGGTGTCACCCGCCTTTTAGGCGGATGACACTTTAGAATTTAGGTGGGAGTTTTAATCTACCACTAAAATCCTTAGGAGCTGACGCTCCCTTGCACTGCTACAATCTGTCGGATAGATTCAAAAGGCTTTCTGAACCGGAAGACCTTTTGCTGTTGTGTGACAATATGAAAAATGGTATAATTATCATTATAAAATCAAGTATAAATAGTGGGAGGATTATTATGTCATCAAGCAAAGATTATCTGAGTTTTATTCTGGAACAGCTCTCAAATCTTGACGAAATTTCCTACAGGTCAATGATGGGCGAATATATACTCTATTACAATGGCAAAATCGTCGGCGGAATTTATGACGACAGGCTACTTTTAAAGCCCGTAAACGCCGCGAAGAAGCTTATGCCCAACGCCAAATACGAGCTTCCCTATGATGGTGCAAAGGAAATGCTGTTGGTTGATGAAGTTGAAGACAAGTGCTTTTTAAAAAGTTTGTTTGACGCTGTGTATGATGAACTGCCTGTGCCAAAGCCAAAGAAAACTTCCCTGAGAAAGACGGTGAAAAGATGATAAAAGTTGATTTGATAACAGGAATTTTAGGTTCTGGAAAAACTACGTTTATAAAGCTGTATGCTCAATACCAAAAACGGCTCGGCAGAAAAATTGCGATAATCGAAAATGATTTCGGTGCGGTAAATGTGGATATGATGCTTTTGCAGGAGCTTGAGGACGATAGCTGCCAGCTCGAAATGATAGCGGGCGGCGGTGATCCCGGCTGTCATAAACGCCGCTTTAAAACAAAGCTGATAACGCTCGGTATGCAGGGGTTTGACAGGGTTATAGTTGAGCCGTCGGGAATTTTCGATATGGACGAATTTTTTGATACCCTGCGTGAAGATCCGCTTGACCGTTGGTATGAGCCGGGGAGTGTTCTAACCGTGGTTGACGGCGAGCTTGAAAATGAGCTTTCAAAGCAAATGGAATTTTTGCTCGGCTCTGAGGCGGCGTGTTCGGGCAGAGTGATAATCAGCAAGCTTCACGGCAACATATCAAATGCTCAAATTTGCAAAATAACGGACCATATCAACAGAGCGCTTGAAAATATAAGCTGTAAACGCCGTATTGCTGCGGATGATGTGTTTGCAAAGGACTGGAGCAATCTTGACGACGATGATTTTGCACTGCTTGAAAACTCGGGCTGGCGGTTTGAAGAATATGTCAAGCTGTACTCAAGCGAAACTATCAGATCCGCAACGCATTACATTATGCACGTCAGAATACCCGAAGCTGAGCTTGTCCCCACAATTAACGACATTATCGGCGATAATGCCTGCGGTAAAATATACCGCATAAAAGGTTTTATGCAGGGGGACAACGGCTGGATAGAGTTAAACGCCACCCGTGAAAAAGCCGTGACGTCACCGATAGAAAACGGTCAGGAAATATTTATCGTCATTGGCGATGACGTAAACCTCAGTGCAGTTGATAAAAAGTTCAAAGCGGTTAATATAAGCGGAAAATATGTTTCGGTATAACGTCGAAACCGGTTTATGATACAACACATCAAATACAAAAGCCGACTGAAAGACAAGCTCTCTCAGTCGGCTTTTGTTATCTTGTTAATATATTATTATGTCGGTTATTCAGCCTGGATTTTTACGAACTGTTCCTGCATATATGAATATACCTCGTCCGATACATTTGTGAAAACATAGCATTTGTCAAGATATTCATCGCTTGGAGATGTCAGCTCGCTGTTTTTAATGTCGTCGCTTACATAGCTGTCAAACGCTTCCCGGTTCGGCGTGCCGTATCTCAGGTATTCGCAGGTAGCGGCGGCAACCTCGGGCTTTTGCATAAAGTTAATGAATTTTTCTGCGTTTTCCTTATTCTTACTGCATTTTGGAATACACATTGCATCATAAAACAGGTTTGAGCCGTCCTTTGGAAGCGCATAGTCAAGATCGGGGTTAGCTTCTATCATTGTAGCAATATCGCCTGCGTAATAGGGAGCTATTGCGGCCTGACTGTTTTCCATTTCGGTAAACACCTGATCCATAACGTATTTTTTAAGAAGCGGCTTTTGCTCGGCAAGCTTTGCGGCTGCCTTGTCAACATCGTCATTTGTGCAGTTTGCGGGATTAATTGAGCATAGCTGCATTGCGATAGCCATAGCGTCCCTGCTGTTGTTGAACATCAAGATTTCTCCGCTGAGATTTTCGTCCCAAAGAGCCTCCCACGAAGTCGGCTTTTCAGACACCTTGGTCTTGTCATAAACCATTGCCGTAACACCCCAACTGTAGCAAACGGTGTATTTGCCGTCGGGATCGCAGGCTAAATTTTTGAAGCGATCCGTGATGTATTTGTAGTTAGGAATATTGTCAAAGTTAAGCTCAAGCAACATATCCTCATCAATCATTTTGCTTATCATATATTCCGACGGAATAACAACGTCATAGCTTACATTGCTGTTTTTCAGCATATTGTAAAGCTCCTCGTTGGTTTCATAGGTTGTATAGTTTACCGTAATTCCCGTTTCTTTTTCAAACTCGTCAATAACGTCCATAAGTCCGTCTTCACCGTTTGAAATATACTCGCCCCAGTTGTAAACATTGACTTCGCCTGCGTTCTTGGTTGTTTCGCCGCATCCCGCAAAGCAGGCGGTAACTGCCGAAAGCGCAAGAACAAGGATAATGCTGATTACTCTTTTCATTTTTTAACTCCTTTACTCCTCATTTATTTATGTTTTCTTCGCCATTGCCTTTTCATCGTGTCTGTCACGCAGATTTATCAATATCATAACGATGAGCACCGCAAGAAAAAGCAGGGCGGAAAGAGCGTTGATTTTCGGAGATATTCTTCTGTGCGTCATTGAATATATCTCAATAGAGAGGTTTTGAAACTTTGCTCCTCTTGTAAAATAGGTTATGATAAAATCATCAAGCGAATAGGTAAAGCTCATCAGAAGTCCCGAAAAAATTCCGGGCATCAGTTCGTGAATTATAACCTTGTAAAATGCCTGCCACTGGTTACATCCGAGATCAAGCGCAGCGTCGTAAATGCTTCGGTCCATACGTTTTATCCTCGGCATAACGTTAAGAACAACAAACGGAACGCAAAAGCAGATGTGCGCTATCAAAACCGTGAAGAAACCCATTTCAAAGTTGAACATAACGCCCAAAAACGTAAACAGAAGCATAAGCGAAACGCCCATAACGATGTCGGGGCTGATAATCGGTATGTTGGACACATTTTGAATTATAAGACGTTTTTTACCTTTGAAGTTGCTTATTCCTATTGCGGCGGCTGTTCCGAGTACGGTTGCAAAGATTGACGCAAGCACCGCAATTATCAGCGTGTTGCCAAGGGCGTTCATTATATTATCGTCCTTAAAAAGCTGTTCATACCATTTAAGCGTAAAGCCCTTCCAAATAGTCGTTTTGCTGTCGTTGAACGAAAAGAAGATCAAAACCGCAATCGGCGCATACATAAATATTATCAGCAAAGCAATATAGATTTTTGACAAAACGCCGTTTTTGCTCTTGTGATTTTTCACGCAATCGCCTCCTCGTCGCCAAAGAAGTTCATAATAACAAGGAAAACAAAAATAAATATCATAAGGATAAGCGAGATTGCCGAGCCTGTGTTCCGGTCGGTCCAAAAAATCTTGTCAATAATATCGCCTATCATAATATCGTCCGTTCCGCCAAGATACTGAGCTACAAGAAACGTGCTTGCGCTCGGCACAAAAACAAGTGTTATTCCCGAAATAACGCCGGGTATGCTCAACGGGAAAACCACCTTTTTGAATACCGCAAAGTTGTTTGAACCGAGATCCTGAGCCGCCTCTATAAGTCCTCCGTCAATTTTGCTCATAACGGTGTATATCGGCAGTACCATAAACGGCAGATATTCATAAACCATTCCCAACACAACGGCCGCAGTGTTGCCGATATATGTTCCGTGAATACCGAGAAACGAAAGCACCATATCAACGGGTCCGTTTTTTTGCAGTATCGTTATCCACGCATATATCCTGAGGAGAAAATTCATCCACATAGGTATCATCATCAGCATAATTACGGTGTTCTGCGAGGACTTTTTCATTCTTGTTATGATGTATGCAAGCGGATATGCAAGCAAAAGGCATATGGCTGTTGAGATAAGCGCTATCCAAAGCGACTTTACAAATACATCAGTGTAATAAAACGCATTTATCATCGGCTGAAGCGAAAAATTGCCCTGCTTGTCCTTAAAAGCCGTTATGCCTATCATAACAATGGGTATCATTGTAAAAACTACCATCCATATGAGGTAGGGAATAGAGGGCTTGCGTGATTTCATTTTCAGCCCTCCTGTCCGATTACTTCAAATTTTGCTTTTTCAAAATCAAAGCTCAGCGGAACGTAGGTTGCAACCTGTTCGTCGGTGTCGCTGAGCATAAGCCATTTGCGCTCGTCGGACTCAAGAATTATCTCATTGTGTCTGCCTTTGTAAACGACCGATTCAATATAAAGGTCTTTAAGGTCGCCGATACCGTCTGCCGCAAGCGAAAGTGCGTCCGGCGGCAGAGTGATTCTGAGTTTTGTTCCTTGGGCAAAAAAGCGGTTTTCAACCTTTATTGTTTCACCCTCAAGCTCAAATTCAAAGCAGTTGCCGTTTTCGTCACCGTATGAAACCTCGGCTTCAATAACATTATCATAAAACGGCAGAAGCTTGTTCATAATCTGAATGTTAAACGGGATTACACGCATACCTATCCTGCTGCCTATTTCGGCGATTTTGGTTGAATGTATGAGTATTTCGCAGCCCTCGCACATCACGCTCATCTCGTAGTGCACGCCCTTAAAGGTCGAATTTTCCACAACGCCCGTAAGCTGTCCGTTTTCCGGGGTTGTTATTTCAATGTCTTCGGGACGGATAACAACGTCAACAGGAGCATTTTTGCCGAATCCTTTGTCAACGCACTCAAGCTCTTTGCCGAGTATTTCTATACGGCAGTCGTCTATCATAATGCCGTTTAAAATGTTTGCTTCTCCGATAAAGTCGGCTACGAACGCATTGACCGGCTCGTTGTATATATCCTCGGGAGTGCCGATTTGCTCAATAGAGCCGTTGTTCATAACAACCACTCTGTCGCTCATAGTCAGTGCTTCCTCTTGGTCGTGGGTTACATATATAAAGGTTTTTTCAGTTTTTTGCTGAATTTCTTTTAATTCAAGCTGCATACTTTTTCTCAGCTTTAGGTCAAGCGCACCGAGCGGTTCGTCAAGCAAAATTATTTCAGGGTCGCATACAAGCGCCCTTGCAATGGCAACACGCTGCTGCTGACCGCCCGAAAGCTTGGATATGGAACGCTTTTCATAGCCCTTGAGGTCAACTGCGGCAAGCATCTTTGTGACCTTTGCTTTTATTTCATCTTTCGGGAGCCTTTTAAGCTTTAGTCCGAATGCGACGTTATCGTAAACATTAAGGTGGGGAAACAGCGAATATTTCTGAAAAACGGTATTTACATTGCGTTTGTTCGGAGGAAGATTATTAATCCTTTTACCGTCAAATATCACATCTCCGCTTTCGGGTTCAACAAAACCGCCGATAATTCTGAGGGTTGTTGTTTTGCCGCAGCCGCTCGGACCCAAGATAGTCACAAATTCCTTTTCGCAAATATCAAGATTAATGTGATTGAGAATTACCTCTCCGTCAAATCTTACAAAAATATCCTTTAGCGAAACTATCGTTTTCTTAGCTGTCTGCTCCATTTATGCACCACTCTGTCCGTTTTGAAATTTTGATAAAAATGTGTAAAACACCACAATAAAATATCATTAAAAATTATATTCTAATAAATTTGAAATGTCAATCAGTATATGTAAAAAAATGGGACAGCCTGTTGTTTATAAAGTACGTTTTGCATATTGTTCCAAGGATTTGCAAATTTTGCACAAAATTTTCAAATCAAATTTGTAGCAATTAACATATACATTTTTTGCTCGCTTTGATATAATTAAGACGTATTAATTAGAAAGGATGTTTTTGATGAAACCAATCAAAAAAATTGTAAGTCTTGTTATTGCGGCATCGCTCATAACATCATCTGCTGCATTTGCAATCACGGCAAACGCTGTTTCGTCGGACGAATCAAGCGTTTCCTCCTCTGCGCCTGTTCAGGCAAAGGTGCAGGACGGTGTTATTTTGCACGCATTTAACTGGTCTTATAACTCAATAAAAGAAAACCTGCCCTCTATTGCGGCAGCAGGATATTCAACCGTACAGACCTCTCCTGTACAGCAGCCAAAGGATTACAGTGCCTCTGCCGATGTTTCGGGTCAGTGGTGGAAGCTGTATCAGCCGGTAAGTATGTCTATAGCCCAGCAAACCTGGCTTGGCACAAAGGAGGAGCTTGCCGACCTTTGTACAGAAGCCGACAAGTACGGAATTAAGATTATCTGCGATATTGTATCAAACCATATGGGCAATGAAAAAGAGGATGATCCCAACTCATTAAGCCCTCAGGTTAAAACATATCAGCCTGATTTCTATGACAACAAGAGCGATTATTTCCGCAGCAACAAGATCTCTGCAAGCGACGCAAGCGTAAAGAGCGTTGTTCAGGGACACGTTTCAAATTGCCCCGACCTCAATACCGGTAACCAAAATGTTCAGGACGCAGTTGTGGATCTTCTTAAAGAATGTATTGACTGCGGCGTTGACGGTTTCCGTTTCGATGCGGCAAAGCATATAGAAACTCCCGATGACGGAGATTACGCTTCTGATTATTGGCAGGAGATTTCAGACAAAGCAGGCGAATATTACAAATCCAAAACAGGCAACGATCTCTATATCTACGGCGAGATTCTCAACACCTGCGGTGCAGGCAGAAGCTTTGATTCATACACCAAATATATTAATGTTACTGATAATAAAACAGGCGATTCTGTTCTGTATAATGTTGTAAACGGCAAGGCGTCGTCTGCCGCAAACGCTAAGTATAAATCAGGTGCTGACGCTTCAAATGTAGTTCTCTGGGCAGAATCACATGATACATTTGAAGGCACATCGGGTTCTGCCGGACTTTCAAATACAGCGGGCGTTTCGGATGAGAACATAGTAAAGGCTTGGGCAATCGTTGCTTCAAGAAAAGATGCAACGTCACTCTATTTTGCACGTCCCGGCACGGCTCTTATGGGCGAAGCCGCAAACGACACCACCTACAAGAGCACAGCCGTTTCCGAGATCAACAGGTTCCATAACAACTTTGTAGGTCAGTCGGAAAGCCTCGGTTCATCGGATAATATCGCCTATGTTGTAAGAGGCACAAGCGGAATTGTGCTTTCAAATACAAACGGTACAAATGCCGATGTAAGCATTGCAAACACAGGTCTTGCCGACGGCACATATACAGATACAATTACAGGCGCAAAGTTTACGGTATCCGACGGTACTCTTACAGGTTCTATCGGTTCAACGGGCGTTGCGGTTGTTTATGATGAAACGCCAACTCCGAAAAACACCTGCTCTGCGGCAAGCGGAAGCTTCAAGGGTGACACCATGGTAACTACTCTCGGACTTGAAAACGCTGTTTCGGGTACATATTGCCTTGATGATTCAACTCCTGTTACCTATACCGGCACAACATCTATCCGCATCGGTTCGGATTATAACTACGGCGATACTATCACACTGACGCTTACCGCAACCGACGGCAACGGACAGACTTCAGAGGATGTATATAAATATGTAAAGACCAAGGATAACGGTTCGGGAATTTATATATTCTTCAATAACGAAAAAAGAAAGTCTTGGAAAGCTCCGTATAACGTATATATCTATGATGAAGAAACATCAACCGAAAAAACATACTCAAACAACGGTTGGCCGGGACAGACGATGCAGTATGACGAAGCATCGGGCTACTATTACCTTGAAGTTCCAACAACCTGTCTTGAAAAGGACAATGAAACAGGCGAGGTCACATCATCCGATTTTGACCTTTCAAAATCAGAGTATGCTACCGTTATTGTAAACGCTTCGGGTCAGAACCAACAGTTCCCGGGCGACGGTTCTTCAACAAAGCTCAGATTGGGCAATCACTCAAAGATATTTGCTCTTACTTCATCAAAATCATGGACAGATACTGACCTCGTGCCCGCAAAGCAGGAGGTAGAAGCAACCGATGTAACCAAGGATGTTACCCAGCCGACTACGGAAGAGCCTACAACGACCGAGGCACCTACAACGATTGCTCCTACAACCACCGAGGAGCCGACTACGGTTGCTCCTACAACGACCGAGGCACCTACAACGATTGCTCCTACAACCACCGAGGAGCCGACAACTATCGTTCCGCCTACAACTGTTCCGACAAGAACCTATAAATGCGGAGATGTAAATTTGGACGATGCAATCACGATTGCCGACGCAAGTCTTATCCAGAAATACAGTATCGGACTTAAAACCTGCGACGCAAAACTGTTTGCGCTTGCGGATGTCAACGGCGACGGCAGATTGTCAATCAGGGACGTAACACTCATTCAAAAGTACATTGCAGGCAACTATTCCAACATCGGCAATGTCGGACAGGAAGTTACTATTCCGGAATAATTATTACGCTTAGTACAAAAGCCTCACTTTTGTGGGGCTTTTGTTTTGCCCAAAATTCAAATGATATTTTAAATTGACAAATCCTATATTTTGTTTGCCAAAGCTTTAATAAAGGAAAAATTTTCAAAAATATAAAATTAATGCTTGACAGCAGCATATGTCGGTGCTATAATAAACCTATAAAGTCAGTAGGCTTTATAGTAATTACTGAAATCAAGCGGGCTGTAAAGCTCAAAACGAAAGGGAGAAAAATTATGAAAGTATCAGAAAAAATTACAGACCTTATCGGCAAAACACCGCTTTTAAAGCTCAATAACTATATCAAAGCTAATGAACTTGAAGCAGACATAATCGGCAAGCTTGAATATTTCAATCCTGCCGGAAGCGTAAAGGACAGAATAGCAAAGGCTATGATCGACGAAGCCGAGGCAAAGGGAATTTTAAAGCCGGGTTCGGTAATAATTGAGCCGACAAGCGGCAACACAGGAATAGGTCTTGCGTCGGTTGCGGCTTCAAGAGGTTACAAAATCATTCTTACGATGCCCGAAACGATGAGCGTTGAACGCCGCAATCTTCTTAAAGCATACGGCGCAGAGCTTGTTTTAACAGACGGTGCAAAGGGAATGAAGGGTGCTATTGCAAAGGCTGACGAGCTTGCAAAATCAACTCCGAACAGCTTTATTCCGAGCCAGTTTACAAATATGTCAAATCCAAAGGCTCACTTCAATACAACAGGTCCGGAAATCTGGGACGATACAGATGGCAAGGTTGATATTTTTGTTGCAGGCGTAGGTACAGGCGGCACGGTGTCAGGCGTAGGCGAGTACCTCAAGAGCAAAAACCCGAACGTCAAGATAGTTGCGGTAGAACCTGCAGACTCACCTGTTTTGACAAAAGGTACGCCCGGACCTCACAAAATTCAAGGTATCGGCGCAGGCTTTGTCCCCGAAACCCTTGATACAAAGATTTATGATGAGGTTATCACGATAGAAAACGAGGACGCTTTTGCAACAGGCAGAGCGCTTGCAAGAAAAGAAGGACTGCTTGTCGGCATTTCTTCGGGTGCGGCAGTTTATGCTGCAACTATCCTTGCAAAACGCCCCGAAAACAAGGGCAAGGTAATCGTAGCGCTTCTTCCCGATACAGGCGACCGTTACCTTTCTACTCCGATGTTTGCAGACTGATAAGAATAGAATAAGCTTACAAAACTACGCAAAAACGGCGGTTCATATGTGTGAACCGCCGTTAATTTTTAAATCGGAGCAACGCTCTGCTTTGCTTGCAGGGAGCAGAGCTTGCGACAGATTGCAAACAGTGCAAAGGAGCGTTAGTTTGTCAGGATTTCAGCGGAAGATTATAACTCACACTGAAATTCTTAAGTGGCATCTGCAGCCTAAAATGTGAGGGATATTTGCACTAAGGTTATACAATTTTATTTTAATTCCTTGTGTAAGTGATTTTTCAATGCTTCAAATGTTTCGTTGCTGATAACGTGTTCAATTTTGCAGGCATCCGCAACCGCAATTTCTTTGTCAACGCCCAAAAGCTCAAATATCTGCGACAACACCGTATGGCGTTCATAGGTCCTTTCGGCAATTTCAAGTCCAGCTTTTGTAAGGTTAAGCGAACCGTCATTGCCTACGGTTAGGTATCCGCCCTCTTTGAGTATTCCGACGGCACGGCTTACGCTCGGCTTTGAATAGTTCATCTCCTCACAAACATCTATTGAGCGCACATAAGATGATTTTTTGCTGAGAACATATATTGTTTCAAGGTACATTTCCCCCGATTCTTTTAACTGCATAAAAACACTTCCGATTTTGTTTATTTGTTATAAGAATACCACATTTTTGCAGGATAATCAATAATATTTGTCTGCTTTATTCACAGAATTAAGAAAAAATGATTAATTATGCATTAATTTGCAAAAAAACTTGATTTTGACTTCATATTGTTATAAAATTATTCTTAAATACAAAGCAAAGGAAGATGTAGTATGCTTACACTCGACAAAATCTACCATGCGTCCTATGTTCTCAAGGACGTTATCAGACCTACACATATCGTAAAAGCTCCTGCGATTTCAGCAGACTGCGACGTTTATCTGAAACCCGAAAATCTTCAAATTACGGGTTCGTTCAAGGTGCGTGGAGCAGGCTACAAAATTTCTCAGCTTTCCGATGAAGAAAAAAAGCATGGCGTAATCGCCTGTTCTGCGGGCAACCATGCTCAGGGAGTTGCTCTTGCCGCTACAAAATACGGAATAAAATCACTGATTTGTCTGCCCGACGGTGCGCCTATTTCAAAGGTTGAGGCTACCAAGGGTTACGGTGCAGATGTTTGTATGGTAAAGGGAGTTTATGACGATGCCTACAACGAAGCTCTGAGACTTCGTGATGAAAAAAACTATACTTTTATTCATCCGTTTGACGACGAAAACGTAATTGCGGGACAGGGTACTATCGGACTCGAAATACTCAACGAGATGCCCGATGTTGACGCAGTTGTTGCCGCAGTCGGCGGCGGCGGACTTTTGTCGGGCGTTGCGTGTGCAATAAAGAACCTTAATCCCAACATCAAGGTTTACGGCGTTCAGGCAGAGGGCGCACCGTCAATGGTTGAGTCGTTAAAGCAGGGTAAGCCCATAGAGCTTGAAAGCGTTTCTACCATAGCCGACGGTATTCAGGTTAAAGCGGCAGGACACACCACCTTTAAATATATCAGTAAATATGTTGATCAGGTCGTAACGGTCACAGACGATGAAATATCGTCTGCAATACTCTCGCTTATTGAAAGTCAGAAGATGATTGCCGAGGGCGCAGGCGCAGCGCCGCTTGCTGCCGTTATGTTCAACAAGCTCCCGTCATTGAAGGGCAAAAAGGTAGTATGCATAGTTTCGGGCGGTAATATCGACGTTACTATTCTTAACCGTGTTATCAAGAGGGGCTTGCTCAAATCGGGCAGACAGCAGACGTTCTGCATTGAGCTTCAGGATAAGCCGGGACAGCTTCTTGCCGTGTCAAAAATAGTTGCAGAAAAGGGTGCAAACGTAATTTCTATCCACCACGAACGTGCAAGCGAGGGTACGGACATAACCGCCTGCTATCTCAGAATCGTGCTTGAAACCAAAAACTATGACCATGTAAAGGAAATATCCGACACTCTTATAAACGCAGGATTTAAACTTATCTAATAATCGGAGGTAATCATTATGGAAAAAGTATATACAAAAAATGCACCCGATGCAATCGGACCTTATTCACAGGCAATCAAGGTAAACGGACTTGTGTTTACCTCGGGACAAATAGCAATTAACCCAAAGTCGGGCAATGTTGAGTCTGATACTATTGAGGGGCAAACCGAGCAGGTTTGCACAAACCTCAAAAATCTTCTTGAGGCGTCGGGCAGTTCGCTTGACAAGACTGTTAAAACAGTATGCTTCCTCAAAAATATGGAGGATTTTTCTGCGTTTAATGCAGTCTACGGCAAGTATTTTACCGAAAAGCCGGCACGCTCCTGCGTAGCGGCAAAACAGCTTCCGAAAGATGTTTTGGTTGAAGTTGAAGTTATCGCCGAGCTTGGATGAAAAATCGAAAATAACAATTAAACTTACTCCTCCGATTGAGAATTTCTCTTTCGGAGGTTTTTATTTTTAAATAGCTTATAAACCATTCACCCCGAAAATTTCGGCGCATACAATAAAAGTATAAACCTAAGTGCAAATGTCCTCCGCCGCTTAGGCGTCGGGTGGCGGTTCGGAATTTCAGCAGGAGTTATAATTTTTCGCTGAAACCCAGATGAGCCAACGCTCGTTTGCACTGTTTGCAATCTTTTGCAAGCTTGCTTCTTGCAAGCAAAGCAGAGCATTGCTCCGATTTAAAACCATATTCGGCAAAAATATCATTTTGGGTGTTGCAGATGATTGACAAGATAAAAACCTTTGCTGTAATCGGCGGCGACAAACGCCAGCTTTTCCTTGCAAAATCAATTTCCGACAGATGCTACGACGTAATACTCGGCGGCTTTGACAGGCTTGAAAGCACCGGGGCGTTAAAAATTGCAGATATAAAAACTGCAATTAACGACGGTGACGCAGTAATTTTTCCTCTGCCGTCGGTAAGAGCCGACAGAACCGTCAATACGCCGTTTTCCGATAAATGTACGCTCCTTGACGAGGACGATTGCAAAGCGTTGGTCAAAAAGCCTGTGTTTGTATCTATGCGTGGCAAATTTTTAAAGGCATATCCCACGCTCGGCGGCGGAAAGATTTATGACTACTCCGCAGAAGAAGAGTTTGCAGTGCTGAATGCAGTTCCGACGGCAGAGGGAGCAATCGAGTGTGCAATGCAGAATTTTGAGGGAACGATTGACAAGAGCCGCTGTATGATAACGGGATTCGGCAGAATAGGCAAGATACTTTCCCATAAACTAAAGCTTCTCGGTGCTGAAGTTGCGGTGACTGCACGCAGGCAAAGCGACCTTGCATACGCTTCTGCGCTCGGTTACGAAACAGTCAGAACCGAAAGGCTCAGATCGGTCAAGGGCTTTGACGTTGTGTTCAACACGATTCCGTCAATGATTTTTGACAAAAATCTGCTTATGAATACCGACAGCAGCACCCTTATAATAGACCTTGCATCTCTTCCGGGAGGCGTGGATTTTGAGGCTGCTCACGCCCTTGGGCTTGACGCGGTAAGAGCGCTGTCGCTTCCCGGAAAATGTGCTCCGAAAGCAGCAGGAAAAATTATTGAAACAACAGTTTTTAACATCATCGAGGAGGTTTACGGGTGACAAAAGCAACCATAGGATTTGCGATGTGCGGTTCCTTTTGCACCTTTTCAAAAGCATTTCCTCAAATGCAGAAGCTTGTTGAGCTTGGTTATGACGTTCTGCCGATAATGTCGCAAAACGCATATTCAACCGACACACGCTTCGGAAAGGCCGAGGAAATGATAAAAAAGGCAGAAGAAATCTCAGGACACAAGGTTTTGCACACCGCCGTTGAAACCGAGCCGCTCGGCCCGAAAAAAATGTGCGACCTGCTTGTGATAGCTCCCTGCACGGGCAACACCCTTGCAAAGCTGTCGCTCGGCGTGACCGACACATCGGTCACAATGGCGGCAAAGTCGCATCTTCGCATACTTCGCCCCGTGCTGTTGTGTGCGGCTACAAACGACGCACTCGGTGCGTCGGCTCAAAACATCGGCAGATTGCTCAACACAAAGCATATCTATTTTGTGCCGCTGAGGCAGGACGACATTGAGAAAAAACCGAATTCGCTTGTTGCGGATTTTGAAAAGCTGCCTGTATGCGTTGAATATGCGCTCAAAGACAAGCAGTATCAGCCGATTTTCGGATAATACCGATTTTATTAACGCTTAAACCGTCGGACATAAATAGCCCGACGGTTTTTTGCAAAAAATTTATCGGAAAATAAAATTCGGTATTGACAAATACCGCAAATTGCAGTAAAATGTTTATATTAAAAGCGATGTCTATATAAAAGACATCGCATACATCACACCTTGCCGATTTTATTTGTCGGCAAATTAATGTCGGTGAGTTCAAGAATATAGTCGGTGCTTGTACAAAAGTGTTTTGCGAGCATAACCAAAACCGCAGTGGGAATGTCACGTTGCCCAAGTTCATAGTTGCTGTAAACTTGTTGCGAACAGTGAAGTATCTTGCTCATTTCTTTTTGCGTCAGGTCGGCGTCCTCTCTTAGTTCTCTTATTCTTTTGTACATAGGATTCACCTCTGCTAAAGTATAGCATACCGCAGTTTGTTGTATCTAAAAATACCGCAAAATGCAGTATAATCATAATGCATTTTGGGTTAATTTATAAATTATTATTCAGAGGGGAATGGTGTTTAAAACAAAAATATTAAACTTGAATACCAAATTATAATAATAAAAGTGGAGGAAATTATGAGGAAAAATTCAAAAATTATTACAGTTTTACTGTCGGCTGTATTGGCAGCAACCCTTGCGTTGACGGTATTTATTCAGGCGTTTGCGTCTGAAATCGGCGAAGATGATTACGGCTACGGCAATGTCGCATCAGGTGATGAGGCAGAGGAAAGTATTTATCCTGTTTCTATGGAAGTTGTAAAAGCCCCCGAAAGTGTTACCGTACTTAATCGTGATATTAGCGACAGCACCTTCTGGAGTAATGTTGTGCTGCACATTGTTTACAGCAACGGTGAAGAATTTGATGTAAACTGTGACGGCATTGACAGCGAAGACGGCATCGTTCCGCCGATTGCCGAGATTGACGGATTTAAGGGTTGCATACGAGCTTACATGGGTTACATAGAAAAGGATGACGATACTGTTAATTTTACTGTCTATTACTATTATGCAAAACATGACAGCATTTCAACAGAATTTTCTGTTAAGCAAGTAGCCGATCCGCACACTATTGTAAGTGCTGAAGTGACAAAGCTCCCCGATAAGGTGTTTACAGCCCCGCTTTTTACAGGCAGTCTTGAGGATAACCGGAATAGTTTTAAATCATATGAAGAATTTAATAAGTGGATGGGTTCTCTTGATATTAATAATTCTATCGCTAATCATATTGACGGTATGGAGGTCACCTGCTACTATGCAAACGGTGAAACCATTACAGTTGCTGTTAATTCAAGTATGATGTTTGGTTACGGGCCGTATTTAGCAACGTATAATGTACATAATGTTGATGAATACGGAAATGGTTTAAGTCTTACGGTAACGGATGAGGGTGATTACAAATTCTCTGTGTCTTTCGATAATAAATTTGTGTCTTTAGATAATCATGAAACGATTTACACCGCAAAATCGGCATCAAATCCTAACCCCTCAATTAACGGTGAAGGCACAAACGATACTCCTGCAAATCCAAGCGATAACAAATCTTCCGCAACAAGCGATGTTGCTACAAACGACAATGCCAATAACAACGGCACAACAAACAACGGTGTTGTTGCTACAGGTACAGTTTCAATCGCAGTAATTACATTGACAGTACTTGTTGCGTTAACGGTTGCTATGTACGTTTGGCGCAAAAGAAATTCGGGCAGGGCATAATACAATATAGTTACAAATGAATTTTAATACTTAAAAGGTTCAGACACAGGGTGCGGCAGAATTTTCTGCCGCACTATTTTTAAAATCGAACCCCCGACTCCTAAGATGCTGTGGATATTTGCACTTAGGTTATATGCCGCAGAATTGTTTAAAATTTTTGAGCACATTTAAATGTTGTATAAAATTTTTATCACAGCTTGTTGATTTTTATTTATTTTTCTTGTATAATGAAATTGTACAGAAAAAGCTTTTTACTCTATATTTTAAAAGAGGAGGCATAAAAATGAAGAAGTTTAAAAAATTGACTGCGGTATTGTTATCAGTAATTATGGCGTTAAGTGCGCTTACGGCTTTGCCTTTAACTGCTTCGGCGGCGGAATCGGGGGCTTCGGTAGGTGTATCCGACCATTATATAACTGTAAACAACCAGAGCTATGGTTATACCGTTCTTTATAACGGAACTGTTGAAATTACCGAGTATTTGGGTGGCGAGCTCAGTGTAATAATTCCCGATACCATTGACGGCAAACCTGTGACAAGTATAGGCGATGATGCTTTTCATTTTTTCCCCAAATTAAGCGGAGTATATATTCCGGACACGGTAACAAATATCGGCTACGCTGCCTTTTCGGGCTGTAATGATTTAATAGGATTAAGATTGCCGGACAATTTGAATACTATCGGAGCAGGAGCTTTTTCGGGTTGTTCGGGTTTAACGGAGCTTACCTTTCCCAACAGCTTAACAAGCATTGGTGAAGCTGCTTTCTCAGGCTGTACGGCTTTAAGTAAAATAACCTTTTATGAGGGCTTAACGAATATAGGCAGAAATGCGTTTTTTGAATGTAAAAGTTTAAAGAGCCTGAATATACCCGCAAGTGTAACCTTTATTGACGGCGGAGCATTTCAAGACTGTACGGCTTTAAGTGAAGTTACTGCTTGCGGCAATTCAACAAGAATGGGTGATAATGTTTTTGACGGTACGGCTTGGTATGAAAAACAGCCCGACGGTATGGTGTTCATTGGTGACGTTCTTTACAATTACAAGGGAGAAATGTCTCAAAATACGAGCATAACTATTCCTGACGGCGTTACTGTTATCAGTAATTTTGCTTTTTCTAACTGTGTCGGCTTAACAAGCGTCATTATTCCCGACAGCGTCACCGTTCTTGGCTCAAGAGCTTTCGGCGATTGCCCTGACCTGAAAAGCGTAAGTATTCCGAACAGCATAACAAGTATCCCTGATTACACTTTTTGGTATTGCAAAAGCCTGACCGATATAACAATTCCCGAAAGTGTAACGAGTATTGGCGAATGTGCTTTTTACGGTTGTACAAGCCTGAAAAGTATAACCATTCCCGATAATATTAACAAAATTGAATATGCTACATTTATGGATTCGGGGTTGACAAGTCTGATTATACCTAACGGCGTAACAAGAATCGGGGACTGGGCTTTTTCAGACTGCAAAAACCTGACAAGTGTGACTATTTCGGACAGTGTAACGAGTACGGGCTGTGGGGCTTTTGAAAACTGCCTGAGTTTAATGAGCGTAACTATTCCCGAAAACCTAACGGACATCGGGGAAACAGCGTTTGGTTACACTTATGATGATAAATGGAACAAAATACCGATCGACGGATTTAAGATTTACGGCTCTAAAAATTCTGCCGCCGAAACATATGCAAACGCCAACGGATTTGAATTTATTGCCGTTACCAAAAAAGAGATAACCGATGCTTCAAGCAGTGTAAAGATCAGCGGTATGATTCGTGACGGAGTAGAGTTAAACATCAGCGAGATTGAAAACACCTTTGAAAATTCTCTTGCAACCTATGATATTACTCTCCGAGAGGACGGTCGGGAGGTTCAGCCGGACGGCATTGTTACAATAAAAATTCCATACGATCAATCAGGCTGTAAGGTTATGTGGCTCAGGGACGACGGTACTGCCCGGGATATGAACGCAAGATATGAGGACGGTTTTTATGTGTTTACGACCGAGCATCTGAGCGTTTACGCAATTGTCCGGGATTTCTCAAGAATAAAGGGTGATGTAAACGGCGATAAAAAAATTACAATAGATGACGCAACGTGTATTGTAAAGTACATTGCAAAAATCACAAAGCCCGACGGAAGTCCGTATATTGATATTAACAGCAGTGAAGATATGTATGTTTCCGATCTTGACGGAAGCGGAACAATATCGGTCAGAGATGCAACAATCCTGCAAAAATATCTTGCAAATATTATAGATTCTCTTTGAGTGTAAACTGTCTTTTAATCGGCAGACTGCGGTGAATTTGCATATTTGCCGTAACAAGATAAAATTTTTGAGCTTACGGACAGTGGGGGTATTGCCCCTGCTGTCTTTTTATGTTAATATAATATCATCAATAATAGGAATGGTATTAAAATGAAGTACTGTAAAAATTGCAAACACCTTCACAACGATAGCGACCAAAGTTGTCCCGACTGCAAAAAACAGCTTGTTGACGTTGCAGACAGCAACACTCCCGTTTATCTGCTTTCGGCTTCGGGCTTTGAACTCGAACGCATAAGGTCCGCACTCAACGACAGCGGTATTCCGAGCGACGCCGTAAGCCAAAAGGACAAGCAGACCGACGCAGGTATGGGCTGTGACTTTTCGGAGTATGATGTGCTTGTGCCGTTTCAGGCTTATGAAAAGGCATATGATGTTTGCATCGGAATAGGCGCAATCAAAACGGAAGGCGAAGAAGTCCTTGACGAAAATGTTGAAATCCCGACAAACAGCGGTGTAAAGCCTGCCGACGAGGAGTTTGAAGAAATGAGCGGCGCAAAGCGCACAACTGTAAAAATTGTGTCGGCAATACTGTTTTTGCTGTTGGTTGCCGCAGTTATTTACGGTACTGATTTTATTACGGGATTTATTAAAAATCTCTTTGGATAACAGGAGGAAAACTTATGAAATCTGAAACAAAATGTCTTCATTCGGGCTACGAGCCAAAAAACGGTGAGCCAAGACAACTGCCGATTTGGCAAAGCACGACCTTTAAATACGATTCAAGCGACGATATGGGCAAGCTCTTTGACCTTGAAGCAAGCGGATATTTTTATACAAGACTGCAAAATCCCACAAATGACGCTGTAGCTGCAAAGATAGCCGACCTTGAGGGCGGAGTCGCAGGAATGTTGACTTCAAGCGGACAGGCGGCAAACTTTTTTGCTTTGTTCAATATCTGCGAAGCAGGCAGTCATATTGTGGCTTCGTCTTCAATTTACGGCGGTACATACAACCTGCTCGGCGTAACAATGAAAAAAATGGGTATCGACTGCACATTTGTTGATCAAAATCTTCCCGAAGAAGAGCTTGCAAAGGCGTTCAAGCCCAATACCCGTGCCGTTTTCGGAGAAACGATAACAAACCCTACCGTTTCGGTAATTGACATTGAAAAGTTTGCACATCTTGCACATTCTCACGGTGTTCCGCTTATTATCGACAACACCTTTGCAACTCCGATAAACTGCCGCCCGATTGAGTGGGGAGCAGACATAGTTACCCATTCCACAACAAAATATATGGACGGTCACGCAATCGGCGTAGGCGGTGCAATCGTTGACAGCGGTAATTTTGACTGGCTTGCACACGCCGATAAATTTCCCGGACTTACAACGCCCGATGAATCTTATCACGGAATAATTTATGCCGAAAAGTTCGGAAAACTCGGCTATATTACAAAGGCAACGTCTCAGCTTATGCGTGACCTCGGTTCTATTCAGTCGCCGCAAAATGCCTTTTATCTTATGAACGGTCTGGAATCCCTTTCCGTAAGAATGGAAAGGCATTGCAAAAATGCTCTTAAAATTGCAAGGTTCCTGAAATCATGCGATAAGGTTGAATGGATAGATTATCCCGATCTTGAGGACGACAAGTATAACGGACTTGCAAAAAAATATCTTCCGAACGGCTCCTGCGGCGTAATGGCGTTTGCGGTTAAAGGCGGAAGAGAAAGCGCCGTAAAGTTTATGGACAGCCTTAAATTAATAATGATCGCAACCCACGTTGCCGACGCACGCACCTGTCTTTTGCACCCGGCAAGTCACACTCACCGCCAGCTTACAGACGAACAGCTCAGAGAAGCAGGCATTGCCCCCGACCTTATCCGTCTGTCGGTAGGTCTTGAAAATGCCGACGACCTTATCGACGATCTTAAACAGGCGCTTGATGTAATCTGATTTGGAGGAAATTATGTCTGCATATGTTTCTGCAATAATAGTGGCGGCAGGCGGTTCGGTAAGAATGGGAATAGCCGACAGCAAGCAGTTTATACCGCTTTTGTCGCACCCGGCTATCGAATATACCCTTTCTGCGTTTCAAAAATGCCATCTTATCAGTGAAATAATAGTTGTATGCCGCAGTCAGGATATTGACCGCATACGGAAAATCACCGATGAAAACGGCTTTTCAAAGGTTTCAAAGCTTGTTATCGGCGGGGAATCCCGTGCACAAAGCGTGCGAAACGGGATCAATTCCGCAAATCAAGAGGCAAAATATTTTGCTATTCACGACGGTGCAAGACCCTTGATAACCGTTGACGAGATAGAGCGTGTTGTTGAAGCGGCGTTTGAAACCGGAGCGGCAACACTCGGAACCTCCGTTACCGATACAATAAAAATAGTTGACGGCTTTAACAAGATTGAGAGCACCCCTTTGCGCTCTCAGCTCAGAGCCGTTCAGACTCCGCAGGTTTTTGAAAAGGAGCTTTACAAATTTGCCCTTGAAAACGCAGGGGATAATGCCGCAAATTTTACCGACGACTGCTCGCTTATTGAAAATATGGGCGGTGAAGTAGAAGTGGTAAGGGGCAGCAGAGAAAATATAAAGCTCACAACGCCCGTTGATGTAGTAATAGCGGAAAGCATTTTAAAATCGAGAATTTCGGAGGATTGCTGATGCGTATAGGTCACGGTTATGACGTTCATAAATTTGCCGAAAACAGAAAGCTTATTTTGGGCGGCGAGGAGATACCTTTTGAGCTTGGCCTGCTCGGACATTCCGACGCAGACGTTTTGCTTCACGCAATTATGGACGCCTTGCTCGGAGCGGCGGCTCTCGGTGATATAGGCAAGCTTTTTCCCGATACGGACGATCGGTTTGAGGGAGCAAACAGCCTTGAACTTCTAAAGGAGGTTTGCCGTGTGCTTGCCGAAAACGGCTACAAAACAGTAAACATAGATTCAACGGTGATAGCCCAAAAACCAAAGCTTAGGAATTATATCGACGCAATGCGCCGAAATATTGCAAATGCCTGCAATATAGATATTTCCTGCGTGAGCGTAAAAGCCACAACAGAGGAAAAACTCGGATTTACGGGACGGCTTGAGGGTATCTCGGCACATTCGGTTTGTCTGATAGATTAAATCATACATACAACACCTTGTTCATATAGTTGAATGAGGTGTTTTATTATGTTAAGAAAGGCAATAGTTTCAGTTGCAATCTGTACAGCGATGCTGTTTGCGTTTGTCGCTCCTGCGGCGGCGTTGTCGGACGACAGCGTTACTGCACCGTCGGCAGTGCTTATGGAGGCATCAACAGGAAAAATAGTCTATGAAAAGAATTCTCACGAACAGCGCCCTTGTGCGTCGGTCACAAAGGTAATGACGCTTTTGCTTGTGTTTGAGGCTATCGACAACGGTAAGCTCAGCTTTGACGATACTATCACGGCGAGCGAGCACGCCGCTTCTATGGGCGGCAGTGACATCTGGCTTGAAAACGGTGAAACGATGTCGGCGGACGATATGATAAAAGCGACAGTTGTGGCATCGGCAAATGATGCGGCAGTTGCACTTGCAGAACATTTGAGCGGCAGTGAGGACGCATTTGTTGAACAGATGAACGAGCGTGCAAAAGAGCTTGGTATGAATGACACCGTGTTCAAAAACTGCAACGGACTTGATGAGGAGGGACACGTTACTTCTGCTAATGATGTTGCCATTATGTCACGGGAACTTACAAAGCATGAGAAAATATTTGATTATACGTCAATCTGGCTTGATAACCTGCGCGGCGGAGAAACTCAGATAGTAAACACAAATAAGCTACTTAAAACCTACAACGGAATAACGGGGTTAAAAACAGGTACGACCGACGACGCAGGCTGTTGTATGTCCGCAACCGCCACAAGAGGCGATGTGTCGCTGATAGCGGTTGTTTTAGGCTGTAACACGGGAAAGGAGCGCTTTGCCGACGCGGCGGCTCTGTTGGATTACGGCTTTGCTAATATTGCTGTTAAAGAATTAAACATACCCGAGGATATGCCGACTTCAATAGATGTGAACGGCGGAATGGAAAAAAGCGTTGATTTGCGCTGCGAGGTAAATTCAAACGTAGTGGTTGACAAAAGCGAAAATGCCGATATAAAAACCGAGCTTGACCTGCCCGAAAGCCTTGACGCCCCGATAGAACAAGATCAAGTCGTAGGCACTCTTACGTTTACCGTAAACGGAGAAACTCAGAGCTTTGACATAACCGCAGAACAGGCTGTCGAACAGACCTCTTTCGGCTCGATTTTTGAAGTCTTGTTTAATTCTCTGTTAGCATTATAATCTGATGTACAAATCTCCCTCGCCTTTTAGGCGGCGGATGCGGTTCAGAATTTCAGTGGGGGTTACAATCTCCATCTTAAACCTGAGAAGCTGACGTCCTTTGTACTTTTTGCAATCTGTCGCAGGCTCTGCTCTTTGTAAGCAAAGCAGAGCGTTGCTGCGATTTAAAAAAATGCCAAAATAACCTTGCAAAAATACTCTTGTTATAGTATAATAAAACAAAAGATTTAATTGTTTATTATCAGGAATTATAATTTGGAGGACTTTAAATGGCAACAACTCTTACTGACAAATATTTGAGAGGCTTTGTAGGCGAACACGAATACGACGGCGTTGCGGCAGAGGTAAAGGCTGCCCATAAAACGCTCCACGACGGCTCCGGTTTAGGCAATGATTTCTTAGGCTGGCTCAATCTCCCAACCGACTATGACAAGGAAGAATTTGCAAGGATTAAAGCTGCCGCTGAAAAAATTAAGAAAAATTCCGACGTATTTATCGTTATAGGTATCGGCGGCTCATATCTCGGTGCAAGAGCTGCGATTGAATTTTTAAATTCGCAGAACTACAACCTTACCTGCAAGGATACTCCGCAGATTTTCTTTACCGGCAACTCTATAAGTTCATCCGCACTTGCCGAGATTATGGAGCTTTGCGAGGGCAAAGATGTTTCGGTTAATATGATTTCAAAGTCGGGCACAACAACAGAACCTGCCATTGCATTCCGTGTTTTCCGTGAGATGCTTGAACAAAAGTACGGCAAGGACGGCGCAAGAGAAAGAATTTTCTGCACGACCGATAAGGCAAAGGGTACTTTAAAGGCACTTGCCGATGAAGAGGGCTACGAAACATTTGTAGTACCCGATGATGTAGGCGGACGTTTTTCCGTGCTTACCGCAGTAGGCTTGCTTCCTATCGCTGTTTCGGGCGCAGATATTGATGCGCTGATGCAGGGTGCCGCAAAAGCACAGAAAGAGTTTGACAACGACGATCTTGCAACAAACGACTGCTACAAGTACGCCGCAATCCGCAATATCCTTTACCGCAAGGGTAAGGTAGTGGAAATTATGGTTTCCTACGAGCCTGCCTACACAATGATGGCAGAGTGGTTTAAACAGCTCTTCGGTGAAAGCGAAGGCAAGGACAACAAGGGAATTTATCCGTCAAGCGTTGTTTTCTCAACCGACCTTCACTCGCTCGGACAGTATATTCAGGACGGCAGACGCACAATGTTTGAAACTGTTGTTCTTTTTGATAAATGTAAGAAAGAAGTTACTCTTGGTACAGAGCCTGCAAACGTTGACGGTCTTAACTTCCTTTCGGGTAAAACGATGGGATATGTAAACCGCAAGGCATTTGAGGGCACGGTGCTTGCTCACAACGACGGCGGCGTTCCGAACGTAGTTTTGAGTGTTCCCGAAATGAACGAAACGGAGCTTGGCTATCTTATCTATTTCTTTGAAAAGGCTTGTGCAATTTCCGGATATATGCTCGGTGTAAATCCGTTTAACCAGCCCGGCGTTGAAAGCTACAAGAAGAATATGTTTGCTTTGCTCGGAAAGCCCGGTTATGAGGATCAAAAGGCAGCTCTTGAGGCAAGATTAAAGTAATTTCTAACTATAAAGTATAAAAATGGAGGAATTGAAATATGGTTACTTTACTTATCGGTAAAAAAGGTTCAGGCAAAACTAAAAAACTCATCGCTCTTGCAAACGAGGCTGTAGCTGCCTCCGAGGGCAACGTTGTTGTAATTGAAAAAGGCTCTAAGCTTACATATGACATAACACACAAAGCAAGGCTTATCGACACCGAGCAGTATGAGATTTCTGGTTATGATATGCTCTTTGGCTTTATCAGCGGTATCTGCGCAGGAAACTACGATGTTACGGATATACTTGTTGACTCTACCTTTAAGATCTGCCCCGACGGAATTTCGGGTCTTGAGAGCTTCACCAAAAAGCTCCAGGAGCTTGCAGAAGCTGTTTCAACAAATATTGTGCTTCTTATTTCTGCTGATGAAAGCGAAGTTCCCGATTCTATCAACGCTGTTTGCCAGAAAGTTTAATTGCTTAATAGAATTAAAACGGTGCAGTCATTTGATTGTGCCGTTTTTTAATGCCTGAATAGTTAAACGATGATTCCGATAGTTTTATATGAGAGCTTGGTGTGTGTATGGATGATGAAAAATTTGAAATAAGCATAGAGTCGCTTGATACTCTTGACAAGGAAAATTCGATAATTGTTGATATTCGTGACAATATTTCTTTTGAATACGGCTGTATTCCGTCTGCGGTGAATATTCCGCTTGATAAAATTAAACAGGACAGCTCTGTTTTGCCCAAGGACAAGCTGATTGTGCTATGCTGTAAAAGCGGACAGATAAGCGATACTCTTGCAGAAGAACTGCGTGAAAGCGGATATAATGCGGTAAATCTTAAAGAGGGCTACTACGGTTGGCTAAGGCGCAAAATGACCGATGAGATCTGCGCCGATGACGTTGAAAAAAGTATACGCAAAAAATTCAGCAAAACGATTTGGAGCCGATTTACAGCGGCTGTGGTGGAATATGAGCTTGTAAAACCTAATGATAAGATAGCTGTATGTATTTCCGGCGGCAAGGATTCTATGCTTATGGCAAAACTGTTTCAGGAGCTAAAACGTCACAATAAGTTCCCGTTCGAGCTGGTTTTTCTTGTTATGGATCCGGGCTACAGCCCCGTAAACCGAAGTGTGATAGAAAATAACGCACAAAAGCTTAATATTCCGATTACGGTATTTGAAACCGACATTTTTGAGTCGGTCTATAATGTTGAGAAGTACCCCTGTTACCTTTGTGCAAGAATGAGAAGAGGGTATCTTTACAAGCAGGCGCAGTTGCTGGGCTGTAATAAAATCGCCCTTGGTCATCATTATGATGATGTGATTGAAACCATACTTATGGGTATGCTCTACGGCGGTCAGGTTCAGACGATGATGCCAAAACTGCATAGCACCAACTACAAAGGAATGGAGCTTATACGTCCGCTGTATCTTGTGCGTGAAAGCGAGATAAAGCGCTGGCGTGACTACAACAACCTTAGCTTTATACAATGTGCCTGCCGATTTACCGATACCTGCACGACCTGTAACAACGGAAACAGCGGTTCGAAACGTCAGGAGATAAAACAGCTTATTGCGGATTTAAAAAAGATAAACCCTCAGATAGAAAGCAATATTTTTCACAGCGTTGAGAATGTTAATCTTGAAACTGTAATATCATATAAGTGCGGCGAGGAAAAGCACAGCTTCCTTGATGATTATGACGATAAGCCGTGATATGTTAAAAATCACATTACATTTACCGAATATTAAATTAAATATACGAACTCAAAAGCATTGTCCTGATTATAGGACAATGCTTTTTGTATGATTATAATAGAGGATGTTTCTTTAATTGTATCTGTATTTTTATAATAAACTTGCGGTTTGTCTGTTGTAAATATGTTCTTCAACCAATGTTGTTACAAAAACATAAAAATGTATAACTAATAACGCGTAATATGTTGAATATTCCGACAAACAGTGATATAATAGCATTATTATAAATTAAGGAGTGGAAAAATGGACTATATTGCACACAAACGAAATGAAACTGACGGAAAAGAAGAAAAAATCATAAATCATTTAACCGAAACCGCAACAATGGCAAAAATATTTGCTGAACCATTTAATTATGGGGCTGAGGCTTATTTTATCGGTATGCTTCATGATATAGGCAAATACGGAAAAAGCTTTCAGCGCCGCATTAGGAATGAAAATATACGGGTAAATCATTCAACGGCTGGCGCAGTAACATCATTAAGGACATTTAATTTTATCACGGGAGCATTTTGTATTGCCGGTCATCACGGCGGAATTCCAAATAAAGGCAGCAAAGCTGATACTGCCTTTAGCGGAACTATGTGGGGAAAGCTAAATGACAAGAATATTGATGATTATTCATACTGGGAAAAAGAGCAGAAAAACATTGAGGAATACAAGATTTCCAATGAGAACATCAATTACGAAAGTCCGTTTGGAGCTGCATTTTTAATTCATATGTTGTTTTCTTGCCTTGTAGACGCTGATTATATTTGTACCGAGCGCTTTATGAATGAAAATACCGTAAACAGAGGCGGATATGATGATATTCCTACCTTGCTCAATAGGCTTAACGATTATATATCAAAGTGGGGAAAGCCGACCTCAGAGCTTAACAAGCTTCGTTCCGAAATACAAAGACAGTGTATTAGTGCTAAGGACTGCAACGAAAATTTATTGTCGCTTACGGTTCCTACAGGCGGAGGAAAGACGATTTCGTCGCTTGCTTTTGCGTTGAATTATGCAGTACAGAAAAATCACATACGAAAACGTATAATTTATGTAGCTCCCTACACAAGCATAATCGAGCAAAACGCAGGTGTGTTCAGAGATGTGCTTGGTGCTGAAAATGTAGTTGAACACCATTCAAACGTTAGCTTTGACCGTAACAATATGAGTGATGAAGAAGTCACAAAACAACAGTTGGCTTGTGAAAACTGGGACGCACCGATTATTGTGACTACTGCCGTTCAGTTCTTTGAATCGTTGTTTAGCAATAAACCCTCAAAGAGCAGAAAGCTTCACAATCTTGCAGAGAGTGTTATTATCTTTGACGAGGCTCAGATGATACCTGTTGACTATTTAACACCGTGCATAAGCGCAATAAACGAGCTTACCGAGAGATACAACACAACGGCTGTTCTCTGTACGGCAACCCAGCCTAATCTTGATAAATTTTTCGGTCAATGCAGAAAAAAGGACAGCTTTAAGATCCCTGAGATATGCAGTATTGATCAGGAGCGTTATGTCGAGGAGTTTCGCAGAGCAGAGTTTGAATATGACGGCAAGCTTTCCGACGATGAACTCGTGCTAAAAATTTCAGGTGAGAAGCAGGTACTTTGCATAGTCAATACAAAGGCACACGCAGAAAAGCTGTTTAAAATGCTTGGCGATGCCGAGGAGAATATTTGTTTATCAACCCATAAATATCCAAAGCAAAGAAAGTTCGAAATTAAAAAACTAAAGGATCGGCTTGCCAAAGGTCTGCCGTGTCGTGTGATTTCAACAAGTCTTATCGAAGCGGGCGTAGATATTGATTTTAAAACCGTTTACCGTGCAATTACAGGGCTTGATTCAATTCTACAGGCAGGCGGAAGATGCAACCGTGAAAACAGAAACAGCAGACAAGACAGTATTGTACACATATTCGATACCGATGTTATCACACCGTATCAGGAGAAGAATACAAGTATTGCACGCAAAGTAATAAGGAAGTACGGCAATGAAATTTATAAAACCGAAGCCATAAAAATGTATTTTGACGAGCTTTATTACATTATAAACGGAAGCAACGGCGAGTACGGCTTTGATAAAAACAGTATTATAAAAGATTATAATTCATTTAATTTTCAAACCGTTGCCGATCATTTTAAGATGATTGATAAAAATACAAAAACAATCTACATTGAAACAGATGACAGCCGTCCGCTGATAGATAACTTACGCAATAAAAAATACAGCAGATCGCTTTTCCGTAATCTTGAACAGTACGGCGTAAATCTTTTTGAATATGAATTTCAAAAGCTTGACAATGCGTCTGCCGTTGAAAGTATTGACAATGATTTTTTTGTTTTGTCCGATAACAAATATTATAATCCAAAGACAGGAATCGAAATTCCCGACGCTGATTTAGGTATGGCGCTGTTTACATAAAACAGGGGGGAGCAAGAATATGATTTATCTATTGCTAAGAAATAATTTGTAATTTGATATAAACAAATCGAAAGGAGTGATATGTTTGTCAATTATGGTAGAAGTTTTTGGCGATTACGCCGCATTTAATCGCCCTGAACTTAAAACCGAACGAGTAACATACGATGTTATTACGCCTTCTGCCGCAAGAGGAATACTTGAAGCGATTATGTGGCACCCTGGAATGAGATGGCATATTGATAAGATCTATGTTCTCAGCCCGATAGAGCACGCAAATATCCGAAGAAATGAGGTGAAGTCCAAAATATCGGCGAGAAATGTCAGAAGCGCAATGAACGGAAAAAAATCGGAGCTTTTTATTGACGCCCGGGCCGACATTCAACAGCGGGCGGCAATAGTTTTAAAAAATGTTCATTATGTTCTCGAGGCGCATTTTGATATGACTCCAAATGCAAGCCCCACGGACACCCCCGCAAAATTTCAGGAGATGATGAAACGCAGGCTTTCAAAAGGGCAGTGCTATCATCAGCCGTATTTTGGCTGTCGGGAATTTCCTGCAAAATTCAGACAATGGGAATTTGATTATGTTCCCACCGCCTATCAGAACGAAACAAAAGAGCTTGGACTTATGCTGTATGATATGGATTACAGCACTGACGAGATCACCCCAATGTTCTTTAATGCGGTTTTAAAGAACGGCGTGATTGATTTGACAGATTGCGAGGTGTATCGCTGATGCTTTTACAATCGCTTGTAAAGTACTATGAAAGCCTTGCCAAAAAAGGCGAGATTGAAAGGCTGGGCTGGAATCCCGTAAAAATCTCTTACGGGATAAGCCTTGATGAAAACGGAGTGATTGAAGAAGTAATTCCGCTAAAGTCTAAAACACCGGACGGAAAAAAGGAGATACCGTCAAACATAAGCTTGCCTATGCCTGTAAAAAGGTCATCGGGCGTTGCGTCAAACTTTCTTTATGAAAACGTCACATATTTGTTTGGCTATGATTCCTCGGGGAAGTCCGACAGGGCTAAAAATGCATTTGAATCCTGCAAAAGCAAGCACTTAAGCGTGCTTAAAAACTGCAATGATAAAGTATCAAATTCTATTAAGGCGTTTTTTGAAAACAAAATTGAAAGTGTTGAACAGAAGCTTTCGGACGCTAACTGCACGCCTAAAATGATTGATGAGATTCTCAACAAGGGCGTAAATCTTTTGCTTATGCCGTTCGGAAGATTCCCGACTGATTCCGATGAAATTTGCAAAGCGTGGGATGAAAATTATCATACATCCGAAAGTGAAAAGGGCATATGTCTTGTGACGGGCAAATATGATAACATTGCTGTTTTGCATCCGTCAATTAAGAACGTCAGAGGAGCGCAATCCTCAGGAGCTTCCCTTGTGTCGTACAATGCTACGGCGTTTGAGTCGTTCGGAAAGTCTCAGGGCTATAATGCATCGGTTGGTGAATATGCCGCATTCGCCTATTCATCAGCACTCAACAAGCTTCTTGCGGATAATGAACATCGAATATTTATCGGTGATACAACCGTTGTTTGTTGGACTGAGGACGCCGAATCGGTTTATCCGGAGATAACATATAATCTTTTTTCCGATGACAACACTGTTTCACAAAAATTATTGCGGGACGTTGTTACAAATGTAGCGAACGGACAAACGGTGCTTTGGGAAAACGTGCCTGTCAACCCGAATAACAATTTTTATATTCTCGGGATTTCACCGAATGCGGCAAGACTGTCGGTAAGGTTCTTTATAAAAAATACATTTGGAAATATTATGAAGAACATTTTGCTTCACGAGGAACGAATGAAAATTATAAAACCGAGTTTTGAAAATCGTGACAGGCTGACTCTATGGCAAACGGTAAATCAAACAGTAAATCCAAAGTCAAAGGACAAGGCTTGTAAACCACAGCTTGCAGGCGATGTTCTTGATGCAATTTTAAATAACAGAAATTATCCCGATACTCTGTATTACGGTGTGCAAAGCAGAATATCGGCAGAAAGAAACATAAATTGGGGAAAGGCTGCGATAATTAAGGCCTATCTTCTGAAAAACAGTCATAATATTATTCCAAAGGAGGAAATAACAGTGGAATTAAATGAAACCTGCGAAAACAAAGCGTATTTGCTCGGAATTCTTTTCTCAATACTTGAAGAAGTCCAAAATAAAGCAAACAAGGGCATTAAGGCGACTATAAGAGATAGATACTTTGTCTCGGCAAGCTCAACACCTGCTTTGGTTTTCCCGTTGCTTATTGAACTTGCACAAAACCATATTAAAAAATTGGAGAGAATGGGAAGCGGAGATAACTATCAGAAAAAAATCAGGAAAACAATGTCAAAGCTCGGAACGGAATTCCCGGTAAGGCTAACTCTTCAGGAAAAGGGTATGTTCCAGCTCGGTTATTATCATCAGACACAAGAAAGATATAAAAACAAGGAGGAAAAAAACAATGGCTGAGGTAATTAAGAACAAATATGACTTTGCAATAATTTTTGATGTTGAAAACGGAAATCCAAACGGTGATCCCGACGCAGGCAATATGCCGAGAGTTGATCCCGAAACAGGCTACGGTATAGTTACAGATGTTTGTCTTAAAAGGAAAATCAGAAACTATGTAGAAACCGTAAAGGAGGACGAGCAGGGTTACAAAATTTATATAAAAAGCGGAGTAACGTTGAATAAAAGCGATAAGACTGCACTTGAAAATTTTGACGTTGATGTGGAGAAAAAGGATTTAAAGCCTCAAATTAAAAAACTGAAAAGCGACGATCCTGAAATTGACGTAAAAATCAGGGATTTTATGTGCTCGAATTTCTTTGATATCAGGACATTCGGAGCGGTAATGACAACCTTTGTTTCAAACGGACTTAACTGCGGTCAGGTAAGAGGTCCCGTTCAGCTGAGCTTTGCCCGTTCCGTTGACACTGTCTTTCCGCAGGAGGTAACAATTACAAGATGCGCTGTTACCACAGATGAAGATGCTAAGGACAAGGTTAATACTATGGGCAATAAATTTATCGTTCCTTACGGTTTATATGTTGCCGAGGGCTATATTTCCGCAAATCTGGCAAGAAAAGTTACGGGCTTTTCGGAAGATGATCTCGAACTCTTATGGAATGCTATCATCAATATGTTTGAACACGACCATGCGGCAGCAAGGGGAAAAATGGCTGTCCGAAAGCTTGTAATTTTTAAACACAGCAGTGAGCTTGGAAACGCACCGTCATACAAGCTTTTTGAAAAAATAAACATAAACAAAAAGCACGATGTTGTGACTCCGAGAAAATTTGCCGATTATGATTTTTCGGTTGATACGGCTTCGCTTCCCGAAGGCGTAGAATGTATAATTAAATGATGTACGATGATGACAATATATTGAGTATATCAGGAATACAACATTTTGTATTTTGTCGCAGACAGTGGGCTTTGATACATCTTGAACAACAGTGGGCGGAAAATCTGCTCACTGTCAGCGGTGAAATTATGCACCAGCGGGCGCACGATAATTCATTTACCGAAACAAGAAGCGGAATTATAACCTCAAGAGGAATGCAGGTCGTTTCTTATGAACTCGGTATTTACGGCGTTTGTGACGTTGTGGAGTTTATTCCGTCTGAAAGCGGTGCCGCTATTCACGGTAAGTCGGGCAGGTATAAAATCATACCTGTTGAATATAAGCACGGCGAGCCAAAAGAAACCGACGCAGATATTCTTCAGGTGGCAGCCCAGGCACTTTGTCTTGAAAATATGTTCTGCACTAAAATTGACGAACTCAATATTTTTTACGGTAAAACAAAGCACCGTCAGAGAATTGAGTTTTCTGATGAAATACGCAATCGTCTTATAGAAGTTATTGATGAAATGCATTTGCTTTATGAACGCAGATATACTCCAAGGGTTAAACAAAACAAAAATTGCAGGGCTTGTTCATTAAAAAATCTGTGCCTGCCAAGGCTCACCAAGATCAAGTCAGTAAACAAATATGTGTCGGATATGTTAGAGGAAAAAAATGAAAAAGCTACTTAATACACTCTATGTAACTTCATCGGACAAGTATTTGTCGCTTGACGGCGAAAATATTGTTGTGTCGGTTGAGCGACAGGAATGTGGAAGAATTCCTCTGCACAATCTCGAAGCGGTGGTTACCTTTGGCTACAGCGGAATCAGTCCTGCCTTACTCGGAAAATGTGCGGAAAACAACATCAGTATTTCATTTATGAGCCGAAGCGGAAGATTCCTTGCAAGTGTTGCAGGACCATACTGCGGAAATGTAATTTTGAGAAAAACTCAGTATCGCCTTTCCGATAATGAGGACTCCTGTATAGAAATTGCAAGGAATATTATCCTCGGCAAGCTATATAATTCGCGTTGGGTGATTGAACGTGCAACAAGGGATTATCCAAACTCTGTTGATGTTGCAAAACTGAAAAATGTTTCTGCACGGATTAAAAATTCAATGCAGAATATTTCCGATTGCCGAACTACCGAACAACTGAGAGGTGTTGAAGGCGAGGCGGCAACGCGATATTTTTCTGTATTTGACGATCTTATCCTTCAGCAAAAAGAGGACTTCGTTTTTAACGGCAGAAACCGCAGACCTCCGACAGATATGGTTAATGCGATGCTTTCGTTTTCATATACACTTCTGACAAGTATGGTTTCGTCGGCACTGTATTGTGTAGGGCTTGATCCATATGTAGGTTATTTGCATAAGGACAGGCCGGGTAGGACTTCACTTGCACTTGACATGGTAGAAGAACTAAGATCTGTATTTGCCGACAGATTTGTTTTGACTATGATTAATAAGAAAATCATAAACAAAAATGATTTTATCCTCAAAGAGAACGGTGCAGTAGTGTTCAACGACAACGGTAAGAAAAAGTTTTTGCAATCCTGGCAAACAAAAAAACAGACCGAAATTAAACATCCGTATCTTGAAGAAAAGGTTGAATGGGGCATGGTTCCGTATGTGCAGGCGCTTTTGCTTTCAAGATATTTGCGCGGCGACCTTGACGGGTATCCTCCGTTTATGTGGAAGTAGGTGTAAATTTTAATATGTTAGTATTAGTTACTTATGATGTCAGTACCGAAACTTCGCAGGGAAGAAAACGGTTGCGTAAGGTTGCAAAAGAATGCGTCAACTACGGTAAAAGAGTTCAAAATTCAGTTTTTGAATGTGTAATGGACGCTGCAAAATGCAGAGAGGTCAAGGAAAAGTTAATAAATCTGATTGACGAAAAGGAAGACAGCATCAGGTTTTATTATCTTGGCAACAATTATAAAGCCAAGGTAGAACATTACGGGAAAAGCAATGATTTTGACGTTGAAGGAGTGTTGATAATGTAGTGCGAATGTTATGCTTGCATAAAAGTATCGGAGCATTCGCACCTGAAAAACTGTAATTATTAAAGCTGATATTTATATGTACAGGAATTTTTAAATATTATTTTGTAAGAAGTTACAACTTCAAAATAAAATATGTCATAGATGATGTCAGTTTTTGCTGTCACCCTCCACACGGAGGGTGTGGATTGAAATCCGTACCTAAGGATATGCTCAAGCTCGGCGCACAGGTCACCCTCCACACGGAGGGTGTGGATTGAAATCTTTTGGGCAAGCTTTGCGTCAACCTCGGTTTTGGTCACCCTCCACACGGAGGGTGTGGATTGAAATAATTTTGCGTACACCTGCGTCGTTTTGGTGCTCAGTCACCCTCCACACGGAGGGTGTGGATTGAAATGCAATGCTCTGCTCCTCCATATCGTAATATATCGGAGTCACCCTCCACACGGAGGGTGTGGATTGAAATTGCCTTGGCGGCTTGGCGACAGGACAAAAGAATAGTCACCCTCCACACGGAGGGTGTGGATTGAAATACCCGAAAAACCGAAAGCTTTTACAATGTCAGCCGGTCACCCTCCACACGGAGGGTGTGGATTGAAATTGTGATTATGCCGGAGCTGAAAAATGGATAAGAGAGTCACCCTCCACACGGAGGGTGTGGATTGAAATGGTTAAGTTGACGTTTCCTTCGGTGCTGCTGATGTCACCCTCCACACGGAGGGTGTGGATTGAAATTTCGGTCAGCTGGCGGATCCCACGAGCTGAGAGAGTCACCCTCCACACGGAGGGTGTGGATTGAAATAAAATCCGCCGCCGTAAGCAGCGGATTGAAAGAGGTGTCACCCTCCACACGGAGGGTGTGGATTGAAATTATTTCCGCTGATGAAATAAAAAAACAACTATCAAAAGTCACCCTCCACACGGAGGGTGTGGATTGAAATCCGACGGGTCAACCGTGCTGTTCGCAAATGCCGTGTCACCCTCCACACGGAGGGTGTGGATTGAAATCTACTGAATTTTCAAAGGTAAATCACGAACAAAACGTCACCCTCCACACGGAGGGTGTGGATTGAAATAGTATATGCAAGATTATGTTGATGGAACACTTACCGGTCACCCTCCACACGGAGGGTGTGGATTGAAATTTCGACAAGCGGATTTACGACGTCGGTCTGTATCGGTCACCCTCCACACGGAGGGTGTGGATTGAAATCGGCATTTCGTAGTATTCGATCAGCCGGTTATGTTCGTCACCCTCCACACGGAGGGTGTGGATTGAAATTGCGCCGTCCTATCCATAGAGGTTTTTTTGAGCGTCACCCTCCACACGGAGGGTGTGGATTGAAATATTTTGGGCGTTTTTTCGCATTTGGTTTATTGCGGTCACCCTCCACACGGAGGGTGTGGATTGAAATCTCTTGACGGGAGTAGTTGCATGACGTAAATATCGTCACCCTCCACACGGAGGGTGTGGATTGAAATACCCCCAAAATGCGAAAGTCATCAACAGTAACACGTCACCCTCCACACGGAGGGTGTGGATTGAAATAATGTACGATTTCTTTATTTTTTCGGACGATGGGGCGTCACCCTCCACACGGAGGGTGTGGATTGAAATAGACTCGTGATATTAATTTTATGGTATCGGGCAACGTCACCCTCCACACGGAGGGTGTGGATTGAAATGATATGGTAGTGCTTGACGAATCAAGCAGCTTCAGTCACCCTCCACACGGAGGGTGTGGATTGAAATAAGCCGTCACTTAACTTTGTGACATTTACCTTGGTCACCCTCCACACGGAGGGTGTGGATTGAAATCCAGCCCCGTTTTGGATATCAGTTGCATTGATATCTATGGATAAAGAAGTTCCATATGTGTGTAGTACCTCTCCATATTGGAATATCTTTGAGTTTGACTTGTCCATTTTCATAAATATACACACTGCCTCCGCAATAAGGGCACCGGATTGATTGCGTTGACCTTAAACTCTCCAGAAACAGTACGCTTTCTCCAACTCTTTCTACAGCTCATTTTTACAAAGAGGATTTTCTTAAAATACTTGATTGCAAAGACAGACAGTCCGCAAAATCCGCTTTATCTGATTGGATAAATTCTGCTTTAGACTGCGGTATTACTCAATTTGAAAAATGCGCTGACACTATGATTAATTGGCTTCCGGGTATTCTGAACTCTTTTTCTTCTGCTATCACCAACGGCTTTACCGAAGGCTGCAACAACAAGATTAAAGTGCTTAAGCGTAACGCTTACGGTTATAGGAATTTCAAGCGTTTCCGTAATCGTATTTTACATATCTTTTCTCACCAAACTCAAAAACAAGCGACAGCTTGACTTGCTATCGCTTGTTCATTTCAATTCTTCTTTTTCGGGTTTACCCCAACTATTGACATAGATCCGAAAAATAGAGGCGACATCGCTGCCGCCTCTACGCTTATATATAGCTATATT
>OJAR01000041.1_pt1 | contig 45824 bp, 30 predicted proteins | sample 1589431 | NCBI WGS metagenome assembly OJAR01 (sample SAMN03283242) | human gut metagenome | biome: human-associated habitat; material: feces | host: Homo sapiens | place: Peru | collected 2012 | reverse complement strand
TGAAGAACTTAACCATCGGTTACACTCTTCCCGCCGAAATCACACGCAAAGCGCTCATCCAGAAGGCTCGTATCTATTTCTCGGCCGACAACCTCTGCCTGTTGTACAACGGTATGAAGAATTATCCTCTTGACCCTGAAATCAACGTAGGTACCAGCGGTACAACTCTTAGCCAGTCTTCAGTATTTGCAGGCAACGGTTACTATGGACGTACCACTCCTATCTCGCGCACATTCTCGTTTGGTGTTCAGGTAACTTTCTAATCTTATACGTAGATAACAATGAAAAAGATAATAAGTTATGCGGTTGTGTTCGCAATGGGCCTTACGATGATGTCCTGCGATGACTTCCTTAACGACAACCGTTTTCCGCCCACAAAAATTTTGAATACGCCGGAGTATTGGTCTAACGCCAATAACTGTCAGCTTCAGGTCGACCGCTACATCGACGAACTCTCCAGCGGTTATGGCTCCGGCAACAGCCTCGGCACTTTCTACTTCTCGACGCTGAGCGATGACCAGGTCGGCAGTAGCTTCGCCAACTGGCATCAACCCACAATCCCCCCGACAGACGGCAACTGGTCGTACTCGCAGATCCGTGGTGCCAACTACATCATCAATGGTGTACGCTCGGCCAAACCTGCTCTGCCCTCCGCCACACAAGCCAACTACGAGGGCATTGGGAAATTGATTCGTGCTCAGGCATACTACGAACTCGTACGTCGTTTTGGCGATGTCGTATGGGAGAGCGAAGTTGTCGATCCCTCTGATAACGACATCCTGTATGGTCCGCGTACCAACCGCGACATCGTGATGGACTCCGTACTCCGTGACCTGAACTACGCCATTGCTACAATCTCTACCCAGAAATCCAAACTTTCCTGGAGTAAAGACCTTGCTCTGGCCATCAAGAGCGAAGTATGCCTCTATGAAGGCACCTTCTGCCGCTATCGTACGGTTGCAGAGAATGGCTTAGCTCCCGATGATGCTCGCGCCAAAAAGTACCTGCAAGAGGCTGCCGATGCTTCCAAACGTCTTCTTGACAATTATGGTTTCGCAAGCGACTACCAGTCCATATACAACTCTGTATGGGGTGGTGGAACAAGCTCTGTAGATCCCACTAAGAAACTCGCAGACTTCTCCGCTAACCCCGAAATCATCTTCGGTCGTCGTTATGACAAGATTAACGGACGTCACTCTACGATTTCGTACACCTGTTCTTCGACCACCACTTCCGGTCTTTCGCTCGATGCATTCAAGGCATTCTTGTTCCTCGATGGCAAGCCCGCAGCTACCACCTCTCTTAACACCAGCCTCGTTGGTGAGAATACTACATTCAGTATTGGTGGCGAAGCTCAGCCGGCTTACTCCATCCAGAAACTTCTTGACGTGCGAGACAAACGCCTCTCAGTCATCACCGACCCGTATGTATACTACTTCGGTATGAACTGGAGCCGTAGCGGTACATCCGGTATGAACTCTTCGTCCGGCTTCGGTATCGCCAAGTACGATAATGTGCTTATTCCCGTAAACGAGCGTCAAAACACCACTCAGAATTACACTTGCGCTCCTATCTACTGGACATCCTACATTGCTCTGAACTATGTAGAAGCTAAGGCTGAACTCGGAACGCTTACCGATGGTGATGTTGATGCTTACCTGAACGTCCTTTATCGCCGCGCCGGTCTGCCCGCGCAGACAGTTGCCGGTCTGAATGCAATCAACGACCCGAGGAACAATATGGGCGTAAGCAGCCTGATATTCGAGATTCGTCGCTGCCGTCGTTGCGAATTGATGCTTGACAAGGGCATCCGCTACTGGGATCTTATCCGTTGGCATCAGCTTGATAAGCTGGATTCCCAGAAGAATCCCGACATCCTTCGTGGTGCTTACGTAGGCAATGCTACGATTAAACCCGGAAGCATGGATGGCGATTATGTTCGTCCTTACGTGGGCCGTGATCGTATCTACGACAAGAAGTTCTATCTTGATCCCATACCTTCGGGACAGCTTGACCTGAACCCGAACTTGGGCCAGAACCCCGGTTGGAAATAATGATAGACCTCTAAGGTTTATATTCAAGGATATAACCTAAACGCGATAGGGGCGTGCACTGCAAGTGCATGCCCCTATTTACTTATAAATAAGGCATTTGTTCGATTGATCGTCAAAATTGCTTATGAGCTATGTAAGTGTGGTGTTTCGAGGGAGAAGTGCTCGCTCGGTTGCGGGGCACGCTCGGTTGCGGCCTTCGGAATTTGTGTGGAGGAGAGCGGGCCTCGGGAAATCTAAAACGGCAGATGGGAGTCTTGTTCGGGGGGGGGAATGGGAATAGGGACTATAAGCAAAAAAAGCAAACAAAAGTGATGAAAATCCTAAATTTTCAGCCGTTTAAGAGCATATTGTCAGGAATTATTTGTAATTTTGCGTTTGCTTTCAAATGCCCTCCGCGGCGACTGTGGATTTCAGCCATGATACCGAGCTACGGCACTGCCTGACAAGTGGGAAACTTGTGCTACGGCGGCATTTGGAAACCTTAAATCGGGATAGCATGGAACACATGCATCTTGACATCACTTAAAGTTGCAATTCAACCTATCAATTAATTGAAATAATGAAACCAAACCTAATTACGAGGAGGGTACGGACGGTACTCTCCGCAGTTTTGGTCGTCATAGGGCTTTATGCACCGCCTAAGGCAAGTGCGGGAGTGCCTTACCCTAACGACCTGTATCTGACTCAACAGTCGGATGTGACATGTACGCTTGTGTCAAATGCGATGATGCTACGTGCGCGTACTTACTTGAGCAACAACAGTAACTGGACTGCGATTACCGAAGCTTCGCTCATGCCTTATGGCTGGATCAACGGTGCCGGTCAGCGGTCCAATTATTCGGCTACTTTCGGCAACTGCTCTTTCACAGTCAATCAAGCCTATGTCAACGGCTTGACCGTAGCGCAATTACAGGGCATTTTGGATGCTCACCCGGAGGGCGTGTGCATATATGTCACCAGTATCCCTCATGCCCAATGGATAACCGATATAGAGAACGGCATCGTGTATAGCGGCGACTCATCATGTGCCGCTTACTTCGGCCGCCGTCCCTTGTCCAATACTTTACAAGGCCAATATTGCGGTTACAATCAAAATACGGTGTTGGCCCGCGTGACCAGTTACTGGTACGTGGCATCTTACAACGTGCCCGCTAACACAAGTTACACCACACCTTCCATTACACAGGAAAAGCAGAACCTTCCCAACGGAACTTACCGTATTGCATGCTACAACAATCCGACATACGGCCTTGACATAGCCGGAGGGTCTACCGCCGACGAGGCAAACGTGCACATTTGGGAATACTCCGGGGCTAAGCAACAGCAGTTTAATGTAACCTTTGCCGGTGACCATTATAACATCCAGGCTGTACACTCCGGTAAGAATTTGGACCTTTATAGGGGCGCTTCGGCTCCGGGGACCAATGTCCAGCAGTACGCCATAGACGGGACGGATGTCCAAAATTGGGTACTCGAAGAAGCCGGCGAGGGTGCTTTCTATATAGTCAACAACAACGGCCTTTATATGGATGTAAAAGACGGTATAGTCTCCAATAGCACCAATGTCCAGGGATATAGCGGCAATAAGAGCAACGCCCAGAAGTGGTTCTTCATAGCTGTCGACGGAAAGCAGTCGATACCGGATGGTGACTATCAGATACATTTGGCCTCGAACTTCGGGTATGGTGTTGTTGAGTCGACAGGTACATCCTCGTCCGGCAGCAATATACACCTGTGGACGCTTGACAATTCGGCCCACCACAAGTGGAACGTGAAGTACTTGGGCAATGGATATTACTCCATACGTCTGAAGCACAGCAATATGGCACTCAATCTTAACGGAGGTCCGTACAAGGGCTACGCCAACGCTCAACAGCATCCGTTCACCGACAACGACGAGGCTTCCATGTGGATGCTTAAAGATGCCGGCGACGGAAGCTTCTATATTGTGAACAAGAAAGGCCTATTCCTCGACGTATATGGCGCCAAGGTTGCCAATGGAACAAACATCGGCGGCTGGTGCGGCAATTCGGGTGATGCCCAGAAGTGGAAATTTGTTGCTGTGAACGGCACTCAGACCATCAAGGACGGCTACTACAACATCCGCAGTGCCAAAGACAACAACTTCGGCGTAGACGTGGAAACCGTGTCCAAAGAAAACAACGCAAATGTCCACCTGTGGACCATAGGCACGGGCAACAACCAGAAATGGAATGTCAAGTACCTCGGCGACGGTTATTATTCGATGGCAGCCGCCCACTCGCGCAAGGTACTTGACATGTATGGTGGCGGTATCGACAACGGCTGCAATGTGCAGCAGTACGACAACACCGCGGCTACAAATAATGCACAGCAGTGGATTATCAAGGAAACCGGCGACGGTGCTTACTATATAATCAACAAGAACGGCCTCTTCCTTGACATAGAAAACGGCACAATTGCCGACGGCACAAATATCGCCGGCTGGTGTGGCAACCGCACTCCGGCCCAGAAATGGGTATTCACAGCCGTGAATGTAGACAAAGAACCGCCTGTAATCAGCAACATCAAGATTACAAACCTCACCAGCGCGGGCTACACGGTGACCTGTACGGTTACGGACAACGAAAAGGTGACATCCGTAAAGATGCCTACGTGGAGCGTGGCCAACGACCAGGATGACATCAAATGGTATGAGGCGACCGTCAATGGCAATACAGCCACCTGCGACATCAAGACCTCCAATCACAATAACGAAACCGGCGTCTACTTGACCCATATCTATGCCGAAGACGACTTGGGCAATACGACAAGCATCTCCGCAGGCGAGATAGATGTTCCTGTCAAAAGCAACAATCCGGACAGGCTGCCCGACGGCGTATACCGTATCGCCTGCTACAGCAATGTAAATTACGGTCTTGACGTAGCCAATGCCTCTACTGCAGACGAGGCCAACGTAATAATAACGGAGTATTCGGGCCGCATGAACCAGCAGTTTAATGTGACTTACAGCGACGGATACTACCATCTGCAAGCTCTGCATTCGGGCAAGAATCTGGACCTCTACAAAGCCGGTTCGGCTTCCGGAACCAACGTCCAGCAGTATTCTATCGACGGAACGGAAGTTCAGAATTGGGCTCTCCGGAGCACCGCTGACGGGACGTACTTTATCGTCAACAGCAACGGCCTCTATATGGATGTCACCAACGGCACTATGGCCGACGGCGTCAACGTCCAGGGACATTCCGGCAACCAAAGCGATGCCCAGAAATGGATATTTATAGCGGTCAACGGCGGTCAGTCTATACCTGACGGCGACTATCAGATACGTTTGGCCAAGGACTTCCGATATGGTGTCGGCGTCCAAGACGCTTCCACATCCAACAGCGCTAATGTCCAATTGCAGCGCATCACCGGCGAGGATAACCAGAAGTGGAGTGTCAAGTACCTCGGCAACGGGTATTACTCGCTCACAGCCAAGCACAGCGATATGGCACTCAACCTTTACGGCAAGGAATACAAGGGCAATCCGAATATCCAGCAGCATATGTTTACGGAAGGTGATGACGCCTCCGAATGGATACTGCGCGATGCCGGTGCCGGTAATTTCTACATAATCAACAAGTGCGGTAGATTTGCCGATGTCTACAACGGCGTATTCGTCGATGGCACCAATATCAACGGCTGGACAGGCAACTCGAGTGATGCCCAGAAGTTCAAATTTGTGGCTGTCGATGGCGGGCAGTCTCTCTACGACGGCATATACCAAATCCGCAATTCGTCAAATAGAAACCTTGTGCTGGACGTAGACCAAGCCTCGACAGACAATAGCGCGAATGTGAAATTGAGCAAGGCTAACGGTGACGACAGCCAAAAGTGGTGCATCAGCTACCTCGGCGACGGTTATTATTCCATCGTGGCCGTACATTCGGACAAGGCACTTGACATGCAGAACGCCGGTATCGACAACAACTGCAAGGTGCAACAGTACGAAAACTCCGCAGCCACCAACGATGCCCAGCAATGGATAATCAAGGAAGCCGGAGACAAGGAATTCTATATTATTCATAAGAACGGCCTCTTCCTTGATGTGGTCAACGGTACAATCGCCGATGGTTCGGGCATCCAGGGCTTTGTAGGCAACCGCTCGAACGCACAAAGATGGGTGTTCACGGACGCTGACTCGGGCGATATCTCCGGCATCGATACGCCGGCCGTAGGCAAGACCATCGAAAAGGTCGAGTACTACGATGTAAACGGTCGTCTTAGCGAGAAACCTTACGAAGGCTTCAACCTGATTGTCACCATCTACGATGACGGCACTAAGGAGGTCAAGAAGGCATTCGTGAAGTAACCGCCTGAACGATACTCAATATATGGCCGGCCGGAGCGACAAACTCCGACCGGCCTGTTTTTTTTGTGTCGTCATGGTCACCGGCCTTTTTGAGGGTCTATGCAAGGCGCTCATCTCGAACCCCGGCACACGTTTCCGGACGGCGGACACGCATTTTGTGCCGTGTTTTGATGCTCTATTTCGGTGGAAGTGTGTACCTTTGCAACAGTTTTTGCGTTATATGGCCGGCCATATTCGCCCGCCTAAAGCATAAGTGTGCACGCCGTGTACGTGTAGATATACAAGTGAATACAGAGCAATGAAGATACTGAAATTTGGAGGAACAAGCGTGGGCAGCGCCGAGCGCATGCGCCACGTCGCCGACTTGATAAGTTCGCGCGGATGCAACATGGTGGTGTTGTCCGCCATGTCCGGTACGACAAATACTCTTGTCGAGATAGCCGAATACCTGCAGAAAGGCAATCAACCCGGTGCGCTCGAAACGCTGAACGTGCTTCAGGGCAAATATAACGATGTCATTGCCGGACTTTTCGGCGACAATGCCGAGGCCCGAAGTACCGCCACCGAGGCTGTGGGCGCCTGCTTGGGATATGTACGCTCGCTCACCAACGAGGACTACTCGCCCGAGAGCGAAAAAGAAATCCTGGCCCAAGGCGAATTGATGTCCACGGCGCTGATGAACACGTACTTGCACATGTGCGGCGTAGGCTCGGTTCTGCTGCCGGCCTTGGAGTATATGCGTACCGATGCCGGAGGCGAGCCGGACATGAAATACATAAGCAGTCACCTGCGCCGCCTGATGGAAGTCAATCCCGATGCTGATTTATACCTGACTCAAGGCTACATTTGCCGCAACGCCGCCGGACATGTGGACAATCTGCAACGCGGAGGCAGCGACTACACCGCCTCGCTGTTGGGCGCGGTCCTCGGTGCCGAAGAAATCGAGATTTGGACGGACATCGACGGGATGCACAACAATGATCCCAGATATGTGCAGGGGACTTCGCCGGTGAGCGAATTGCATTTTGAGGAAGCCGCCGAACTGGCTTATTTCGGGGCCAAAATACTGCATCCATCCTGCGTCCTGCCTGCTCGTCTGAATAATATTCCCGTGCGTCTGCTCAATACCATGGAGCCGCAGCGCCCCGGCACGCTGATACACAATATGCCGTCTACGCGTAGCATCAAGGCTGTGGCAGCCAAGGACAACATCATAGCCATAAAAATCAAGAGCGGGCGAATGTTGTTGGCCTATGGCTTTTTGCACAAGGTCTTCGAGACTTTCGAAAACTACCGCACAAGCATCGATATGATGGCCACCAGCGAGGTGGGCGTGACCGTCACCATAGACGACGAAAAGCACCTGGCTGCCATTGTGGATGACCTTAAGAAATTCGGGACGGTCACCATAGACCGTGACATGGTGATTATATGCGTCGTGGGCGACCTCGAGTGGCATAATACCGGATTCGAAGCCAAGGCCGTTTCGGCTCTTTCGGACATTCCGGTTCGCATGATCAGCTATGGCGGCAGCAACTACAATGTCTCCATGCTTGTACGTCGCCAAGACAAGGTCGAGGCTCTCAATCGCTTGAGTCGCGCTTTGTTCGGCTGATAGTCATACCAGTCATGTCGGCTATAATAGCTATAACAGCCGTATCGGCTATTATAGTCAGTGCGTTATTCGGCGTTGTCGCCGCCGTATTGCTCGATGTAAGCCTCGGCAGCCAGGCATAATTCGTCGTACCATTCTTTGCCGAAGCGGGCTGTCAGCGGCTCTTTCAGGAACTTGTAAGCGCGTAGGCCGATGCGGCGTCCGAGGACTTCGGCACATTTGCATATTTTCCAGCGGTGCAGATTGATAGCCGTGAAATCCGGGTATTCGGACAGACGTACCGGGTAGAGATAACATGACATGGGCTTGCGTATGGGGCATCGTCCTTCGCGATAAGCCTTCTCGATGGCGCACAGGCACTTGCCTCCCTTGTCGTAGGTGGTGAATACGCAGTTGGCGTTATCTACAATCTGGGTGACCAGGTCGCCCTCCTCGTCTATGTAGCTGATGCCGCATTCGTCGATGCGCCGTCGTGCGGCAGGCAGCAGGTCGTCAACGAATGTCGGTAGCGCCTCGGCAATCTGTCGGCACTCATCTTCGGTGACCGGAGCGCCCGCATCGCCGTCTATGCAGCATTGGCCCAGGCATTGGTCCAAGTCGCAGCAAAAATACCGCTCTATAAGGTCCAGTGATACCAATGTGTCCTGTATCTGAAGCATTATCGTTTCTTCTGTGGTGTAGTTCATTTGTGTCTTTTGTCGGTATCGGCGCAAGGGGGATTTCATCTTGGGGGGTGTGTCAGCGCAAGGTGATTTCGGCCGCTCCCACCAGGGCATCGTAGCGTGCGCCCGGACGGCGGTTGTACAGCCTCATGCGGTAGGTGTTACGTGTCTCGTACTTGTCGCCCTCGACGATGTCCGTCCGTCCCGTGCGCGTTCCGGCGGGTACGGCCAAGTATTGGTACGAATAGGCTCCCTGCTTGAGCAGCATTGCCTTGGTGTACCGGCCTGTATCGGCATCGTATCCTACTCGAGCTTCGTCCGAAAAGCGGCGTTGCACCATGTCTCCATCGATGTATATGTCCATGCCCGGCATTTGCGGCATGTCCAGCGAGAAGTACACCACTGTGTAGTCGGCGGCCACGTCGCTGTCGTCATCGCTGTTGTACTCGCGCACGACATATCCGCCGCCAAGAGTCTCGTCGTAGTGGTAGCTGTCAGCCGAACGGGGCTTGTCCGTCATCAGCACCATGCGGTAGTAGGGGGCAGAGTATGCCACCTCGTCCACGTTCATTCCGGCGAATTGCGTCGAGATTGTCTCGAAGCGCCGATACTCGTTGCCGGCGTTGAAAATCAACTCCGGCGTATGCTCGTAGAAGATGTTGTCTCCCGATACGCGCAGGGGGTGACGCAGCGTGCGCACATCGTCCGTGCGGCCGTTTTGCTCGATGACCAAAATGAGGTCGTTGTAGGAGTCCGTGACCGCCGCCCCGTGTACATTGGCGTTGACGGACAGTTGTTGGTGCTTGCGGTTGTAGTCCACGTCGGTGCGCGTGGTGATCTCGGCGCTCAAGACGGCCGAGCCCTCGCTGACGGCCAGTCGGCATTGCAGCCAGATGTCCTCAGGATTGCTTTCCGGATATACCCTCAGCAGGTAATTGCCTGATATGGTGGGACGTGTCTGCTCGTTTGGTAGCGTAAGCGTATAATGAACGTAGTGTACCGTGGTGGCACGCGAGAAGTCGTAGTCGTCTATGGTGCCCTCGTTGAAGCCGTCAAGGTATTCGACGTAAGACAATTGGTCCGGTGTCCAGTCGGCGGTGCAATGCGTCAGCGTATACCGCAGATACTCGCGGTCTTCGGACAGATGGTCGAAGCTGATGACAAATCCGCCGTTGTCCGTTACGGCCACCGGTATGCCGGTCTGGCCGCGCGGTCCTCCAAGTGTGCCGACGCGCAATGTGCGCACCGCCTCGTTGAATACGGCTGTATGCGTGTGCGCGGGTACTGCGGCCGCTCCCGCGAGTGTTGTCAAGGCCGTTAAGGCCGCCAATATGTGTCGTATGGGTATTACCATTGTATGGGTTTAAGTCCTTGCTGAACGAGATAGTCGTTGGCACGTGTGAAATGGTGGTTGCCGAAAAATCCGCGATAGGCGGACAATGGCGAAGGGTGGGGTGATGTCAGCACCAGATGGCGTTGCCGGTCGATGAATGCGCCTTTCTTGATGGCATAACTGCCCCAAAGCATGAATACCAGCCCGCGGCGATGGTTGGCCAAATGCAGGATGACGTTGTCGGTGAATTCCTCCCAGCCTTTACCCTGATGCGAGCCGGCACGATGGGTGCGCACTGTCAGGGTAGAGTTTAGCAGCAATACGCCCTGTCGTGCCCATCGCGACAGATCGCCGTCCGGGTTGACAGGCTGTCCGGTGTCTTCGGCTACTTCGCGCAGGATATTGATTAGTGACGGAGGTAGCGGCGTGCCCGGAGCAACCGAGAAGCACAGCCCGTTGGCCTGGCCCACATCGTGGTATGGGTCCTGCCCGAGGATGACCACGCGCGTGTCCGCATAAGGACATGCGTCAAAGGCCGCGAAGATTTGCGATGCGGGCGGAAACACCGTTGCAGTGGCGTACTCGTTGCGTACAAAGTCGGTAAGTCGCTGAAAACCCTCGCTTTGCCATTCGGACGCTAAGGCGTTTTTCCATCCCTGTTCGATGCGTACGTTCATGTCATTTGTCGTTAGTATTTGCAAAAGTACGAAAAATTGCCTAATTTTGCGCATCTCAAAAGGCACGAGATGCGACAAGCGCCCGTAGTTCAATGGATAGAATTATGGATTCCGGTTCCATCGATTGGGGTTCGACTCCCCACGGGCGTACAAGTTTGTTTGATAGATACTCATATAAGACGTTGCTTGCAAGTGATTGCGGGCGACGTCAATCTTTTGTCAAATCATAAAATCATATAGATATGAAATACGTCTTAGCAATACTTCTTGCATTCTGCGGTCTGACATCGTGGGCCGAAGGCGCATGGAGCGACATCTTCAATTGGGAGGCGCCGTTGACGCTTACTCCGCCTTACAGCCCGGCGACGAGCCAAAATAAATCCGGCGAATATATCGGCGGCGTCGAGTTCAAGGGAACATATAGCACCTTTACCATCGATGACAGCGCCATCAAAGAAAAAAGCCAGTCGGCACGCTTCTACTACGGTTATTTGACAGAGACCAACGAAATGCGAGCCTACGCAAGAAGCATTATCACCGTTAAGGCTGTCGAAAATCAAGCCATACTCGGCATTACTTTCGCCGGCGCCAAGGTGGGCTCGGATTACCTATATACCGAGACTCCCGGAACATGGAATGAGGGAGCATGGACACCGAGTGAGCAGGGCGTGACCGAGGTACAATTTTTAGTACTTGCCACCATTAACTGTACCAAGACGACCGTTGACGGGTCCGATTGGAATTCGGTGGACGACATCAGCGTGGACAGTTCAGGCGATGTGGTGTCCTGGACCGATATGCAGGGACGTACATACACTCATCGTCCCCAAGCTGCGGGCATATATATCTGCCGTCATACTTCGGGTAAGGTGACACGAGCATTTGTCAGGTAAACAACGCGCGCGTGGCGTGCAGATGTCGCGGATGGGAGAGTGACAGAATTGTAGACCCTGCAGGGCGCAATACATAGCGCCGCGCAGCAAAACCATAATGTGCTGAATTTCAAATAAATGAACGGGCGCTGCGTGGGGATTACTGTCATAAGGACATACGAAGCGATATTTGCCTATCTCCTTGAATGAAAATATATTATCTTCCGTTGCTGTGGGTGCAATGTATTGCGCCCCTACAGTAATTCGTCATTATGACACACCCTCTTTGAGTATGCGCGTCCGGGAGGATGCCTGTACGCAAAAGCTGCAGCGGCAGCCAAGTTGTTATCTATCATAGGTTTCCAATAAAGAGTACTAATCGTTTAAGGTAAAAATTTCTATGAATTTTTCAGGTTCGATAGATTTTTCGCCGAAAATTGTTTCGGCATTGCGCCACTATTCGACGGCGCGTTTCAAGTCCGACCTCATTGCCGGCATAGTTGTAGGCATCGTTGCCCTGCCTCTTGCCATAGCCTTCGGTATAGCCTCCGGCGTCAGCCCCACGGTGGGATTGACCACCGCCATTATAGGAGGTTTCATCGTCTCGGCTTTGGGCGGCAATTCGGTGCAAATCGGAGGCCCTACCGGAGCGTTTATCATCATCGTATACAGCATCATCCAGCAATACGGGCTCGAGGGCCTCGGTGTGGCCACCTTTATGGCCGGGGTAATGCTCGTAGCTATGGGCTTATTCCATTTGGGGACGGTAATCAAGTTTATACCCTATCCCATAGTAGTTGGCTTCACCGCCGGTATTGCCCTCACGATATTCTCCACGCAGATCAACGACTTCTTCGGGCTTGGTCTGACGGATGTGCCCGGAGCCTTTATCAGCAAATGGGGTGTGTATTTTGAACATATCGGCGACATTTCGTGGACGACGCTTGCTGTGGGCGCTGTTTCTTTGGCTATTATAGTATTGACGCCTCGCATATCCAAGCGGCTGCCGGGCGCACTTATGGCCATAGTCGTGGTTACGGCCGGCGTGGCCTTACTGCACAGGCTTATCCCGGAGTTTGCCGTCGAGACCATCGGCGATCGCTTTGGTGATATGGAGACGGATCTCCCGGCACCACAGACCTTTGCGTGGGATATGGAAGTAATCAATAACCTTATGCCGTGGGCCTTCACCATTGCGGTGCTTGCCGCCATCGAGTCGCTGCTGTCCGCCACTGTGGCTGATGGCGTTACCGGTAGCCATACCAACTCCAATACCGAGCTTATCGGTCAGGGTGCGGCCAATATCGTGGTGCCATTCTTTGGCGGCATTCCCGTCACCGGAGCCATAGCTCGCACGATGACCAATATCAGCAACGGCGGACGCACGCCTGTAGCCGGAGTAGTACATGCTGTTGTACTTCTGTTCATATTCCTCTTTGCCATGCCGCTTATCAATCATGTCCCGATGGCATGTCTTGCCGCTGTCTTGATAGTCGTAGCTTACAATATGAGCGGATGGCGCACACTGGTGGCTATATTCCATACGCATCGCAGCGACATCTCGGTGCTGCTTGTAACTTTCTTCCTGACGGTAATCTTTGATTTGACTATCGCAATCGAGTTCGGGCTGCTGCTTGCCATAATCCTGTTTCTGCGTCGAGTGACACAGAATACCCAAATCAAGGTTTACAGCGACCATCTTGACGTGGCCGAGGGTACGGATCTGTCGCAGCACGAAGTGCTTGATGTAGCACGCGGTGTCAGCATATACGAAATAGACGGGCCGTTCTTCTTCGGTGTAGCCACCAGATTTGATGAGGTCATGCGTTCCACCACCGGTAATCTCAAGCCCAAAGTACGTATCATACGTATGCGCAAAGTATCCTTCATAGATGCCACGGGACTGCACAACCTCGAAATACTTATCAAGTCATCACAACGCGAAGGCATACATGTGGTGCTTTCCGGCGTTAATGAGGGCGTCCGTCATTCGCTGGAGCAGGCCGGTATCGACACCCTTATCGGACGCGAAAAAGTGTGCGATCACATAACCAAAGCTGTTGCCATGGCCAACACAATCGTGGCCGAAACCGCCGAATACGGAAAAAAACATAAAAAAACAGCTATCGATTAAACCTTTGGTAAGTGTCTGATATATAAAAGAGTATGGTCGTTAATGAGACTTCGTTAACAATATTTTACATGTAAAAATATCAAAAATTTTGGAAAATGTTTGGTTGTATCGAAGAAAGGCTATACCTTTGCTGTGTTTTTGAAGCAAACATATTAATTAATATCTAATCTTTAAACAAAATGAAAAAGTTAGTTCTCCTTCTCGCTGTTGCATTCAGCGTATCTATGTTCTCCTGCGGTAAAGGCGAAAAAGCTGCTGCCGTTGATTCTGACAGCGTAAAAGCTGCTGCTCAGACCGAAGTTGTTGAACAGGCTCCTGTTGACACTCCCGTTGTTGTTGCTGATAGCACCGTTGCCGCTGAATAATCTATAGATATAGATCGAAGCAACATAAAAGGAGGGCCGCGCATGCGCGACTCTCTTTTTTTTTGTATATGTACGGTGCTCGGAGTGCTTTTGTATATCATGCGCTGTCCTGCGTATATTGCGGCGCGGAGTCTGTCACGCACAATTACCGTGGTATTCGGATTTACTTTTTACTCTCCATAGGGATATAAGAGTAGGAGCTTGAAATACTGAGGTACTTAAGGGTTAAGCAAAAAATCCTTAGACGAGTATTCAAGCTACGTACAACAAACAATGTCAAACTTAACATCAATACAAATATGTGGATTTGGGTTATTGTCATAGCCTGCATTATCGGCGGACTTATAGGCTTTATAGGATCGGATGGCCAAAATGCCGGTTCAGATGCTGCCGGAGGAGCACTTGCCGGCGGCTGCATGGCTGCCGGATGTTTGGTGCGCATCGCCATAGCAGCGCTCAGCATATTGTTCATACTCTGGCTTTTCGGTAAGCTTTTTTGAGCCATAGACAAATAAATACGGAGGGCGAAACAGCATCACGGCTTCGCCCTCCTATGTTTTAGTATTCCGGGTATCGGAGACTATTGCTTCGTGCCCCGGGGTCAGCAATTGTAGTCTACACAGGCGCGCAATTCCTTATGACCGGCCAGAAGTCCGGCGGCAGCAACATGTGCCGGATGCTTGGCGTAGGTCTCGACGTCAGCCATGGTCGGGACTATTGCTGTCAGTACTACGTCCCAGTCCTCTCCGGGATTTTCGTTAAGGCCGACTTCGATGGATTGGAGTACTTCGATTTGAGCCGGAAGGTCGCGTAGTGCCTGCGCAAATTTTTCGGCCACGGCGCGGCGAGTGGCTACATCGCCCGTGAGCTTGAACATTACAATGTGTTTAACCATAAAATATTATATTTAGTTGATTGTGAATTAATATGATGCTATGTGTAAGGCAAGTCCGCCATCGCTGCGGATGTCCCGGTATGGGATGCCCGCCGAGTCCATAAAAGCTACAAAGCGACGTCGGCGCGTATAGTGTACAGATGTACCGATGACAATCGTGTCCGCATGGAGTGCCACCTTTTTGATGTCATCCTTGAAGCCTCGGCACACCAAAGCATATTCGCATCGCTCACTCGGCGAAGCAAGCGAGTCGCTATTGACCAGTAGGAAGCGATGCTTTCCGCAGGTGAGTATGTCGCCCGAGCGCTTGAACTCGTGGCGTGTAAAGTCGCCCGAGAGCAAAACCAATTCGGCATTTGTTGTGCGTCGTAGCAGCATGTCGCGGTAGCGCTGCTGTCTCAATGTGCGGATATTTGCCGCATTGATGCCGGTCGCGTCCGTAATAAGGTATACGCTGTCCGCATCGGCCAGCAGCATGTCTGTTGAAGTTCCTCCGGAGAGGATATAGGCGTCTATCGACACCCGGCTGCGGTCAAATGATGACGAAAGTGCAATGAATATGCATGCACAGCATAACATGCTGATACGCATGATGCTGCGCGGTCGATATAAGAAAAAGAAGAAAGCTGCTACGGCCGCCAGGCAGCAGAATATCGTCAGCGTCGACGGGTATGTATGCACCACTCCGCTGTCGCCGCCGAAAGTCTTGGCCGAGAATTCGATGAATGCGTACAGACGGTCGCACGCATATGCCAAAGCCCCGTGCCCTATGCCTGTCATCGTGGCTATGGCCAGCAGTACGCCGCAAAACATCATGGGCGCTATCGCTATGGAAGCCAATATGTTGGCCGGAAGGAAGTACAATGGGAATGTGTGGAAGTATGCCATTGCCGGGATGGCCGTGGCTGCCATGGCCGCCATGGGTACAATGACTATGCGGAGAGCTTTTTTGACCCATGTTCGCCGTATTCGGTAAGCATTGACGGCGCGTAGTGCCATGGTGATGCCTAATACGGCGCAAACGGACATTTGAAATCCGGGAGCAAACAACCATAGCGGGTTTATAACCAGCCATAAGAATACGGCTACGCAAAGGCTGTTGTATACGTTGGCTCGGCGCTGAAATATGGCGGATACGCATAATACGGCCACCATGCAGGCTGCACGTACCACAGATGGTGTCATTCCGGCAAAGGCTGCGTAAGCAAACGAAGCCGCGATAATCAATATGTAAAAAATCCGGTAACCATATCTCGAAGGACGCATCCACGAAAGACAGATGGTGATAAACATGATGATTATTCCGACGTGTAATCCGCTGAGCGCCAGTAGATGCGCCAGTCCTGATGTACGGAAAGCCTCGTCCGTGTCCGGCTGCAAATATGAGTCGTCGCCTACGATGACCGCCGTGAGAAAGGCGGAAGCATCGCTGCCCGCGCCCGAATCGATGATGGCGTTGGTGGTTGCGGCGCGTGCCTTGTCCAAGATATTGCTTAATGTATTGTCCGAGGCTTTGCTTATCGGATACATTTCCTCTTTTGTCAACCATAAAACAGAATTGACACCCTGCAGGTACAGGTATCTGTTGTAATCGGCTGCATCCGGGACGATGTCCTTGGCGCGTGCATCGCGTAATATGCCTGTTGCACTCACTATATCTCCCGGCCGATAGGTGTATATGCCGTTGTCGTACAGCACGGTTCGGAACTTCTCGGCGTAAATCTTGCCCTTTGTGTCGCTCTTTCTGTCTGCGGATGCCTTGGATGGCATTGATGTCTCTATATTTTCAGCACCGGTCTTTGCCTTTGTCTTTGTCTTTGCCTTTGCATTATTCTTTGTCTTTGTATCCTTTGCCTCGGTACATTGCGACACTTCAATGACATATCGAGTGCGGTCTGTCCCCGGTTCGGCTTTGAGGACTTCGCCGATGATATTGACCTTTGTGCCATCGAGGGAGGGCGGCAGCGGATCGGGCAGCGCCGAGTCGCCGCATATATATCCCGTCATCGCCAGTCCAATAGCCAAGGAGGGCAAAGTTCGGCCTAACGCAGCAAAAACCACGGTGGCCACGGCCGGAATTATGATGCCCCATATAGGCATAGGCATATACCGAGCTATGGCAATGCCTATTGCGAAAGCTACAGCCGGGATTAAGGCAGGATGCGCCATGCATCGTTCGTGCAGGGACTGTGACCGGAGGCGCATTATCTTCTAATAATGAGAATATGGGCGCTTAGCGTTATATCGCATTGTTCGGGGCAAGGGCCGCTGTCAGATGGTACGATGCCACATTTCCCAAGACGCAAAGGCTTGTAGCAGCAGCATCTCGAGGCCGTTTTTGACTGTGGCTCCTTGTTCGGCGCATCGTTGCATAAACATGGTGACGTCCGGATTGTAAAGCAAGTCGAAGCATACGTGGCTTTTGGTGACCAACCGGTACGGAATATCGGGACATGCATCTACAAGCGGATACATGCCCAGCGGCGTTGTATTGACAATGACCGTGTGGGATGCCATTATAACATCGTCGAGGTCCGCATAAGTGATTACGCCCGGTCGGGGTGAGCGAGACACGAGCGTTCCGGAGATTCCGAGCTGAGAAAGTCCGGCCATAACGGCGTGCGAAGCGCCGCCCGTGCCAAGCACCAGGGCGTGAGTGTGGTTTTTGCCCGACAGCAGCGGCGATATAGAGTCTGTAAAGCCGATAATGTCGCTATTGAAGCCTTTTAGACGGACGTGTCCGGCCGCATTGCGGGAGACGCGTATGACATTTACGGCGCCGATTTTGCGCGCTGTAGGGTCGATTTCGTCCAAATATGGGATGACGTTCTGCTTGTAAGGAATGGTGACATTGAGTCCGCGTAAAGCCGGGTGCGTAGCTATGATTTCGGCTAAATCAGTGATAGACGGGATTTCGAAATTGAGGTATTCGGCATCTATGCCCTCGCTGGCAAATTTGTTGTTGAAATATCCCTGCGAAAACGAGTGTCCGAGGGGGTAGCCGATAAGTCCGTACAATTCTTTTTCCGAAGATGCCATAAATGTCGTTGTTGGTTATGTCTCGAACAAATTTACATAAAAATCGGGAGATTTTACACCGACAGAAAAAAAAGATATGTATAAATCGCGGAAAAAGCATCATTGTGTATGCTTTTTCCGCGATTTGAAGCGGTAAATATGTCGGCCGGGCCGATTACATGTCGTCTTTGGGCGCGCGTTTGAGCGTCAGCAGAGTCTTGCCCTTTCGGTCGATGAGCAGGGCCTTGTCGCTACCGCCGCGTATGGCTGTGGCGGTTTGTTCAAGCGCTACAAGCATCTTGCGCTCGCGGTCGCTGTTGGGGCAAGACATGCGAGTGACGCCCATATTTGTGAAATTGATGGAATTGGCCGTTGCCGGATCCATGGAGATGTTTCCGTTAAAGTAGTTGCATCCCGAATTTCCGTGGATTTTTTTCGCGGATATGTCAAAGAAGATGTTGACGCCTTCATCGTCCACTGTCTCGTTGCCGATTTTGACCACAACCCATTCGCCGTTCAGAAAGTCCATGTTGTGGCGACGCAGCGTCAGCAGCTTATGTCCTGTTCCGTCGCTGAGGTACATATAGGACTCGTTGCCTATATCCTTGATGGAGACGTGGATTTTTTCGCCTTCGCGCAATGCGTAATTGATTTCACCGTCATATGATATGTCGGGGCATAGGCGCTGGGTGCACAGCACTTGCGACAGGATGATGGTCGAGCCTTCGACGCGGTAGTCGCCGTTGATGATATTGCAGCCGTTGAAAGCATAGAAGCGTAATTCGGCCGGCGAAAAGTTGATGTATGGCATGTCCTCGTCTTGGCGGATGTCGGTGGTGCCTACTTTGATTATAGTCCATTCGCCGATGAGTGACTTTCCGATATCCTCGCCCGGTGCTACGGCAGAGGGCTGTCGGGTTACAATCTCGTTGGCGGGAGCGGAAGGCCGGCTTGCGGCAGAGCATCCGCTCAGTGTTGTCGAAACCGCGATAGCGGCGAAGAAGTATTTGATGGTGTTCATAATCATATTATTATGTCGTGTGGAAGTTGTTGTATCGTATGTATTTGTCGTGTACTTATCGGTAATGTCCGGCGCAATGTCCGCGCCGAGTTCTTGGCGCTCTGCGCTCGCGATGTATCTGTTGGACTAAGCTCGGGTGCGAAGGTTTAACGCCTTGCCGTGGGTGTATTGTTCGGCATCGGCTGCGATTGTTCGGCCGTCTTGGTCGTGTACAGCTTTAATGGTCCGGTGAAGGTACGCATGCTCTTGACCGCAACGGGTGGTGCAAGACGCGTCACTATCGGGATGTCGGTGTGAGTACGCACAGTGTCCGCCTTGGAGGTGACGATGTATGCGGCATCGTCGCGCAGCACCGGTATCGCTTGTGGCAGTTCGTTGGGGTTGAGGCGATAAAATACTGCGCCTTTTTCTACCAACTGCGCCATCTGTAGCCATCCGTAATTGGTGCGCACGGGCCATAGCAGAGCCAAGGCAATGTAATAGGTGACCCATACGGTGGCTGCCGAGCGAGATGTGCTGTCGTCCAAGGCTGCAATCAGCGCTCCCGGCAGCAGCATCGCCAAAGGCAGCAGCGGGAAGGCGTAGCGTGCCTGGTGAAGCACCGAGGCATAGTCGGTGAGGAATATGGCAACAATTGCGCCGAGCGCCAGCCAAAGCACTACGGCATAGTGTTTGAGCTGCCCGAGTCGCTTTTTCCACGCCAATATGCCGAGGACGGCGGCGCAGGCTATGGTACCGGTCCATGTCAGTGTGTCCGAGCCGAGCCATAGGGTTACGCGCTGTAAGGAGGCGCTGCCGTTGGCAAAACTGCCTCGCGTATGCACTGTCGGATGCAGCAGAAAATTGAAAAATCCCGTGTAAATCACCCAGCACATAGCCACGGCTGCGACGGCGCACAGTGCCATTCGGCCGATGTCTGAATATCGGCGGCGGCGTGCGGCAGCCACAGGCAGTCCCAAGCCGACAAAGGCCACGTATATCGCATTGAGATACCCGGTGCTGAGCGCTCCGCAGATGGTAATTGTGAGAGCTGCGTACAGTTTGAAACCTATAGGCTTGTCTTTGAGTTGGATACATATCTTCACGGCACACAATGCCAGCAGCGTCAGCCACATTTGTGCCATTTGGTACTCGCGCACAAACATTGTGTCGAAGACTGCAGTGCGCGTGGCCATGGCGGCAGTGATTATGGCCAAAGTCAGCCACCATCGCTCGCGGCCGAAAACGAGTATGCCTATGCGCCACATAGCCAGGAAGGCCACGACCATGAAGATGATATTTAGCCATCCGCCGGCGCGGGCCACAGCTTGGGCGTCCCATCCGTCGTCCAGCGGTTCCAGCGCCACGCGCAATGCCATGTAGTACATCGAGGCGTGCGGGATGTCATAGTTGTTGGAGTGTAGCGATGCAAGGTCTTCGCCGAGGCTGTGTTCGCGAGTCAGCACTTCCTTGAGCTGCGCCCCGGTGTACGATCCTTCGGGCAGGGCTTGGACATAGGCCCGGTTGTGGCGTGACAGCATCACCGAAAAAACTTCGTCGGAATGCAGCTGCGTACGCCCGTATATGGCCGCAAGCCGTATGCCCACCAGCAGGACAAGGCAGGCGGCAAGGGCTATGGCCGGGAGATGTCGTCGCAATAGGTCCTTCATGTTTGTGGATGGTTTTTTTCTTGACTTCTGTGAATGTCCTATTTCTTGGCTTGGTCTTGGTCGGAGAAGCGGTCGGGGAAGGCGATGTCCTTCTTAGGCCGTACGTACGCACGTACAATAAAGATTATGCCTACGATGATGAACGGTATGCTTAGACATTGTCCCATGTTCAGGGTCATATTTTCCTCGAAAGATACTTGGACGTTCTTGACAAATTCGATAAGGAAGCGGCAGGAGAAAAGCACCGTCAGAAATACGCCGAAAATCAGTCCCGGGCGACGTTCGGCATTGCGCCGCCAGTACATCCACATCAGCAGGCCGAATAGCGCCAGATAGCAGAGCGATTCGTAGATTTGTGTCGGGTGGCAGGGTATGCCTTTGTACTCATGGCCGTTCACAAAGATAAAGCCCCAAGGCAGGTCGGTGGGATGGCCGTAGATTTCGCTGTTCATCAGATTGCCGAAACGAATCAAGGCACCTACCAGCGCAATGGGTATCACCAGGCGGTCAAAAGTCCATAGCGGGCTGCGCTTTGTCGTAATCCATGAAAACAGCAGTACTGCAATGATGATGCCTATTGCGCCTCCGTGGCTGGCCAGTCCGCCCTCCCATATCGAAAGAATATGTTCGGGATGCTGCGAGTACCAGTCCCATTCGTAGAAAAACACGTGTCCCAAGCGTGCGCCCAGGACGGTGCCGGCAACGGTCCACAGAAGTATCGAACCCATCCAGCGCTCCGGAGCGCCCTCGTGGCGGAACATGCGGTAAAGAATACTGTACCCGATCAGAAATCCGATGGCAAACATCAGGCCGTACCAGCGCACGGTCACAAAAGAATCTATGATTATGGGATCTGCGTCCCAGGTGATAAAGTCGAGAATCATTGTATGTCGTTAGGCTGAAATGTATTGTCTTCCGGTTTTGCGTTTTTGCCCTTGACCCGTGCAAACCATTGTCGGGTAACGCGGTGGACGCGTTGGCTGAGCGCCAGCAGCGTGAACATTGTCGGCAGCGCCATCATGGCGTAGAACAGGTCGCACATGCCCACGGCGGCCTCAAGCGGCACCACGGCAAAGACCACCAGCGAAGCCAGGAAGGCGTATGTATAGTAGCGAGCCTTGCGCTCGCCAAAGAGATATGCGGCACAGCTTGTGCCGTAGTAGCTGTAGCTGAACATCGAGGAGAGGGCAAAGCATATCACCACAAACATCAGCATATATGCACCGCCCGGAATTGCGCGGCCGAAGGCGTCCATGGCTATGGCCAGACCCTTGACACCTTCGATGCTTTGGATGTCCGGGACACATATCAGCAGAGCCGTGGCTGTGAGCGTGCACACCAGACCGGAGTCTATGGCCGGGCCGAGCATGGCGATAAGTCCTTCGCGCACGGGATTGGTATTGCGGCTGGCGCCGTGCATGATAGAGGCTGTACCGATGCCTGCATCGTTGACCAATGCGGCGCGGCGTGCACCTATAATTGCGATTCCGGCGAGAGCTCCGAATCCTGCTTGCAGGTTGAAGGCCTCATGGAATATCGAGGTAAAGACATCGGGGACGCGACCCAAATTGGTGCATATTATATATAGTACCATCACAAAATACACGCCCACCATAAATGGGACCATGACCGAGGCCACGCGTGCGATGCGCCTGATGCCGCGTAATACCACCAAGGCGACAATCACGGCCACCAATATACCGAAAAGCAGTTTGAAGGCTTGGATGTGCGACAGCGATGTCACCGAGGATACGGCGGCCAAAAGACTGCTGCTTTCGATCCATTGCGGCGTGGTGAAAGTCGCTGTGACCGCTTCGGTCAACTGATTGGCGTTCATAATACAAAGCGTGCCGAACATACCGGCAACGGCGAAGAAAGTCGCCAGAGGTCGCCATCTGTGGCCCAGGCCCTCCTCGATGATGTACATCATACCTCCGCGCGGACGTCCCGAAGAGTTTTGGCCGCGGTACATCACCGCCAAAGCCCCTTCGTGATATTTGGTGGACATCCCGACGATGGCGCTGACCCACATCCAAAATATGGCGCCGGGTCCGCCCATGACCAAGGCTATGGCCACGCCGGCGATATTGCCCAGTCCGACGGTGGCGGCGACAACAGACAGAAGTGCCTGTACGGATGAAATTTGGCCGGCTTGGCGCTCGGCGTTGCCCGGACGGCGGCGCAACTCGGCCAGCGATGCCGGCAGTCGGCGCAGCGATACCGCACCCGAACTGATAAACAGGTATAGTCCGCCGCCTATGAGCAGGAAAAATAGCGGATAACCGCATACCCAATCGGCCACAGTGACTATGTATTGTCCTAATGTGTCAAGCATTTACGATGATATTGGTGCGGACACACATCGTGCGCCGCTGTTTACAAGAGTACAAAATTACACAAAAATGCCGACAATCCGCTTCCATAAGCCAAACATTCGCCCGAATCGGCGGCGAAAGGTCTCATATCGCAGGTGAGGCTTCATCCCCAATGCATATTTTGATCCATAATAATCAAAACATATAACTTTGCAGATATGCAAAGGCTCAAAAAAATACTTCAATGGCTCACAGTTTCGCCTATGCTACTGCTCGCCCTGATTGTGGTAATCCTTAACTAGATTTTTCACAATCTCTGTATGTCTGAATATACCTATTGGAAAAAATATTTGGAAGTTATAAACTTTTGCTGAAAAACCGCTCAATTTCAGGTAAATACTTCACTGAAATAGTTGTTTTTCTCGCAGATTTTTTGTACCTTTGCATCTATAAAAACAACTTCAAAATCTCTCGACTATGGCAGTAAAAGTATATGTAATTTCTGACCCTCTCGCAATAAATTTCCTCGTCGATGAAGATATCGACGGCTTTAAGGAATACCTTGATTCCGATGATATGCTCGACTTTCCCGAACCCGAAATGTTCGACTCCGAGGAACAGGCTCTCGCTTTCTGCACCGGCATAGGCTATGGCGCAAACGAAAGTGCCACTCCCGACCGCTATCCGCTCCGCTCGTACGAGGAAGCCGACCTCCCGTTTATTGAAGCTATCGAAAATTATTAAAGTGTTAAATAATCTTAACTTTGGTGTGCAAGATTTTGACAGTCTCGCATACTAATATACTAATTTTGCATTCGAGTTCAAAGTCTCGGATTTTTTTTCGTAACTTTGCACTCTAAAAACGCGCTCGCGCAGACAAATGACCGCCCAATGTAAGTACAACTTATATTCAACATATAAAGGAACTTCCTTGTAGTCGCATAAGGTTTGGTCGCCTGTCTGCCTACTTGGAAGTTCTATGTTTATATAATGCCGTATCAAAGAAGTCTTTTTGATGAAGACATAGAGATCGCATCAACTATAAAAAATATTTGTGATGCGTTAAATTGTTCTTTCAATACTCCAGGTTGGCCTGACCAATTTGGAGAGGCATTATTACATTATATTGATTCTTCTGACAGTGGTTATATAAGGACTCTCAGCTTATTCTCAGGCGCCGGTGGTCTTGATATAGGATTCCATGACTTAGGTTTTGATATAATTGAATCAGTTGAGATAGAATCCAAATTTGCTGAAACCCTACGTATAAATTCCGGAAAGGGTAAAAAATTTAATCATAGCAAAGTCAATTGTATTGATATTCGAGATTATGAAGCGGCTAATATAGGTAATATTGACTTTATTATAGGAGGACCTCCTTGTCAAACTTTCAGCGCGGCAGGAAGAAGAGCGTCTGGTGTATTAGGGACAACGGACGCGAGAGGTGTACTTTTCAGAGAATATGTGCGCTTACTTGAACAACTCAAGCCAAAAGGTTTTTTATTTGAAAATGTATATGGAATTGTTGGTGCCCAAAATGGAGAAGCTTGGGAAGAAATCAGAAAGAGTTTTGAAGAAGTGGGCTATCAACTCCACTATATGATTTTGGACGCCGCTGATTTTGGAGTGCCACAACATAGAGAGAGGCTTATTATTGTCGGATTAAAAGATGGCTCTTTTAAATTCCCCCGTCCTACTCATGGACCAGATTCACGAGGTATCCCATTTTATAATGCTGGTACTGCGGTAAAAGGATTAACTCTTACTCCTGAAGAAAAAAAGGTTGGAATTTCAGGCCGATTCGGTCATCTTATAGATGATATTCCTCCTGGTCTAAATTATAGTTTCTATACGTCTGAAATGGGACACCCAAATCCAATTTTCGCTTGGCGATCAAAATTTTCAGATTTTATGTACAAGGCTGACCCGGAAGAACCAGTTAGAACTATTAAAGCTCAAGGTGGACAATATACTGGTCCACTACATTGGAATAGTCGTTATTTTTCCGTTTCTGAATATAAACGTCTGCAAACTTTTCCTGATGATTACGAAATCAATGGTTCTCGTTTAGTCGCAATTCATCAAATCGGTAATTCTGTTCCTCCTCAACTTGCACGAATGCTTGCATTAGCAATTCGTATGCAAGTTTTTGACACAAAATTTCCTTTTGACCTGGAACTTTTGGAGACTAATACGACATTATCGTTTAGAAAACGTAAAAGAGCGCTAACAGCATCTTATCGTAAGAAAGCTGCCAACGCAATTAAATTGATAGTATCAAAATCAAACAATGAGATAACTTTAAAAAATCGAGATTTTTTTGCTTCGCTTTCAAAAAAATTTAAGTATTCCGAGTCTGAGCTTAATGGAGATTTCCACATAAGGGTAATGTGGTCTGATGTTTTAGTAATTGATGTAACGGAAACCTCAACAGAGAAAATTGAAAATACTACCATAAAAGTCGTTCCAACTACAAAGTGGGATATGCCCGTTAAATCCATTATAATGGTTATAAACTCCAAAAGTTGGACAGGGGTAACTATGGCGTGGAAAGTTCTCGACCGGGAATTGATACTCAATAACATAAAAGCAGACTTGATACAATTAAATGGTTATTACCAATACCCATCTAAACTATGCTGTGAACTGATTGAATCCACCCTCCCTGATGCGAATATATTTTCATCTATACTTTCAGGCGAGACTGTGAGTCAAAATTTGACAACAAGCCAACTTGCTGCTTTGTGGCATATTAGTGCAGACTCAGTATTGAGTAAAGCTCTTATGCTTAGGGAACTTGCCTTTGAGATTAGAAACAAGTCTACTAATCCTCAAATGAAAGAGGACGAATGGCTTCTTCCATATAAATTTCCTACGCTTTTACCTGAAAGTGTTCAACTCAACAAAACATTAGTGTAATGAAAAAGAAACAAGAGATGCATTTAGACGTATATAAAAATCGTAGTGAACTACACTACGATGGAGTGTCTATTGTTTTTATGGAGGGTAAGACCAATGATGCTGCCGTTCAAAGATATTCCACTTTGAAAAATAAACTTGACAACGGATTCCTTGAAAAACTATTCAATGACAATCTTGAATATGATTTCTCAAAGGTTTCTGAAAAAACTAAAAAACTACTTATTAATCTCGTTGATGGTATTACAAGCGAAACCGGGCGAGCATTAGTTGGACTTACCGTTCTTCAACTTACAATTAAAACTATAGTTCCTAAACAATCAGTTAGGTTACATAAAGGTTCTACAAGAAAGGGTGGCTTTTCATGGGTTGATGGTGTGCCAATGCGAGTCTTGGATAATACATACAATACACCATTCTTACGAGAAAAAGGACTTCTTAATATCAATAAGGATGGTGTTATGATGACACGTTCCTTGGCTGAGAATTATCCATATTCTCAATTATTCAAGGCTGAAATGCGCGGACCATTTACTGAATGGATTTCAATAGTTGACGCCCTTGAAGACGGTTCTATGGCTCCGGAACCAGCGTTACATTTCTTGTTGTCTATTCTAATAAATAGATCAAATAGATTTGAGACGCTCGCAGACAATACTTGTCTACTTCTTGATAAAGTTCCTACCTTTACGCTTAAATCTTCCGAGCATTTTTTATCTTACTTCTTTAACTCCACTCATTATTCTGCACGCGCATTTGAAGTAGTTATACATGGACTTATGCAAGCAATGTGTAAATTAGGATTTACAGATTTGGATTTAGTCCCTCTTTCGCAAATGCGTTCAGCGAATAAAAAACATGGTAATGTTGGAGATATAGAACTTAAAGATGGTAAAATTATTGTTGAATCTTGGGATGCAAAATTTGGCAAACCGTACCTCTATGAAGAATTATCTGAACTAAGAGATAAGCTTGAGACTAATCCAGGTGTACAAGTTGCAGGATTCGTGGTAGATAGTAATTTAATGCTGAAGCCAGAGATCCTTGAACGCCAAAAAGACTTTTCTGCTATTACCAATGTTGAAATTTTACTTTTCAATTTTAATGATTGGCTTAAGTATCAGACTGAAGATTTAACAGCTGCTCAAAAGAATACCTTAGCCACAGAATGGGTGCGTGCAGTTGTCGAAACTTTTGCTCGTCGTCGTCATGACATTGCACCTCTTGATGAACCTTGCGAGAATTGGCTTCAGGACTTAAATCTTCTTCTTTCTGCATTGGTTAAGTAATCAATATTATATTGTTTATGGGCTTTAAAGCGCAAGTTTCCTTAACAGATAATTCAATTAAAGAGAAACGTTCAGTATTATTCATTGAGAATTTGTTAGTAGACAAGGCAAACACGGATATTTCAACAGAAGATAAAAAAGCTAATATAGATGGTTACATTGACCTTCTTTCATCAGATAAAAAAATTGTAGGCAAAATTACCGTTCAAGTAAAGACTGTTCCTCCTAAATATCAAGGAAAGAATAGTTTCCCTTGCCCCACGTCTTTATTCGCTTATGCAGAGAATACTACAGATGTAGTGTATCTCCTTGCAGTTGATCATTCACAAAATAAGGTCTTATTCAAGCATATCTCTCACTCATTACTTGAGGCCAATAGAAGTAAGGAGAATCAAGACTCGATTACTCTTCATTTCTCAAATAACGAAGAATTAAGAAGTGATAATATTTCAGAAGTTCTACTTTCTTGGTTAAATACTTGTAATTCGTTAAGGTTTTGCCTTTTAAAGAGCAATGATATATTACAAGAGAATGATACTCTTAAAAGAAAGTTATCCGAACTTCAAGAAAATAGGACTACTTTGTCTTCAGAATGTATAAAAAAATTACAATACTTCTCTGATGTATATAATGAGCTGCTAAACACCACTTACTTATATATAAAGGAATCAATGTTCCCAAATATATGGAAGAGGGGTATTGCAATATATGAGTATACTGATTCTTCATTAGAGTATTCCCTTTATAATATCAAGAATGGTGAATTACTTTCACCTATTGTTCAATTGCCTCCTCGTTCGATTTTTGAGCTAAATCATACACATGATTACGCTTCATTTAGCAAGGCAAATAATTCTATAAGAGAAAGTCCAATTTCCGAGTCTTTACAACTTATTAAGAAACATATTAAGGAATTTATTAATCAAAAGAGAGTAATTCCTTTTGACACCACTTTCCTTAGGGAGTATGCGATGGATTTTCTTACTGATAACTATAGCAGATTACATCTTTCTTATAATACTGATTATGATGTAGATGATCTAATTGGCTATTTTCAAAAAAAATATCCTAGAATAGATACTTATTCTATCGGTTTGGTGTGTGATTCTAAAACAATAAAACTTAATACGGTTTACCTGGTACTTAAATGTTTAAAAGAAGAAGGTGTTTCGACAATAAATCGCCCATATCCTAATATAGGAAAATATGGCAATTCAGGTCATGTAATTGATAGTTATACTACAGAATCTGCATTTTCTAAAATTTCAGTTGTAATTTACTCTACATACAAAGCTTATCAATCTTTCATACAAACTAAATTCCCTCTTTTAGTAAATGATTTAGACTTATTTTATGGAGGGAATCTTATAGCTATTTTATTTGAATATTCTTATGAACTCCGGATGGCAATTATCAATACATACTATTTTAAAGCGACAGATAACTCTAAGGAAAAGATAATCTCCATAGATAGTGTTCAAAATTCAGCTATTTTACGAGAAAATGGAATAACTGAACGCCAATCGGAACTTTTTACAAGAGATGAAATTAAATTTAGAGGTAAAACTTATAGGGCGTTTAGAAGCGAAGGCCTAAATGATATGACTGTATTATTCGGAAAGTATAATTGCCTTTCTCTCTTTTATGAAACTTTACAAAAAAGATTCAAGGCTTATTTTGAGAAAATGGGCATGTAATTGCTTTAGAGTGTTGCGGCACCGCCGCCGCGCTTTCGTGAACGGAGCCTCGGTCTCCGCCATACGGCTTCAATCGCTAACTCAAACGACTCTTCGGACACCTCCGAGGGGTTTTGTTGTATATGGACTTTTCGCTTCGGGCGATGTTCGCAGGTAAAGGATTTTACCGTTCTTTTATCCTCTTTCGCCGGGAGGTGGGGTACTCCCATACGCCTTTATATTAGGGAAATTCAGAAAATAGTCAACTAATTATTCGTCAGAGTCATAGAAGTTTTGTAACTTTACACAAAACCCCCGATAAGCCCATCACGGGTTAATTCGGGGGTAAAACTAAAAAAAATGTGAAGTGAAGATACAAAAAAATTCTGAGATACAGCCAAGCTTGCCCTGGGTGAGAGCCGGCGGCTGTTGCCTTTTCGGAGAAAAAACGCTATCTTTGCAGCAAATATGGCCTTACGCGCCGAAACGGGCGCGCCGGGCTTTCATCCCAACGAATTATGACCGAAAACGACGATACCATCCAACCCCGGGAGACTGACGGTGCTTCCGATGCCGCAAATGCCGGTGCTGCCGAGGCAGACACCGGCGATACAGCCATGGACAAAAATGCCGAAACAAAAGATGCCGACGATTTTGACATCGTCGATGAAGAAGACTCCGAGGCTGCTGCAAGTGGAAACATTCGCGACTTGGACGACATCACCGCAGCGTCCATCATCGAAGGTGACGCGCTGACCCATCATTTGCGCGGTATGTACCGATGCTGGTTTCTCGAGTATGCTTCATACGTGATACTCGAGCGTGCCGTGCCGCATATTCAGGACGGCCTCAAGCCCGTGCAGCGCCGTATACTCCACTCGATGAAGACTCTCGATGACGGTCGTTTCAATAAGGTAGCCAATATCGTGGGTAATACCATGCAGTACCATCCGCACGGTGATGCGTCCATCAAGGATGCACTCGTGCAGTTAGGACAAAAAGAACTGTTGGTAGAGACCCAAGGTAACTGGGGTAATATTCTCACCGGCGCCAGTGCCGCCGCCGGGCGATACATCGAAGCGCGTCTGTCGCCTTTTGCACTCGAGACGTTATATGACGATAAGGTCACCGATTGGACTATGAGCTATGACGGCCGTAAGAAAGAGCCGGTGACCCTGCCCACCAAGTTTCCGCTGCTGCTGGCTCAGGGTGCCGAAGGTATCGCCGTGGGCCTATCGTCGCGTATAATGCCGCACAATTTCAATGAAATCATTGATGCGGCTGTGGCATACTTGCGCGGCGAGGACTTCGAATTGTATCCCGACTTCCCCACCGGCGGAATGTTGGACGTTAGCAAATACAATGACGGACGCCGCGGCGGACGCATACGCATACGTGCCAAAATCGAGAAGGTAGACAATAAAACCATAGCCATCACCGAGATACCTTACGGCAAGACCACAGGTACGGTCATAGACTCGATACTCAGCGCTTTCGAAAAGGGCAAAATCAAGATACGCAAAGTTGAGGACCACACTGCCCAAGAGGCACGCATACTGGTATACCTGCAACCCGGCACATCGTCCGACAAGACTATAGATGCGCTATATGCTTTCAGCTTTTGCGAAGTCAGTGTCTCGCCCAACTGTTGCGTTATCGAGGATCGTCACCCCCGGTTCCTCGGCGTCAGCGATGTGTTGCGCTACAGTGTAGACCATACGCGACAAATTCTGTTGCGCGAGCTTCAAATCGAATTGGACGAAGTCAATGAGGCTCTGTATTTTGCATCGCTCGAAAAATACTTTATCGAGAAACGCATATACAAGGACAAAGAATACGAGCAGGCTCCCGATCTGGATGCAGCCGTGGCGCATATCGACAAGCGTTTGGAACCGCTCAAGGCCAAGTTGATACGCGAGGTTACGCGTGACGATATTGTCAAGCTGTTGGAAATCAAGATGCGTCGTATTCTACGCTTCAACGCCGACGAGGCCGACCGCCGTATCGCCAATTACCTCGATCGTATCAGCCGCATCAACGACCGCATAGAACATCTTACGCAATACACCATCGAATGGTTTGAACGCCTCAAAGAAAAATACGGTCAAGCCTATCCGCGCCGCACCCAGCTGCGCAATTTCGATACCATAGAAGCGGCCACCGTGGCCGAGGCCAATGAGCGCTTGTACATCAACCGCAAGGAAGGCTTCATAGGTACGGCGCTGAAAAATGACGAATTTGTATGCAACTGCTCATCGCTGGATGATGTCATCATATTCTACAAAGACGGCCGTTACAAGGTGGTGCGCGTAAGTGATAAATTGTCGGTAGGCACCAATATCCTGTATCTTGCCGTATTTAAGCGCAAGGACGAGCGCACTATCTACAATGTCATCTACCAGGACGGCCGCGGCGGTGCTTATTACATGAAACGCTTTGCCGTCATGGGCTTGAAGCGCGATACCGAGTACAATCTGACCAAGGGCAAGGACGGCTCGCGTGTTGTCTGGTTCAGTGCCAATGCCAACGGCGAGGCCGAGATTGTAAAAGTCACTCTCAAACCGCGTCCGCGACTGAAGACGTTGCAATTTGACGTCGATTTCAGCAAATTGGCTGTCAAGGGGCGTGCCTCCGGAGGCAACTTGGTGACCCGAAACGAAGTACACCGCTTCTCGCTCAAGGAGAAGGGCACAAGTACCTTGGGCGGCCGCCAAGTATGGTTTGACCGGGATGTACTGCGCCTCAATTATGACGGTCGCGGCCGATACCTCGGCGAATTCCAAGGTACGGATCTCATTCTTGTCATACTGAAAAACGGCGAATACTATACCGGCGACTTTAATGTCACCAACCACTACGAAGACAATATCTTGCGCATCGAGAAATTCAACAGCCACAAGGTGTGGACGGCGATACTCAACGATGCCGACCAAGGCTATCCATATCTCAAGCGTTTCACCTTCGAGGCCTCGACACGCCATCAGCGTTTTGTGGGCGCAGACGACAAGTCGCAATTGATAGCGCTGAGCGACCACTTGGGCGCCCGTTTCCGCATCACCTTCGGTGCTCCGGACGACTTCCGTGACCCCATGGTAGTGGACGTACCCGAATTTATCGCCGTCAAGTCTTTCAAGGCACGTGGCAAACGACCACGTGGAATGTGGCTGCTGTGGAAGAACTCGAGCCGCGTGAAATGCCCGAGGAAAGCTACGATGACACGCCCGAGGAAGAAGATGCCCCCGAAGTCGAAATCGAGCCCGAACGCAGTGACGATGAAATCAGAGACGAAATCAATGGTCAACAGCGTATGTTCTAAAATCGTAGCCGTTGCCGCGCTACTGTGTACACTGCCTGCTGTGGCCATGTCCCCCGGCATAGCTGACACAGTGTCCGTTGTGATGCGACCCGTGACATCTTCATATGGCATCGAGGTAGGCAGTGCTCACCTCGCCGACACCTATCTTACGCCGCTGCATTATGACGGATGGCATAGCGCCGTCTCGTACAGCCGTACACAGGCCATGAGCTTTGACCCGGAGCGGTGGAGCATGCGATTGACTCTTGGCGGCACTGTAGACCATACGCAGAACCCGGCACGCAATGCCACGATGTGGAACTTTGACTTCGAGGCCTCGTGGGGAATGACTCGGCGCTTCCTAATCACAGATGCAGTCAGCGCCGGCATAGGTGGCTATACAGCCCTCAATGCCGGAGCCTTGTACTTGGGACGCAACGGCAACAATCCTGCGGCAGCCAAGGGCGCATGGGTGGTAGGCGTCAGTGGCGCTGCGACTTATGCTATGCGCGTAGGCCGCCTTCCCGTTACTTGGGGCCTTATGGCTGCCATGCCTCTGACCGGAGCGTTCTTCTCGCCGCAATACGGGCAATTGTATTACGAAATATACCTCGGAGACCGCCGAGGACTGGCACATGTGGCGTGGCCTGGCAACTACCGACGCATTGACGCGCGCGCATGGGCCGACTTGCATTTCGGAGGCACGACACTGCGCCTGGGCTACCACTTCGACTTGCGTTCGACACGAGCCAATGACATCACGACGCGTAGTGTCACACATGCTTTCAGTGTCGCCGTAGTCACCCGCTGGCTATCCGTACCCATGACTTCAACGACTACTGCTCCGGGGTCTCGTATTGTTGCCGCAAGCTACTGAGATACACAATATATATAGAGACATCTCCGAACCAAGAGCGTATACCTAATCGACAGATATGACCGCTATTAGCACAAAGATACATACAGCGTGTTGTGCGCTGATTTGCGCAATTCTGACCCTCGGTTTCATGGCTTGCCACAGTATCGAGGAAGAAGATAATACAATCATGGGCAATTTTGACGCACTATGGAATATTTTGGATCGGCATTACTGCTTCTTTGACCGGAAAGGCGTGGACTGGGACGAGGTGTATCGCCGCTATCGTCCGCAAGCTAAGGCGTGCCGCACGGCGCAGCAGCTTTTCGATGTATGCGCTCGTATGCTGGACGAGTTGCGCGACGGCCATGTCAATTTGTCGGCCTCGTTCAACACTTCGTACTATCGCAAGTGGTGGAGCGACTATCCGCAAAATTACGACGAGCGCCTTGTGCTCGAACATTACTTGAACTTTGATTATCGCCAAGCCGGAGCGTTGACTTACGCCATGCTGCCCCAGCGTATAGGATATGTCTCGTATCGTAGTTTCAGCAGCACCATCGGCGAGGGCAATCTTGACGCCGTATTGTCGTACTTCGAGATAGCTCAGGGCCTGATTATTGACGTGCGCGACAACGGTGGTGGCAATATGACCAATGTCGAAACCCTTGTACGGCGCTTTATTACGGGACGTACCCTTGCCGGATACACTGTACATAAGACCGGGCCGGGGCATGGCGACTTTGCCGAACCTTACGCTTATTATTATGATGCCGCCGATGCCGGACGCGTGCGGTGGCTCAAACCCGTAGTGGTGCTGTGTAACCGCTCTACCTTCAGCGCCGCCAATAACTTTGTGTCCGTGATGCGCCTTTTGCCGACGGTCACCATTGTAGGGGCCACCACCGGTGGTGGCAGCGGAATGCCGATGTCGTCCGAGCTGCCGTGTGGTTGGAGTATACGTTTCTCAGCCTGTTCGTTCCTGGATGCGCAAGGCAACAGCACAGAAGCCGGGGTCAATCCCTCGCAGGGATGCGCTGTCGACCTTGATCCGGCACAAGCCGCCATGGGACATGACTCCATGCTCGACAAGGCTATTGCCGTCATTCAATCCATGTAATTGAGTAATAGCTATAATAGCTATCATGGCCATAATGGCTATAACTACTATTATAGCTATCATAGCAATAATGGCTATGAAAGGTTATGAAAGGTTATGACAGCCCTTGTTTGCGGCCTTTTCAGTCGAAGATGTTATTCTTGATTTTTTTAGCGAGTAAGTCGCGGTGATAACGTGCCTCGGATGATGCGAGGTATTCGCGCAGGCATATTACATGTCGGCGTCCGTGCATATCTGTGCCCAGGAAGTCCACCATACCGGCTTTGGCCAATGCCTCGGCCATTTTTTTCTCCTGTTTGCCATAGTATCCGGCCAGCGACAACATATTGACTTGGAAAAGAAGGTTGCGGTGCAACTCTTTGTAGCGGTTACCGCGTGCATGGTAGTATAGGTAGCGCTCCGGGTGCGCGAGTATGGGTTTGTATCCGCGTACCTGTAAGTCAAACACTAATTGTTCGATGTTCCACGGCTCTTGAATGAAGGAGTTTTCGATAAGCAGGTAATTGTCGGGGAAAGGCATGAGTATGCCTTGTTCGATATGCCGTTGTAGCAATTCGTCGATACGATATTCGGCCGAATGGTCGAGGCGTACATTTACGCCGTCACGTGTCAATACATCCTTGAGAGCTTGAATCGGGCCTGCAAGTGTCTGAGGATTGTTCTCGAAGGTGGCTTGCGTGACGTGTGGTGTCGCGATGATATGGCGTATGCCCATGTCGTACATCGCCGCCACCAATTCGGAGGATGTATCCGCGTCCGGCGAACCATCGTCCACTCCGGGGACTACATGACAGTGCGTATCGGTTGAAAACCAAAGATTTATGGGCTCTGATGACTTCTTGAAAATATTAAACATTTTCGAAAGGGTGTTATTGGACTACAAAAATAGTCATTTTTCGCGAAAATATTTAGAGAAAAAATTCTGCATATCAAATATTTTCTGTTAACTTTGCGGTGTCGGGAGGACAAAGTGTCTTGATCGGGCCTTATCCATACGGTAATCAAGGGTCGCTACATGACAAAACGTCATCTCGAAATATCATTTAGATGATAATGACAAACATTATCCAATACCATATTACCCTCACAAAAACCATTAACCATAAATTATGGAAAAGCGTAAACTGAAAATCCGTGACCTCACGCTCCGTGACGGCCAACAATCCCTGTTCGCCACCCGTTTGAGCCAGTCCGAAATCGACAAACTGCTGCCGTTGTACGAGAATGCCGGCTTCTACATCATGGAAGTATGGGGCGGTGCCGTACCCGACTCGGTGATGCGCTATCTCGACGAATCTCCCTGGGATCGTCTGCGCTCTGTCTCTAATGTCATGAAGGGCAAGTCGAAGCTGTCGGCTCTGTCTCGCGGTCGCAACCTCTTTGGCTATGTGCCTTATCCCGACTATGTGCTCGAAGGCTTCTATAAAGAAGCAATCACCAACGGGTTGGATGTTATGCGTATCTTTGACGCGCTCAATGATATAGACAACGTCAAGGAGTCTATTCGTATGATCAACGCTCTTGGCGGTGTGCCCGACGGAGCCGTATGCTATACTGTAGACCCCAAGGAGGATACACCCGAGGAAGAAGCACCCAAGGGCTTCTTTGCCAAACTGTTCGGCAAAAAAGCTCCGGCAGCTCCCGCGCCTAAGAAGGTTTTCACCGACGAATACTTCGTCGAGAAAGCCAAAGCCATGGAAGCTCTCGGCGCCAAGATTATTACACTCAAGGATATGGCCGGTCTCGTGACGCCATCGCGTGCAGCCTCCATTATATCCAAGCTCAAAGCCAACGTCAAGGTTGAGGTTGACTTCCATACGCATTGCACACCCGGCTACGGCCTTGCATCCTGCATTATGGCCATACTTCACGGTGTAGACATCCTCGATACCAATATCTGGTGGTTCGGCGGCGGTAGCGCTGCTCCGGCTATCGAATTGGTGTATCTCTTCGCCGACAAACTCGGTGTCGAGCTGGACGTAGACATGAAGGCCGTCGGCGAAATTCGCAAAGCATTGCGCGGTGCACGTCAGAGCCTCGCAGCATACGACCTGAATAAAGACAACTTCCCTCGCGAATTCGACCCCCTCACCGACAAAGTTCCCGCCGAAGTCGAGGCACAAATCGATGCAGCTGTTGCAGCCGCCAAGGCAGGCAACGAAGAAGCGCTGCTCGACGCATGCCACGCCATCGAGAAATATTTCGGCTTCCCCAAACCCAATGAACTGGTGAAGAATGCCGAAGTTCCCGGCGGTATGTATTCCAATATGGTGGCTCAGCTGAAGTCGCTCAAAGCCGAAGATGTTCTCGAAGACGCTATGCGCCTGATACCTATGGTACGCCGCGACGCCGGTCTGGTGCCTCTGGTTACGCCCACCAGCCAGATTGTAGGCAGCCAGGCAGTGATGGTGGCCATCGACCGCCGCAAGGGTAATCCCGACTACACCACCAAGTCCAACCAGTTCATATCGCTGGTTAAGGGCGAATACGGCCATACTCCCGTGCCGGTAGATCCCGCTTTCCGCGAAAAAATCACCGGCGATGCCACCGAGTACGCATACGATACCTCCAAGTACAAAGAACCTGAAAATCCCGCTTTGGCCGATTGTGGCGGCGCTAAGCTTGCCTCGAATACCGAGGAGAAACTGTTGCTTGAATTGCTGCCTAATGTGGCTCTGCCGTTCTTGAAGAAACGTCGTGCTGCCGAATACGCTGCCGCCAAGGCTGCCGCTGCTGCTGCCGCTCCCGCTGCTGCCGAGGCTGAAGCTGCTCCTGCCGCTGCCGAAGAGCCTATCACCGGACCCGTAGTCAAGGCTCCCATGCCCGGACGCATCATCAGCATTGACGTGGCCGCCGGCGACAAGGTGACCAAGGGCAAGACCCTCTTGGTTTACGAGGCCATGAAGATGGAGAATGATGTTACCGCTGACCGCGACTGCACCGTTAAGCGTGTGTTTGTAGCTCCCGGCGACCAAATCGGCAACGATACCGTCCTCATCGAATTCGCTGACTGATAACGACAATACACGGCTCTGAGCCGTCACAATAAGCGAGGGACAGCCACCGCGGCTGTCCCTCGCTTTATGTATTATCGAGATAAAACGGATGTTTTTGTCTTTGGATTATTCCCGTTGACGATAAGAAAAGTCTCATCACGAGTAATACCCTTGGGCGCACATTTCGCGAGCGGCGAGGCATTTGTATTTGTCGTCGTCTATAGGGTAATCCCAGCAACCGAGCTGGTGGAATATTTCGCCGCCGAAGCCGCGCTTGAATTTGTAAAGGCCGTGCATAGGATGCGAAGGGTCGCCGTTGGGCGCAATTCCGAACATATCGTACTCGCGGCACTTGTTTTGTTTGGCCGTCCGTATGGCGGCCCATTGCAGAGCATAGGTGGGCATAAGGTTGCGCATGAAAGATGAAGAAGCGCCGTAGAGGTATGTGGCGCGGTGTGCCGACATCACCAAGAACATGGCAGCCAAAGGCTTGTCTTCGTAATAGGCTATAAGTAGTCGTACGTCTACATCGGTGCCCTCGGCGTCCATCTTGGGAGCGAACATCGAGCGAAAATACTCGATATCGTTGATGTGTAGCCCGTTGCGTATGGCCATCTCGGTGTATAGGTTGTACCATGTTTGCAGACCTCGGATGCCTGTCGAGCGCACTTCGATGCCGTGTCTCAGTGCCAGTTTGATGTTGTAGCGTGTCTTTGGTTTCATGCGCCGCAGGATTTCCTCATCGTCGTATGACAAATCCACGACGATGGTATTGGCCGGCAGGATGTTCATATTGGCTTTGACGATGTTGTGGTTGCATGTGCCGAAGTTGAGCTTCAGTTCCTGAAATTCTTTATCCGGAGCGCCAAGCCAGTTGCCGCATGAATCATAGTCTTCGGCCGAGCACCAATGCGATTTCCAATTGAGGTCGTAGCGCAGTGCTACGCAGTGCTTGGGCAGGTATGATTTCAGCGTTTCGGAAAGTTCTTCAATGAACTCGCCTTGGCGACATTCGGAAGGTTCGATTTCGGGCCCGTAAGGTACGTATGCGATATAATCTTCGCGATTTAGGTGCTGGATAAATAGGATGAAGTCGGCATGAGTGGCTGCGTATCCTCCGACGCCATCGTATATGTCGCGGTTGCGTACCGCAAATTCGAAAGCGTGGGAATGTAGGCCGAGTCGTTCCTTGACCTGCGACCAAAAGGATGTCTGTTGAACAATGGGGGTGCTGTAAGCGTCGAGAGGCTCCTTAGGTTCAATGATGATGTCCATGTCGATGTGTGTGTGAATATAGCCGGGCTTTTAATGCGAAATTATATGCCTGACAAGCATGAAAAAAAACGGAGCAGCCACCCGTGAGGGCAGCCGCTCCGATATGTATGGCTTGATGCCTCTACGAGGGATTATCAGTCGTTGTTGTTTTCGTTGTGATGGTTGTTGTCACGGCGGGGACGACGGTCTCCGCGATCGCCATCGCGGCGTGGACGTTCGCCATCGCGACGCGGGCGGCGGTCGCCGCGGTCACCGCGGTCACCGTCACGGCGTGGACGTTCGCTGCGGCCGTTATGCTCTACGTAGCCTTCGGGTTTGGGCTTGAGGGCACGCATGGACAGACGGTACTTGCCGGTTTTCTTGTCGATTTCGATAAGTTTGACCTCGACGGTGTCGCCTTCGTGGAGGCCGCTGGCTTCCATGTCGGGGAGACGCTCCCAAGCGATTTCGCTGATGTGGAGCAGTCCGTCGCGGTTGGGCATGAATTCGACAAATGCGCCGAAGTCCATGATGGACTGGACTTTGCCGGTGTATACTTTGCCTTCTTCGGGCAGGGCAACGATGGCGTTGATAAGTTCGAGGGCTTTGTCGATGCTGGGCTTGTTGGCTGCGGCCACTTCGATATATCCGCCTTCGTCGATTTCGTCGATGCTGACGGTTGCACCGGAGGCTTCCTGAATTCCTTGGATGACTTTTCCGCCCGGGCCGATGACTGCACCGATAAGTTCTTTGGGTATAATCATTGTGACGATGCGCGGAACTTGCGGTTTGTAGTCTTCGCGAGGTGCGGGTATTGTCTGCTCAATGATGTTGAGGATGTGCATACGTCCTTCGTGAGCCTGCATGAGTGCTTTTTCGAGGATTTCGTATGACAGGCCGTCGCACTTGATATCCATCTGCGTGGCGGTGATGCCGTCGCGTGTGCCCGTAACCTTGAAGTCCATGTCTCCGAGGTGGTCTTCATCGCCGAGGATGTCGCTCAGGATGGCGTATTTGGGCGAATCGGTGTCGGTGATGAGGCCCATGGCTATACCGCTGACGGGCTTCTTCATCTTGACGCCTGCGTCAAGTAGCGCCAGGGTACCGGCGCATACGGTGGCCATGGACGAGGAGCCGTTGGACTCGAGGATGTCGCTGACTATGCGGCATACATAGGGGAAGTCATCGGGGAACATGCGTTTGAGGGCGCGGTGTGCCAAGTTGCCGTGGCCGATTTCGCGACGGCCTACGCCGCGTTGTGCCTTGGCTTCGCCGGTGGAGAAGGGCGGGAAATTGTAGTGCAGCAGGAAGCGTTCGCGTCCCTGGTTGAGCACATCGTCCAGAATTTTTTCGTCCATCTTTGTGCCGAGAGTGACGGTGGCCAGAGCTTGGGTCTCACCGCGTGTGAATACGGCGCTTCCGTGAGGTCCGGGCAGGTAGTCGGTTTCGCACCAGATGGGGCGTATTTCGGTGGTCTTGCGGCCGTCCAGGCGGATGCCTTCGTCGAGTATGCAGCGGCGTACGGCTTCGCGCTCCACGTCGTGGTAGTAGCGCTTAACCAGCGGTGCTTTCTCGTCGCGTTCTTCTTCGGGGAGTGCATCGATGTATTCCTGACATATTGCATCGAAGGAGTCTTGACGCCAGTGTTTGTCGGCGCTGCCGGCTTTGGCAACGGCGTAAGCGCGGTCGTAGCACTTGTCATGTACGTCTTTGCGCAGGTCTTCGTCGTTGACCTCGTGGCAATATTCGCGTTTTACTTTGCCTACTTCTTCGGCGAGTTCCATCTGGGCCTTGCACTGCTCCTTGATGGCGGCGTGTGCGGCCTTGAGGGCTGCCAGAAGGTCGGCTTCGGAGACTTCGTTCATTTCGCCTTCGACCATCATGATGTTGTCGTAGGTGGCTCCTACCATCAGTTCCATATCGGCTTGTTCGAGCTGCTCGAATGTGGGGTCGATAACAAATTCGCCGTTGATGCGTGCAACGCGCACCTCGGAGATGGGTCCGTTGAAGGGTATGTCGCTGACGGCGAGGGCGGCACTGGCTGCCAGTCCGGCCAGGGCGTCAGGCATGTCTACGCCGTCGGACGAGAACATAATGATGTTGACGAAAGTGTCGGCGTGGTAATTGTCGGGGAAAAGGGGACGCAATACGCGGTCCACGAGGCGCGAGGTCAAAATTTCGTAATCGTTGGCGCGGCCTTCGCGTTTGAGGAAGCCGCCGGGGAAGCGTCCTGCTGCCGAGAATTTTTCTTTGTATTCGACTTGGAGAGGCATAAAGTCTACGCCTTCGCCGGCTTCCTTGGCGGAGACGACTGTTGCCAGAAGCATGGTATTGCCCATGCGGAGCTCCACGGCGCCATCAGCCTGTTTGGCCAATTTGCCGGTCTCCAGCGTAATCTGGCGCCCGTCGGCCAATGTGATGGTCTTTTTGATGGGGTTCATAATGACGTTTGGGGTTGCTTTGTGTAATTTGTATATTTCGTTTATTTCGCTCAAAAATCGTGCAAAGGTACACATTATTAAGCACATTACCAAAATTATTTTCCGCCAATGTTTTTTGCCGCGGATTGGGCCGCAAAAGTCGGTGTGCCTTGATGATAATTGTATGCGGTCGGGCGTTGGGTGTGGCCGCGGATTGTTCGGAGACTTCGACTAAGTCGTACGCTGGTCTCGGCCCGTCGGGAGTGCTTACTTGGATGGCATGTTGCCTCGATTCAAAAAAAAGACAAATACGATTTTTAACTATTTAAATTACTGCGTATTCGAAATTAATGGATATATTTGCGCGTTAATCCTTGACGCAGGAACGGAAGTTGGATATGACTGCGATAGGATGTATCGGCGCGATTTTGGCAACATCAGTGGCCGGAATTTTCGTTCGTAATTTGTTATATAAGTAACTCGTTAAATATCAAAACACAATCTCTTAATACATACAATCATGATGAAACGAGCTATAATCCTTTTGGCGATGTTTATCGCGCTGTCGTTTGCCGCGCCGCAGATGTCCGCTGTCGACTGCAATATTGATGGCATATACTACAATCTCAATAAGGACAAACAGACTGCAAAAGTGACGTGTCACTCGTTCTTTAAGGATCCATATAAAGGCGTTATTGTCATCCCGGAATATGTGGTATATGAGAATGAGACATACACGGTTACAGAGATTTCATGCGCAGCATTTACGAATTGTTCCGAGCTTATTTCGGTTACTATTCCTCGATCAATAGAGCGTATAGATCAGGGTGCTTTCAAGAATTGCACCAAACTAAGTACGGTGTATTTTAATGCCGAAAACTGCAAAGAAATGGGTATGTATACGTATCCTGTCTTTGAAAACTGTCCTAAGTTTTCAGAATTAAAATTTGGCGACAATGTAAGGAGCATCCCAAGCAGTGGCTTTGAAAGTTGTACGGGTTTGAAGAGTATAGTTCTTCCGGATAGCCTTACATATATGGGCTTTGGCTGTTTTCTAAATTGTACGGGTCTTACATCAGTGACTTATGGTAAAAAAATGACTTATACCGGCTATTACGCCTTTGACGGTTGTACAAACTTGAAGACCGTAAGGCTTACAAATGCGATTAAGGGCATTACGAGTAATTCATTTTCCGGCTGCATAAGCCTTTCATCGATATCCTTACCTCCAGGGGTTACTTACATTGAGCAAGAAGCTTTTTCGATGTGCAAAGCACTATCGACTATTAATATACCCGATTTGGTCGAGACCATTCATGAATACGCCTTTTACGGCTGCTCGGGGCTTACAACTATAACATTTCCCAGGTCAATCAAGCAGATTGGTAAATATGCTTTTGGGGGTTGCACCGGGCTCGCATCGATAATTATTCCCAGCTCAGTTAATAGTATTGGAGATGGCGGTTTTTCGGGCTGCACCGGGCTTACATCGATAACAATTCCAAGTTCGGTTAATAGTATTGGGAGCAATCCTTTTAGCTGGTGTTCCGGGTTGATAAGTATAAACGTTGAATCGGGCAATAGAACGTATGATTCGCGCGGCAATTGCAACGCGATAATAGATACTCAAAAGAATGTGCTGATTGCCGGATGTCGAAATACCGTCATTCCGAGTGATGTGTCTTATATAGGTAATTTCGCATTTTCCGGGTGTAAAGAACTTGCTTCGGCGGTTATCCCCAATTCGGTGACTTCTATAGAAAACTATGCTTTCAGCGGCTGCTCGGGGCTTACAAATATAAATATTCCCAATTCGGTGACTTCTATAGGAGGCAATGCTTTCAGCGGCTGCTCGGGGCTTACAAATGTAAATATTCCTAATTCAGTGACGTCTATAGGTGGAAGTGCTTTCAGCGGCTGCTCGGGGCTTACAAGAGTATATATATCCAATTCGGTAGAGACCATAGCATCTGAAACATTCAAAGATTGTTCCAGCCTGGCTACAGTGACAATTCCTAATTCAGTAACAACTATAGGCCGCAATGCATTTTATGGTACAGCTCTAACGTCAATCGTTTTGGGTAGTTCGGTAAATAAAATTGAAGATTATGCGTTCTCAACAAAATCTTCCTATGAGCTTGATAGAGTGGTCTGTACTGCTGTAGCGCCTCCTCTGTGTGGCAATCGTGTGTTCAATAAGAGTAGTAAAGCCCGGTTATTTGTGCCTGCAGAGTCTATCGAACGATATAAAAAGGCGAATGTATGGAGTTACTTCCAAATTATCTCAGATTGTTCCGGCGTGTCCGATGTCGGTGCGGACGATGCCGAGGTGATGTATGATGTCTATGACATGCGTGGCGTGCGTGTCGCCGGTGGGTTGCGCGAAGCCGAAGCGAATGCCGAACGGCTACCTCGCGGCGTGTATATACTTGTGTCGCCACAGGGACGCAAAAAACTTAAAATCTAAGGACAAGGACGGTTCTCCGGAATATGACGGCGATGTGTTTAAAACAGGTGTAATGATTTCCCGACCAAATGAATAATACGACCAAGGCAAGGAATGCGGGGCATGGGGCGACGGCACGCGCTGCGGCGATAGTCATTGTTGTGGCTATGAGCGTTTTAGGTGCGTCGGCGCAGGTGCTGTGGCGCGTGACGGCGGACGGTCCTGCCGGCGCCGGGCATACATCGTATGTCCTGGGCACTATGCATACGGCGGGGACGGAAGTGATTGATACGTTGGCCGGACTGACCGAGGCGCTGGAGTGTGCGACGGTTGTATACGGCGAGGTTTCTTCGTCCGACATGGCACTCACTCCGGCGACTATGGCCTGCGCCATCGCGCCGAGTGACAGCACTTTGCAACGCTTGCTGTCGCCGGCAGCACTCGATTCGGTATGCAGATACATATCCTCTTTCGGGCTTGACGGTCCGAAGTTGTCGGGGCTTCTTGGCCGGTTTAAGCCTGCGATGCTTGATGCGTATCTCGAAGTGCGCCGTTCGAGCGCTTCGATAGGTGTACCGATGGATATTGCGCTGCAACATCGTGCAACGGCCATGGGCAAGGATGTGCGTGCCCTCGAGACCGCCGAGCAGCAGGTGCGGATGCTTATGGGCACGCCCGTTGCCGAGCAGCTGGAGGCGCTGATGGAGTCGGTGCGTGCTCCCGAGGCGGCACAAGCGGCTTCGGACAGCCTTGTCGCCGCCTACAGATGCCAAGACCTCGAGGCCATAGGGCGCTTGCTTGTCCGTGGAATGAGGGAGGTGTACGCCGAGCGTATGGTGTATGCACGCAACCGCGCTTGGGCTGCCGTGCTTGTTCCGGAAATGCGGTGCCGCAGTGTGCTTGTGGCGGTAGGCGCCGGACATCTTGTCGGGCCTGAGGGGCTGTTGGCTATGCTTCGCAGTGCCGGATTTGACGTCAGCCCCGTCGGCGGTATCGAACCGCGGCCGGAGCAAAGACGATGATGAGCAGACCGAAGGATGCCGCCACGGCCAAGGCCACACGCAGTGTCAGAGCCTGTGCCAAAAGGCCTATCAGCGGAGGACCGACCATAAATCCTATGAACGAAATGGACGACACTACAGTGATGGCTGTTGCCGGTGACAGTCGCGGATGGCGTCCGGCGGCGCTGTAGCATATAGGCACAACTGTGGACATGCCCAGGCCAACCAACAGGAAGCCAAGGGTGGCTGTCACAAGATACGGGAAAGCCGTGGCTATCAGCAGGCCCGCAACGATGCTTGCGCCACTGATGCGTAAAACATGAGCCGCATCATATCGCGTGATAAAGCGATCGGCGACAAATCTCCCGAAAGTCATCGCCGCCATTCCCGCAATGTATCCGGCACGTACCAATGCCTCCGGAGGGCATACCACCGTAGCCATATACACCGATGACCAATCATAAACCGTGCCCTCGCAGAACATTCCGCCAAAGGCGACAAAGCCCAGCATAATGATTACTCCGTCAAGACGCCCGAATCCGTGACGGCTGCCGTCATCCTCGGCCTTCTCGACCGAATGTTGCAGCTTCGAGTCGTCCATAAGGCGTAACCCCATGGGTAGGGTGACGCCCACGCATAGTATCGACACCACGGCATAATGCACCCATAGCGGCAGCCCGGTGAGTACGAAGCCGGTACCCACGAGGCCACCCAACAGCCCGCCGAGGCTCCATAGTCCGTGAAAAGTCGATAATATCGAGCGCCCGTAAAGTTTCTCTAATTCCACCGACTGAGTATTCACCGAGATGTTGAGAATATTGGCCGCCATGCCGAAGAGGAACAGTACGACAAATAGCGACACGAACGTTGGCGCCTGACTGATGGCAAAGAGCACTGCGGCATACGCCACCAAAGACACTCGCAGCACCATACGGCTGCCCCAGTGCGCTATCACCATCGCCGAGATGGCCATCATCGCAATCTGTCCCGCCGGTATGGCAAAAAGCAGAGCCCCAAGGCTGCCATCGTCCAGCGACAGCGCCGCCTTGACATCCGGGATGCGCGAAGCCCACGAGGCGAACACCATTCCCATAGCCAGATAATACACACTGATAGCGCGCCTTATGCGCTTACGTTGCATATCATTCATACTCTTAATATATAGCAGACAAACCTAACATTTCGCAGCCGTGCATACGCGCTATGTCGTTGTACGTCACTGCATTTTTTCCTTAAATCCGCGAAGCATTCAATCTTATGAATATGCCTTCGCAATTGCGCTGCAAAATTAGCAATAAATCCGTGATGCACAAAAGCCCGTTACAATTACATCTGCTTGAATATATTACCACGTCCTCAGTAGTCCGGGATCCCCCCCGTGGTATATGTCAAATGTTTTCTGCCTTCTAAGCAGACGACTTCCTTGTATATCATTATAATCCTACATCAAACCGCAACGACAATTCTATAAACATTCAAAACGTAACTGTTGTATATCATTATAATCCTACATCAAACCGCAACGTCAAGGCCGACACTCCGCGCTGGCGCAGTGTTGTATATCATTATAATCCTACATCAAACCGCAACTTGCACCTGTCGATTACTC
>OJAR01000040.1_pt1 | contig 46089 bp, 54 predicted proteins | sample 1589431 | NCBI WGS metagenome assembly OJAR01 (sample SAMN03283242) | human gut metagenome | biome: human-associated habitat; material: feces | host: Homo sapiens | place: Peru | collected 2012 | reverse complement strand
CCCGACGATAACTCGTTGATTTAGAAAGAGAAAAATCCTGAACGCCTAAAAGTGTTCAGGATTTTTTATTTTCGGTGCGAAGATAGTGTAAAGCCCCGCGATGTTGACGCATCCGGGGCACGACAGATACCTGACTTGTGAGGCGTATCCATGAGGGAAATTTTAAGGCTTTTCATGTTCCTTTGGAAGAGCGTCGGAGATAAAAGTATGAACTTTGCCCAGTGGCTGTTGTTTTTGACAGGGATAGCTTTTCTTTGGTCCCTCATCTATTGGGTGGTAATGCATGCTTGAGATTCACGAACTTTCTTACCGAGAACTTGAGCAGTGTCCCGGCTTTCTCGATGTGGCGACGGAGTATCAGCAAGAGACACAGAACATGGCCATCGGTAACCCCAGTGTGCAGTTCGAACGGTATCGGGAGCTTGACAAACTCGGGAGAATCAAGTGCCTCGGGGCTTTTGACGGTAAGACCTTAGTCGGCTTAGTCGGCGTGATGTTTGCCCGCAGTCAGCACTATGCGTTCCCGATTGCCTCGATGGAGTCGTTTTATCTGCGAAAGGACTATCGCAAGGGGACAAATGGCTTGCGACTTATCAACGCGGTAAAGGACTTGGTGAGGCGAGAAGGAGCACCCGGCTTGGTCTTTATGGCGCCTCCGGGTTCAACCTATGACGTGCTGTGCGAGAAGCTCGGTATGGCGCACACACATAACGCTTGGTGGTGCAAGGTATGAAACTTGTTGCAGCGAAAAATTCGATTCCTGCGTGCTCCGAAGCGAGTAAGGAAATCTTTTCTCGGGCCATCGAGCGCTTTAAGGAGTTGCCGCAAACAGATGTACGAACAGAGCATCACTTACATGCCGGTGTCTACTCACGAACCATCTTCATACCGAAAGGCACACTGATTATCGGTGTAGAGATGCAGTGCGCAACACAGTTGGTTCAGTACGGCCACGGGTTTTTTACGGACGGTAACGGCACTAAGGAGATGCACGGATATCTCGTCATGGAAGGACTTCCGCATCGACAGTGTGCATTCCTGGCCACGGAAGATACGTGGGCCACGATGTTCTTTGCGACGAAAGCAAAGACGGTTGAAGAGGCCGAGAAAGAGTTTTGTAGTGATCCGGCTCAGTTACTAACAAACCGAAAGGAGAAGAAAATATGTCAGGGGTAGCAGTTGGAATCGCCGCGGTAGCAGCCGCCGGAGCCTCAATTTACTCTTCCGAAAAGCAGTCGAGCGCACAGAAGAAAGCAGCGCGCATGCAGGCCCAAACGGCGCGCGAACAGTTCAACCGCGACGAGCAGAACTTCAATCGACAAAACCAAAGCAAGGTCGATATGGAGTCTTTGCTCGCAGGCGAGAGCGCAGGCCTTATGGGTGATACCGGGGGGACAATGATTACGGGTCCCCAGGGCGTTGACCGTAACAAGATGAACCTCGGAAAGAGTTCGTTACTCGGAGGCTAGTTATGCCGGAGAAGGACCTTCGCACACGGTGCATGTCCCGTTGGCAGGACTTGGACACTGAGTTCTCCAGTTGGCGTGACCATTATCGGGAAATCAGTAAGGTACTGCTTCCGCGTTCCGGTCGCTTTTTGCCGACGGAGAACAATCGCGGAGATCTTCAGCGGTACAACGACATCTACGACAATACGGGTACGCGAGCCTTGCGCACCTTGGCCGGCGGCATGATGGCAGGCATGACAAGTCCTGCTCGCCCATGGTTCAGGCTCACGACAATGAACCCGGAGCTCGACGAGGCCTATGCCGTCAAGGTGTGGATGGGCAAAGTCACGGGGCTCATGCAGATGATCTACAACAAGTCCAACATCTATCGGACGTTGCAGATGTCGTATGAAGAGCTTGGGGCTTTCGGCACGAGCGCGGCAATCGTCCTTGATGACTACGAGAAGGTCATCCACTGCATGCCTTTGACCATCGGCGAGTACCGCATTGCAACGGGTCCGCGCGGGAACATCAACACGCTTTATCGGCAGTTCCGCATGACGGTGGCCGCGCTTACCGAGGAGTTCGGGTACGAACACCTTTCTCGCCAAACGAAGCAAAGGTACGACAACGGTAAGTTCGACGACTGGGTGACGGTTGTCAACGCGATTGAGCCTCGGGACTATCGGGACTTACATAAGCGCGATTCTAAGAACATGCCTTACCGGAGCGTGTACTTTGAGATGGGAGCACGGGATGACGACGGAATCCTCAGAGAGACGGGCTTCCGACAGTTTCCCGTGCTTGCCGCCCGCTGGTATGTGACAGGGGGCGATATCTATGGAACGTGTCCGGGCATGGAGGCGTTGGGCGACCTTCGCCAATTGCAACAGCAATCGTTGGCCAAGTCTACGGCCATTGCCTTCCAAGCCAATCCGCCGGTGGTGTTGCCTGCGGATTTGAAGAACAACGGTGCCGATTTACAACCGGGCGGAAGCATCTGGGCAGACAACCCGGCGCAGGCGCAAATGGTGCGTTCGGCATTCGATGTGAACTTGCGTTTGGACTACCTCACGCAAGACATGGCCGACGTGCGTCAGCGTATCGACCAGGCGTTTTACAAAGACATCTTCATGATGCTTGCCTCGGGCAAGGACCGCATGATGACGGCAACGGAAGTGGCCGAGCGGCATGAAGAAAAGATGCTCATGCTCGGCCCTGTTCTTGAGCGACTCAACGCCGAACTTTTAGACCCCCTGATTGCCCTGACCTTTGACCGGCTTGTGCAGGCGAACCTCTTGCCGCCTATCCCCGAGGAGTTACAAGGGCAAGAGCTTAACGTTGAGTTTGTGTCCATTCTCGCTCAGGCACAGCGTGCGATTACGACCAATGCCATTGACCGCTTTACGCAGAACCTAGGCGTGCTGGTGCAGTTCAAACCGGAAATTGCGGACAAGTTCAATTCTGATTATTGGGTTGACTATTACGCCGATGCCTTGGGCATCGACCCGCAACTCATCGTATCGAGCGACCAGGTGGCCTTAATCCGTCAGCAACGCGCCCAAGCGCAGCAGCAACAGGCCCAGATGGAGCAGATGCAACAGCTCTCCGAGATGAGTAAAAACCTTTCCGGACAGACGCCTAGTACGCCGTCAAACGCCGAGCTGATGAATCAGTTTTCCGGGTACTAGCTGAAAGCGTTCAAGATTTAAAAAAAAGAGTGGGAAGATTGTGCTATGGACAACCTAAAAGAACTTCTCTTACGTCGCACGAAGCAGGGAGAGTCTGTCGGGGTAGAGCGCCAAGATAAGAGTGCCGAGGCAGACGAAGACTTGCTTTGGTTGGCCAAGCAGCCGAGAGGGCAGCGCTTCTTAAAGCGCTTGTTCCGGATTACGTGCTTCATGGACAACACACTTGAGACGTTGCGCACCGACGAGGTCCACATGCCTTATCGGTTGATGTACATGGAAGGTCTTCGGTCCGTTGGCTACAGAATCTACAAGGACCTTAAACGGGTCGCTCCGGATATCTGTGGGAAAGTGTTAATCGAGCCTGAGGAGAAAGCTCATGGATGATTTGAACAACCAAGGCGGCGCACAGGCGCCTGTACAAGAACCCCAAACACAGGGGGTACAGAACCCCGCTGTGTCTCCTAATCCGGCAGAGCCGGCAACGACGCCTTCGTCCACAGCGGGGATTGAAGACCCGATGGCCGCGGCTGCGCAAGCTCAAGCGCAACCGCAGGGCGTTGAGGACCCGATGGCCGCTGCCGCGAAGGCGCAGACCGGCGGAGCACAGCAAGAACCCACAGGAGCGCCTGAGAAGTATGAGGCCTTCAAGATGGGCGACAGCACGCTTTCGGAAGAGACGACGGCAGCGTTTGCTGAAATTGCAAAGAAACATAACCTGAGTCAGGAAGATGCTCAGGAGTTTGTAAACACATTTGCTCCTGCTATCCAAGCTCAAGTGCGCGGATACCAGCAACAGTGGTTGGAAGCTTGCCGAGCTGATAAAGAATTGGGCGGTGAGCACTTTAATGAGAACATGGCCGTCGCCGGTGCCGGGTACCGTGCCTATGCCGACGAGGACCTTCGAGCCGTTATTCAAGCGAGCGGCTTGAGCCGGCACCCGGCAGTGGTGCGGCACTTCTATCGCTTAGGGAAGAACCTACAGCAGGACAAGGGTGTAGCCGGCGGTGCCTCTGCTCCCGCGCCTGTTCGTCAGTTGTACCCGAATTCCGGAATGCTTCCGGACTTGAAGTAAGGAGCCTTTTGTATGGCAGTAATTTCTACTCTTTACCCCACGCTTGCAGATATTGTTTCGCGTGCGGATGCGAGCGGCCGCATTGATACGTCCATTGTCGAGATGCTGACAGAAACCAACGAAATGTTGGATGACATGGTGTTCTTGCCGGCCAACGGTGTAACCGAGCACGTCACGACGGTGCGCGTCGGCTTGCCGAGCGCCACATGGCGCAAGCTCAACTACGGCGTTAAGCCGAGTAAATCTAAGACCAAGAAGATTAAAGATTCTCTTGGTTCGCTTGAAGCTCTGGCTCGGGTTGATAAAGCCCTTGTCGATTTGAACGGAAACACGGAATCCTTCCGTCTCTCGGAAGAGTCCGCGTTTATCGAAGCAATGACACAGCAGATGCAGCAGGCGGTTATCTATGGTGATAGTTCCATCGATCCTGAGAAATTCATGGGCTTACAGGCGCGGTTTAATGACAAGTCGGCTGAAACCGCCGTTAACGTTATTGATGCCGGCGGTACGACTGCACGTTCCGGAAAACTCGCCTCCATGTATCTCGTTTGCTGGGGACCGCGTACGGTCTTCGGTCTGTATCCGAAGGGTTCGACAGCGGGCCTCTCGATGCGCGACCTCGGCGAAGAGCCGGCGCTCGATGATGACGGCGGCGAATACCGAGTCCTCAAAACCCACTACAAGTGGAACATGGGCCTGTGTGTGCGCGATTGGCGTTACATCGTCCGTATCGCGAACATCGACCTTGAGAATCTGAAGATCAAACCGGATCCCGATAAGGAGGATACGGATGGCAAGGTGCTCATCGACCTGATGACGGAAGCCTTGGAGAAGATTCCGCATCCGACAGGCCGTATGGCTTTCTACTGCAACAAGGACGTTCGCACGTTCCTTCGCAAGCAGATTCGCTACGCCGCTAACGTGAACATCACGATGAGCGAAGTCGCGGGCAAGGAAGTCGTGTCGTTCGACGGTGTGCCGGTTCGTCGTGTTGACGCTCTCGCCAATACCGAGAAGCGCTACACGCCCCCGTCTTAATCATTAAAGGAGATGTTTCATGATTATTGATAAGGCTTTGGAATTGGCAGACAAGCAGTCGCTTACGGCGGCCGCGGCCTCTACCAACACGATTGACTTCGGTGCGGATAAACCCGATCCTAATCTGGATTTCGGTAACGGCCGTTTGGCTTGTGTTTTCACGGTCAATACCGACGTCACCGGTGACGTTATCTTCAAGCTCCAGGACTCTGCTGACGGCACGACGTTCGCCGATATCTCGGCGACGTCTCCCGGTACGTTTAAGAGTCCGAAGGCAGGCACGAAGATTGTTCTCCCGATTCCCGCGCACATTCGTCGGTATCTGCGTGCGAACTTCGCTGCGGATACGGCGACGAGCGCTACGACTATCAGCGCGGGCAAGGTCAGCGCTCACGTGGTCTGGGGCTGGGATGACAACATCCCGCCCAAGGGCAATCCGCTCTAAGGGAGCACCCCCTTAGACGTACTGTAGCCAGGGGATGCTCCGACGGGGTGTCCCCTTTTTCGCAATAGGAGAGAACATGGAGCTTGTATCGATTTACAACCTAGCGCTTTCGCATATCGGCGAAACAGCGGCAACGACTTCGCCTGACGAGCAGAGTGAGGAACGAAAAGCCTGCGAAGCTTTCTATCCCATTGCGAAAAATAAGTTACTTGAACTGTACGACTGGAGTTTTGCCTCGCGCACGGAGCCCTTGGCAAAACTTGCTGAAACGGAAACGTTCGGTTGGCACGGAGCCTATGCGCTTCCGGCTAACTGTCTTCGCTTGCAGTTCTTGCGGGATGCAACACGCATGCGTCCGTCTTTGTACTTTCCGATTGACCGAGATTACGAGGTCCGAGCCAAGGGCACAGGGCGCATTCTTTATACGGACTGTGAGAACCCGGTCGTAGGCTTTATCGCCGGCGACACGCCTGAGGCGCTCTTTTCCCCGTCTTTTTCAGACGCCCTGGCGTGGTTGCTGGCGACCTACATCGCAGGTGAGCGCATCAAAGGCAAAGAAGGCGCAAGCTTTGCGCAGACTTGCCAGCAGCGCTACCTGCAAGCGCTGACACAGGCTAAGACCTTGGATGCCTCGATGATGCAAGTGCACATGCCGTACAAAGCACCGTGGATGAGGGCACGCTAATGGCTATTCGTGTTTTACAAAATGCGTTTAACGGCGGAGAAGTCGCGCCGTACCTATACGGGCGTATCGACGACTCGAAGTTCCAGATGGGTTGCGCAACGCTCAAGAACTTTATCTGCCGAGTACAAGGGCCTGCAGTTCGTCGTACGGGCTTTGCGTTTGTGGAGCAAACGAAATACGGTGACCGAAAAGTTCGTCTGATTCCGTTTCGGTTTAACTCCGACCAAACGTGTGTCATCGAGCTCGGCGACCACTATGCACGCTTTCACTCGTACGGGCTGACGGTGTATCGAAACGGCGCCATTCACGAAATTACAACGCCCTACGATGCCGCTGACTTAGACGAGATTGAGTATGCGCAGTCGGCAGACGTAATTACTTTGGTGCATACGAAGTATCCGCCGCAGGCATTAGCGCGCCATTCGGATGCAACCGGCGTTTACTTCACGATAACGCCGATTCAGTTTTCGATACCCATTGCTTCTCCGACGGACGTAACGGCTACGAACACCTATACCGGAAAGACAGGAGAAGGGATTAATCCGACACGGTACAAGGTCTATTACGTTGTTACGGCGCTCAAAGACACGAACGACGGAACGATTGAATCGACGGCAAGTACAAAGGCCGAGGTCCTTTGCAACCTGTTCCTGACCGACTCCTCGAACACGATCACATGGACGGCAGTACCCGATGCGGACCGCTACCGTGTGTACAAGACGTATTCCGGCCTTTACGGCTATATCGGCGAGACAGAGGACACAAGCTTTGTTGACAACAACAAAGAGGCCGATGACGGCGTCACCCCGCCCAGGTGGGACGACATCTTTAACCAAGCGGGCGGTATTACGTCCGTCACGGTGACGAACGGCGGCTCCGGTTACTCAACGCTCGACGGAGGCTTGGCAACACTTACGGGGCTCAATGTCGTAATGAGTTACTCGAAAGAAGGTAACTACAGCCCGCAGAGCGCTCCCAAGTTTGAGATTTATGACGAGGAACAGACTGGGTATGGCGCAAAAGGAACTGTTGTCTACACAATGACACACGAAGCAGAGATGGATTCCGACGGTAAGTATTACACGCGATACCGATTCGTAATCGACGGTATTCACATTACCGAGCCGGGTACTTACTACCGTAAGCCGAAGGTGCGCATAGAGACTTCCCGCCGAGGTGATAGAAAGTTCTTCGTAGACGCCTTAAATGCCTTTTTAATAAGTGCGGATGGTACGACAACCTACGACATGCCGTTCGCCTCCGGCATTCCGTCGGTCGGCATCGTCGACCCGACAGGTTCAGGTGCAGAGCTCAAAGCCCTTGTTGCCGCTAACGGCACAGTTAGTGGTGTTCGCATTATCCGTGCTGGTGCCGGCTATACAAATCCCACTGTGGTCATTAGCACGGCGCAGGGCAACGGAAGCGGTGCCACAGCTACTGCAGAAGCCGGCAAGGCAGGGGACTACCCGGGTGCCGTCGGGTACTTTGACCAGCGCAAGATTTATGCGGGAACGGTACTGCGTCCCCGCATGATGTGGCTATCGAGCCCGGGGACGGAGACGGACTTTTCGTATCGCATTCCGGTACAGGACTCCGACCGCATTAAATTCAACGTGGCGGCGCAGGAAGCAGGGCGCATTAACCACCTGATTCCGTTAAGCCAACTCATCACGACAACGCCGAGCACCGAGTTGCGTGTGCAGTCGGTTAACTCCGACGCCTTGTCGCCTACGTCGTTCTCCGTCAAACCCCAAGCGTATGTGGGCGCAAGTCAGGTACATCCGCAGGTGCTTAACTCCGTGATGCTGTATGTCGCCGAGCGCGGCTCCCATATTCGTGAGTTGGGGTACTCGAACCAGGCGGGGGGCTTCACAACAGGTGACTTGTCCGTGCGTGCAACACATCTATTTGACAGCGATAAGGTTATCGATATCGCCCTGGCGAAGGCCCCTGATCAAATTCTTTGGGCGGTCACTCGTTCTGGGCGCTTGCTCGGGATGACCTACATGCCCGACCAGAACGTGGCAGGTTGGCACCGGCACGAGACAGACGGGACGTTCGAGTCTATCTGCGTTGTCCCGGAAGGCGATGAGGATATCCTTTATGCCGTCATCCGTCGCACGATTAACGGCTCTGCTGTCCGTTACATCGAGCGCATGTCCGAGCGGGCCTTGGCTCCCCTTGAGGACTCGTTCTTTGTCGATTGCGGAATCAAGAAGACCTTCGAGACGGAGACAACGGCCATTACGGGGTTGCTCCCCGTGGCAGGTAAGACCGTCTCTATCCTCGCCGACGGCGGTGTGTTGCCGAATCAGGCAGTAAGTGCCACAGGCACCCTGACGCTTCCTGTCGGCGCCAAGAAGGTCATTATCGGTTTGCCCTACGTCTCGGACCTGCAGACGCTTCCTGCTGCCTACCAAGCACAGGACGGCTCGTACGCCCGTGGGCACATCAAGAACATCAACAAAGTGTGGGTTCGCGTGTATCGGTCAAGCGGTATTTTCGCCGGCCCCACATTCGAGTCGTTAAGCGAGCGCAAGCCGCGTCAGAACGAGGCATACGCAACTGCACCTGAATTGACAAGTGACGAGGTGGAGTTGGCGATTACGCCCGCATGGCAACGCAACGGACAGTTATGCATTCGGCAGGTATATCCGCTTCCGCTTATTGTCGTCGGAATAACGGCGGACTTCGCACAGTAAGGAGAACAAGATGGCATTAACTTTCGGCGGCTCTCAAGTCATTCTTCCCAGCGGATTCTCCGGCTTGGGCACAGGAGGCACGGCGCTCCCGTTCGGTGGCTCCATGGTCACGATGTCGCCTGAGACGCTACAGGCTTGGGGGCTGAGTGCGCCGGGCACAACAGCCGTTGCAGGCGGCGGCAGTGCAGGTTCCGGCGGAGCAAGCGGAGGCATGCTCGGCAACATCGGTATCGGAGCCTCTATCGGTCAGGCTATCGGTGCGGCTGTCGGAGCGTTTATTAACGCCAAGGCAACAAGCTACGTACTTGAAAAACAGGCGGAGATAAACCGCATTAATCAAGGGCGTATGCAGTTAGGCTACGAGAGTGCCTTGCGCGCAGGCGAGTCTCAGATATCCAAGGTGACACGAGAGGCCGGGGCAATCAAGGCAAAGCAACGCACCGCGATGGCGGCCAACGGTGTGTCTCTCGGTCAGGGTTCAGCGGCCGAAGTTGCGGCCTCGACAGAAGTGAACAAGAAGCTTGACGTGAAGAACATCCAGGCGAACGCCTTGGCCAACTCGTGGGGCTACTCCACACAGGCCGCACAGTACGGCATGCAAGCAAATATGCAAGTGATGGGCGCAGGCTATCAAAGCGCTACGGCTGTTTCCCAAACAATTTCTTCTGGCTTGGAAGCTATCGGCACGGTTGCTGACCGCTGGTACTACTACAACAGGTGATATATGGCAGTTGTCCCTACTTATGAATCGAAAGTAACGCTTCAGGCAAACAACGGCGGAGGCGCAAACACTCCGCTTGACGTCTCAAAGATGTTCCCGTCTACAAAGCCTGACTTCTCCAAGGTCGGCGTGGCATTGATGAAGGCGCAAGACAAGATGGACAAGGCCCGGGTTCTTGAGTACAAGAATGCGATGCTTCAGTACGTCTCCGACCAGACCTACGGTGATAACGGATACCTAAAGCAATTGGGTAAGAACGCTCTTGCCCAAGATGAGCAAGGGAACGGACTTGTACAGCGTGGCATCATCGGATATGACAAGGCTTCCGACGAGTGGTTCAAGAACAACAACCTCACACCTCGGCAGATGAAACTTGCCCGAGAAGAAGGGTTTGGCGTGCGCTTGCAGTACCAGAACGGCATGGGCTCACACGTCCTTCAAGAAGGAAAGCGTTACCAAATCGAGCAATGCGAGACGGCAACAGCTAATGCTATCAATGCCGGACTTCTGGCAACGACGCCCGAAGGCATCGGTGAGGCATACGGGCAGCTTCGGCAGGCAGTCAAGACAGCCGATGATATTCTCGGTCGAGATAGCGAAGCGGCAACGGCCGCGATGAAAACAGCTACGTCGAAGTTTTGGCAGTCGGTGTTTGTCAAGAATCTGCTGACAACCGACAAAGACCCCATCGGGGGGTTTCGCCGTGCCAAGAGCATCTATGACGCACACTACAAAGACATGGATGCGGCAACGATGCTCGATTGCCAAGCGAAACTGCGAGCGGCCGAAGAGAACCATTACATGGCGTTAGCCCTGGCGGACTTTAAGACACTCGGAGACATCGCAAGTATCCCCGGTGCAAGTACCCTCTCGCAGGTTGTGACCAACGGAACGAAGAGTCCGACAGGTGTGTTGTACCAAGAATTAACACGAGACAATACACAATCGTGGGATGGCAAGAATGTAGCCAAGTATGCCAACGGAGGCTATGGCATCAGCGGACTGCGCACGGAAGATATGCTCAAGACCGTCAAGACCGTCAAGGCGAATAAGTCCTTAAATGTCGAAGGCTTGAGTGACAAAGAGCTGACGAACAAATTCTTGACCGATCGTGCGTTTAATTACGAGGTCGGCATGGCTCGTGCCGATATGCTTGCCAAGCAGTATGGCGATGATGCCAAGGTGCTTGTGGCGTACCAATTGGGTGAGGAGAAAGTAGACGAAGCCGTCAACCTTGCCTCTCAAGCCGGAAAGCCCGACCAATGGCTGGACTACGTCAAGGGTGATACAACAAACGCACGGAAGGTTTTAAAGCGCATTCGTGAGGCGCAGGAGGGCGTTGTTCGAGGCTCGGACGGCAAGATTCTTGACCCCTGCTCCGCTGACTACATTGAGAAACTCAACCCACTTCCGACCGATGAGCAGTTGAACAAGTATCTTGATGTGAAGGTTGGGGATTATTTGAAAAAGAACCCTCTGGCACGTGAGCAATTTCTTGCGACATTACGTGCCCAAAGCGTGATTGGGCTTAACGACAAAAAGAAGCAGTACCAGCAAAACTTCTTCGCCTGTATTAAAGCTGTGCAGAACGGACAGGACTTGCCGACCGAGGCGTTGAACAGTCTACCGATTAGTGCACAGCGTCGGGTGCGAGACTTCCAGAACAAGCGCAACATGGGTGACGGCACCCCTGACTACAACGCTTATGCCAAGTACAAACTCAATCCCGGCTTACTTGCTCGGATGACTGAGGAGCAATACCAAACCTTTGTTTTACCGCTCATGGGCAACAAGGCAGACGAGATTACGCTTTTGCGAAACACAGAGCGTGCGTCTCTCGGACTTGCGGTCGATCAACGTTATGCAAACAACCTTGCGGCAGATAACGGACAAACAGATTGGTCGTTTGCACCTGCATCGGATGACATCAAGGGCGCAATGGGTCGTGTCTTCTTCGAAGGAAAGGTACCGAACAATCCCATTGCCAATGGTCTGTATTGGCGATTGCAGACGGCCGCAACTCGTGAGGCACAACGCCGTGCGCGTTATTCGAGTACAGGCAAGGCAGTGCCTTTAACAGGCGCAGAGCTTGAACATTTCTTTTTGAAATTTAAAGGCGACCTGACAACGGAAGGTACAACGCCGATTCGCTTACCGCTTTCTGAAATTCCCGATGCCAATGAGAAAGATGCCAACAGTTTTGCGCAGATGTTCGCAGACCGCATGATGGCAAAAATATCAGGGCGCAATGTCCCAGGCACGAAAGACCAAAAGAACATGGCGTGGGGTGCTATCTGTGCCGGCGAGATTCCCGAAGGGGTGTCTATCTCGGTTGACGAGTTGAAGTCTGACTTCCGTGTCAGTAAGAGCGTAATGGCAGAAGCTGAAGCTCAATTGACCAAGGAACACAAACCCATTACCACAGCGAGCCTTGCAAACCGTTATGTGCTGATTCTTTGTGGCTGGACTCCGACAGGACGAGGTGTGCCGTTCTACGGCACAAGAGAATCGAATGCGGTAGCGATGCCTCAAACACTTTTAGGGAACACTGACTAATGGACCTAACACTTAAACCCGATGACAATTTCGCAACGTCCCTAGACCCGAATGCACGCTTCGGTGAAGAGATTCCGTCTTCTGCCAAGTTTAACTACACGCAAGCCGTGGCATCGGGTAAGACCCCTGAGAAGGTAGCCTCCGATGCCAAGCTCGGTGAGGCAGTCGGTTTGCCTGCAAGCGTCATTGAGAACCTAGATGCCCAAGGGCGAGCCGAGCAACAGGCGAACGCCTTGGATTGGGCGCAGATGCACCAAGAGATGCCGGTGCTTATGCAGATGATGAACGACCCCACAGTCGCTGCCGAAGTGAGCGACGACCCTCGCAAAGCAGGACTGTGGGAGCGTCTTTGGTGGAAACTCGCACCGAGGACAGGACACCAGGGAGGCAATTGGCAAACCTCACGTAATTCCCTTGCACGAGGCGGATACGGCGCGGTCAACGCCATGCCGTTCGTCGGCAACGAGCGAGTCCTTGAAGACTGCCGTAAAGAATTGCAGAACCTTGACGACACCGCCCAAGCCTTGAAGGACGGCAAGAGTGTTGCCGAGGTGTTCGGCTCGGAAGAAGACCCTTCGGGTGAGGGTGCTTATGCGCACTTCCTTGCGCAAGGCGAGGTGCAGAAGAAAGAGATTTACAAACGGATGTACAAAGCGGCTTCGTCCATGGCATGGGTGAACAACATGAAGCAGCTCTTTCCCCAATCGGCGGCGACCGAGGCGATGTTCCAAACGGACAACGCTACAGATGCGTTGAAAGTGTTTGCCAGCAACCCCCTAGCCATTGCTCTGGACGTGGGCATTGAAAGTCTTGTACAGCAGTCTCCGCAGCTTGCTGCCTTGGCAGTCGGTGCGGCTTTAGGCGGTGTCGGTGTTGCGGCTGCAGGTCAGGGCTTAACGTCCTACTCGCTCGAACGCAGTGCACGGCTTGCCGAAGCCATGGGCGAGTACAACCTGAACCAATATGATGCCAAGGACATCATGAAGTGGTACGGCTCGCCGGACTATCGCACGCAGTACGCCATGCAACAAGCCAAGGCAGAGACAGCCGCCTCTGCAGTTGCAGCGCTCGATGCGCTTGCCGGCGGACTTGCGGCAACGAAGGTAATTCGCCCCGGCTTCCTCGGCATGGGTGAGAGAACAGCAAGGCTTACCGAAGCAGGCGTGCAAGCCTTAGCACAAGGCACGCTCGGTAGCGCAGGCGAAGCGACAGCGCAGATTGCCACTGAAGGACGCATCACAAGTTGGGCAGATGTTGTGGCAGAGTTTGCAGGTGAGTTTGTCACGTCTCCGATTGACGTAGCGGCTGCTGCATTCGGACGCACAGCAGAACGCCGTATGAAGCAAGCCCTGGCTGTGCAGTTTGCGCAGGGCACAGCGAGACTGACGCAGTTTGCCAAGGTTTCGTCTTTACTTGCCAACGATCCCAAGACGGCTTCCGAGTACATCAAGAACATCAATGCACAGCAAAAAACGCCTGACCTTTACGTGGACACACAATCGCTTCACCAGAACGGACAGGACGAGTTGATTACAGGTGCATCGCCCGAATTAGCCGAGCGGTACAACCAGGCCTTGAGCAAAGGCGAGTCGATGAAAATCTCTGCCGAAGAATTGCTCACCGTCCTTGCACCTCGTGATACGAACAACACGCTTGCCGAAGTTGTACATCCCGAAGGTTTGCCGTCCTTGGTTGAGGCTCGCAGTCTTGAGCAGGAAGCGGCTATCGAGGCATCGACACGCCTTTCGCAGACGCTGGAGCAAGCCACAGGTGAGTTTGCCGAAAGCTCCAAGGCAGTGGGTAAGCAAGTCGAGACGATGCTCAACGAAGCCTATGGCGAGAATACGGACGTAAAAGAAGGTGGAATGTCGGGAGCGTCTCGGCAACTTATCACCACGTACCTGCAGACGATGTTCACAACAATCGCCAAGGACCTTGGCGTTTTGCCCGAGCAGGTGTTCGCCGAGTACGGACCGAAGTCGGTGCTGACACCCGCGGATGCGACACGCACGGCAGACGGCAAGTTACAGGTGACGTCCGATAGGGCGAAGCAGTTGTTCACCGGGAAACAGACGGACGCCCTTCACATGACGTCAAAGGTTTTCGAGGGTGACTTTGCTTCGTTCATGTTAAATGCTAAGGATTCCGAACGATTCGTTGTTCGTACGCCTCTTTCACAGGCGACAAATAACCTTCTTAATCAGTTAGGTATTCCGGCGAATGACGTAGAAATTCAGATTACGAGCGACCGTTTAGCACACCCCTATAACTCGGGACATAACTTAACGCCGCAAGATTGGCTTGATGCCTTGAACATGCCGGCGGAAGCTGAGACTGCGGGAGTAGCGAAAGATACCGCGAAGACAAGTAATGAAACGACTGTTTTCTTTAGAAAGGCAAATGAATCCGGTCGCGTCCTCGAAAGCATTTACCGGGTTTCCTACAACGAGAACAGAAAGGACGCGAAAACGAGACTTAGTTTCGTCACTACGTATTACTTGGATAATCGAACACCGAAGCCCGACGTTGCTACTGCCCGTGAGGTAGCCGGTCAAATGCGTGAAGCATTACGACGCATGCGGGACTCCATGCCTAACCGCGCCTATGATGCCGCTCAAAAAAGAGCGGTGAGCTTCGGGTCGACTAGCGAAACTGTATCACGAAGTAAAAAAAATAATCAAGGATTTTCGCAAGGCACCATCGGCGAATGGTTCCCGGACGTCCGTGCCATTGCCACATGGACAGGCGCCAATCGCTCCACATTCCTGCATGAAACAGGGCATATGTTCTTGGATATGCGCACCAAGATTGCGGTGAAACTTAAAGCCAAGAAAGCGTCGGGGGTTGAATTAACGAAGGGTGAACAGCACTTGCTCGATTCCACTGAAGCCGCCTTAAAGTGGCTTGGTACCGATGTGGACTCTTTCTCCAAGATGGACATCGATGCACAGCGTCCTTACCAAGAGAAATTCGCACGCACCTACGAGGCATATCTCATGGAAGGGAATGCACCGAGCAAGGGCTTGACGAAACTTTTCCGCTCGTTCTCCGGTTGGCTCCGTGGGGTGTACCGAGTGATTACCAACATCCCCGGTGCAGAAATCAGCCCCGAAGTCCGTGAACTGTTCGATTCCCTGTTCGTTGCCTCGACCGAAGTGGAAGCGGCACGCTTGCGCCGTGCGCAGTTTGAGCGGTACAACGACCCACAACTTGCCGCCGTTGCGCAGGAAATCGGTGAGGACTTCGCCGACTTGCAGGAAGAGAGCGTAGACAAAGCCGTGGAGGAAATGCACAGCCGTTTGCAGAAGGCAAGCCAACGCATTGCCAAGATGCGCAAAGGGCAGATTGCCGACCTGACGGACGAAGCGCAACGTGTGTACAACGAAATCTATGACCGCATTTGGGAAGATGTGATGAAGTCGCCTGAGTACCAAGCGCACGTTGCCCTGACCTCAGGGGTGAACGGCATCAAGCCGAAACTCACCATGCGGGATTTGAACAGCGTTGAGCCGAAGTTAACCGAAGCGCAGATAAAGATGCTCGAAAACATGGGCATGGTCGGCTCGAATCCGAAGGGTGTGAACGCACAGATGGTTGCCGAGAAGAACGGCTTCGATTCGCTCAGTACCATGGTGTTCGCACTGCTTCACTTGGGCGACCCTGTGGAACACGTCCGAGACCTGACGACCACGGAGATGCTCGAAAAGCACGCTGAACTCGCTTCTCCCGAATCGATTGAGCAGTCCGCCGATGCGGCCATCTTCAACGATGCACGCCTTCGCATCCTGCACATCGAAGCCATGACACTAAGCCGTGCGCTTGGTAAGAAGGGCGACTTGTACACGGAACTCCGTAAAGGGGCCAAGATTGCCATCGGGCAGATTCGAGTTGCCAAGCTTGCCGATGAGGGTACACGGCACGCAGCCGAATCTGCACGTAACGGTCGAGAGTCCGAGCGTGCTAGAAATGCCGGCGACATCAAAACCGCCGCCGCAGCCAAAGTCCGTGAACTCTACCAAGGGTTGATGCGTCGCCTGATTGAGGTGCGCCTTGCCGAGATTCGCAGAGCCATGAAATTCTTTGCACGCTTTAAGGGCGTGAAGACCCTGAAGCTTTGCGACACGAAGTATTTGATGGCAATTCAGCACATCCTTGATAAGGTCGGAATTGCACCGTTCCCTGCAGCCGGAGTAAACCAGCGTCAGTCTCTGGCCTCATTCTTGGGTGAGATTCAAGGCATCGCCCTAAAAGAGGACGAGGGAGTTTCAACGATTGACGCTGACCCCGACTTCGTAACCAAGATTGATTCGGGCGAGTTGAAACTTGAGAATATGACATCCGATCAATTCGATGTACTCGAAGGGCTTATCCGTCAAATCTACGCACACGGCAAAGCGTGGGCGAGTATTGAAGTTGAGGGCAAACTCGTAGCCTTGGAAGAGGCACAGCAAGACTTGGCGAATGGCATTCTCGAACACGCCCAGAAGCGTGGCAAGAAGCCGTTGGAGAATGTCGAAAAAAGCGATGACGCCACAAGTAATTTGCTCAAGCGCATCGGCTTAGCGCATCGGCGTATTCCCTCGCTCTTTAACTGCATGGAAGGCGTGATGCCGGGCTACGGTCGATTCTTTAAGTACATCGTCCGTCGATTCGATGAGTGCGGAAACCGTGAAGCCGTTCTGAAAAACGAAATCTCCAAGGCGTTGTTCGATGTCCTCTCGCCGCTCTTCAAGGACTTTTCCAAGAGTAAGGCTCGGTACTACGAGAACGTCAAGGCGAGTTTTACCAAGCAACAGATTTTCGTCATGGCCTTGAACATGGGCAATGAGGGAAACATTCAGCGACTCATTGACAACTCGGACGGCTACACGTTCATGAACGGTAGGAAGCTTACGCAAGCGGACGTGATGAGCCTTATCTCGCAGACCCTTACGGCTGATGAGATTCGGCGTGTACAAGCCGTGTGGGATTTGTTCTCCGAGATGCAAAAGGAAATCGAGGCGAAGGAAATCCGCAAGAACGGACGTGCGCCTACATGGGTGCAACCGCAACCGATTGCGATGGCATCGGTGGACGGTCAAGTGGTCGAACTCAAAGGTGGGTACTACCCGATTGTTTACGACCGCAAAGCAAGTGCCAGAGGCGCAACGCTCGAAGAGTCCAAGAGTGTGTTGCAAGAATTGAAGGGCGCGCAAGGACAAGCCTCCACATGGAAGGGGTTTCTAAAAGACCGTGCTCGCATGGTAAAGATGCAAACCCCTATAACCCTGACACTTCGTGGCGCATTCGAGGGGTTCGAGAACACGATTCACGATGTGTGTTGGGATGAGTGGGTTACTGATACTCGCCGTTTATTCAGTCGAAACAGCGTGCTTTCTAAGACTATCCTTAACTACTACGGCGCAGAGACACTGACTGCCATTAACCAATGGATTAAAGACACGTCGGTCGGCAAGAGCAACCAGGGGCGCATGGAGGACGGCATCGCAACGCTATTCCGCAAGAACATTTCTCTTGTTGGCATTGGCTTTAACCTCGTGACCGCCGCCATTCAGACGGTCGGCATTACGCAGACCGTGGTGGCTCTCGGTGGCAAGTGGACGCTATCGGGCTTGGGCGATATGCTCACCATGACACCGATGGGGGCGTACAAATTCGCCGCCTCCAAGAGCCTACTTATCCAGGACCGCTTGCGCACGCAATTCCGTGAAATCGCTGAGATTCAGCGGTACACAGCAACCGGCGGAAACCGTGTGTGGGAAGGGTTCTCTTGCATGGCATATATGCCGGTCGCCTTGGTGCAGATGCTTGTGGACCTGCCCACGTGGCTAGGAGCCTACAACCGTGCACTTGCAGAAGGGAAGGCAGAGACAGAAGCCATTGCCATGGCGGACCGCTTGTTGATCGAAGCGCAGGGTTCAGGTCGCTTCCAAGACTTGTCGGGTGCCGAGCGAGGCAATCCGTGGGCACAACTCTTTACCGTGTTCTACACGTTCTTTAACACGACCTACAACTTGGCTCGTCTTACCATGGAGACCAAGGGGAAACTTGCAGCCGCTCGTGACCTGATGCTTCTTCTGGTTGTGCAACCTGTTGTCGAAACGTTCGTGCGTGAAGCACTGAAAGTGCAACCGCCCGATGACGATGACGATGCGTATTGGGAGCGGATGCAGAATGCCATGCTATCCAACACGATCAATTTCAACATGAGCTTAATTGTGGGTTTGCGTGAAGCAGCGTCTATCGCCGATGTAATCCAAGGTTCGCCTGTGCGCTACCAAGGGCCGACAGGTACCAAGAAGGTTACGGACGTGCTTGCATGGGGTGCAAAGGCGGCGAAAGAATGGGCGAGCGAAGATGAGATTGACCCTGCCTTTATCCGCCAATCCATCACGGTGTTTGCCGAAATCACAGGCAAGCCCATTCCTGTTGTGCCAATCAACCGTTACCTCCGTGGCAAGCAGGCCATCGACGAGGGCGATACGACAGACTGGAAGGCTTACCTCTTCGGATACTCGAAACGCTAAAAAGCGTTCAAGATTTTTGGAAATAGGTGAGAAGATATGTTTAAGCCATTGCGAGGTTCAACATGACTGTAGCAGCAATTACCCGAAAAGCAGGACCCTTTATCAATGAGACACAGACGCCTCAAGTCGGTCCGTTCCCTTTCACCTTCAAAGTCTTTGCCTACAGCGACATCAAAGTAGTACGCTCGGAATCGGCAGACCTGGAAGGCGGTGCCGAGACGCTTGCGTACGGCACGGACTACACCGTCTCGATTGATTTGAGTAAGCAGGACACAGCACCGGGCGGCTCGATTACGTTAACCGGGAACGCGCAGACAAGCGAGGGTTCGCTTCTAATGCCGGGGTTTGCCTTGGCGATTCTCTCGAACGTGCCGTACTCCCAACTGACAAGCCTTACCAACTACGACCGCTTCATGCCGAGCGTGTTAAATGCCGTGCACGATCGAGCCGTGGCAAATATCCAGCAGTTGGTAGAACGCCTCGACCGTACCGTCTCGGTACCTGCTACATCGAGCCAAACGCCTGAAGAACTTGTCTCGAAACTACAGCATGCCGCAGACTCGGCAGAGCAAGTAGCAAGCAGTTTCGCTGCCCAAGCCGGCACAAGTGCAGCAGCAAGCGCTGCCTCTGCCACCCTCGCTCAAGCCTGGGCTGTCAAAACGGACGGCAAGGTTCAGGACATTGACTACAGCGCAAAGCACTACGCTTTGGATGCTCGTACAACCGCAGCCGAGCTACCTGCCAAAGAGCTTGAGTTGGAGGCGCAGCTCACGGCCCACACGGATACACAGATTGCACGCATTGACGACAAAACGGATTCCGTGCTTGCGGTCAACGCAACGGGGTGCGCTGAGAAAACATGGACACTTACGGCGGACGTTGCAGCGGAAACAGAAATCACGATTCCGGGCGGAATTTATTACGTCGTCGGTCGTCACCATTTGCGAGTCGGGTACAACGGTCTGACGTGTTACATCGGCACGAACTTCACGGAAGTCGGGAACACGGATACGAAGTCCGACAAATTCAAGCTGACCTTCGATGCGAAGTCGGGCGATGAGCTTGACGTGTGGGTTGCCGCGCTCGGTAAGGCGGATGTGGCGGATGCAATCAATACCGCGCAGGCTGCCAACGATGCGGTTGCAGAACTGAGCCAGAAGGTTGTTTACAAAGATGCTGAATCGGCAGGGAGTTAATACATCATGGCGAACTTAGTTGAAACCACTCTTTATTCGCACGAAGGTGCAACCAATACACCTTTAGCGCCAGCGACGAAAGCTACGCAGGTTTCCATTAACGACGTTGAAGGGCAAGCGTCTAATGTGGAGACGGAAATCGTTGCGCTCCGTACCAAACTCAATCAAGCGATTGATGCGGGTGTGCATTTTCGTGGCGCAGTCAATTCGACAACGCCGTTGCCGACCGTTGCATATAAGGCAGGCTGGCAGTACATCGTGGGCGAGGCAGGCACATATGCAGGCAACGTATGCGAAGCGGGCGACTACATCATTTGCGTGAAGGACTACGCAAGTGGGAGCGCATCCAATTCGGATTGGACTGTCTTGCAGAAGAATCTTGACGGTGCAGTGACAGGACCGTCCACGAGCGTTGCCAATCACGTGGCTGTGTTCGATGGCACGAGCGGCGCGAAGCTCAAGGACAGCGGGTTCACCATCGGCAAGAGCGTTCCTGCCGATGCAGAGTTTACGGACACGACCTACAAGCCTGCGACCGACAAAGCCGATGGCCTCATGACAGCTGCGCAGCACACGAAACTTGCAAGCATCGAGACAGGCGCAGACAAGACTGATGCTGACAATGTGGAGGCAGCAGGCGCTTTCATGAAGGCTACGGACAATTTGGACTCCGTGGCTGACAGCACGACGTATGTGAAGATGAAAGCGACCGAGCGCACGAAGTTGGAAGGTGTCGCCACTGGCGCTGAAGTGAATCAGAACGCTTTCGCAAAAGTGAAAGTGGGCGATACAACCATTACCGCAGGTGCAAAGCAAGACACGCTTGAGATTGAGGCTGGGGAAGGTGTGACGATTACCGCGTCCGGCAAGAAAGTGACAATCAAGGAAACGTACATTGACTCGTGCGTAGTAAGCACGCTTGACAACGTGCCTGCGAATCTGCGCAATGGTGGCTTGATCATCTTAAAGGATGCCTAATGCTGACTGAACTTCGTGAGGTACTTAAAGACCCACACTCTAGAAAGTTTTTCTGGAAGGGCGTTCAAGACGGTTTGGTTATCGGATGCCTAATCATGCTTCCGGCCTTCCTCATCGTTTGCTTAAGGGTTTTTGAATGACCGACAGTCTGTACGTCAAAACTGCGGGCGGAATCCTCCCGATTGCCATCGAGGGCACGGGAGGGAGCGGTGGCTCTACGACGATTGAAGCGGAGACGCACACGATAACGGAGACGGCAACGAGTGCGCAGTCGTATGACATCGGAACGTGCGCCTACGTGATGGTGTTCGTCAATAGCGTGCTAGGCGTGGACGGCGTGACGTATGGCATCACGGGCGGAACGACCTTGCAGTTTACCGACGTGTTGCCCGTTGGTAGCGAGGTTGTCATCGTCAAATTCAAGACCGCAGGGAGCGTTACGCCGACGCCGACGTATGCGATTGACAGCGCGCTGTCTGCGACTTCGACCAACGCGGTGCAGAACAAAGTGGTGAAGGCGGCGATTGACGAGAAGGCGGACGAGGCGACAGTGTCCTCGTTGATATCGGAGACGGTCACGCCTTTGGACACAAAGGTCACGAACCTTCAGGCGAGTATTGATTCGGCTTATGCGAAATACGTTGCGGAGATTGGGTAATGGCTACGTTTGAGGAAACACTAGACAAAGCGATTGAGGTTGCGGTAAAGCGTGCGCTCTTAGACGCTCACCCCGTCGGCAGTATCTACCTCACCATCAAAGACGAGAACCCGTCTACCAAGTTCGGTGGCACGTGGGAGAAACTGCCTTCGAGCGTGTGCCTACAGACAGCCGACACATCGCACGGAGCGGGCACGACGATTGACGCAGGGTTACCGAACATCACGGGAACATTTAACCCGTACTCAGAAGGTAGCGGAGTCGCCGCAATGACGCAATCAATCACAGGCGCTTTTTATGGTGTGTCATCTGACCAGTCAGGTTGGGGAACGTCAAGCGGACTGGACAAAGACAACTATCTGATTGGTATTGACGCCTCGCGCTCTTCGCCAATCTACGGCAAATCAACAACAGTACAACCGCCGGCCTACGCCCTCATCGCGTGGCGCAGGACGGCTTAGGAGATAGATATGGCTCTACCAAAGCTATTACAGAAACTCTTTCAGAACAACGGAGCTGGGGACAAGTTAAATCCGTCCATTATCCCGACAAAGGTGAACGGCGTTGCCGCGGATGCGTCGGGAAATGTTGCCGTTGATGTAGGTGTGAAGACATTAAACGGAGACGCGCCCGACGAGGCTGGAAATGTTTCTATCGATGTAGGTGTGAAAACGATCAATGGGGAGGCTCCTGACACAAATGGGAATGCGGTAGTTACCTTTGATACCACCGATGACGTTACGAGGATATTGCAAAGCTTTGCGGAACGCCCTGCGTGGAGCTTTTCGCGTGGCCGTGGCGGTGATGGGGCTTTCAACCCAACAGGTAATGTGACTATTTCGGGTGAAAAACAATACACGTCTGTAAATATTCCTTCCGGTGTTACGGTTACCATTACGAAGAATGCAATCATTCGTTGCCAAGGTGCGTTTGTGAATAATGGCACTATCGCAGGTAATGGTACAGGTGGCGAAGGTGGTAATGCTAATGGTGGCGTTGGCGAAGCAGGCCTTGTGGCAGGCGGTAAAGGCGGTAACGGTAAAGGCAACGCAGGCGGTGTCACTTCCGCTTCTTTAGGCGGTAATGGCGCACGATTTAGCAATCCTGACCCATATACGATTAGCACGCTTTGGGGGGGAGGTGGCGGTGGCGGTGGTTACTGCCCGTACAAAGGGCGGAACGGAGCTCCTGGCGGCAACGGTGGCGCGGGCTTAGTTGTCGTTGCTAAATCCATTACGCATAATGGCTCTATCACTTTGAAGGGCTCTGCCGGGGGCTATGCAGGTGGTCAAAATGATCATGGCGGTGGCGGCGGTGGCGGTGCTGGCGGCTCTGCTTTCTTCGTTGCCGAAACCATTAGCAACACTGGATCATTTGCAGCCGCAGGCGGTGCAGGTGGCGGCGGCTATACAGCCTCTGTCGCAGGCGGTGCCGGTTCTTTATACACACACATTGTCCCGGGAGGGCTTTGGATATGATTTGCGTAGTTAATGAGTCTAATGTAATTGTAAACATCATTAAAACCGATACGATTATTTCGCCAATGGAGCGCAAATGGTATCCGTGGAACGAACTCGGTCATGTATATACCAACGCTAGGCCTTTAGAGTATGCCAAGACCTTCAAAATAGAAGAGCTTAAGCGACAACGTGATTCATTAGAAGTCCAGCCTATCGAATACAAAGGCAATCTTTTTGATTATGATGCGAAAGCGCGAGACCGAATTAACGGCGCAATCGTCGCGCTTGACCTAGCGGGAGAAAACGCCTCAGTGCTTTGGACAACGACAAACGACACCGATGCTACCGTTACTGCTGACGACTTGCGAAATATTATTGCTGCTGTGGCTGCGCGTTCGAACATTTTACACATCGCATATCGTAAAGCCAGAGAACAGGCACAAACCGCAAACGATGAAAGCGAGTTAGAGCAAATCGCGCTATCTGTCTGAAAGAATTGATTCCGAGGTTTTTGTGCGCTGTTGAGTTTTGACTGTATAAAATTTGCTGCGTCAAGAAACAGGAGAAACTGGAATGACAACTCTTAGTCAATGGGAAAAACATTATGAGCAGCAAGCCGCGTATTTTGCAGGCGCAACCAAAGATATCGAGCAACTTCCAACAAGCGCTCGTCAGGCTGAACTCCGAGCGAACAGGCTTGAGCATTTAGCCGCTACGCTCATGGAAATGCACGTTGCTCTTTCGTTCATTTGCGAGTTACGCGAAGAGAAAGAAAAAGAGGACTCGGATACGTGAGCCACAGTTTAAGAAACTGAGAAAGCCCTCGATTTCGGGGGCTTTTCTATATGTGCATTTTTTGCACATACGACATCTTGTTTATTCTGAAACGCCTTTGAGTTGTAGCAAGAAAGTTTATGTACGCTAAAAGGCTTTTGTGTTGTTACAAAATGGCTCGTTTAGATGTTGTATGATTCGGCATGAATCAGGGAAAATTCCTTGACAACGGAGGTGATTACTATGGATAAAGTGTTGCAGATTGTCGCTACAGGCGTGTGTGCCTTGGGAACGGCATGGCACACAAAATCATATGAAATGCAGAGTAACACGCCGTTCCGTGATGACCGTCGCCATCTCTTTGGTGACTACCTTCGCGTAAGAGAAGACCTTCGAAAAAGCATTAGCAAGGTTAAAAGCCAAGATGTCTCAAAAAAGCACAGCGGTTGAGCTGCAAGACAATTCCGGCAATCAGGTTCGTGCTGTTTCGCACGAGTCTGATTACCCGTTGCCTCCTGTGGCCGAACTCGAAAAATTGCATCAATTCCGACCGGATTTGGTAGATAAAGTTTTTGAGATGACTAAAGAAGAGGCCAAATACCGGCGTGAAAGAATGCTCCAAATCGACCGATATCTTTTTTGTCAGAACTTAGTTTCAAATATCGGTGCTGTTTTAGTCGCACTTGTCGCTTTTTCGGGCGCTATCTATCTTGGTTCTCAAGGTTACGAAAAGACAGCGATTGGACTTGTTTGTTCAACGCTTGGGGTTGTGGTGTACGCAATTAAGAAAGCGAGCAAATAGCCTGCTCACTTCACAATCTCGCTCAGTGCGTCTTTTTCTCTTGCGATTCTTCGAGCCAAGTCGTCAGCCTCTGCAAGTAACTCCGCGCCTTCGCCGAGAAACTTTCGGCACTGGGCGTACTCGGCTCGATAAGAGCGGTCGGGATTTGCTGACGCTCCGTCGGCACGGGCACTTGCGACGCGCAACCGACGCAACAAATCGTCACGCTCAGCGCGATTAGCATCAGCCCGACGGCTTTCCAAAACCAGCTTGCTAGTCGCTTCAGATAATCGTCGTTCATAGTTTTTCCCCTGTTCTTTGATTGCCAATGCCGTTTGCTCGCGCTCAGTCGCAATCTGAGCCTCGTAGTGCGCTTTGGTGAGCCAATGTGCCATGTACGCCGACACGAGGCACAGGACGACGATTAGTGCCGTCCGTGAGTTGGTTTTGAGCAGTGCGAGGATATTGAGAAGCGTGCTCATGTGTCAGCCCTCAAAAACATCTTTGCTTCTTTCTCGCGCCGACGCTTCAGACCTTCGACCACGCGACCACCGGCTCGGCAGATATCAAGAAACTCATGAGCAGCTTTGTCTTCCTGACCGGCATTGAGATAGTGAAGCAATTTCGGCGCTTTGCGTCTTAAATCTCCGACGTTGAACGACAGCGAGACAAGCGCGATGTACTGCCATTTGGTCACGGGCGCTTTGATGTAAGAGGCCATCCGCCCCGCGCAGTCAATCACGTCAGACTTCAGCAGCTCTTCGGCGTGCGCCTGACTGATGGCCATGCCTTCAGTCACACCAGCCGTGTGCCCGTAGCCGATTGTCCATTTGCCCGCAGGACACAAATAGGCTTTGAGTTTGCAACCTTCCTCGTTGCGGATGAAGTCAATTGCAATTGACGGGTTATATGAAGAAAAAGGGGAGTAGGTCATCTGAATGTTGTCCTATTTTTGAGTCGTTCTAAAAAACATTGCACCTGCTGCGGTACTAGCCCTGGATGTACGCGCCCGACGTTTTCAATGATTGACATCATTTCGTTGAGTCCAAACGCGCCGACAAAAACCTGTTGGATAATCGTGATGCCGATGATTACGTCAAGACCGTGAGCGAGCGCGCAGAGCCAAAGGATGATGAATTTTTTAATCAGCCCGTTAGCGCCTTTCTTGCTGTCATACTCGCCGAGCCGCAGGGCTTGATACACGCCGGAGATATAGTCGGAGATCATCAGCACGAGAAACCATTGCATGGCTAAATGCACATTGTCGAACGCGAGCGCCCAGACATAGCCGATACAAGCGCCGATACCTAGAACAATCCGTTCTAAATAAGTCGGTAGTAAGTCGTAAAAGAACTCTCGCAACATGAGAAACTCCAGGTTTTCGTTGGGCAGACGCTATCACGTACTTTTTAAAATCCTGAACGCTTTTCTCCGTTATGGTTATTTACTAGTGTGGGATACGGATTGCTCTTTGATTTAAAAGGACTATTATGAGTTTTGGCAGATACTCTCTGCCAAAAAATTTATTAAGGAGAACGGTATGGAAATCGTGCGATGTCCGAAGCGCCATAAACGGCTCTTCGATATGTCTGATGATTTAATCGGTACAATCTCCATTCAGTGCCGACGTTGTAAGACAGTGGTTGTTTTCAGTTTCCCCTCCCTGCACGTGCAACCGGAACCTATTGCCGGTCCGTAATTCCAAGGCCTCTGAGCCACCTCTTTTAAGCCAAGCGAGCTTTAAGTAAACCTAAGAGTTTTCTTTCTTTTTAGGAGAAAATCATGGCTGAATTTGCCTCTAAAGGTGTGGCCGGAACCGGGTTGGGGTTTAGGAATTGCCGGTACGGCCCTTGCTCTTTTAAATAACGGTGGTTTTGGTGGCTTAGGAGGAATCCTTGGTGGCGGAAATACCAACGCCTACGTCGATTCTTTGAACTCTAAGATTGCCGAACTCAATGCCGAGAAATACTCGGACAAGGTCGGCATCGAGGTCTTCAAGGCCGCGCGCGAATCTGACGCGAAAACCAACTCGCGTTTCGAGGAAATCGCTCGCACAATCGCTGATATGCGTGTCCGCGAAGCGCAGACGGCAGGGAAAATCGATCTCGTTGCTGCGACTGCCAACCAGGGCATTGCTGCGAACTCTGCGGCGATTACCTGCCTGCAGAACACCGTCGCCGGCATCACGAAAGTCGTGGTCCCGAACAGCGCTTGCTGCCCCGGCTGGGGAAGCGTGACCATTACTCCGGCCACTGCAACTACTGCCGGCTAATGTAAGAGGAGGGCATCATGAACCTACACGTCAATAAAATCCCTGACATCGTGACCGAGTTCCTAATGACACGTGTCGTCACAAAAGCGCCTGATTCTGCGATGCAGTTCGGTTTTGGCTTCCTCGTGCCCTATGTGGCCAAGTCGGCCCAGGCTACGGTAAACAATCCGCTGCTCAAGAACCTCGGCGTAGTGACAGGCGACGGTCTCATTGACCTTGACACCGCTCGTGCCTCGGCCAACGAGGCCTTAGCCAAAGCAGGAGGCAAAGTTACGGCGTACGGTATTTCTTTCGACCGTAGCGACATCGATGCCCTTTTTGAAATTGCCAACAAGTATGGAGGTTGATATGGACACGAAAGACCTATGTAAAATGCGCTGCGAGCAAACCAAGGATGCACTTTTAAAGCGGATTGATGAGATTTTGGACGAGGACTACTTCGGGCATTCCGACGTCCAAGAAATCAAAGATTGCTGGAAGGCCATCTGGTACGCGCATCAGTGCTGTAAAGAAATGTAGTAGTTCAAAGTGTTACCGATTTTCGTGTAACACTTTGAAATTAAACCACTTAGGTACGCAAGTACCGTGCACCAAGTCCCCTTTCTTCAAACCCTGCATTTCCCTGCATATCCTGTTTTTAAAGCCTTTTTCCCTCCCTGTTTTGCGGTAAACTCGGCATAAGTCGGCATAGGTCGGCGTATTTTGTTACTTTTTTGTTACCGAAATTGTTACCGCAACTATGGCTTCCATTTCCAAAACTCCTTCAGGCACGTACGCCGTGTCGTACCGCGTGAACGGCAAACAGACTAAGCGTACTTTCAAAGACAAGAAACTCGCGCTGCGCTTTCGTGACGTAGTGGATATGGACCCGAGCATTAAGGCGACACGAGTTACCGTGGCCGATTTAATGCTTGCCTACCGCGACAAGCTGTCTGCCAAGAAGCGTGGCGCTCGTGCTGAAAGCCTGCGCTTGACAGCCCTGGCGCGCAGGACCTTCGCCTCCGTACGTTTGGACAAGGTCACGCACCGAGACCTACAGGCATTCGTCGATGAGCGCACGACCGAGGTTGCACCGGCAACGGTGGTCAGGGAAGTGGCCACTCTGTCAGCCGTATTCGCTTGGGCAAAATCACAGGATCTTATTCTCGAAAGTCCGACCAAGGGGCTTGTGCTTCCCCGTCCTCCCGAGCATCGAGAACGTGTGGCCTCGGACGAAGACATCGAGAAGCTGCTTGCCGCCTCAGGCTGGGATGGCAAGAGTCCGCCTTGCAATAACATGCAGACGGTCATCGCCGCATTCCTCTTCTCGTGTCGGACGGGAATGAGAGCCGGCGAGATACTACAGATTGAAGTATCTTGGATAGACGGCTGCGTAATACACCTACCTGCAAGCGCCACGAAGACGGCCACCAGGCGGGATGTTGCCCTCGGTAAAGATGCCCTGCGTCTTCTTGCCCTGGTAAAGGAAGCCAACGGCAATGACCTCTTTCAAATGCGCTCGGGCTTACGAGACGCCCTATTCCGCAAAGTCCGCGACAGGGCAGGGCTAGGGCCCGTACTCGATTCGCACGGCAACGTTATTAAAGAGGGGCTACACTTCCATGACGGACGCGCGACTTTCGCTACGTGGGCGGCAAGCCCTGACCCCGAGACGGGCGCTCCGCGGCTCGATGTGATGGCGCTATCTCGCCAGACGGGCCACAGAGACCTTAAGATGCTCATGCGCTACTACCGCGCTACAGCACAAGAGATTGCGAAACGATTGAAATAAAAACGGGGGCATGTGCCCCCGTGTCTGCAATCACGTGAAAGTTATCGCATCACTTCCCCATAAACTCTCCTTCACCTATGTTAAAAACTGACTCATTGGCGGCGCGATACTGCTTGACGCGATCCTTGAGCCAGGCTTCTACTTCCTCCCTGACCCAGCGGTTCCGTCCGCCCTCTACTAGCTGGATAGGACGGGGAAACGACGGGTCACGGAGAATCTTTCTCAATCCTGAAGAATCCTCATCGTAGCCACAAAGCAAGGCAACGCCCGTGGAGGTGAGTAGACTCGCTTGCAGCTTCACGACTTCCAAGGCAACCTCTCGTGCGAAATTCTTATCCATGTACTTTCTCCAAAAGAATATCCATTACGCCGCGCTTAGTGGCCAGTCGCTCGGCCACGGCCATGTCTAAAGTGCCGTCGGCTACGATGTTGTAGATAAAGACAGCCCGGGGATGTCCTGCCTGCTTCTGTCGTGTCGGCCCGATGCGTTCGATAATCTGCTCGTGTTCCTCAAGGTTCCAACCGCGAGAAAAGAACACGAGGATGTTCCCGCCGTCTTGCAGATTAAGCCCGTGACCACACGATGCCGGGTGCGCGAGAAGCATCTGAATCTTCCCTTGATTCCAGGCGCGAATAGTCGCGGGATTCGAATCGAGTACTTTCGCAGCCGGAAAGGCCTTCCGAATACGATCCAATTCATGTTTAAACTGGTACGCAACGAGAAGTGGCGTACCTGATGCTTCGGAAACAATCGACTCAAGAGCCGATATCTTTTCGTCATGCGTCGTAACATAATCTCCGTTCTCCGTATAAAGGGCACCACCCGCAAGCTGTAGGCACCGTCCTGTCATTGCCGCTGCATTGGGGCTTTCAACCGATTCGCCGTTGGCCAACTCAACGAACAGATTCCGCTGCATCTCCCGGTAAAGCTCCATGGCTTTCTTGGGAAGCGTGACGTGTACGTCTGACTCGATAGGCTTGTCGACCGGGAAATAGTCCTCGGTGTTAATCTTGAGCGTCACATCCTGCAGGCGCTCTTGGATTTGCTCATCGGCAAACGGGAGCAACTCATACTGCACGGCAAAGGCATTCGCTCCGACACGCTTAGGTGTGAAAAATTGCTCGTGATAGGCAGACATTGAGTTGCCAAGGCGCTTACCCTTGTCGATGAACCACATCTGTCCCCACAGGTCCTCATAGCCGTTCGGTGCCGGCGTACCGGTAAGCTCGATAAAGCGCTTGCAGTAAAGGTGGGCCACGCGGCCGAGCTCACGCGCCCTCTGGCTTCCCTGACGCAGACGGAAGGACTTGAGCCGTGTCGATTCGTCTGCGACGATAATCTTGTACGGCCACCCGCGTCCCCAATACTTAACTAAGTCGGGAATGCGCTCGTAGTTAACGCAATACACGTCCGCTGTGGACGTGATGGCCTTGAGAAACTCGTCCTTGCTGCCGACCGCTGAGATAACGTGCAAGCCCCTAAGATGCTCCCACTTGCGAGCTTCCTCCGGCCACGTTGTTGCCGCCACGCGCTTGGGTGCGAGCACAAGCACAGGCCCGTCTTCGAAAAAGTCGAGGACCTGCTTGAGCGCAGTCAGGGTAGACACGGTCTTGCCCAGGCCCATGCCGGCCCAAACGGCCAAGCGCAGATGCTCGACAATCGCATCAATGATGCGCTTCTGATACGGACGCGGCGTAAAAGCTGTCATGACAGAATCCACGGGCACATGGCATAGACAACGCCGCCCACAGCCATGGCGATAACGGCCGTCAGACCGAAAGATACTTTCAGCGCGAACACGAACGCTTCGTCTAATTCTTTCATCCGATTTTCTCCATCTTTTCCGGCGCGTAGCGCCAGGAGATAATTTCCTTATGCGGGATTCGCTTGTCTTTGTAGAGCAGGGGACGGAACTCGTCGCCCCTACGCATGGCATACAGACAGATGCTTAGTGCCGTCACGGTGCTCCTGACCCTTGCAAGAATCCGCAGATTCTTAATTGGCCACGTCGTCTCATCGAATGGCTTGAATACGGTCCACGTCACCATTGCTTGCCCTCCGCTCGGCGTGCATGGATGTCGACTTTCTCTTCGTAAAGCCGACTGGTTTGCGCATCGCCCTTGTCTTTGGCCAAAAGGACGTTCATTCGGAAAAGCACCTCGGCCATCCCCTCATGCTCTAAGAATGTGCTTTGCGCCGAATCACTCCCTTGGCGATTAAGGATTCGTGTGCACAAATCCATGCAGGCCTTCGCAAGCTCGCGCTCATGCTCGATGCGACTTCCGGTCTTGGCCAAAATAAGAAACTTTTGATTCACGTGACGCTCCTTAAACTAAATCCAGAGGACTTACATCCTCACTGTCAATAACGAATACCCGACAACCTGCTTTCTCCATCCGGGCGATCTCCCTTTCTTGGTGCGGGCGAAGTTTCTCGCCCGGCGCCTTGAATTCAATCCAATAATGGTGGCCATTGACCATCACGAAGCGGTCAGGCGCCCCGCGCCTGCCTTCCCAGGCGCACTTGCGCACGTCAAGCCCGAGCGCTTTGCACCGCGCTAGGAACCTATTAATCACACGACCCTCGGGCGTTGTCATTTAATCGGCCTTCTTGTATCGGTTGCCTACGAACCCATCTACGGTAAGTGGCAATCCGATGTAGACAGGGTTCGTAGGCTTAGTCATAACTGCTGCCAAGAGGTCGTAGGCCTTTCGGCCGCTGACTTCCGGCACCTCGCACACAATCTCGTCATGCACGTGCATCACAGGGCACATGCCGGCTTTCTCCAGGCACACAAGCGCACTGCACAGAAGGTCGCAGCTTGTTGCCTGGACAATGTTCTCCACGCACTTGGCCCCGTGGGTTTCGAGTCGGCACCATTTGCGCACTTTCTGGTCAATGCCAAGGTACGTGAAGGACCCCGACTGCTCGTCGTTAATCTTCGGCTTGGCATACACGAGCTTGCGACCGGCAGGAAGCCGCACTGTCAGATACTGACCGTCGTACTTGGCCACGATGCCCCGACGCACGGGAAACTCGATGCCGGGGTTCTCGATGGCATTAATGCAAGCCGTGCCGACTAGGTCCCAAAACTCGGCAATATGCGGGTTGGCCAAGCGCCAAGCGCGCTTGACAGCGTCAACCGCGACGAACGTGTGCTTGTCTAAGCCACACGTGCGGTCGTTCTTAACGAACCAATCCCAAGACTTATCGGCTTCGGCAACAATGACGGGATCGAGGGCGGCGTAAATGTCATCGGCCACAGCCTTCAGATTCATTCCGTATCCGTTGGCGAACGTGACAAACGCACCCGCTCCGCCCCCATACCCCAGGGCAAGCTCTAGCACTTTGCCCATTTGCCTTTGCGGCTTCGTCACGTCTTCCGGACGAATGCCGAATGTTTTGCCGTACGTCATCTTGTACAGGTCGTGTCCGTGCCCTGCATCGAAATCTCGGAAAGCCTTAAGCTTCCACTCCTCGCCGGCAAGCCAAGCGAGCACACGGCCTTCCACGTTGCTCCAGTCGGCCACGGCAAATGTTTTACCCTCGGGCGCGACGATGAGGCCTCGCAAGCACGTAGAAAGGACCGGGCGCACGTCTTCATAGAAAGACTCGGCCACTCCTGCCTTGATTAAATCAATGGCCTCGAAGAATCCCGCTTCCTTAAAGGCAGGGCGGGCAAGATTCTGCGGTTGGAAGATGCGCCCGGCAAAGCGCCCGGTTCGCATCGCACCACGGAATTGGAGTGTGCCGCGCAAGCGCCCGTCCGATGACACGGCATCGAGCACCTTCTCGTACTTCGTAGCGCTTGTGGCCGCGCTCGCAAGACGCAGGCGCAGCAGGTCCTTAACAGGTTCCGGCACATCGTCGGCGTCAATCTTCCGTTCGACTTCGGCCTTGGTCATAGACGACAAGCGCCAGCCGTACTGCTTCTCGATGAACTTGAGCATGGCGTCGCGCTGCGTGGCCCGTGTTACCTCTCCGTTCGTTAACTCGGCTGTACGCATAGCGAGGCCCTCCTTGTGCTCCTTATCAAGGCGCAAGGCCCCCTTGGCTAACTCTTGGTCGATAAGGTACCCACGGCGGTTAATGGCTGCATCCGTGAGCTGGATCTCGCGCTCTTCCTTCGTGCAGTTGAACTTCGGAAGACGCTTGAACACCTCGCGCATGGACACGATATCCATACGGCAATATTCTTTGAATAACGCCCAATCGGCAGGACGGTTCTCTTTCGTCGCTCTGCGGTCCTTCCAGTTGGAGGGTAGGGGTTTGCAAAAAAGGTTCACAAGCCTTGAGCCGTCGGCCATCTTCGATTCGCTCTCGGCAAGTCCGAAGACCTTGCACAGGTCCGCAAGAGCACCGGGAAGGCCGTGCTCGTAGGCAATGACCATCGAATCGATGATGCGCTTGGGGCTCCAGTCGTACTGAGGCAATACGCGCGCGAGCACGACTGAATCGAACTGCATGCCGTTGTGGAACACGAGGTGCGTTGCCTCGTCACGCAAGGCCTTGTCGAGATCGGCCGGCACAGGCTCGCACGTTGCATCCCACACCTTGGCAGGAGCATCGGCGAGTGCATAGCCGAAAAGCAAAAGCTCCGCTGTCTCTGCGTACTTGTGTGTGCCGACACTAATCGGCGTTTGGTTAAAAGTTTCGATGTCCGCAAAAACTAACATTGCTTTTCCTTAAAAATGTCGCGGGGTAACCGGACGACAGGGACCAGGAAATGACGGCAACGTATACAAGCCAAAACCGGAAACCCTTTAGAACCCGAGGGAATCAACAGAAACCCCGGGCCGCCGGAGAGTCCACCCAACGATGGACGAGCACTACATCCTCCGGTTCCCCGATAAAGCCTCCGTCGCCAGGGGCTTTACCGGGAAGGCTCCGTCAGGAGCCAACCCGATGTTCTACTTAGCTAAACGCATCCAGCGCATCTGCGAAGTCGTCGTTGGCCGCAACCGGCGTGGCTAATGCCTCGAAGTCGTCAGCCGTCGCACGGATTCCGGAGCCTTCGAAGGGTTCCCCTTCCTTGCGGAAGTGAACCGAAACGAGCTCGAAGGACACGCCTTTTGAGCCGCTTGCGTCGTAGCACCAGGACTGCACGACTACGTCGATGTAGTCGCCCGACCGGGGCATATCCGCTTGCGATGTAAGCACCCTCTTTAAGTCAGCCGAGTACACAATCGGGGCACCGTTCTCCTCCCGGCGCTTTGCATTGATGTACCAGCGGTGGCGGTCGGTATCGTGCTGCAGGCCACGTGTGTTCTTGTTCTCCTTAGCGGCAGCAAAAACACGCTCGGCCTTGTCACCGAACTTGGCCACAAAAGCCTCTTTCATGCCCGCAGCGACTTTCTGCAAGTTCTCCTTGTCGTCTTCCGCAATCACAATCTGGGCGCTGTAGAACTTGCGTCCGTCCTGCGAGTAGCGGTTCTCTTGAGCGACCACCAGGCGCGGAAAATTAATCCGCACGTTCTTCAAAATAATCTTTGCCATTTGAATTACCTTTTAAAAATTAAATCAACGTTTTTAATTCTCAATCGCTTCAAAATCTGATGAACTTGCCGCCGTAATCGCCGGCCGTTTATCTGACTCCTCTACGACTGAGGGTTTACCCTCGGACTGCGTAACGCAGTCACGGATTTTTTGCTGCTGTTGGGTACCCAGCAGCTTCGGATTGGCCTTTAAGGCCGCTTCGAATTTGGTCGGAGAGATGAGCTTGAAGTCGTACATTTCCTCACGCTTCAAACGCATGCTCTTCATGAGTTTTTCCACCTGGGCATCGTCTGCCCACTTGCGCGGTCCCTTGCGACCGGCGACTAGCTTGTAGCCGGGAATCTTCTCTCCCTGACCGAGGCGCGCCGTGACGGACTCCCGGACCATCTTGGTAAAGGTCTCCAGAGCAGGCAGGAGGCTGTAGGCCTTAGCGAGTTTCTCCGGATCGTCCGGCACGCGAATGACCTGCACGGCCTCGGGCTTCGGTTCGTCCGCTTTGTAGTCCACAAGCGCAGCCGAGGCCGCTTGTTCAGCTAACATCGGGCACTTGGCTTTGCCACGGCACCACCGGCAAACGGACTCGTTACAGCAGTAATCGTCCTGCCCAACCGTCGGCTTCTCCTCTTCGTTGTAAAAGCGGATTGCCTTCTCGGCGCGGGGTCGCACATTCGCCTTAAACGCCTCCAACTGCTCGGGCGTCAGCTCCCACTGGTTCACGCCGCCGGCACGCGGCTGCACGATGGCCAAATGCACGTGCTCGATATCGTCATAAAGCAGCGAGACTTCGTCCCAAAGTGCGGCCGCATAGATCGAAAGCTGCTCGTTTCGTTCAGCTGACACGGGCACGCCGGCGCCGTACTTAAGGTCGATCACCCACAGGTGGCCGGGGTAGGCTATAAGGCAATCAATCGTGCCCTTTGCGCCTTCCTCGGACGTAACCGGCGAAACGTCGACCGGATGCTCGAAAGCGATATAAGCGCATTCGTCCGCCGCCTTTGCCTCGGCAATTCGTTCAGCTACGAAGCGCACGTACTCGCCGACGTACTCACCCATTTCCCGGCCGCACTCCTCCGAGAAACGGATATCCTCCGGCGTGCAAGGCGCATCCTCAAACATTTGCCGGAGCGTTCGTTCAGCTAGGGAATGCGCTTTTGTGCCTTCCTCGGCATAGGGTGAGGATGGATTGGAGACGCCCTTTTCAAGCCAGGCGGAAGCCGGGCAACACGCCCAGGTGTGGGCGTGGCTCGGGCTTAATATTGCGTGTTTGCCCGGCATTGATCAGGCCTCCTTCAAAGCCTTGTCGGCGTTTGCGCAGAAAACCTGAATCTGCTCCGCCGTTAGGGCGGAAAGTTTTTTCACGCCCACCGAGTCCAAAAGGCCCCGGAGCGCATCGGCGCCGCGGTTCTTTAAAAGCGCGGTTGCTTTGCTGCGGGCATCGGCCAGAGAAAACGCCTTCGGCTTTTCTTCCGAAATTTTTCCCGCGGTCGCTTGTTCAGCTACGGGCGCAGTTTCGGGTTCGGCCTTTTGCAGCGTTTCGGCTGCTTTGGCAGGTGCTTCGAACGGCGGATCGAAAGGGTCTTCGCCCGGTTTGCACGGGATTCCGTCCAGAGGCACGGCCGCACAGCCACCGGGCTCCCTTTCCTGGGCGGTTCCGCGGACCTCATCGCGCTCCCGCTCTGCGGGCGAGCGGTCCGACCGGTCCGACCGGTCCGACCGGTCAAACCGTTCGGCATTCGCCGCGCCTCGGACGGCCATCGCCGCAGCCAGTTTCTCAAGTGCCCCGGCGTGCGCTTGCAGGGCGCCGGCTAGGGCGCCGGCTAGGGATTCGATAGAGCTTTCTAGACTCATAAAAACCTCCTTTTTCGGTTACTTTTAAAAGGCCGCCGGTCGCACCGACGGACTTTTAAAAGTGCCCCCGGAGCCCGGGGGCGCAGCGGTTAAGAAAAGCAGCAAGCGACCATGTCATTAAAATGGCCATCCTCAGCCATCAAAGCCAGGGCGTGCGCATCGATGCCCCGCTCATAGCAGTACTGGCGAAAGCGCAGCGCATCGGCCGCGGTCGCTTCCGCGCCCAGGCGGTCCCGGATGTCCGCGAGCTCATCGCTGAGCGTGTCCAAAATGGCCGCCCGATTTTGGCGGAACCACGCTGCGCCCCACTGGCGCGGGGTCCAAAGCTTGTCAGGAACCGTCATACTTTCCGCCCACTCCCAGGGGCAGCCCCAGGGGGTGGCGCTTTCCCAGTCGGATACGCCTAGGTCATCAGCGGCCTGAAAACCGGCCGTAAAGGCTTCACGCTGAAACGGCCCGAAATCTTTAAAAATAATAATTTTTTTTTCCATTTTTTTATTTCCTAAAAAAGATTGATGACCCCTTCGACCGCGAGCACCTCCAAAAAGACGCTTACGGCTAGGACGGCTATAAAGCCGATAACCCAAGAGGGGGGAAGGCCGTCATCCATGGCCTAGGCCCCCCGCTTCTGCTGCTCAATCGCAGCCAGGGCGAGGGCGGTCACTACGTAAGCAAAGCCGGCCAGGGCGGCACCGGCTATATAGAGGTAATCGCGGAATGTCATTTTTTTGTCTCCTATGAAAAGTAATCAGTGTGCTTCCTTTTAACTACAAGGTGATTATATACTGATTACGAGAAGATGACACAGAAAAGACGCAAAAAAGACTCACCAAAGTTTGACCAAAATCAAAAGAAACGTAAAGAAAAAGCGTGTGCCGGTGCTTTTCCAGTGGGCGCTGTCGGCGGGTGCGTGCAATCTTTTGCACATAGATAACTGTTATTATTTGAACGGTTATCACTTTGCAGTTTTTTGCATGGAAAAACGCTTATGCGTTGATTTATAAAGAGAAATTATTTTGATGTAGGTTATAAAAAGTTTGAAATGTTAAAAAACTCATCACTAAGTAAGCATATAAGGGGGTTTTAAATAACCGACATCATCTACATCGAATAGTGGATAAGTGGCTGAATTTAAAGGGAATTTTATAAAAAGTGTGTAAAATCAACGGTTAGCAATGGCTTGCATACGTGGAAATTTGCAAAGGGGCATTTTTAGGGCCCTTCCCTGGCTGGGTGCGTGCTTAAAAAATAGGCACGCTTTACACTCGGAAAATCGGGGGCTTTTCGGCTGCTCTTCGGTAGGCTCGCCGGCCCCGTGCCCGTGGCAGGCTCTCAGGCTCGCAGCGCCTCAGGGCCTCAGGACCTCAGGACCTCAGGACCTCAGGGCCTCAGCCCCTGCATGCCCGGCACCGTGTGGCCGTGTGACCGTGTGACCGTGTGACCGTGTGACCGTGTGACCGTGTGACCGTGTGCCCGGCACCGTGTGACCGTGTGCCCGGCACCGTGTGACCGTGTGGCCGTGTGGCCGTGTGGCCGTGTGGCCGTGTGGCCGTGTGGCCGTGTGGCCGTGGCGAGAAATGTAAAGATTGCCTAAAATCTGGGCAAGGCACAACGTGCGCGCGGCGACCGGGGCACTTATGGCAGTCTATAAACTCAAAGCGGTGATGCTGCGGAAGGCGATTGACGCCATTGACGCCGGTTTCAGCCTCCGAGCCGTGGCAGAGGCGACGGGCATTCCGCTTAGTACGCTACACGCGGCGCAGTCCGGGAAATTGGCTTATCTTTTTGAGGGGGATGATTATGCTCGATCTTTTTGCGGTAAGCCCGGCGGCATCCGAGCCGGGCGCGGCCGACAAGCCGGAAACAAAACCCCCGGAAAAAATTCTTAAAAATGAAGAAGGGGTGGGGGTACCCCCAAAAAATTTTCACGAATCGAGGGGGAATATCGACCAAGTAGTAGACCCTTCCAAAATCCATCCTGACCCTTGCAAAAAAGCACAAGGCCCTCTTATCCCCGCCTCCCCTACTCCCATTAAAGGCAAGTATCCGAGGGTCAGTGCGATGGTCAAACCGCCGACAGAAGAAGCGCTACGGGCGGAGGGGATGGTTGTAGAGGATGCAGACGATCCGAGGCGCACAGACACGTGGCGACCTGAATGGAGACCGAAAGCGATAGGCCGTGGCAGGCGTGGCTGGCACGCGAACATTAATGCGGTTCATTTGGTGGAATCGAAGGCGCAACTTCCGAAGCCTGACGTGATTAACTGGTCGGAGCATTTGAAGGGGAGGAAGAAGCAAAGTGCGCTTCCGTGGGATGAGATTGAGCCGGACATTTTGAACTTTGTTGCGGCCGGTGGGACGGTGACTGCGTACTGTGCGGCGAGCGGGCTGAACCGTCATGCGGCCTTAAAGCACCAGATGCTTAAGCCGGAATTTGCGACGGCGCTGGCAGAAGCGAGGAAAGCGGGAGCTGATGCTCTGGCGGCCGAAGCGCTGTCGATAGCATCGACGCCGATGATGACTGAGGAGCGCATTACGGTCTTTGACAAGAACGACGAGATTGTCACCAAGAGTGTGAAGGTCGCGGACAACACCTATGCGCGGAAGTTGGCATTTCAAGCGAGAATGCAGCTGTTGGAGAAATGGGCACCTGAGAAGTACGGACCGAATGCGAAGGCAGAAGTGAGCGGCGGGATGGCTGAGAAGCTACGAGCGGCGCGTGATCGGATCCGCACGAAGCTCAAGGAGGAGCGACGGGCGGCTAAGGCTGCCGATGCCTCCTGAAGACGGCCCACCCTTTCACGTAGGCCACGATACGGTCCACGGGCACACTTTGTCCTGAGGTGGTCTTGAGGGTGATACGGCCGAGGGAGACCGAGGGCGTACCGAGCACGAGGGCCCTACCTCCGTTATCGAGCGCTACGACGCCGACAGCGGGGGCCTCGGGCTCTAAGCGAGGCTTATCGGGGTAAGGCTCGACGGTGAGGTAAAGAAGTGCGCCCCGGGGCACGACAGGGGCCAAGTCATCGGTGGGCATATAAGCGGTAAGCGTCGGCTCATCGCCCTCCTCTCTTGCGATAGCGACGGCTGTCTCCCAAGCCTGCGCCCTCTTCTCATCATCAAGGAGCACGTCGGGCTCGACGTGGCACGATGGGGTTGCCGGGCTGATGGCGGCCCTGCGTTCTTCAGCTGTTGTGGGGTCGGCAGTGTCCGCAATTAGTGACATCTGGAGCGTCTTCGCGTCCATGTTGAACACCTTGGCGATTTTCTCTACTGAAGCCTGTCTAGGTTTGCACAGACCGCGGACGGTTTTGGAAGTAATCGCGTCAGGGATACCTGCTCGACGGCTAATCTCGCGTAGGCTGAGACCGTAAAGCTCTGCTAAATGTTTAATGTTTTGTCCGAGTATTGACATAAATTCTCCTATTATCGGATTCTACTTATTGATTACTTTTTGTCTACTTTCCATTTTAACACTTGCGCTTCCTAATTGATTACTATATGATTGCGTTAACGTTGCTAGAGTAATCAAGGAGGCTTAATGGCGTCGTGGGTTTCTCCGAGGAAGATGGTCCTTCAGTTGTACGAAGCGGGACTCACTTACCGACGGATTGCTAAAGAGGCAAAGTTAAACATTGCCGCGGTTCTTCATATTGCCGACGGTACAACACGCTCGGCTAGAGTTTCTTCTGAACTCAAAATCCGCAACTTGTACGACAAGTACATCGGGAAGGGCATCTAATGGCCTTTTCCGAATATCTCCAGCAAAGCATTGGCTCCTGCTTTAGGTTCAAGCAGTTGTTGGGTCAAGGCCACAATAAGAACAAACAGTTTCTCAGTGATGTTTTTACTGTCTTGTTCGGAGAAAACTACGGTTCCCGCGTGTGCTCCGGCGTTTCCCGTAAGTCGGCAAGCGTCGCAGATTTTCTGCATGTTGTCACCGAGATTGAGCGAAAGAATCTTTTTGTAGAGCGGGTCGTTCGGGTTGAAGCCCTGGACGTCAGCGCCGGCTATGTCAATGATACGCTCAAGGCAAACTCGGGAAAGGACACAAGCCGCCCGTGGCGAAATTGTCGAGATCCTTTGAGCTTCAACGAAAAGTTTTTGTGCATCCTCGGGCATGGTCTTCGGAGGCTGATATCTAACCCCGAGAGGGAACACCATAGTGTTGTCTTTCCAAAAGTGAACTTGTCCGCAAGCCGGACATATTGTCAGCGAGTATTCGTGAGCCTCAAAAAACTCAAAGAAATCTGTCGCGTAGATGTCTTGCGGAGACATCGTTTGACGAAAACTGACAGATCTTTTAATAGCGATTTCTTTAACGCTTTTTGGTACAGGGAGGGGTTCTGATGACGTATAAACAAGGCAACTTGGGCAGGTGTATTTACGGTGTTCAGTCATGTGAAAGAGACTCCGATTTGAAAGTGCGAAAAGCCTTTGAAGAGCTGCGTTCTGCAGAGAGGATTCTCGCACAGTTAGGGCAGGCAACAAAGGATACGGAACAGGCCGTCAGGATGCATTCCGGAACATATCCGGACCTGATCAAACTTACCCTTGCCGTGTCAGACATGAAGGACACGGTAGATAGGATTCTTGTCAACTTGATTGAGTGTAGAGAGGGGGCTTAGGGATGCTCGAAACCGTCTGCCATCTTGTATCGGTCCTTTTTAGGTAAGAAAAATGATTCGTGAGCAAGGCGCGAAGTTAGCAAGTAAGGGCTATGCCGTCATTCCGGTCAGGCCCAACAGTAAGATTCCGAGTATTCCCTCATGGCAGAAAAATCCGCTTTCCGCGCAGGACTGCCTTTCCCGTCCGGAGGACGAGGGTGTAGGGCTTCTTTGCGGGTACGGCGACCACCCCGTCTTGGGGATTGACTGCGATATCGAGGACGATGCGGATCTTGCAGCATCCGTTCGCAATCGGTTCGATACGATTCTTCACTTTGAGGAAACGAACCCGATTCGGCACGGTAAACGACCGAAGTTCATGATTCTCGGGGCTATGAAGTCCGACGAGCGTTTCTCAAAGATGTCGTCTGTCAAGTACACCAAGGACGGTGGCAAAACGACCGTACAGGTCGAAATGCTCGGAGTCGGCCACTACTTCGTGGCCTACGGCATCCACCCGGATACAGGCAAAGCCTACGAGTGGGAAGAGGGGTTAATGGGGGCCGGTCCCGAGGACTGGAGTCCTTCCGACTTTACCCCTATCGCGCTTGAAGACCTTAAAGCATGTATTGCAGCCTTTGAGGAGGAAGTGTCCAAGCGCGGCGGTTACCAGCCTGTGGGCTCGGCAACCGGGAGCACGGAGGTGCTTGATTGGACGAGTCGGGAGCCACAGAAAGCCCCGATGGAGCTCAAGCCCCATTTCGTTGAGAAGGTCTTAGAGGACCTGACGACGGAAAAGAAAATCGATGCAGACAGTTACGACAACTGGCTTCAGGTCGGCATGGCGCTGCACCATCAGTTTGCAGGGGATGTTGAGGGTTTGAACATTTGGGACACATGGTCAGCATCCTCTGCAAAGTACAAGCCCGGCGTCTGCGCGACCAAGTGGGCAACTTTCGGCAAGTACCCGGCCAAGATGAAAACGATGCGCTCGTTTGTCTACGCCTGGTACGCCTTGGGGTTAAACGGAAAATACTCGTTTTGTGAAACGGGCATCGTTCACCGCATTATCCGAGAGTCGGGTGACAGGATTCGGTTTCTTGCAGACGCGAATCGCTTCCGCGAGTGCAACAAGCTTACCGGCCGTTGGATTGATACGGACGACGTCTGTATCCAGCATCAGGTTTTCAACCAGATTGAGTATGGCCTGGAAGACGAGGCCAAGGACATTAAGGAGCAGGGCTTTGAGGAACGAGCAACGGCATTACTCTCTTTCCGCTCCAAGTGCCGTGCTTCGATGAGCCGAGTTTTGACAAGTGTTTGCAAGGACATGAAGGCCACGACGACGGCCAAGTTTGCGGACTTTGACGCAGACCCGAACTTATTCGGTGTAGGGAACGGAGTTTTGGACTTAGCCAAAGGGCGCTTCTTAGGGGCAAAGCCCGAGCTCATGATTTCTAAGGGTTCTTTCGTGGACTATGTCGAGGGAGCGAGAAACGCCCGCTGGGAGCAGTTTATCCAAGAGGTTACCGGGGGTGACGAGGCAACGGCCGAGTATCTGCAGCGCGTCGTCGGGTATGCGATGAGCGGAGTGCCGAATCAGCACCTAATGTTCTTTTTAATCGGTCGGGGCTGTAATGGCAAGTCCGTGTTTCTTAACACGCTTTCGAAGGTATTCGGGAGCTATCACAAAGCCGTGCCGGCGGACTATTTCACGATGACGGAAAAGCAGGTACAGGGGACCGGAAAAGGGCCTGATGCAACGCTCGTGTCTATGGCAGGCTCCCGGCTTTGCGTGAGCGCGGAGACGGCGCTCGGTGCCTCGATGCAAGAGGCGGTGATTAAACGCCTCGTGAGCCGAGACGTCCTTACGGCTCGTGCTTTGTACAGCAACTCCGTGATGGAGATTATTCCGACATGGGTTTTGTTTGTGGCCACGAATCACTTCCCGGATGTGCGTACACGAGACAAGGGCACCTGGAGACGCATCCGAGCCATCGAGTTTGGCGTGGACTTTGACGACGGCAAGCACGAGATGGACCCGTGGCTTGAAGACAAGTTGGCACAGAATCTGCCCGGCATTCTCAATTGGTGCATCGAGGGCTATCGCAAGTACCGCAAGTATGGCCTTACGCAGTCCGATTCAGCGAAGGCCTTTACCGAGCAGCTGCAGGAGCAGGGAAACTACATCGGCCGCTGGCTTGCCGATAAGTGCGTGAAGAGTGCCAATGCCGAGGTGCTGCTCAAAGACGCTTTCGCCTCGTGGCGCGCATGGAGCGCCAAGGAGGGCGGATTTGAGTACTGCCCCAACGACAAGGTGTTCGGCCAATCACTTGTGGAGTGCGGCTTTAATAAGCACCGCGCATCGAAAGGCGTTTTGATGCTCGGCTTCCGACTTCTTACGGACGAGGAGTTAGCTGCCAGGCAGGAAGCCGAGGACGAGGAAGAGATTAAAGAATTGTTTGCTTAAAAGGAGGAAGCAAGATGTTTAAACAACTGAACAACGACATTGTGATGCGTGTACGTTTTGACAAGACGGATGGACGGGAAGGGGTTAGTTTCTGGAGAAACGGTGTGAAATTGGCAAGTGCCTACGTGACCATTGCAGAGGCCGAAAGAATCGCGAAATCGTGGCTTGAGTACATCGAAGTGGCCAAGAAGCAAGATGCGGAGAAAACGAAATGACAGACATGGTTAACCATCCGCCGCATTACGAGCAGCAGTCGATTCGTGTTGAGCCGATTGACATTCTGCAGTTTGCCCCGTTTGATCTGGGCAATGCCTTGAAGTACATCATCCGGTCCAAACACAAGGGCAATGAATTGCTGGACTTGAAGAAGGCCGAGTTCTACCTAACTCGGGTTAAACAAAACGGGAGAAACGTACAGCACAGCAAGCAGCACGACTGGTTCTCATCGAATTACGGATATTTGGTCAAACGTTTCGAAGGTTGCGAGAAGATGTCTAGCAGCATCTTTTGTGACGTGAGTGATCTACTTGAGGAAGTACAAAAGCGTATCGCGGTTTTGGAAAGGTGAAGGAGGTAGAAAAGTGATTGAACTTACAAAAAAGAACTTGAAAAAAATCGACTATGACGAGATATATCTCTCATGGAGAACGATTTCGGGAATAAATGCGTTTTTCGACGAGGATCGATCGAAGCAAGGGGACAGTCAGGCAATGAAAAAGGCCCTTGAGACTTTCATCAAGGGCACGAAAAAGGCAATAGAGATTATCGAGAAGAGCGGGTTTTAGTTGTTCTGAGAGGATGCTCTTTGTTGTAACGCTCTACATCGAGTTTTTGAGAAAGTGCGAGGGCTAAGGATTTAACTTTTTCTTCTAGGTCGGCAACGCGTTCTTCGAGAGTTTTCTCGGTAGGTTTATCAGACATAAAAATTCTCCTTCCCTGTGAGGGCTGTTTTGTGGAAGAAACAATTCTCGCACAAGGAAGGGAATGTGTTCCGGAGGGAGTCGAGCAAGCATCCTTGCCACCGCTTCTCGGCTCCCGATGGACTAGGAGAAATCATGGACGAAAGAGAACGAATTATTGCGACGCGCTACGGTTTGCGTCATCAGTTGGAAAAGACGCAAGAGGAGCTGCGTGAATTGAACACGGCAATCTTGAAGCACCTTGCCGGCCCGACACCGAAAACACGAGAGGCCGTGATTGAGGAAGTCATTGACTGCGAGGTGCTGTTCGAGCAACTCAAGTATCTGTTGAGCGTTGGCGATCGAGAAGCCAACTTGTACAAGGACTTCAAGATTAACCGCCAGCTGGCACGTATCGGGGAGTGGGATAAAGTGCCTAAGGGAGTAGCTGATGTCGGGCAGTGACGAGTTTTTCGCGGACCTTGCTGCGTGTTACGACGACCCCTTAAGGTTCGTCTTGTGGGCGTTCCCGTGGGGCACAACGCCTGAGCTTTCGCTTGTGACGCTCAAGGAGCCGTGGGCCTCACGGTATCCCGGTTGCAAGTACGGCCCCGACAAGTGGGCCTGCGAAGTCCTCGACTACGTCGGCGAGCAAGTCAGGGCCAACGCCTTTGACGGCGTGCACGCCGTTAAGCCCGTACAGGTTGCCGTGGCTTCAGGCCATGGATTAGGAAAATCAGCTATCACGGCATGGCTCGTCTGCTGGATTATGGCCACTCGTCCGGGAGCCAAGGGCGCGGTGACGGCAAACACGGCTTCGCAGCTTGAAACGAAAACGTTCGCTGAAATCTCCAAGTGGCTTAAACGCTCGCTTGTCCGAGATATGTTCGATATTAAGGCCTCGTCCGTTGTTCAAAAAGACGAGCCGGAATCGTGGCGAGTGGACGCTCTTACGTGCCGAGAGGAAAACTCGGAAGCCTTTGCCGGCCAGCATGCGGCCTCATCGACGTCCTTCTACATCTTCGACGAGGCGTCGGCTGTTCCCGACAAAATCTGGGAAGTTGCTGAGGGCGGTCTTACGGACGGCGAGCCGATGTGGTTTGTGTTCGGTAACCCGACACGCAATACGGGGCGCTTCAAGGAATGCTTCGGGCGTTTTCGTGAACAGTGGAAAACGTTCCAGATTGACTCACGTGAAGCCCAGATTACGAACAAAGAGCAGATTGCCGTCTGGGCCAAGGAGTACGGGGAGGATTCGGACTTCTTCCGTGTTCGTGTCCGTGGCCAATTCCCGAATGCATCGACGACGCAGTTCATCCCGACCAAACTTGCCGAGGATGCCATGGCCCGTCCTGCGCCTGCCAGGCACCGCATTGCTACGGCAATCGTCGGCGTGGACGTGGCGCGTTTCGGCGATGACGATACGGTGATAGTTACTCGCTTCGGGAAAGATGCGACGACACCCTTTGCGCGTTACCACGGTCTTAGCGGAGATCGAGTCATTGCCTTGGTCAAGGCGAAGATTAACGAGCTTTATCGTGAAGGCTTCGAGCGTGTGTACGTGTTCCTCGATGAGGGGGGCCTAGGCGGAGCCATTGTGGACGTCCTGCGAGCCGATGGGTTTCGAGAAGTGCGAGGCGTGAACTTCGGCCAAGGTGCGGACGATCCCGAGCTTTACCCTTTCAAGCGCGAGGAGATGTGGGCACGCATGAAGAAGTGGCTTGAGTTTGGCTCCATTCCGAATGACCAGCAGTTGCTCGATGATTTGACCGGCATCGAGTTTGAATACAATATTAAAGGGCAACCGAAGCTGGAGTCGAAGGCAGACATGAAAAAACGAGGACTGCATTCGCCTGACGCGGCCGATGCCCTGGCGCTTACGTGGGCCTATCAAGTCCGTGAAGTGTCCGACAGAACCGTTGGCCCTGAGCGTGTTCGAGGCGGTGCCGATGCCCCTAGGAAGTTTGACCCCTTCGATTTGAAGTTCTGTACC
>OJAR01000039.1_pt1 | contig 46349 bp, 44 predicted proteins | sample 1589431 | NCBI WGS metagenome assembly OJAR01 (sample SAMN03283242) | human gut metagenome | biome: human-associated habitat; material: feces | host: Homo sapiens | place: Peru | collected 2012 | reverse complement strand
CTAACTTTTACGTGCGTTGCTAAAAAATTTACCCAAATTTTTGGAGTTCGCGCGGAAGTTAGCTACTTTATATATGAGGTGAGAAAAATGAAAGTCAAATATGACAATCCAGTAAGAACAAATGTTACAAAAGAAGTCAAGGAAGAGATTGACAGATATTGTGAGGAAAAGGGCGTTCGACTTAGTGATTTCTTACGAGATGCTATCGAGTTTTATCTAAAGAACAATTGAGTTCTAAATCAAATTCAAATTCAGGAGAAAAATCAAATGGAAGAATATATTGTTTTTTCTACTCGGCGCGCCAATCAGCTAATTCAACGTGGTTGTAATTTTTTGAGAACAGCAAAAGATGCTAAAAATCCTAAATTTAATATCTATATTTTTGAAGATACTCCTTCTTTTAGAAAAATTTATGATGAAGTAGCGACTGAAAATAGAGATAGAAAAAAATAATTTTTATGTGCGGAGTGCGATGAAATGAAATTTCCAAACCAAAAGACGGTGGTAATAGCCAATAAAGAGCTTATGGATAATATCCATACTTATCAACGATTAACCAATGAAACGGCGATAGAAGTCGGTAAACTTAGCTTGTGGGGTATTCGTGTATGGTTTTACTTGAATAAAAATAAGGAGAGATTTGAATTGGAACTTTCGCCGCAGGCTATTTTGAACTGGTATGGTATAACTACTGATTGTCGAAAAGGTGTTAGAAATGGAATACAAGAACTTTTTGATAAAGGTTTCCTTCAACAAGAAGGAGAAAAACTGGTATTCTATCAAAAACCACCAGCGGGGTAAAATAACCCAAATTTGTGTCAATTTGACACAGGGCGGGTCAAAATAACCCAGAAGCGTGTCAAAAAGCCCCGAATTTTCTAATGAATTCGGGGTAAAATAACCCGCAGGCGGGGTGTTTTGACACAAAAGTGGGTCAAAAAGGGTTGAGTAATATAATATAAAAATATTAGAAAATAATAATTAGTAAAAAGAGAAGAGATGATAGTTCAATTAGTTTGACCTCAAAGGGTCAAAGCGCTTCGCGCGAGAAGAAGTGATATGTTCGCGCAAAAAGAAAAGGCCAGAGAGTTTTGTTTCTCTCTGGCTTCTTTTATTCTGCTTCGTGGAATTCCTTCCCCTCAATCTTCGCCGCGAGCCATTCGCGCAACTGCGCATAAGAGAGGCCGCGCACTTCTTCTGCCTCTATTACAATCAATCCTATCTGATGTTTCCGCGCGAACGCCTCTTTTAACACGTAGTTTTTCTTTGTATATTCTTTTGTGTTCTCGTAATGGATATCAATTAGAAGAAGCAATTGATAGGGCACATAGCTCGTGTCAAGAATTCCAAACGAGTAGCCAGTCGGCGCCCCGTGCGCGGAACGTAACTCTTTGAAGGTGTAGAGGGATACGAACGAGAAACCCCACTCGCGCAACACTTTGGCGATTTGGTTTTCGAGATAAGTTTTTCGATACATTTTGGCTCCTTTTAGCAGAAAAATTTTTTTATGCGGGTGATGAAAAAAGTAGTGTAAATTAGAGGAAAAGCCTCTTATAACCAGAAATAAAAAATCTGTTATGAAAAAAGAAATAAGTATATTTTTGTAAATTATTAGGCGCTGATGTTGAACGTTTAGAAAAAATTTTTTAGAAAAATCGGGAAGAACACAAAAAAACGTAGAAAAAAACGTAGAAAAGGGGAAAGAGAGGGGGAGAAAGCAAAGGAAGAGAAAAGGAACGAAAAAGAAGGAAGAGAAAAAGAGGAAAAAATATAATAAAGGGGGAAAATGAAAAAGAGAGAAAGAAAAAGAACACGAGAAAGAGAAAAGAAAAAAGGAACACGAAAGGAACACATTAAAGGAGAAAGAAGAGGGGAGAGACGGAAAGGGCTATCAATGGAAAATAGAAATAAAGGTAATGAAAGATAACTAAAAATAACTAAAAAAGGTGCAGGGAAGCATAACAAAAATAGAAGAAAAAATCAAATTATAAAAATCAAAAAAGTGATAAAAAGAACACACAAAAGGAGTAAGAAAGGAACACATTTAATAGGGATGAACGCCTGAAAAAAATACGCGGAGGGGTACCGTTACGCGATGTCAAATTTTTGAGATAATGAAAAATAAACGCTCTATCGATAGGATAGAGCGCTTTTTCTTGCTTAGACCAGCTTGTAGCCCTTTTGAGTGCCCTTCTTCTCAGGGATCTTCATATCGACCTTTTCGAGCGTTCCGTTTTCGACAAGCATCTTCAGAAGCGACGGGATGGACTGCGGCTTTACTTCACTGGTAAGACCTGCTGCTTCGATGAGCATGGTGGCGGTCTGCGGCTCATTTGTCATAACGTCCATAATGGCGTGGCGGATAGGCTCCTTCTCTTCAGCCTTCGCGGCACGCTTCTCAGCTGCCTTCGCGCGGTTGCGTTCGTTCATGGCATCCATTGTCTCCAGTTCGTGCGCGGCATACTCAATCAGCTCAGCACTCAGATTTTCAGCATTAGCAATAGCGTTCAGAAATTCTCTCTTAGTCATTTTAGGATATCCTTCTTTCTTTTCAATTTTGGGTCGATGCCCTTTTCTTTAGAAGCGGAAAGCAGCTTATTCCAGCTTATGCGCGCGATGCGCGAACTCATAGAGCAGTCTGGTTTTCTTCTTCCCTCACTTTCTATATATATTATACTCGAATTTTAGAAAAAAATCAAAGTTGCGCCCGTCACGTAACATGACATTCTGTCACGTAACATTACATTTTTATTTGTCAAATTTTGTAGTCGCAAAAAAAGTTTTTTATTTTTTAAGAGGAGAAAATTATATGATTACTCGATAATTTTGCGCGCGAAATTCAACTAGTTCCAGCTTATTTGAAAATTTGACACGAACGCAGCTTATGCGCGTCCACATCGACGCAGCTTATTCATAGTTGGAGCGCAGCCGACGCAGCTTACTCACGTATCCCAGCTTATCTGAAAATTTGACTTTTCACTCAAATTCAGTACCGGTTGTCACGTAATGAGACAGAGGTCGCGCGCCGTCACGTTACATAGAAAAAGTCACGTTACGTGACATTTGATGGCATGGGTGCCGGTAATGTGATGTGGAAAATGTAATGTAACGTGACATTTGATGTTATGTAAAATTGAAAATTTGACAAAAATAAGAATTAGACGTGAAACGTCTAAAAAAGTTCTTGATTTTATTCTATTTTTGTGTTATAATCGAATCATCAAAAGAAAGGAAGCAATAAAATGAAATATGTATGTATAGGTCTATTTTGGATTTTTGGTTTCGTTTTAGGGAAAACCATCAATGAAGAAATAATAGAATGGGGACTTAAAGTTATTCTCTTCCCTTTTGTTGTTATTAGTAAACCGTTTTATTTACTTTTTAAAGGCGTTCATAAAGATGTTTTGGAAAAGACGCTTAAAATGATGCCGAATATAAAAGCAATTCGTTTAGCAAAAAGATTTTATCTAATAGTCGACTGGGATTCAAAAAAATTTACAAATAAAATTTATTTTCTTCGGGTAAAAAAGAACGGGTAACTTGCCCGTTTTTTTATTAGACGTTTCACGTCTAATAAAAAAAAGAGTGATTAAATCACTCTTTATTATTATCCGAATCGGATAAAATTAGAATCTCCGCTTGCTTTCCAAGGGTGATTGATACCCATGTGCTTGCACCAAAAATAAGCCTTAATTCTTCTAATCATTTTATTTACTTCCTTTCATTTGGTATCTTTATTATAGCAAAAGAGAATGAAAAAGTCAAGAACTTTTGTTAGACGTCTATCGTCTAAAAATTGCGCGAAAGAAAAGGACACTTTATGTGCCCTTTTTCTCTTTACGTATTAACGCACTACGAACTTGTTTTTTGTCTTGTAATATGTCGCGCGCGTTCCTGTCACCGTGAAACAACCTGTCGGAACGTCAATAATAAAATCGCGTGTCACTTTACGTTCAATAGAACGCTTTGCCTGATAATCTCCATTCAATTCCGCGCCACGGTCGAGACAAGCAAACAAAATTTCGGCTTCAATTTCACTGTCAGATAACGCGGTATGATCTTCGGTAAATGATGTGTCACAACGAATGTAACGTGTCAATGCTTCGGCAGTTGTCGAATAGTGCCCACTTTCAGTAAAAGCATTATTTTCTTCACACCACGCGCGGAATGCGTCATCAATCATAAAATGATGAACAAATCCGCGAATATCGGAAACGGGAACGGTTTCAAACGGATTTATGACTTTGAACCAATCGCAATTGAAATCAAAAACTTTTTCATCGAAAGCGGAGTTATAAGCGAACGCGCGTTCAACTTCATAATTCCGAAAATCGCGGAGCATTTGTTGTGTCACATAACCGAACTTTTCCATTCGGATGGTTCGCGCTCTCAAAGCGCCGACATAAATAGAACGCTTGTTCGCATAGTATGCAGTATTGAAAAGCGGGAGATTATGCCAAATTTGCTCAATGACAAATTCACGCTTTACGAGACAAGCGCGGGATTCTGTGTCAAGAATTAAATAACCGATGTTATAACAATACGGTTTTTCAAGGCTTGTAGTTTCGGTGTCGAATACGCAAATTTTCATTTTTCTAAAGTCCTTTCATATTTCATTGATGGGTCTTTCATCCTCTATCAACGTAACTACATTATAGCATAGAAAATGGATTTTGTCAAGGACTTTTTTTGTCATGTAAGATGGCACGCGGCAGTTGCGGTTTAGACGATGAACGTCTAAAAATGCGCGAAAAAAGTGACGCTTTACGCGTCACTCTCCCCCTTTTCCTTTTCGCGTTCCTCGCGCTTGCGCTTTGCCTCGGCGCGGTTCTTCTCATCACGTGCGATTTTTTCGGCCTTCTTCTTCGCGGTTTCGGCCTTCTTCGCGCGCTTTGCTTCGGTTTCCATCTCATAGTTTTCCGCTTCGCTATATCCGTCATAGGGAATATAAGTTTTATTCTCTTTGTCACGCTCGCCCTTTGGAATGACAAAAGAAATATTTATATAGCCCTCGTCATCGTCTCTTGCCCACGGAATACAAAGCGTTCCGCTCTTGACCTGTAAGACTTCTTCGCCGCGCTCTTTGAAAAATTCGCGCACATTTTCCATGAATTCCTCACGAATGAGATTTTCAATTTTAGTTGCCATTTTTGAAACTTCCTTTCTTTCATTTGGTAATTAGAGTATATCACAAATTTAGAAAAAAGTCAAGTGTTTATAGAAAAAAAATTTTTCGGATTTTGACGCGTAAAGTGATGCCCACGCCGGAAACTTTTAGACGATGAACGTCTAAATTCTTCTGTGAAAAAGGACGTCACGTAATGTGACGTCCCTTACCATTACTCCGCGGCGTCGGTCGGCGCGGAAATGGGCGTGTAACCGTTCTGTTCGCCCTTGCCCTTTACCTTGACCTTTGCCATCTCAAGTTCGCCCTTGCTGACAAGAGTTTTCAGAAGCGCGGTACACTTTGAAATGCTGAAGTCAGGCAGCATCTCATGGAGCATCGACGCGGTGGTCGGCTCGGTCTTGCCCGTAAGAGCCTCGCGCACAATCGGGAGCAGTTCCTCGTTTTCCTTTTGTGCCTTTGTCGGCTTAGAGGAACGGCTTGCGTTCTTTGCGTCCATCTTCTCAAGAAGTGCGGCGGCGTGGTCGCGGATTTCGTCGGAGATGGTTTCGGCGTTCATCACGGCATTGTAGAATTCACGGTTAGTCATTTTTTTTGTCCTTTCATTTTGGCGTCGGTCGCTACCCTATTTTTTATATTCAAGAGGTTTCCTCTCTTGATTACGTCTTTATTATATCATAGATTTTTGAATTTGTCAAGAAGAAAATATACTTTTTTCAATCGTCATTGAAGGGATTTGAACCCGTCGCGCATTGGCTGCCGCGCTTCACCTCGGCATATTTCCCTCTTGACATTATGAATTATACCATAGTTCGCGCGAAAAGTCAAGAAGAAAATTTAGAAATTTTGTCATGTAAGATGACTTCACGCGAGAAATAGTTAGACGATGGACGTCTAAATGAAAAACAGAAAAGGTGACGCTTTACGCATCACCCAATCGCATGAAGAAAATCAAAAATCACTGTCGCATCATACGCAATCATTCCCGCACGTGTCCATTCTTCTCGATTTGGCTTTTCATCATCAAAGAGGAACCCGCCACGTAACGTGCCAACTTCACTTTTTGGCGTCCCATAGTGAACAATACAAATTTCATCGAAACGGACACTTTTCAAATGACGCGAAAGCCATTCAATTTTTGCGCGGCGAACATCTTCAAGAAATTTTTCGTCACGGTCTTTACTGCCCCATGACACGACACGAATTTTCCATCCTTTGCGCTGAACTGCGTTCAAACGCCGCGCAAGTCTTGAAAGATTTACCAGTCCGCGCGCTTCAACGTAAGGTGACGCGTCATGCGCTCGAATTTTTGGCAACCAGTTTTCAACGCCGTAAAAGTCAACAATTGTACCGTCCATATCTAAACTAATAATTTTTTCCATTTCAAAATCATCCTTTCTTTTTGTATCTAAATTATATCACAATTTTCTTTATTTGTCAAGAAGAATTTCTAGAAGTTTCATCGTGTAAAGTGATACCGACAGCGGGAGTTTTAGACGAAGAACGTCTAAAACGAACATATAAAAAAGAGGACGCGTAACACGCCCTCATTCATCGCTATCTTCAACGAAATGAACGGTATATGGTTCTTCATTGATTGGATGGACAATAAAAGAAGCAATAGAATAATAGTATCCGCCATTTCCTGCGTCTGCGTTTGCAACTGCTTTGCAAATAATATTTCTATTGTGCATAATAGTGACTGACGCGGAGCACCCGTATGTGTCCTCATCTTCCCATGGTTCATACTGAATATCGCCTACATAAGTGATTGCCGCATCGAGTACAACATCTTCAAAGCCTCCATCGGCGCTGGCACAGCAATCCCGCTCTGTTTCTTCGACGCTAAGGCGCGTTCCGTTATCAAGAGTAATTTCATTGTCCTCCCATTTTACAATTTTACGATAGAGCAGTTGTTTCCGCAGATAATTAAAATCTTTCATTTTTTGAATTCCTTCCTTTCATTTTGTACTTTTATTATAGCAAAAGAAAACGAAAAAGTCAAGTAGAAGATTTAGACGATAAACGTCTAATTCCCGTAAAAAGAAACGCGCGGCGATGGTTGCCCGCGCGTTTCAGTGTAAACAAAACAGAACACAAAAGAAAGGAGGCGCTATTTTCTCCAACCATCAGAAGAAAATAGTATCAATAAAGAAGATTTTCCTAACCCACCCACAGCCATCTTCTTTTTTGATTTAGTAAAATTTTTTGAAATTCTTTCCTCTAACTATTTATATTATACTATATTTTCTGAAAAAGTCAAGAACTTTTATTAGACGGTGAACGTCTAAATCGACTTAGAAAAAAGAGTTGACGCATTACGCGCCAACTCCATACTCCTTCATTTCTCTTTTCAATTCTTCAATCCTATCAGCGGGAAGATACCAATTATAAGTATCTTCATCATAAAGATAAAGCCCCCTCACCTTGTTGTTCCTTCCACCTTCACAACTCCATGGACTAATAATTTCGCAAAATTGGCAGAGTTCATCAATAGAAGGAATTGCGTTTTCGTCCTCTACATAAATTCCCCAAATTTCTTTTCCATTGATTAGGATATCGTCAATAGAAATAACTTTTTTGTTTTCATCGAAAAAAACTACATTATTAGAATGATAGCCAAACTTTTCCAACATCTCATGCTTTTCGCATTCGTTCTCATCCTCAAAAGTTTCACCGCAAAGGTCGCAAACATATTTTGTAATAGTAGTCATTTTTTATTCTCCTTTTCATTTGGTATCTGTATTATATCATAGAAAATTTCTTTTGTCAAGAACTTTTATTAGACGATAGACGTCTAATTTTTCTGAAAGAGAAAAAGAAATCTCATTACGAGATTTCCTTTTCCTCTGCCTTTTCTTTGACAGTAAATTCCGCTAAGTAAAGTGAATTACTGGAAATTGAGTCAAGAACGTTAGTCATATAATAAAACGCTTGGTCAATATCGTCATTGTAAGGAGTTGTTTCATTGAGTTCCTGTAAAAGATTACAACATTTTCTAAGAATTGTGATTTCTTCTACTGTAAATGTTACGGTGTGTCTTTCGAGATTTTCAACTTTGACTTTCATACTTTTCAATCCTTTCCTTGTCTGCCTTCATAAGTCGTGCGTAAACAATGTCTGCTGTCAAGTAACCTTCCACGCAGTCATCTGTCGCTTCACAAAGCGGCCATCCCATGACTTCGATCAAACCTTTTTCATGTCCATAACTTCCCCAGTGGCAAACCGCATCACAAACTCTTTCGCCCGTTTCTGCGTCCATGAAAACAATTTGCGGTCGTCCCATGAGTTCAACTACTGAAAAAGTAAAAGTCAAAGGCGGATTTTTTTGAACCATTTCGATAAATTTATCATTTTCTGTAAAATTCGGAACTCCGCCGTGCATTGCTTCATAATCCATTTTTGAATTCTCCTTTCCTTTTGTAATTAGAGTATATCACAAAATCGAAAAAAAGTCAAGAATTATTTTCTAAAAATCCCAGCTTGTTTTAGACGAGGAACGTCTAAGTCGGAGCTGAGCTGGTTCAAGTCCAGCTCTCTCCTTCTCTATTCGGCAGGATTTCCAGCTTATAAACGCAGCTCCCAGCTTGTATGTAGCTTTGGATAAGCGGAAGCAAGTCCTCTAGTGTAGTAATAGTGTCCTCGCTGATACCGCGTCGGCCTTTGATGCCGTTGTCATGCTCAACTAATACTGTCATGTTATATGTCCTCCTTACTGTAAAATTGCGTTGAATACTCATCCGGTCTATGCCTATTATACCACATTTTGTAGAAAAATCAAGACCTGTTACGTGGAATTTTGACGTCTAAAAAGATTAGACGCCCCTCGTCTAAGTATAATTATACAAAAAAAATGAATAAAATACAAAGGAACGGACGTCTAATTCGTCACGTTATGCGACTTTTTAGACGTCCGTCTTTCTGTATATCACGTTACGTGACATTGATGTGTAAAAAGAAATGGGACGTGTTATACGTCCCATCTCTCTATCCGCTTTTCAACTTCTTTATCATGCCGCACATCCCGACGGATTGCTCGCACTAGAATGAATGCAAGTATCAGAAAAGGAAGAACGGCACAACCAATAGTTTCAGCAAGGGTTGGTGTCATGTTACTTCACCTCTTTCGCTATGTAGGCAATTGGGCACTTGCGCATAGATAGCTCAAGCCCTACGACGTAGTACTTATCGATTTCGTCTTGTAACAGGACTTCACCTGTTGCCTCGTTGATGTAACGTAACTGTCCGTCCTCTTGTTCATTTGATGCGTCACAGACCCATTCCGCGCCTGTTTCGTCATCATACAGGGCATAGCAGTGCTCGCGCGTCATATAGGTTTCAAAGTCATATAAGGTGATAGTAGTCATTTTATGTTCCTTCCTGCCCGTCTTGCCGTTAGCTCAGCGTCATGTCATTTTAGATTACGCAAGCCACGTAAGGTTACGCCATTCGTCGATGTCAGTTCCATTTTCATCTATGGTTACGATGTCGCCTGATGCGACTTTTTCTTGTACGACAAAACCAAGACGCGCGCCGTTCTCCATAGCTTTGTCAAGATAAGTGACTACTGTATCCGCGTCACCTAACGTTGCGAAATACTGGTCTGTCACTTCTTCTGTCATGTCATAGCGCACAATCAGTCTAAAATTCATTTCCATGTTACCTATCTCCTTTCATCTTACGGGACTGGACGCTTAAAGCGTCCAGCCATTTATCAACCATTCGGAAAACGGCATAGCCTGTCCAAAGTCAACCATGTCATCTAGCGCGTCAATCAGCTTGAAATACTTCTTACCGTGCGGCGCGTCAAGCTTGTTATTCCAGAATGTCTGAATAGTCACTTTACGAATACCGTTTGATGAAGTCTTTTCACGTAATAAGCCAACACTGTCAAGAACAGCTAGAAATATGTCACGTGGCATGACGTATGCCCTGATAGATTGCAATTCGTCATTTCCATGGACGATCGGCGCATAACATATCAGACTAGAGCCTTTGATGAGTTTGTCACCTAAAATGCCCAGCTCACCGCCACAATGCTTAAATTCATAGTAACGGCTATCTCTACGGCAGTCAGCGCGCCCAGCAGGCGAAACGCGCGGATGTTTGCAACCTAAAAAGTCTTTCGTGCCGACTTCAAACGCTTTACCACGCCATCCGCAATCTGACGCGTCAAATCCGTACTTTTCCGCGTAATATTGAATTGTCATTTTACTGCTCACTTTCTCGCCGTCTCTCCGGCGTGTCGTTGTTGTGTTTTGTTTGGTTTACACCCGTATTATACTACCAAACGTCTAATCTGTCAAGCATCGTAACACGTCATTTTAGCGATTTTGTTCTTTTTGGGACATCTAACAAAAAATGACGTGTTGCGCGACATCAATTTGTGCGCTATGACGAAATGACACTTGACGGATCCTCTGTCATGTGAAGCGACACCGGGGAGGGTTTTGTCGCTTCACCTGTCGTATGTCACGTAGGGGTACATTTAGTAAAAAGACTTTTTCTGTAACGTGACATTTTTCGGGGCCTAGCACATTTTCTCACTGAAATTAAAAATCAAATTCTCACTGAAATTCTCACTTTGGCGCAATTTTCTTACTACCGAGATGGTCTAGACCATCGAGGAAATTTGACTTCGCGCTAAATTTCAAATATAATCTAAGTAGAAACTGAGGTGCGAAGCCACCTAAGAAAAATTCCCACGGAGGCTCACATGAATGCCAAAAAGAAATCGCTTACAGCTTGACTTCTCTTTGCCTACAGCAGAAGAGCGTCAAGTCTTTCTCACAGAATATTTAGAAGCCCTTCCCTTCACCCCAACCTCTTCTGAGCTAGAACTAATGGCAGATTATGTTCTATGGGGTGACAAAAACGCGCCACAAGGCGAAGCCATCGAATTAGAAACCTATTGGAAGAAAAAAGAAAAAAAAATTGAGTCGCTTGAAGAACTCAAAGAAAACCCAGCTTTTCTAGAAACCCGCCTCGCTTCGCCCCTTGCATCTCCAAAAACCGTCAAAACTCGTCGAGTTTTTTCCCGTGAAGAGGCTCGCGCTCTCGCCTCTCCCTATGTGCTCGCGCAACTCGAGCCCCTTTGGCGCGAAATTGACACGCTCGACCTTGAAACTCGCTTCTATGAAAATCGTATCGGCCGCCAAACTAAACCTCCTCGCGAAGCCCTGCTCGGGCGCTTCACGCCCTCGCAGATAGAAGAAATCAGAGAGCACGCCCAGCAACTAACCGAATACGCCTACCTAAAAAAACGAAAACTTCTCGTCGAAAAAAGAACCGAACAATATCAATGGAAAGACACCTATACCCCTCCTCTAATTTTGCGCCACGCTCCCGAAACAGCAAACGAACCTTCTCCGCCTCCAGCCCTTAGCGCCGATATCCCGGTCTTTCCTCTCAATATTTCCACCCCAATAACGCCAAAAATCTTTCCGGAGTCTGGAAATTTCCCTGCCCCGGACGATTTCACCGAAAAAGAGTTGCGCGCGCTCTCTCAAATTCTTTGGGCGCCTACTCCATCCTCTAAAGTCTACTTTGATTTCCGCGACCCTTCTCATCTCTACGCCCTCACTCACCTTTACTCCGAAATTTGGGACGATCCCGCGCAATCTACTGCTTCTTCTACGTTGCGCGACTTTTTCTCTGCTTTTTTCTACTACCGCAACCTCACAGAACTTTCTCCCATCTACGACGAACTTCTCTCCCTCAAAATGGCCCACTACTCTAATGCCCAAATTTCTCAACTTCTCAACAAGAAATACGGGCGTACTTATGGTGAAAATTATATCTCAACAATTTACCGGAAAAAAATCCTTCCAAAAATCGCCGAGACGGTGCGCGCGCACCAAGAAGTTTGCGCGGAACTTTTCTTCCCCGAAAACTTCAAAAAGTGTAAGGATTGCGGCAAAACTCTACTTCGCAATACGAACAACTTTATACGCAAAACGAAATCCGCAGATGGCTTCTCTCCCCGCTGTAAGCACTGCGAGAAAATATTGCGTGATAAAAGGAGGAACTAATATGGACATTATGACTGATTTCGTCACGCGTCTGTCACTTCTCAATATCGAGGAATTCCTCGGTATAGCTTATACGTTGCGCGTGACCACTATCGTGGACAAAAAGCCTCGACCATTTGAAGATGTCTTCATTGGTATGGCCGAAGCGTTTGGAAAATTGCCGCGCAAAGAAAAACGTGAAATAATGCGCGTGATGCGCGCGGTCACCAAAGATAGGGAGGCCGCGCAATGCCAGTAATTCCCCAAATTCCAAAACCAAAGCGAACTTTTCTCTCCAAGCGTTGCGCGCGATGTCAAATTGAACAGCCGGAAGAGGATTTCGCTTTTACTCATAATGAGTTCTATCCAGACCACCACCTTCCTGTCTGCAATCACTGCATTACCGATTGGTTGCGCGAACGTCAATTCGACTGGGGCGCCATTGATAAGGTATGTCAGTGGGCTGATATCCCCTTTATTGTAAAAGAATGGGAGAGGTTGTGCGAACTCAATACTCCCGATACCGTATGGTCTGCTTACTCAAAAGTTTTTGCTTCTCAAGACTATGCTTCTCTTGGATGGTCTTCTTATTTCAAGCAATATCAAGATTTGAAGGCGGTTGGCCTCATAGAAGAAGAAATTCCTCTTCTAAAAGAAAAACACTTCCGTGAATTGCGCGAACGCTGGGGCGCGAATTATGATGAAGAAGCCCTTGACTATTTAGAAAATCTTTATCAGGGCCTCCTAACGTCTCAAAACGTAGTTGGCGCGCTACAAATTGACCAGGCGCAAAAACTCTGTAAGGTTTCCTATGAGATTGATAGTCGCATCCGCGCGGGAGACACTGGCGTCGATAAGTTTATGACAACTTATGACAAACTTGTCAAAACAGCCGAATTCACTCCTAAAAACATAAAAAATGCGCGCGACTTCGATAGCTTTGGTGAATTGGCGCTTTGGCTTGAAAAACGCGGCAACCAAAATAAATTCTATGATGGCGCAACTCGTGACATTATCGATGAAACCATGAAAAATATTCAAGCGTGGAATCAGCGCCTCTATGTCAATGAAAGTGGCCTTAGTGAAGAAATCACCGCGCGCCTCCAAGCTCTAAAATACGCGCAAGAAAACGAAAACTTCTATGAGACAGAACAAAAAGACTTTGATGCCGACGTCTATGAAACAGAAATCTTCAAAGAAGAAGACGAAGAAGACTTCGACATTGAAGGAGGGACGCAAGTATGAGCGAAGTTATAAAATTGCGCCCGCCGACTTCTCCTTTTCTTCAAGATAATCGTGTTTATCGGAATGGCATTTTATTGGAGAAGGGCGTTGAAGTCACAGAAGATTTTTTATTGCGAAATGAAAAGTTTTTTGCGGATTTGACACAGCTTTATACGGTTTATCCTGACATCTATCTTGACGTTATCTCTAAGGAGGGGAGTCAATTTAGTCTCTTCCCATATCAACGTATCTTCCTCCGAAGTATTATGCGCTATAACCAAGTCTACATAACGGCAACCCGCGCGGCTTCCAAGTCCTTCCTTTCTGTTCTTGGAATGTTCTTACAATGCGTTTTCATTCCTGGCCACAAGTGTTCACTCATCGCTCCAGTCAAGACACAAGGTTGTAAAATTTTCCGCGAGAAGATAACTGAGATACTAAAGATATGGCCTCTTCTTGAAAAAGAGCTTGAAGTTTTTATGGGAAAGCCTCACTTGAATTTTTCAAAAGATGTTGGCGAAGCATATTTCAAAAATGGTTCGCTGTTTACCGTCGAGGGCGCGTCAGATAGTTCCAGAGGTCTGCGTCGTCACTCAATTTTTCTTGATGAAACGCGCGATGCTGATGAAGGCGCAGTTAGCGAAATCCTCATACCTCAGCTAAACGTTTCTCGTCGTACGGCCCTCGGTTTTGTAAATCCTTATGAGGCCGTAAATCAGCAGATGATTAGTGGCACTTCCGCAGGCACTAAATCTTCCTATGCTTACGCATTACTTTGTGAGACAATGATACAGGCAATAATAGATCCCGCGCATGCTTTTGTAATGGGGCTTGATTACAGATTGCCCGCGAAGCATGGCCTTGTAGATAAATCATTTGTTGAACGCCAAAAATTTTCTTCTTCTTATAATGAAGCGACTTTTGCCGCAGAATTTTTAGGACTTTGGGCTGGAGGAAGTAATGAGGCGTGGTATGATTTTGAGAAACTTTCTAGATATAGAAAAAGAAAAAATCCGGAATGGGTTCAAAAGTATAAAGACGACCCAAATATTTTCTACTTACTTTCGATAGATATTGGTAAAGAATTTTGCCACTTTATACAGTGATGTATATCGAACAACTATCTTAATTGCTGGGAACCCCTAACGTAAAGGCGAGGGCAATCAGCAGCGAAGATTCAACGGAATGTTGAATAACGTTCAACGACTATCTCGGAAGAGAGTAGAGGAAAGCTCCTCGAAATAGATAGCTTCTTATAAAGAAGAAGATATAGTCTAATCTTTATGGAAACATAAAGCCCCATGGCATGGAATTAGCGACTCCATGTAAATAGAAATGAGAATTCACGATAGTACAGTAGTAACAGTATTCCGAGTAAATAAAACAAAAGATAAATTCTATTCAACTGTAGTAAATATTTTTGTATTAGGACGTCAAGCGCAAACAAAAACTTTCTCTCAACAAGCAATTGACATCAAACTTTTGATTGAAAGATACAATCCGCGCGAAGTGCTTATAGATTGCAATGGCTTGGGTTTAGGCATCGCAGATGAAATGATAAAAACTCATATAGACGGAATGGGACGTGAACTTCCGGCTTATGGTTTCTTCAATAATGATGATTACAAAAAAATTCAGCCAAAAAACTGTATTCCAATTCTCTATTCAATGAAAGCAAACGGCCCACTAAAATCGAAAATCAACGGCAATGCTTACGCTCGTCTAAATAGCGGGACAGTGCGCTTCCTCATCACAGAACAAGAAGCTCGCGCGGCATTGCTTGCGACGAAAAAAGGTCAAAAAATGTCTCTAAAAGAGCGAACCGAAAGACTTCTGCCGCATGAGAATACAACAAAGCTTCTAAATGAAGCTTGTAATTTGCGCGCGAAGCAGTCGGGTAATGATATAGTATTAGAGCCAATAAATTCTCGTTTTCCCGATGATAAATACTATTCTTTTGCTTACGGGCTATGGCGCATCAAAGAGTTAGAGGAAGAAGAACAAAAACGACAACGAAAGCGAGGAACTGGAAAACGGAAACTCGTATTTTTTACAGGAGGAACATAATTGGAAGAACAAAGAAACGAACCTAAAATTGCGCGCGAACTCTCCTCCTTTACAAAGGCGCGCGAAAAAATGGTTGCAAAAAGTAGAGAGATTTATGGTGATTACGACTATCTTTCAGGGAGCCGCGCGGCCCGGAGGTTGCGCAAATATTCCCTGAAAGAGATTGATGAAATTATTAGTTCTGGTTCTTTAGCAGAACAGCGAAGTTTGTCTCGAAATTACTTCTTGATGGATGGCCTTTATAAGAGAATTATAATTTACTATGCTACTTTGATGAAGGGAGCCGGTTTGCTAACTCCCATGGCGGGGTATGGCAAAAAACTCTCCACCGACCACGTTCAAAAAAGATATTATGGTGCTTTGAATTATCTTGATAAGCTCCACTTGGAAGAATTAGAAACAAAAATTTCATTGCGCGCGCTCATAGATGGAAGTTACTATGGCGTTATTCAAAAACTAGATAAGAATGATTTTGTTCTTTTAGATTTGCCTGCGCAATATGCTCGTTCTAGCTTCAAGGATATATATGGCAGAGATATAGTTGAATTTGATGTTACTTACTTCTCAACAATTACTGATAAGGAAGCGAGAGATGAAGAATTATCTCTTTTCCCATCAGTAATCTCAAAATACTACCGCAAGTATGTAAGTGGAAAAGTTACTTGTTCATGGGTAAAAGTTCCCGCTGATATTGGCGTGTGTTTTTCATTTATTGAGGACGGTTGCCCGCTATTTCTTAGCGTAATTCCTGCCGCTATTCAATATGATGAAAGTGTTGACACAGAGCGCGAACGTGATTTGGAAGAAATTAGAAAAATTCTAATTCAAAAAGTTCCTCACCTTCAAACTGGTGAACTTTTGTTTGAGCCAGAAGAAGCTGTTGAAATGCACGCTGGTGCGGTAGAAATGATGAGAGGCAATAAAAATCTATCAATTTTAACCACTTATACTGATGTTGATAGTATTGTTTCCAAAACCTCTTCTGATGCAGTATCCAATAATCTTGAAAAGATGCTTCAAAATGTTTATTCTGAAGCGAGTGTTAGTGCGCAATTGTTCTCACCAACTGGCGCGCAAGCTCTTGATAATTCTATTCGTAATGACATGGCTTTTATGATGATACTTATGAATAAAATCGCGAGATTTGTAACGGAACTTATAAATGAATTATTTGGTAATACTAATGTCACTTTCAAATATACTATTCTGCCAGTAACATATTACAATCAATCTGAATTTATTACTGATTCTTTGAAGTTGGCACAAAGCGGTTATAGTTTTTTGCTACCTTCTGCGGCGATTGGTCTTGGCCAAAGAGAGCTTCTTGGAATCAAGGAGTTAGAAAATGAAGTTTTGGTTCTTCGTGAAAAACTAATTCCTCTTGCTTCTTCTTATACGGAGTCTGGTGAAGTTGGGCGTCCCGCTAAAACAGCAGAGCAAAAGGCTCCATCTACTATTGTAAAAGAAGAATCAATAAATAATCAAGGAGGCTTGAAGACCGATGAATAATTTTGGGTTTCCTGTCTCTGTTTATGGGAAATTAGAAAAATATAATGAAGTGTTATCTAAAGCGAGATGTCGTATTTTTTATAAATACTGCAATCGCAATGGCACTTATTTGACAGATGAATTTTCTGAAAAATTGCTTTCTACAATTGCTTATGCTCCGATAAAAGGTATTTATGAAGTCAATGATTACACTGATCATGGCGAAAAAAGAAGTGAAGGCCGCATCTATGGTATTGTCCCAGAAAATCCAAATCTTCAATGGGAAGAGCATGAAGATGAAGATGGCATTATGCGTACTTACGCGTGCGTCGATGTCCTAATCTTTACGGCTCTTTACGAAGAAGCTAGTGAAATTGTTGGAAAATCTCAGTCTATGGAACTTTATGAACCTTCATTGAAATATCATAGAGAAATTATCCATGGACAGCAATATTTAGTATTTGATGATGGTTGTTTCTTAGGGCTTCAAGTTCTAGGTGATGACGTTGAACCTTGTTTTGAGGGCGCAGCTTTTTATGAATTGCGTGAAAACATTGAAGAAGTAATAAAGAAAATTCAAAATATTGAAGCAACATATACTAAGGGAGGACAAGAAAAAATGCCTCAGATTTGTTTTAGATTATCTGATGCTCAGAAGCATGATGCAATTTGGGTTCTTCTAAATCCAAATTACAATGAAGAAGGCGGCTGGGTCGTTGATTATTCTATCTGTGATATTTATGATGATTACGCATTAGCTTACAATTATGGCGAAGCGCAATACGAACGAGTTTATTATACTAAAAACGATGAGACTGATAGCCTTGCTATCACTGAGAAAGTCAAAGTCTATGTTATCGATGTAACTGAGAAAGAAAAGGCTACAGTCGATACTCTCCGCCAACTAAATGGTGGCACCTATGAGCTAATAAATGAAAATCTGGAAAACGCAGAAGCTAATGCTGAAAAAATTTCTGGTTTTGAACTCAAAATTGAAGAGCTAAATAACGATATTGCAACTTTGAATACAGAGAAGGCTAATATCGAAACTAATTATAGAGCTGAGCAGAAAAAAGTTGAAGAGCTTTCTTCTGAAAATGGGTCTTTGAAGCAGTATAAGCTTAGTATTGAAACCGCGCAGAAAAATAATATTTTCTCTGAGTATGAAGATAAATTGAGTGAAGAAATTTTGAATTCTTACCGTGAGAATATCGATAATTATTCTGTGATTGAGTTAGACAAAGAGCTAGCTTATGAACTAAAAAAGACTAATTTTTCTGTTTATGAAAAACCTAATAATCAAGGTTATCTACACAAGGATGCCCAAAAGAGTGGTATCGACGAGATTTTATCTCGCTATGTAAAATAAATTTTGGAGGATTATAAATGGCTACTAAAAGATTGATAGTCGACGGTTTTGGCCAGGTTGAACTAAACAACGTCGCCTTCCGTCGTGACGGTCGTATCGTGGCGCAATGTGCTCCTGACGCTACCGACTTTGCTTCTATTCCTGTTGAGAATGGCATGATTCTTGCGGTTGATGAAACCGCGCGCACTGTGAAGCTTCCTACTGATGCTTCCCTTCCACTTGCTCTTGTATATTCTACTGAGCATATTTATGATGAGAGAACTCCTGGTCTAAAGAACTTCAGACTAAACGGTACTAACGATTTTCTACCTCGTCTTGGTTATCTTGATGTTGGCGATAAGTGGCACACTAACACCATTTGCTACTCTGATGCCGAATTTACTTCCGAAGCTCTTCTAATTGAAGCTCTAAAGAAATGCCGTGAGACTGCCGTTTATGGAAAGCCCGATGCGTCCGGTGCGGTTTGCGTGACTGCGACTGCTCCAGACAGTGGCCTTACTCTAAAGGTTGTCGAGTATGGCACAATGCCCGATGGTCAGAAGGGCGTAAAGTTCCACGTTCTAAAGGTATAATAGGAGGGTAATGAAATGACACTAACTGAACTACAAGAAATTGCCCTTCATGCTGTAAAGGGTACTGTTCCTGCTACTTATGCAAATAAGGAAGTTGATATGCAGGCTGCATTCGCGGATGGCCTCCGCGACCTAATGGGTTCTTATAACCAATTTATGAAGAACCGTTATGATATTTATGAAATTATCATGAAGGCTTATAACGAAATTCTTCCCGCAAAAGTCATTGATGCAATTGGCCAGTTTGCTGACGTTCAAGTGACCAAGAACAACCAGAAGGTTATGTTCAAGGTTCGTAAGGGTAAGTCCCGCGCCAGAAAGTTCATTACTCGCGCTGCTATCAATGGCGTTTATGAAACCTTCCGTCTTGATAGTGATACTTTTACCCTTGAAATGGGTAATGTTGGCGGTGGCGTTTCCGTTGACCTACAACGTGTTTCTGATGGCGCAGAATCTATCGCTGAGTGCATGGCCGTTCTAAATGAAGGTCTTGTCGATGCTGTCTATTATGAAGTTTATAAGGCTCTTCGTGCAGCCCTTAATGCTTCTGCTCGTCCTGCCGCTAATAAGGTTACTGTCAATGCTTGGGATCCAGAGAAGATGGTCAAGCTAATCAACGTTGTTCGTGCTTATGGCAATGGTGTTGCTATCTTTGCTCCTCCTGAGTTTGTTGGCGCGATGGGTGCTGATGCTATTGTTTCTGGCATTGCCAACACGACCAATGGCATTTACCATCCTGGCGATATCGATGCTATCCACAACACTGGTTACATCAACATTTTCCGTGGTTGCCCTGTCATCCAAATTCGTCAATCTTTCATTGATGAAACTAATGAAAAGACTTGGATTGATCCTCAGATGGCTTATGTGCTTCCCTCCGGCGGCGAAAAGGTTGTCAAGGTTGCTCTAGAAGGCGGCTCTCTAATCCGTGATTATCAGAACCGTGACGGCTCTACTGAAATCTATGCAGAGCAAAAGATGGGCGCGGCTATCCTCGCGCATCATAACTGGGGTATTTATCAAAACACATCTATAACCCAGACTTTTGAAAATCCTTATCCCAATCTATAAAATAAATCCCTACGATATATTACGTGATGGGGGAGGTAATCCCTCTCCCATCTTTTTCTAAAAAAAAGGAGTAAAAGGAGTATCTATTATGGCAAAAGTAAAAATCACAAGTAAGCATACAGGACCTCTTTCTGTAAAAATTCCAGACCTTCATTTTTCTCGTGAATGGATGAATAAGGGTTCCTCTGTTATGGTCGAAAAAGAACAACTTAGCGAAATGATGTATGACCCAGGCTTCAATTATATGATTGAAAGTGGAATGCTTTATATTGAGGACATGGGAACTAAGATTGAATTAGGTCTTGAACCAGAAGGCGCAACTGAGCCAGTCAATTATATTCCATTGGAAGACGCGCAGATGAAGCGCGCGATGACTGTTCTTCCAATTGGTGAGTTTAAATCTTTCCTAAAAACTCTAAAGTATGAACAGCTACTATCCTTGGCAGATTTTGCAATTCTCAACGAACTTGGAGATTTCGCGAAGGCGACAGCTCTCAAAGAAGCTTGCGGCAAGGACATCATTAAAGCCATTGAACTAAATAGGTTGGATAAGGAGGGCTAATTATGGCAACTCCTCTACAAAAAGTATATCAAACTTTTCTTTCTAAGATTTTAGAAGATGAGTGGCAGGGTTGGTCACGGGAAGAGTTAGAAGCAGATTTAGAGATGCTTTTAGCTGGCGCTGTCACAAGGTTCAAATTTCCGCGCAAATCTCTTGAATGGAATAGCGAAGGTTTCATTGAAGATTTAGATAATGAAGAAATTCAAATTTTAGCTTGTTATATGAAAGTTGAGTGGTTGAATAGAACCATTCTTTGTTGGGAAAATGTCAAGCCTCTTTATGAGGAAAGAGACTTTTCTCAAGCAAACCTCTTAGACAAATTTGACCAGATGCTAAAAACTGAGCAAAAGACAGCCGCGCAACTTGAGGCGATTTATTATCGTTCTATCAAGAGGAAGCCTTTTGCTTATAGGAAATTGGCGGAACAAGGTGACAAAGGAATTCGTTGAGGGCTACAATAACAAGCTAAAGAGTAAGCTGTTCGGTTTATTGTGCGAATTTGAAAAGAATGGTGAATGGGAAAAATTTCTTGATAGTATTATTATAGAACTTCTCGGTTTCCCAGAAGAAGCGCGCACAATAAATTATTATGCTTTATTCTATAAAATTTCTTCGCTTCGATATCTTCGTTATGAATATTTCCGTAGCACTATTTTTAGTTGTATGTCTCTTTTAGGTAAAAATGATGGATTATTATGATATTTATAATAAGAGACTAAATCGCTATGGAAATGACTACCAGTCTCGACTTCAAGGGAAGCGCGAATGCCAATTTGAGTTTTATCTAAAAAAATCTGTCTATTATACAATTTTTGAGTATGACGGACAAGAAATTGAAGGAAGTTTTGAAAGATATAAACAAGATAATACAAGGACTTTACATTACCTTCTTACAAAAATCGATGTCAAAATACCAAATGGGACTATTTTGATGATACCTGACAAAGATAATATTGAAGAGCCTTGGATGGTTTATTATCTTGAGCGCATCAAAGCTAGTGGTTATAATAGGTATATAATGTTACATATGACACATTTCTTGACCTGGACTGCGCGCGATGGCAGCACGCAAACTTCATGGGCTTATATGTATGGCCAAGAAAACAATATGCTAAAGGATGAATTGCGCTCAAGAAGCCGTATGGATACTCTTTATACAGAGAATCTAAAGACTAGTTTCTATATATTACCAAAGAACCAATATATAAGAAAAGACGATTATTTTATTGTTGGAGAAAAACCGTTTCAAGAGTATTTTAGAGTTACAGGTTACGATATTCAATCTAGTGAAGGTGTTGAATATGTAACTGTTGACCCAATTTATGAATTTGATTTGACGCCTCCGCCAAAAAAGCAGGAAGGAGATACTGATGAAGATTTCTTCTGGTTGAATGGAGGTAAAACATAATGATAAGAAATTTGAAAGAGATTGGGCCGTATCTTCAAAAAATTGTAACCCGTTTACAAGCAAATCAAAAACTTTTGAAGTATTTGTATTATACAGATAAAGACCCATTAGCGCAACCGGACTTGACTTCTAAACAAATTCAGGAAGAAATTTTCAATAAATTAGTAAAAATAGTCCCACGAGTTGGCCCGAAAGAAACCGCCAAAAGTTTGATTTCTATTCGAGTAGTGCGCGGGCGCCAAGATGAAACAAATAATCAAATTGAAAATTTGCAAATTGCTATAGAGGTTTTTGTCCCAATGACGCAATGGATTATAAAAGATGAAAATTTGCGGCCTTTTTGCATTATGGGTGAAATTCAGAATTCTCTAAACGGTAAAATTATTGATGGATTAGGTCGAGTACATGGTGGAGATTTTGATGCTAATTTTTTTACAGAAGAAATTTCTTGCTATGAAATGACTTATGAATTTTCTCTGTATGATTGATGAAAGTTATTTTCTTGGGATACCAAAGTCTTTTAGAAATCTTTGTAAAATTTATCCACCGGCAATTAATGATGTTGTTGGAAATGAAAAATTTCCTTTATATAAAAAAATACTAACTCTTTCTCAAGAAGAAATTGAGGATGAGTTTGTAGAAAAAGAACTAGATATAAAAAATTTACTTACTCCATTAGAGTATCTTCTCAATAACGCTTATAATAATGAGAAAATGTGGGAACTTGTAAACGAGGCTTTCGTTTTTTTTATTCATGAGCCAGTGATTTTTCTCTATGAGCAAAAGAGAATTTTGATTGGAGGTACTCAAAAAATTTTGGGAGATATTGAAAAAGTTGAAGATTTGAAATTTATTGATGAAGAAACTTTTTTTGACTTCCAAAATGAAGTACGCGCGTCACTTGGGGAGAAGAAAATAGAGCCTCCCGTGGAAAATGAAGACCCGCGTATCAAGAGGATGAAGGCAAAAGCTCGATATAGAGATAAAGTGAAAGAAAAAAGTGGAAAGGGGCTGACTTTTGCTTCTTCTTTGGCTTCACTTTGTTGTATGGGTTTTGGTCTAAATCCACTTAATCTCGGAGAGTTAAGTTATGCTTCGGTTCCAGTTTTGGTAAGATATTATCAAGAAAAAGAAAAATATCAATTAGATGTTGATAGTTTGCTTGCTGGGGCTGATAGTAAAAAAGTAAAACCCAAGTATTGGGTGACTAATTTTGATGATGATAAATAAATTTTATAGGAGGCTATAAAATGGCAAATATCTTAGATAGATATGGTATTAAAGAAGTTTGCGACTTTACTCTTTATAATATTGAAGATGATGGCTCGCAAGGCGCTCCCGCTCTATTTTTAGACACTCTAAAGATTAGTACGGTAGAGCAGACCGCAGACAATACTTCTGCGCGAGGCGGTAAAGGTAACGCTGAACTAATTATTTGGGATTTTGGTCGTGAAATTACTCTAAATCTTCAAGACGCTCTTTTCTCTGCAAAGTCTATGGCCATTATGTATGGTTGTCCAACTGATAAGCTTAGTTCTGAAGCGGGTAAAGTTTATCGCACTTGGATGCTTGACCCTAATGCGGAAGCTGCTCCAACTGAGCTTGAGCTTGGTTTAGGTAAAACCCATACTCCTGGTCCAAATGCTAAATATTACAAAGCGAATGGAGAATATGCAGATAAGACAGGTGATACTCAAGAGCCAGCTGCAAGTGGTAAGTTTACAAAGGGAGCAGCTTTTGTTACAGATGAAATCACCACTAAAGACCAAACTGTTATTGTTATCAATGCAGAAACTTTCCCCGGCACCTATTATTGCGTTGGCGATACTTATAGCCGAAGCGAAGTTACTGGTAAAGATAGTTTCTTCCAAATCCAAATTCCAAAGGCAAAGATGCTTTCTGATATTACGCTAACTCTGGAAGCAGAAGGTGACCCAACTGTATTTGATATGCAGATGAAGGTTCTTCGTCCAAAGGACGGCGATATGATGAAGCTCGTGAAGTACGATATTGCCTAAAAAATTAGAGCGGTGGAGGTTGGCTTCACCGCTCTTTTTAGAATAAAGGAGAAATCAAATGGTCGATTTATTTTCTTTTAAAGAATTAGAGCCTTGTTACTTGAAGGCTACTTACCCTATAGAGATTGGAGATAGAAAAATCGAAAAAGGAGAAATAATTGCTTCTTTTGATAAAATCCAAATGGGCTTTATGAAAGAAATTAAAGACTTTGTCGCCGCGCGTGGAGGCTTTGATAATAGAGGCTGGGTTTTTTGGGAAACGACTAAAGAACTTCCAATAAATTTTTCTCAAGGTGTGTTTTCTAGCTCTCAATTAGCTCTTCTTACAAACTCTAAAATGATTGATGTGCCAAAAACAGTAACGGTTCCAATATCGAATATTGAAAGTTTAGAAAGTGATGAAAATGGAGAATTTAGTTTGAAAGAAAAACCAACCAGTCTTTTCATTTATAACAAAAAGAATGGAGAAAAAATTTCTTTTGAACTAGATAATAAATTAGTAAAAATTGACGAGCCATATCTTGATGTGATTGCGCATTATGTTTTTGATTATAATGGCGGAGCAAGTCAAATTCAAGTTGGCCGACGTCTACTTAATGGCTTTATTGAATTAGAAGCCAGAACAAGAGTAAAGGACGATACAACCGGACAAGTTGTTACGGGATTGATAAAAATTCCAAAGTTAAAGCTAATGTCTGATTTATCTATTCGGCTGGGCGCGCAAGCATCACCGGTTGTTGCCAATTTTTCTGCGGTGGGTGTCCCAGTGGGTTCAAGAGGAAATTCTAGTGTAGCAGAATTTTATATTTTGAACAATGATATAGATAGTGATTTCTAAAATTATCAGCATTAGTTTTATCTAATGCTGATTTTTTTATGGGAGGAAAGGATGGCTGAAAAAAGAGTAATCAAAATATCGGCTGAAATTGAGCCAACTTTGAAGGGAATGAACCAAATCATTCAAAAACTTCAAGAAGGCTTGTCGAAAGGTTCCGCGCAGATTGATTTTACAAAAGGCGCGGGGAAACAAGTTTCAAGACTATTTGACACCTTTACTGAAGAATATAAGAAATTTCAATCACTTACAAAGAATGGAAATTTAGATATTCTTGATAGTAAAAAAGCATTACAATCTGGTGAGAAGATTATTTCTACTTTTCGTGACCTTCAACGAATTGTAGGTGATTTTAGTTCGTTAACAGTAGTTGACGCAAAAAAACTTTTTCCAGAGGCTTTTGATAAAAGAGTTGACGATGCGCGCCAAGCTTTGAATGGACTTCTAAATACTGCTCAAAAATTAAATAATAAGGGGATAGAATTAAATTCCGCGAAGGCCGAATTGGCAACTCTTACAGATAAAGTTAAAGAACTAAATTCAAAAATTACTGATACCGCTCAATTGAAATTAGATACCACTGACGCCGATAAAGCTCTAGACGGGACTAAAGAAAAAGTTGTTGAGTTGCAAAATAGTCTGAAAAAAGCCTATGGCGAACAATTTCAAACAGTAACTAAAGAATTAAATCAAGCTAACGAAAGACTTAATAGAGCAAAAAGTTCAATTAGTAAAGATATTACAACTCGTGGTTCAACTGTTTATTATCAAAACAGAACTAGAAAACAGTGGGAAAATGATAAAAATATTTCTTATCAAAAGAGGACTGGTGCGTTAACTGCCTTTGATAATTATAATAAAACTAGTGCGAAGATAAGAAACTTGGAAAAAGATATCAATAAATTACAAACAAGATGGAGCGCTTTAAATAAGATTGTAAATAATTTTGGTGAAGGGAAAATAGATAAAGCTGTCCAATCCATGCGTTCTCTTCAAGGAGAGGAAGATACAAAAAAAGCGAATGAGCTATCAACAGCTTTATTAGCCCAAGCCGACGCTGCAAGCAAAGCAGAAAAAGCCCGTAAAAAACTTAATGAAGCAGAAAAAACAAATAAACCGTTTCAAACTGACCTGGATAGAACAAATAAAAAACTTATAGAACAAGCTCAAAAAGTTAAAGACTTAGAAGCCGTTTATAAAAATTTAAGCGGTGGCATAAGTTTTGAAAGTCTTAAAACGGCGCTTAGTGGTATCGGAGTTAAAATAGAAGAAACAGACCTACAAACAGCAGAAGGATTAACAAAAATTAGGGCGGCTTTAGACGGCCTTGATAATAAAAAATTAGAAGAACTAAAAAGCAACCTAAAAAATATTGGTATTTCGGCCGACCAAGCTGACAATTTTGTTGATAAGTTCAGAGATGGAATGGGGCAAGCAGGTCAATCCGTCCAAGAATTTACTTCCCATCAGAAAGAAGTAGAACAATTCCGAGATAGGCTTCTTCAATTCTTCTCCATCTCTAATTCAGTCCAATTATTCAAAAGAGTAATTCGTTCAGCTTTTGAAACGGTAAAAGAGCTAGACGGCGCGATGACGGAGATTGCAGTTGTTTCTGATTTCTCTGTCGGAGATATGTGGGAGAAATTACCACAATTTACTGCGCAAGCGAATGAACTAGGCGTTGCAATAAAAGATACATATAATGCTACCGCACTTTATATACAGCAGGGTCTAGACTTACAGCACTCAATGGAGCTATCTAATGAAACTTTGAAGATGGCTCGTATCGCTGGCATGGAAGCTGCTAATGCCACTGATGCAATGACTTCTGCTCTTCGTGGTTTTAACATGGAGTTGAATGAGACTTCAGCAAAAAGGGTCAATGACGTCTATTCAGAACTGGCAGCGATTACAGCCTCCAATGTAGAAGAGCTTTCTACTGCTATGTCAAAGACGGCTTCTATCGCGCATAGTGTCAATATGGAGTTTGAGACCACTGCGGCTTTCTTGGCTCAAGGTATTGAAACAACGCGTGAAAGTGCAGAAACCATCGGTACCATGCTGAAGACCGTTATCGGTCGTTTTTCAGAAGTCAAATCTTTATATTCAAAAGGTGAAATTACTGGCACCGACGAAAACGGTGAAGTAATCAATGTAAATAAAGTTCAAAAAGCACTCCGCGAAGCGGGTGTTGATATGACAAAGTTCTTTGTTGGTGAAGAAGGCTTAGACCAAGTTTTTCTAAATCTGTCCAAAAAATGGGATAGTTTAGATATAACAACTCAAAGATATTTGTAAAAGTATCTATAACCTATTGAATTGCGGGAAATTCCTTAGAGCTTTAGCAACCAAGCGTGAGTGGTAACATATCATGTGGCGAGGGTAATGACTAAGGTATGGTAAAATCGCTAAAGATTGGAAAATCCGCAGCCAAGACACATAATTTGCTTTTCTCTTATTTTTTGGCTATAATAAAATAGGAGGAATGATATAATGAAACAAATTTATTTAGATAATGAACCAACCCCTTTTTATATAACAGAAGGAGGAGCGCTTTGGAGAGAAGATACCAATCATTGGTATAAACCTTTTGATAATGGAGGGTATCTTAGTTACCATTTGAAATGGAAAAATAAAACTTATCCGAGACGTATTCACCGTTTAGTAGCAGAAGCATACTTACCAAATCCAGATAATTTACCTTTTGTTCATCACAAAGACCATAACCGATATAATAATTGTGTAGATAATTTAGCTTGGGTGTCCATTCAAGAAAATAATGAAGATAAATTAGAAAGAAAGAAACAAGAGCAACATATAAATGAAAAAATAGATTTTGAAAAAGAAGAGTGGAAACAGTATTTAGAAACTGACTTTTGGATTAGTAATATGGGTCGAGTAAAAAATAAAAGGACTGGGAATATATTAAAAGGTAGTATTCTTCTTACTGGATATATTAGATATGGTCTAAGAATTGATAAAAAATTACATTATTTTAACGGTCATAGTCTTGTTTGGTTAGTATGGAATGGTAAGCAGAAAGGGGTTATAAACCATATAAATGGTGATAAATTAGATAATAGATTATCAAATCTTGAGGATGTTTCTCAATCAGAAAATCTGATAAAAGCAAATATTCCTAATCGGATGCCTGTTTGTAACAGTTTAGAAATAGGAGGAGAAATTATAAAAATCTTCCCTTCGCAAGGACAGGCAGCAAAATATTATAATATAAATCCTGGAACGCTAAATAAAGCAGTACATAATAAAAAATGGCGTGCAGGAGGCTTTTATTGGAGAAAAGTAGAGGAAAATGATTATGTGTAAGGTTCAACGACTACTCTATATCGGGTAACGATGGAGGTAGAGACATTGCGTCTCGAAGCGGTAGGGCAGATTTGAAAAAGAATCTGATGATATAGTCTATTCCTTTGTGAAAGCAAAGGTAGTAAAGATTGCAACAGTAGCCAGTGGCGCGAGACAACAATCTCGTTTCATTGCAATGATATCCAACTACTCCAAAACAATGGAGCTAGTCAATGCAGCAAACAATAGCGCAGGCGCAAGCCAACGCCAATATGAAAAAACACTTGATAGTCTAGAGACAAAGCTCGCTAAGCTGAAGAACGCTTGGAATGAATTCGCTATGGGCTTGTCAAACAATGAATTTATAAAAGCTGCTGTTGATGCTTTGACTGGTCTTTTAACAACAATAAATAAAATTATCGGTACTATTTCTGGCGGGAGTGGCGTCATAAAATCCGCTTTGAGTATTCTTACCGCAATTGGTGGTTTAAAATTAGGTAAGTCACTTCTTTTCTCTGTAACTGATAAAGTCGGTGGAGGAAGAGAGGGAGGCTTCTTGCAAAGAATCTTTGGCAAAAAACCTCAACTTCAAGCGGAAGGAATGCAAGCAGGCCAAGCTGCTGGTCAAGGGTTCAAAGCTGGTTTCCAAGCGGCAATGAAGGGCGCGAAGAAAAACGGTTTAAAAGGTCTTTTTAGTAGTGTGACTAGAGATTTTACGCAAGAAGAATTTCAAAAAGGCTTCAAAATGTCTCAAATAGATTTTTCTAATGTAGACAATAAATCTATTTCAGATTTTATGGCAGCACATTGGAGTGGTTTATCTGAAGGACAAAAAAAATTATTTACGGCTCAAGATACTGCTAATTTAGAAGCTTATAACAAGAAATGTCAAGAGCTTGATATTACTCTGGTTATGACAGGACAAAAAGCGAAGGCCATGGGAGCTTCTTTCAAAGAAAGTAGTAAAAATCTTTCTGCCGTAGCGACTGCCGCGGGTGTAGCTTCTGGTGCTTTAATGGGAATTGCCTCTCTTCTTGAAACAACCGGTAGCGGTGGCGAAAAAGCGGCTGGGGTAATTCGTGGTTTTGCAACCGTCTTAATGGGTCTAATTCCCGCCATCCAAATGGTTCAAAACGCAATGATGGCTAGCGCGACGTCTATCAGCGCAGCTATTTCCTCAATCCCTATTATTGGATGGATAACAGCAATTATTTCAGCTGTTATAGGGTTAGTTCAAGTTATTAAAGCTGTCTGGCCAGAAAGCGAGCAAGAAAAGCTTGAAAGACTAGAAGGAACTCAACAAAAATTAGCAGAAGGCGCAAAAAGTGCGCAAGAAGCTTACGATAATTTGAATAGTTCGTTATCTGAACTTGGTGAAGCGAAGAAAACTTTGGACAGTCTTGTTCAGGGAACTCTTGAGTGGAAAAAGCAATTATTGCAAGTAAATTCTCAAGTTCTCGAACTAATAAATAAATATCCTCAATTAGAGTATGTCCGTGGGCAAAACGGCCTATTAGAAATTACAGATAGCTCAATTGACACAGCAATAAAAGCCCAATATAAAGCAGCTGAAAACGCAAATGCTCTATCTGCATTTAGTCAATTAGCAGTGTCTGGGCAAAAAGTTAGTGTTCGTCAAGATGAGATAGATGACGCCATTGTTGAAGCTGTAACGCATAGCGCTTATGCTTCAGAAGAAATTTTACGTGAAAAAATTGAAAATGATCCAAGCTGGAGAGTAACAGAAGAATTTGCCTCTCGGACAAAGATGTCATCTAAAGCAATGGATGAGTTAAATCGGGCACTAGATAGTGTTTCACAAAGTCTTTTAGAACTAAATACCCAAGCACAGACCTATAGCGCTACTATTTATGGCGAGCGCGCAAAAGGTTATGAAGATACCCCGTACTATAATCAAATTTTGGAAGGAGTAGCAGTAGCTAATGCGGATAAAGTTTCTGAAAGTACTGAAAAATGGATAAATAATTTAGAAGCGTCTAATCCTATGGATATTTTTGGCTTGCAAGATACGCTTATAAATCATTTTGCTGAAACACTTGGTGTAACTGACCAAAGTGGGAGTATTAGAACTTATCAAGAGGTATTGGCAAAAATAACCGATCAATCAATAGATGAAATAGAAAAGCTTTATACTGATAAAGATAGTATAATTCCGGTTATAGCTGAAGCTATAGCGATGAGAGAAACTGGTAATAATATTCCTGCGCTTTTCAAGAAAATGAGCGGAGCAAGTGACCAAAAACAAGCCAGTCTTTATGCTGGTCTTTATTCTGGCGGAGGCAACTTATCATTAAGTCAAGCGAAGAGTTTTAATAGAGAAGATGCTCAGCAATTTTTAGAGCAAAATGGTTTTACTGCTTTAGACTTTGGTTTTGATACAATGGAAGAACTTTTAGATAGTTTAGAACAATCTGCTGAGAATAATATAGCATCATTTAAACAAAGTCAAAGTGAGTTGCAAAGAAGTCTTGGGTCCAATGATTGGGCATTTTATCAAAAAGAGCAAGCCTCCCAACTAATGGAAAACCAAAGTCTCCAAACAACCCAAGCATATTTTGACCAACTAACTCAGCTCTACGCACGAGGTGGCAAAGAAGCAGTTTCTGCTTTCCAAACTTCTTTCACTGATATTCTTTCCAAAGTTCCCGAAAGTCAAAGACAAAAAGTCATGGATATCGTCACTTCAACAGACCTCTCTGATTTAGATGGCGTCAAACTAATGTTTGAAGAAATCGAAAAAGTCGCACCAGGTACTGTTGGCCAGCTAGGAGGAATGGAGAAGGCTATTGTCGAACTGGGTAAAGCAACCAAAAAAGTAAATCTCCAATCAACTCTTTCAGAAGTAAAATCTCTTCTCGATTTGGCTGATGATATTGAGGGGCGCGACCGTTCTCAAGGTGTTTCTCAAGAAGAATTAGACCAGATTGTAAAAGCAGGTGCAGCGGATTATTCTGATTTCTTCTTTACGGGTCAAGAATTTATTCCTGTTACAAATAGCATGGAAGGACTATCTGAAGCTGTCCGCGCGAACACTGATGCGATTTTGGAAGAAACAATGACACGGTTGAAGCAGCAAATTGGCAGTGGTGAATATGTAGAAGAACTTTTCAATAGTGCCAAGTGGGGAGATACACCAGCTGATCAGAAAAATCGAATTGTATCTGGCGAGGCAACTGCCGCAGATTGGCAAATTGTTCGTGATGTTCTTGGTATGAAAGACGCTTCTCAAGAGGAAGTAATGGCGAAGTATCGCTCTTATATGCCAGATTATCTCAATCTTGCTGAAAATCGTCAGCAAGTAGAAGAATACGGTAATTATGCGGCGCAGGCAGAAGCTTATCGAAAAGACCCCCAAATTTTACTCAATCAAGGCGGCCAATATCTTGATGAACGAATGCAAGCCGCTCAGGCCACTGGAACTTTGACTGAATTGACTAAAGATTATAATGAAGCAGAGAAAGAAAGCGGGAAAGCAGTATTTGAAAATTCAAAATTGATGAAAGCTCATACTTTAAGATATTCTGAAGGTGAGAAAAAAGTCAAAGCTCTTTGCGAAACAATAAAAGATACGAAAGACGCTTTTGATGAAGGAACAAAGGCTCTAAAAGAAAATAGGACTCCCGCTGATAATTATTATAAAGCACTTGATAAAATTGAAGAGAAAGGTAAAGAAGTATTTGGCGGAACTTTTACTAAAGATTTTATTAGAGAAAATGCTGAATTGGTATCAGCTTTATCTGAAGGCGGGGAAGTTGGCGAGCAAGCTTTTATCCAGCTTCAAGATATTATTGCACAATCAGTTAAAAATTCTATTAAAAATTTAATGGATTTCAAAGGAACAGCAGAACAAGCAAAAATTATATTAGATGAAGTTAATGGACTTGATGCACAATTTGCTCTTACTGGAACTGCGGATGTTAGCCAGCTAATAAATGCTCTTATACAAGCAGGATATACTGCGGACGAGGCGGCCAAGAAAATTGAGGCTTTAACTGGGACCTCTGTTACTTATGAAGTAAAATTACAAAAAATTCCAGATGTTACTGTTGCTAAAAATGGCGAATTGGTGCAAACAACCAAATGGATACCTAAAGTTGTACGGGCTGTCGCAACTAAAAATACCTACTCCGGCTCCGGCTTCTCTGGCGGCTCTTCCGGTGGCGGCGGTGGCGGTTCTTCCAAAAATTGGCAAAATCCATACGACGAACTCTACAACCTAACTGAAAAAATAAATGAAGCACTTCGTCGTCGAGAAAAGCTTGAACGTGAATATAGTCGTATCCTCGAACGTCGCGGCTCTACTTACCAAGAACTTTCTAAGAACTACTCCGCGCAGCTAGCGTCCCTTGAAAAAGAGCTTTCTCTCCAAAAAGAACTTCAAGCAGGGCGCGAACGGCAAATCAACAAAGTTTCATCTGAAAAATATACTGATAGCGAAGGTAACGTTAAAACATTTGCTGAGACAGGAGCAACAAAATATGGGCGTTATGACAAAGCTGAAAACCGCATCATTATTGATTGGAGTGCAATCGATAAAGTTACTGATGAAAACCTCGGCGGCGCCATTGAAGCCTATATTAGTCGTCTAGAAGAGCTTCAATCTCAATTTGAGGAAACTGATGAAAAAATTGAGGATATTGAAGATAGTATTGATGAACTAAAGAAAGACAAGATGCAAGACTATCTCGACTTTGAAAGTAAGGTTTATGATGCGATTGTACAACAGCGCCAAGAAATCATTGATAACTTCCAAAGTCTTTCTGATACAATTAGTGAAAACAACACCAGCGTCCTTGATAGCCTCCAAGAAAGTATCGATTTAGAGCGTCAAATTCGTGATAATACCAAAACAGAAGAAGATATAAATGAAAAAGAAGCCCGTCTAGCTTATCTGCGCCGCGACACTTCTAACGCAAACGCACTTGAAATCAAGCAACTCGAAGAAGAACTATCCCAGGCGCGTGAAGACTATACGGATACTTTGGTTGACCAAAAATTAGAAGAACTTCGCAATCAAAACGATAAAGCACAAGAAGCTCGCGAAAAGCAAATTGAATTGATGCAAACTCAATTGGATTGGCAACAAAAGAATGGAGATTTTTGGAACAAAACCTATGAATTGATACAGGGAGCTTATGGCAGTGGCGGAATGCTAGACCAAGGTTCCCCTCTCGTAGAATTATTGAAAAAAACGGAAGGCTTCAAAGGTATGTCCAAATTTGGCCAGATAAATTGGTCTAATGAAATTTCCAAAGGTTTCCTCTCCGCTATACATGGTTATGATCAATGGGAGCAATATTCTGCTGAAAACATTACTCATACGGCGAAGCTTTCTAATGGAACTCAGCTTTTCTATAATAGTGAAACGAAAAAATGGACAGATGCTTCTGGTAAGGAATATTCAAATGTTCGTTATAACTCTCAAACTGGTGCTTTTGATAGTGACGAGACAATTTCTGCGAGTGGCGGATTTGCTCCCGATATCGCTTCTCAGATTATTGATGCGGTGAACGCGGGAGATGTTGGACTAACGAAGCGCCTCGAAGACCAGCGCGATAAAAAAATTGATGAGAGCGGTTCTAATAAATGGGCGAAAACTAAGGGAAATATTTCTAATGCTTTGCGCGATGCTCTTGTTTCGCCAATCGACCCGAATGCTGACTATAAAGATTTAGCGCGAAAGGCTATGAGCAATGGCCAGTTCTATTCAGCTCTCATGTATGAAATTATTCGCAATCGTAAAATCGCGCAATATGGCTCTGAGTTTTCTGCGGATAATGAAATTCTTCGGACAATTTTCTCTGAAAATGTCAAGGCGTTCAAAACTGGTGGCTTGGCTAATTTTACCGGCCCCGCTTGGCTTGATGGTTCTCGTTCCAAGCCAGAACTCGTCTTGAACGCGCGCGACACTGAAAACTTCCTTATGTTAAAAGATGTTCTTGGCTCGCTGTCCAGGAATTCTGACGCAATAGGGCGCACGAATGGTGACAATTATTTTGATATTCAAATTTCTGTTGATGAGATTGGTTCTGATTATGATGTTGACCAATTGGCGCGGCGTATCAAGCAGATGATAACTGATGCAAGCTCTTATAGAAATATAAATTCTATAAATATGTTAAGATAGTATAATGTATCGAAATGTTCTCCACTTATAATTAAGAAATAAATGGAGGATATTTAAATGAGGACTCAAATTTTTAATAAAGATAACTTACCAGAGCAAATTTCAGTTGGTAAAGCCAATAATTTAATAGGTAAAAAATTTGGGAGGCTTCTTGTTTTATATAGATGCAATCCACCTGAACGAATCAAAAATAAAAGTCAAACTTATTGGGTTTGTAAATGTGATTGTGGCTGTTCTAAAGATGTAGAAACATATAATTTAACTCATCATTTAATTTTTGATTGCGGTTGTCAAAGACTTTCTGTTGGAGAATATGCAATTAAAAGATTTTTAGATAAAAGGGGAATCTCTTATAGACAAGAGTTCTCTTTTGATGATTTAAAAGACAAGTGTAAATTGCGTTTTGACTTTGCTATTTTTGATAATACACAATTAAAATGCTTAATAGAATATCAAGGCGAACAACATTTCTATGAGAGCAACCGTTGGTTTAGTAAAAATATGCAAGAGCATGACAAAGTAAAAAGAAAATATTGTAATAAAAATAAAATTCCGCTATATGAAATTCTATATAATGAAAATATAGAAGATAGATTAGAACAAATTTTTGGGAAGAAGGGAATGAAGAATAACTTATTTAGCCATTAATAAAGATTTATACTTATCTAGTTCTTCGGGGTGAAGATAGTACATATCGAAATGTAAATGCAATTAGCTTCATCAGATAAATCGAGAAATTTTCTGCGGATGTGACTTATAAAAAGATTGAGTATAGGAGGAATATAGAATGAAAGGAGATTTTATCGGATTTTCTTTTTGTGGAGTAAATTCCTCCGACCTTGGAATTTTAAGAGTGAGCGATGGGAGCAGGTATAATGAATACCTGCTTCCTAACTCACAAGATAATACTACTCAAATTCCAGGCGGAGATGGCACGTATTATTTTGAAACTTATTATACCAATAGACCAATTTCTATTCAAATTGCCTTTGACGATTTATCTGAGCAAAATTTTAGAAAGCTTCAACAAACCTTTGATGCGAAAAAAATTGGCAAACTAATTTTTGAAGAAGCTCCATATAAATATTATATGGCTAAAGTAACTGGTGCGCCACAGCTAAAGTATATTTGTTTTGGTCGAGAAGGCGAACCGCGTGTATATAAAGGAGAGGGGACAATACAATTTACTTGTTATTACCCTTATGCGAAAAGTGTTGCTTTATGCTCGGCTCTTATTGAAGCTTCAAATAAAGAAGAATGGCGCGAACGAAGCGGTTTGCCTGATACTGCTCCAATTACCAGCGGAACCAATATTAGCATAAAAAATGTTGGTGATATTGATATGGAATGGCGCGCAATTTATCGGGTTGAAAATAAAGCATTGAGTTTGCAAAGAATAAAAGTAGAAACAGTAGGAGAATTGAATTTTTCTTTTTCCGAAGGAATTAAAGACGAAGACCAATTTATTGTGATAAGTTCTAAAACGAATTTAGTTGAGGGATTAGACGCTAACGAAGAGCGTACAGGGAATCTTTATAATAAAGCGATTACTTCTGGTTCTTTTTTCAAAATTCCTGCTGATAATAAAAATTATAGTTTTGTTTCAACTGGTGCTAAGTGCACTAATCTTAAATATGAATATATCTATTACTAATGGAGGTTTTTATGAATAAAGATACATATCAAATTTCCATTTGGGAAGATATATTAGTCAGTGGAATTAAAGCTCATTATGAAGAACAAGAATTAGCAATTATTGGTTCTGATACGATGACTGCTCCGTATCGCGCAATAGAACCAAAACTTGTTCAAAACATAAATGGTTCAAATATTTTAACATTTAAGCTTTATTATACTTACATTGACACTGAGACAGGAAAGCGAGAAAGTAACCCATTTATCAAACTTCTTGTCAATGAAAGACGAGTAAAATGTAAATGGAAAAATGAATGGTATGACTTTGTAATCAAATCTATTCAAGAAGATAGCAACAATAAATCAATTACTTATACTTGTAAAGACCTTTTCATCAATGAGCTAAGCAAGACTGGTTTTAATCTTATTTTTGATAATGAATTAGAAAATAACCAAGGAACCGCGCAAGAGATAGGGAAAAAAGTTCTCGAAGGAACAGATTGGGAAGTTGCTAATGAAGGTCAGGATACTATTCAACAAACGATTGAAGAACCATTATACGAACTTTTTACTAAAAGTTCTTTTTGGGGAAAAGGCTCTGATGGTAAAAATAGTTTTGAAGTCCCTGGTTTTGTAACAATTCTTGTTCCTTATTCAATTTTTCAAAAACCTTATCCTCAATTTTTCCAATTCTTTTATTCTGAAGATGGAAATTATAGTAAGTATCAAGAAAATAATAGTGTAAAACTTACAAATATTGATTGTTGTTTTTCAGATAGACCCTTTATTGTTACAGAAAAAGAAAATGGAGAAAAAGTAGTAACAATTGATGGCGTTGACGTTTTAAGACTTCTTTCTGGTCATGCCCTTTCAGATTGGAGAGCAGATAGACTTGTTATAGCACCGATCCAAGAATTTAGCACTCTTGTAAATAGATATTGTTATGTTTATGATTATGACAAAGGTGGAGATTGGGAGAAAAAACTTTATAAGTATATAAAAACAGAATATAACGACCCTACTGTTGTATTGAATTTGGTAGTAAACTCTAAAGAATTCAAAGACACTTTGGGATGGATAGGGGAAGACTTAAAATGGGAATTATATCCCCCATATTCAAATATTACAAATATAAATGAACTACAAGCGTATAATGCCACTACCTACCTAAAATTAGGTAAAAATAAAACAGTTTTTAATACTGGACTTCAAAAATCATCTATGTATGTTGAAGATGGGTTCCAGACGGGAGATAGATACATATTTAGAGTAAAAGGAAGTCCTACTCTTGGAGAGACGACAAATTTATATAAAAAACTTACTCCAGTTATCTGTGAAAGAGAAGCTGATAGCTATGAACCTAAAAAAGAAAAGCCTAATATATATTTTACAGTAAAAGAGCCTGCTAAATTTGTTGATGGTTGGACGGAATATGAGCTAGAATGCACGCTTTCAATTTCTCAAGCAGAAATGCAAGTGTGGCCGATGGGTCTTTTCATCAAAGTTGAAAATGAAGATTGCTGGATTAAAGAATTTCAGTTTTTCAAAGAAGTTATTGGTAAAGATGGCACGCGTATCAATCCAGGCGAGATGGAAAAACAAAGCGTTGCAACAGAAGTTTACTGTTATTTTGATGCAAATGATAAAGCAAAAGACCCTAAGGACATTAACTATTTATGGAAAGGAACAACCGATTGGTCAAATGAAAAGCTATCAGCTCGCTATCCGAAAGACGGTAATGGTAATTATTCCTATGAAAAAATTCGTAGTATTACTGGTAAAAATTCCAATCGTTTCAATCTGTTACAATCAATAGCAGAGACTTTTGAGTGTTGGGTTCGTTTTGAAATTCAGCATGATAAAGAAACCGGTCGAATGATTTATATTGATGGTAAACCGCAAAAGAAGGTTTATTTCAAAAAGAATGTTGGTAAAGAAATCGGTTACGGTTTTGTTTATGGGATAGATTTAAAAGCTATTTCGCGCACAATAAACTCGGAACAAATAACTTCAAAAGTTATTGTTGTTCCAAATGTAAATGAATATGCCGAAAATGGAGTTTGTGAAATCGCGCAATCTGATTTTAATCCATGTAAAGAAAATTTTATTCTAAACTTTGACTACTATATAAATCAAGGGTTATTGGATAGCGGTTCTATCAACGGAGACTTATGGCTCTCTCCAATAAATGGCTCTCTTGGATATTATCCGACTTTGAAAGCTTTGAATAGTCATTACTATTCTTTAACAGAAGAATATACCGTGCGAAAGACTGAGTTAGATAAGCAAAAGTCAATGCTTAAGGTTTATGAACAGTACAAGACGTCTACTTCTGAACAAATAACTTCAGTAAAATCTGACATCGCGCGGCTTATCGGGCTTGAAGAATATGGAGAAGAGGCAGTTCTTCAATACATTAAAACTCATCCGAATTATGATAAATTAGAAACATCATTTGTTTCATTAAAAACTCTTGAAAACAATCTAAAAGAATATGGTAATATAGTAAAGTCTCTAAATGCAAGCACTGCTTCTTTGAACACAGAATTAGAAAACAATTCTTCTAGTCAGAAAAAAGATTTAGAAGACATGGAAGCTCTTCATAAATCTTTTTATGAAAAATATTCTCGATTTTTACAGGAGGGGTCTTGGACTTCTAATGATTATCTAAATAAAGATTTATATTATTTAGACGCCACATCAGTTACTTATACAAGTTCGCGCCCACAAATTTCTTATAATATTTCTGTGCTGCGCTTAACATCTTTAGAAGAATTTAGAGGGAAAGTTTTTAATATAGGAGACATTACTTATGTTGAAGATACTGAATTTTTTGGCTACACTTATATAAAAGGAATTGACGGAAGTATATCAAGAACTCCTTATAGAGAAAAAGCTTTAATTAGTGAAATAACCTCTAATTTTGATAGTCCAGAAAAAGATAGTTTTAAAGTTCAAAATTATAAAACTCAATTTGAAGATTTATTCCAAAGAATAACCGCTACCACTCAGTCTCTTCAATATTCAAAAGGAGAATACCAGCGCGCGGCCAATATTGTTACTCCAGAAGGGGTTATCAATCAAGAAACTCTTCAAGCAAGTATTGCTAATAACGCTAATTTAGTCTATAATTCACAAAACAATACAATCGTTCAAGATGCTACAGGCATCACTCTCGTTGATAAATCTAATCCTTCTTACCAGACGAAAATAACTTCTGGCGGATTGTTTATTACAACAGATGGCGGGACTACCTGGAAAAACGCTATTCGCGGGGAGGGTGTTGCTACTCAATACCTTACGGCAGGTTCAATAAATACTGGAAATATTACCATTTTAGATGGAATAAATCCATCCTTTAGATGGGATAATTATGGCATAAATGCTTATAAAAAGCATTATGAGTATAACGAAGATGGTACTATAAAGACTTTCCTTGGCGTAAGTCCACAGAATTTTGTCCGTTTCGACCAATACGGCATCTATGGCATTGACGGTTTTAAAGTTGCTGATGATAATAATAGTAAAGAATATATTCCAGCCAATGAAGATGCTATTTGGAATGACGCAAAATTTGGTTTGACTTGGAAAGGTTTCTTCCTCAAGAATAAATCTAGGAATGGTACTGTTGAGATTTCCTCTGAAAACGATATTACTGTGAATGAAAGGGATACTACCCGAATTCAAATTGGTGGTATCGGTACAAAAGAAATTTATGAGAAAACATCTGATACAAAGCCTATAGAAGGTAAAAAATATTATAAGAAGAATGAAGGCGAGACATCATATACAGAAGCAACTAATATCTTAGAGAATGATAATCCAAGCGAAAAAGGATACTATGAAATTTTTGAAGATACAGTTTATGGTATTCGGATAAAAGATGAACAAGGTATCACTGTCATGGAGACAAGTGACAACGGAAAACTTTGGCTAAAGAATAGTCTTTATCTGGGAGATGGTACTACAAATAACGTCCGTATTGGCTATTTTTATGAAAATGAAGAAGAAATCTCCTCTCCTTATAACGTAATAAATGCTAATAATAATTTTATTGTTTATCCAGACGGCACGATGGTCGCGCGAAGTGGTCAATTCTCTGGTATAATTACTGCGGCGAGACTTGGAACGAACAATACTTATATTGATGAAAGCGGTTTGACTTTTATCAATAGCGGATTACACGCTTATGTAGAAAAAGAAGGACAACCAAGAAAAGAAGTTTTATCTTTTGAAAATGGTAATCTTCATATCTCAGGAGATATAAGTGGTTCGACTGGTACTTTTTCTGGAGATATTAGTGGTGCAACTGGTACCTTCTCTGGAAACATAACTGCCGCAGGTGGTACTATTGGTGGTTTTACAATTTCTGAAAAAAGTCTTACCTCCACTGATGGAAAAAATAGTATTATACTAAACGGTTCTAATGGTACTATTACTGCTAATAATATCATATTAGGTATCGGCGCGAAGATAGCTGACTATATCAAACTTGGAGAAAACGTAAAATTACGGACACCAACTAATGATAAACCGAATTTCTTAGAAGTTAGCTCCGAAGATGGAGTAAAAATTTCAATAGATGAAAACTGCGTTATGAAATTAGGAGAATTAACTCTTAATGGGAATGCTTCTACTATAAAAGGGAAAAACTTTGAAATAAATCCTGAAAAAGCTATTTTTAAGAATATAATTGCGCAGGGTGGTACTATTGAAAACGTAGTATTCAAAAAGTCCTCTGTTCAATCAGTGGGCGGCCAAATGATATTCAAGCCATCGGCGCATGGCACGTTCTCTAGGACTGGAAGTAATCTTTTCTTTACTTTTGACAGCGATAGTAATGATGAAAAAATCACACTTGCCGAAGGAGATATCGTATTTATTACAAGCGCAAATGGAACTGATAAAAAACAGCTAACTATTCCAAACCAGTCTGGCGAAAGCAATAGTCTAATTATAAATCTTGGTGATATAAACGGCTTTGATGGCTCTGGAACTATAATGAAGCTAGCCGGTAAAAGTGGTGCTAATTCTTATGAGAATGCACTTCTTATGGGCATAAATCCAGATGATACAAGTACTGGTGTAAGAGATGCTAATACTCATCTTTTTAAAGAAAGCTTTTCCTTTATTGCTCCAGAAATATCAGAAATAGAAGGAGTAAATTATGACACCTCTCCTGTCCTTTTGTTGGGCAATCTATCAACTCTAGGAAAAGCTAATATTAGTGGATATGGTCTTTATGGTGAAAATGTTTATCTTCATGGCGCATTGACGACAGAACTAAATGATAAAGAAAAAACTTTTGCTGGTATCAACACGACTTCACCAGTTATAACTACTAAATTTTTAAAAGATGAAACCGACCGCATCGTTTTTTGGGCTGGCGCAAATAATTATACTGATATAAAAGACGCTCCTTTCTTTGTTACAAATAAAGGAAATCTTTACGCAAAAGAAGGTATTTTTGAAGGCTCTTTGATTTCCAAGTCTAGAATTCAAAGCGCAATAATTTATGCCGCTGAAATCCATGGAAGTCAGATAGATGAACAAGGTGTAACACAGACTGCACCGCTTACTATTTATGATACAACTCAAGGAATTAGATTTTGTAAAGAAGATGAGGCAAATGGCGCTAATCCAACTCTAGAGATAACTTCTGATGCCTTTAAGCACTTTGGTAAAAACTTTATAGTCAAAGAAGAAGAGGGGGCAAATGTCTCTACGAAGTTTATTGGGAAATATCAGACAGTAAAAGCTCAAAATGGGATAGGATGTCTGCTAATTCAAAATGAAAAGATTGAAAATATTATTTCACAAGATGGCGGATATCGTTCAAATTCTGTTATAGATTTTTCTGAGGGGAAAATAAAGTTATTTATCGAGCAAATCCAGCAGATTGAGGTAGATGGCTCTCAAATTCGTAGCGCTGCGCCATCTACTATAGCAGAACAAAATGTTATTTTTGGAACAAGTCAAACTCATTTACTAAAATATCAAAAGATGGAAAATGGGTATAACTTGTACGTGAGCTAAAAGCTTGAGTAAAAGGAGGAAAAATGGCTTATAATATAAATCCTACTAAAAGTTGGGAAATAAATACTGAAAGCCGTAATGGTTGGTATGCGCAAATTGTTTTAAAACAATATATTGACCCAGCGGCAAATAAGAGCCGTCTTGATTGGGAAGGCTTCGTTAAGAATGGAAGTGCTAGTGCTGGTAATTATATTACGACTTATGGTATAAAATTTTATGTTAACGTAACAAAGGGGGGGACTGGGAGCCTTTTAGATGGGGATTATTCCAATAAAGAATTTTGGCCAGAGCCAACTTCACTTGGACCAAGAAAGCACTCTGGATCATCATCTCCAACGTACTATAATAAAGGAAGTTTCACTATTTCTCATAATACAGCAGGCCAAGCTAAAATCATTTTTACTTTGGCAGCTTGGCTTTATGGTTCAACTGATGATTATAAAAAGACTTCTGGCGATCAAACTATTGAATTAGTTCCAAACATTCAATATACTGCACCGTCGGCGCCGACGAATTTTATGGTTGGTCTTATTGGGTATCCTTCAGAAAGTATTATTGTTCCAGGAATAACAGAAAATACATTTTCATATTCTTTTTCTGGAAGTTCTCCAGGACTAAATAATTCAGTAAAAGAATATGAAATTCTTCCTAAAATTGGGAGCGTAAACCAATCCGCTATAACAGTTACTTCCTCGGTGGGTAGCTTCACTCTTAAAAATTTAGAGAGGCAAAGAGGGAAAGAAATAACTTTTTCAGTTAGAGCTATTGGCGAAATAACCGGTTATAATTCAAATTATGTAACTAGTGGAAATTATCTTCGAGTAAATAGATTACCAAACACGCCGACTGGTTCAAGCCGTATTTTTCCAAGTAGAGCTACTAATATGCACTTAGATATGACTGCGGGAAGTGACCCAGATGGTCAATCTACTTCAGTTGTTTATAGTGCCAGTGTAGAAGGGGCTTATAAAGATTACAATAGTGATACATATTTAGATGAAGGAACTTATTATTTCAAAACTAAAGACATTTTGGGAGAGTATTCTTCAAATTATTTATCATTGACGGTTTCAAAAAATAAAAAAATTACTGTTAAAAATTGGACTTTTAATACAGTGAAAGGCACTTCATCTCAGTTGGCTACGAATTATGATTATATTGTATCATTCAATTTCAACACCCTAGAATTATTAAATGCTGAAAATTTATCTAAAATTGATATAACTTATTTATCACAAGATATCGGTACGACTTCTCCACTGGTGTGGGCAGAGAGTGCATCTATTTCTTTTTCTAGTATATCTTCTCTTCGCAATTATACTTTTAATCCACGTGCAACGATTGGAAGTAAAAAAATTTATCAAATAAGAATAACTCCTTATGATACAATTGAAGTAGGAAATTCAATTGATATAAATGTCGGCGGAGCCAAACCTACTGCAATTGCACCAGCTCCAAGCTTAACAGGTTATTCTAATAATCATGGTGATGTAATAGGTAATAATAAAAATATTTTTTGGAATAAGGCTCGTTTTATATTTGACTATGATAGCACGTATACTTATTCTTGTTCTTGTGGTACAGTTCCTCTTTCTATTGATAAAAATTTGAATGATGAACAGTATTTTCTTGATGTCACAACTCCTGATAATTTAGCTCAAGGAAATTATACATTTACTCTAACTCTAACTCCAAGTTATGGCGGAAATACAATCACTAAAACGCAAGAACTAACAGAAACAAAAGTTATTTCTAGCTTATCAATTCAAACATCAAGTGGGACAATAAAGCCTTTTACTTCTGAAGATAAAGACCCATTCGTCGTCGGTTTCTCTAAATTTTATGGAGATGGAGAAGAAGTTGCAGCGCTTAATAGCTATAGTTTTGATATTTTATCTGCTAATAATCTTTATATTTCTTTTGTTGTAAATGGTGTTGATTATCAGATAAAATGGAATGGTGAATTAGACACGACTTCAGATAATAATTTAGTAAGGGCATCTTTCTTGTATGGAGATGGGTCTTCCCTTGGGATATTTAGCGTTTTAAGTTCTCTTATAATGGCTGGTAAATATACTGCGCGAATAAAAGTCAATTTAACAAATAAGTTTGGAAGAGTGTTCTCATTTATCTCACAAAATTCTCTAATAATAGATTATAATGAACCAGTTAAGATAACATTTACATTGAATGAGATAAAGCGTAATAATAAAGCAATAATTTATAGTACGATTTTAAGAGAGAAAGATAAACTTACTTTTATTCCAATTATTACAGGCTACACTAGTCAAACAATATCTTACCAAATTCAAATCTCAAAAAGTTCTAACAATAATTTTAATTCGTGGGAAACTTATGTTACAGGAACGGCAAATTGGGCTGCGACTGCGGCGCCAACAAGAAATAAACCGGTGCAATATTCAATTAGTAAAGAAAAAGTTATTGGTGAGATTTCAGATAGTAAAGATTGCGTTTTTAGAATTATTGTAAATGATGGATATAGTTCCGCGCAGACCTCTGAGAAAACTGGCAGTATAAAAAGGTTCCGTTTTGTTTCTCCTACTTATCAATTACTTTCTAGCGTTGTCGATAGTGGGAAGTTGACTTTACAGTATAAGGTAATTGATATTGGTTTTGATGGAAGCATAAATCAAATAACTAAAAATAGCGGAAGTTTTCTAAAATTGATTTCTAATCTAAGTGAAAGTGGAACTGAAACTGGTAATACTAAAGATATAATCAGTAGCACCGATAATGATTTTTATTCAAAATGGGAACAATTCAAAAGTAATGATTTGATAATCTCAAAAACTGGAATAGAAGATAATGAAAATGCTAAATTCAGTAGTCTTTCTTGCTCTATTACAATAGGAAGTGTTACTAAAACAGTTAACCAGCGAATTCGTTACTTCATTCTTCAACCAACGGTCGCATATCGAAAAAATCGTCTTGGCATCAATACTACATCAATTGATAACATTTCAGATGCAGTAATGGTGGTGCGCGCGCCATCAGAAGCAGTCAAATATATCTATTTCCTCGGCGCGACAGATAGCCCGACAGGAAATGAGTGGAATTCTGTGCCATTTATTGATCTTGAGAACCGCACTATAAATAATCTAATTATAAATGGCGGCTCTTGGTAATTTGACTTTTCTCTAAAATTTAGATATAATAATAAAAAAGGAGGAAAGAAAAATGCAAATGAAAATGTCACAAGTAATGCTACTAAATTCCTTACGCGGTCAGATAGAAGGAAATCAATATTCAATAAAAACTTCTTATAAAATAGCCAAACTTTTTGATGATATAGAGAAAGAAGTAGATTTCTATACCAAGAAGCTAAAAGAACTTATAACTCAATATTCTCAAAAAGATGAAAATGGGAACCCAAAATTTTTAGAAGATGGTGCACAATGTCTAATTCAGCCAGAAAAGATGACTGAATGTCAGGAGAAACTTTCTGAATTAGAAAACATTGAAGTTACGCTGCCAGATTATAAGTTTGACATTGAGGAATTTGGCGAGCTAAAACTTACAACAAATGAGGTCCGCGCGTTGATACCCCTCTTTGGTGAAAATAAATAAAATAAAAGAACCTATTTTGTATAGTTTTAATGAACTTTTACAAAATAGGTTCTTTTATTTTATTTTCTAGAAAATTTTCCTACTTTTATATAGAAGAAAGAAAAAGGAGGAAAAATAATATGGCTAATTATAATCCCTATTCAACACAATTCTTCCCACAATCGCAAGGAAACGTGTATATAATAAACAATTCTATGGAGATTGCTAATATTCCGATCAGTGGAGGTCTTTCTGTTGCTTTGTGCCCAAATGAAGCTCTTATGTATATAAAATCTATACAGAATGGCGTCCCCGCGCTTTTAGCATATAATTTGACTTTATGTGAGACGCGCGCGAGCCAAAGCTCCGATGAAAGAATTGCCGCACTAGAAAAAGAGTTGAGTGAACTAAGAAAACAATTGAAAGGAGGGAAACTAAAAGATGAACTCTAATCCTTTTCAAATGATGATGCAAATGGGTCAGAAAAAACAAAGCGCGACGCCGCCAATTGACCCTCAACGTTTCTGCCAAATGGCGCCGCAACTAACAAAAGAAAACCTCGTTCGATTAGCTCAGCAGGCACGCGCGCAAGGCATACCCGATGAACAAATTGAACAAGGTTTAGATTTCCTTTTGAACCTGAAATAATCTGTCGTCCGGAAGGCAAATTATTTTTGGAATATATATTTTATGAGGTTTCTATTACAATGATGGGAACTGAAGGTTTATCTGCTGGCGATATTCTCGCCCTAACAAAAGACAATGATAACGGTATGGGCGGAGCATGGAACAACCCCTTTATCTATTTGGTTTGGCTAGCTCTTCTCGGTGGGAACGGCGGTTTATTTGGTAACAGAAGCGCTGATGCTGCTGTTCAAGGCGCGCTAACTCGCTCCGACCTCTTTGAG
>OJAR01000036.1_pt1 | contig 46612 bp, 30 predicted proteins | sample 1589431 | NCBI WGS metagenome assembly OJAR01 (sample SAMN03283242) | human gut metagenome | biome: human-associated habitat; material: feces | host: Homo sapiens | place: Peru | collected 2012 | reverse complement strand
GTGTAGTAGTACAGCACGCACTTGTGGTCGGTGGCGTAGTTGGCTTTTTCGCGCAAGGCGTAGCCCTTTTCGGAGGGGGTGTCGATGCCGAATTTGTACGTATCGCTCCCGCCGAACTTGTAGTTGCCGGGCACTTGGCCGTTGGTGACTTCTACGGGGTAGTGGTGGTAGTCTTCGCCCTGCTTGAGCAGGTTGAATTTGTTAAGGGTGTTGAAGGTGGCGCCTCCGTCGGTGGAGTATTCCACGAGGAAGTACGACACGGGTTCGTTTGAATTGGCGGCTGTGGCACGGTCAAAGTCGAGGTCCACGCGGTACATGCCGGCGGCAGCGCCATTTCCGCTGTAGATGTATGCTTTGGCTGCGCCTATGGCTGCCGGGTAGTCGTTTTGGTCAACTTCGTAGTTCATACCACCACGGATGAGTGTTCCGTTGTTTACGCGTTTGTAGATAGGAACGATTTCGGCGGTGTACATGTCGGCGTTGATGAAGAACTCACCGTCAGCGTTTTGATTGTAGTCGATGGTGAACACTTTGCTCACGTCAGTCTCGTCATTTACTTTCCAGGTTTTGAGTACTGTACCGCTTTGGTCTTTGAGGGCTACTTCGTAGTGGTTTACCACGATGTCTGCTCCCGGCAGGCCGAAGGAGTGGTCTTGGTCGGTAGGTTTCTTGCTGGGACGATTCCAGGTAATCTTGCAGTCGAAGCGTGTGATGTCGGAGAGGTTGGTTTCATCGTCATAGCCGGTCGTAATATTGATGTTGACGGGTACGTCGGGATAAGCGTCGCGCTTGTACAGGCGATACTTGGCGAAGCGTACGCCGGGAACATATTGATAGATGTATATGCAGTCGTCTGCCTCGCTGAACTCGGTACCGTACCACGAGCAGTTCGAGTTGCCGGCAACGAATTGCGAAACTTCTTCGAGCTTATTGCCTACGCAGGGAATCAGGTTGTTCTTGGAGGGTACCACGTTGGCGGCTGTTTCGCCTTCGCCGCATTCTGCTACGTCGATGCGGAAGTAGCCGGGGTTGTTACTGCGAACCGTAGAGGGGTGCAGCACGAAGAACTCATTGTTGTAGGTGAAAGCCACGCCTCCCGACTGGGTGATGTCGGCGGTAGCATCATACATCAGGGAGTAGTGGCCGGAGGGGTCTACATACCATGTACCGATGCTGCGCACGGTCTGGATAAAAGCTCCGTTGCGCCCGGGTACGGGGAACGAATAGTTCTCAGTAGAGCCTTTTGGGTGCAAGGCTTCGCCCGTCTTGGGGTTTGTCATGCCCTCGTAAGGTGCGACAAACTTCTTGATATTACTCATTGCAGTACCGGCGGCGTTAAGGTCAACCCTATACACGTCGGCAGACAAGTTCATCGAAAGCAGTACGTAGGGGTTGCCGTTGTTATAGTTGCCGGCAGCCAAATAATGAGTACGATAGTACTGAGTTCCGTTTGCGGCTTTGCCTTGCTGTTCGTAGTAATAGAAGTCGTGGCCTCCGTAGGTCAGCTCGATATTGCCTTTGAGGTATTTTATCGGGCGATAGTACAGATTAGTACTGTTAAGTGGGCCTCCGTTGGTTACGCGATGCCAGAATTTGCCGGTGCCATCCACTGCTATGGACTGGTTCTCCAAGCCATAGGTTCCATTGACTACATCGCCGGCATTGCCGATGGTCTTGATAGTAGCTGCATCTGCGCCTATGGAATAGATGTGGCCTTTCCATTTGCCGTCTTTGTATTCTTTGTTCGCTCCAGTTCCGGCTTCATCACCCCCCACGTAACTATTGGGTATATAGTTGGTTCCGTCTACAAGCTCGGTGCGTGCAGTCAGCTGTGCAATATACCATTTGCCGTTGTAGAATTGAGCCTGACGATATACGTCACCGGGGGCGCCGTATGCGCCGACACGAGTCTTTGCATTTGCGAACCAGCCTTTAGCCACAACGGCATCTGCGGGACTGCCGGCGGCTGTCCATTCATCTTGTGTCATGATGGGATAGTCATAGATGCAGTCGAGGATGTAGTTGGTGACATCGGGAGAGTATGTAATCGAGGCTTCTCTGGGCAAGGAACTCATTTCCACGATTTCTCCGCCTTCATCGTAGTAAGCCTTTACAACATACGAATAGTTGCCGTCGGGGAGTTCGGCATCGATATACGAGCTGCCTTCGTAGTTGCTCAGAATCTTGATGCCGTCGCGATATACTTCATAATATTTGAGGTTGGTGGTCGAGCTCACTTCCCATGTCAAAGCGATGGTACGACGTCCCTTATAGGTTACTATGCTTGTAAAATAAGGAGTCTTGGGAATGTTCGGAGCTACCGCGTTAGAGAGTACTTCGTTGGTTTGCTCGCCCTTTTCGGTGGTGATGGTCTGTGCCATCTTGGCGCGAACTAAAAATCTGGTCGAAGTGTTGTAGGTGATACCGTTTTCGATTGTCGTAACGAGGGCGGTATAGCCGGGATAGTTGTAAGTGGTTACTTCCGGTGCCAAGTCGGTAATTTTGGTGTCGGTAGTGACGCTGCTGTTGTCGCTGCCGTTCTTGGTTTCGCGCTTAATCACCTCGAAGCCTTGGAGTGTGCCATTGGCGGGGGCATTCCATGAGAGCTTTGCCGTCTTCGTGGCATCGTTGGCGTCGATGGTGCCTTCCAAATTGACAGCGCCGAAGCCTACCTCGAAAGTGGATGCGTATGCGCTTTGTGCGCTTTCGCCGCCTTCATTGTAGCCCTTGATGCTATATTTGTGCGCTAAGCCTGTGCCCAAAGTCAGGTCGAGGGTGCAATTGGTGCCGGTGCCGCTCCATACCTCCGTTGCCGTTTCCAAGTCATCGGAGTTTTTAAATACCTTGTATGAGGTGGCATTCCCATCTTTCGCCCAAGTGAGGTCTACCTTCTGTCCGGCGTCTTCCCAGCGTGCCGTCGCCGTGAAGTTTTGAACGATACCGGGAGCCGACGTTTCTTTATACTCTACGCGCACGATACCACCGTCGCAGTCCAGACCGTATAATACCAAGTGCTTGTCTGCTGTCTTGATTTCGTAGTCACAGCCGGTGAAACTTCTGCCATAGAAACCTTGTGCGTGTGTAGATAAAACAGTTGGAGTTCCTTCTATGATATTCTTTTGTTGTGCGCCAACTCCATCTGTATAGTCAACGAGTGTTAATTTGGGACGTGTCCATGTGGCTGCGCTATTAGATAAATCAGTTTCATCTTTACACATATTCATACATAAGGCAAGCGAGCGCCTTTTGAAAGTGAAGTGACGTTGCCCTATGCCGTTAGGTGCACCAATGCCTACATTGGTAAACTTTGTACTTGTAGAAGTAGCATTATTTCCAGATATTACATACTTTATGCCATATGTTTGATTTGTAGTCAACCAGAACTCAGTTTCGCTGACGGGTTCGATGTATCCGATATCTGCTGTGGGTAAATCGCCGTTAATAGTGAGAATCTGAGGCGTAGAATTTACACTTCCGTTAGTAACGGTAAATACAAAAACCGATTTCCTATCCAATGATAGTATGTAGAACTTACCGTTGGTCATATTGCCCCATACTCCGAAAGCTCGTCCCGGATCGTATTTTGAATCATCACCGAATTTATTCGCCATTGTTACGTTGAGAATAACAGAAGGCGCTGAAGTCTCAGATGACCACTTGTAAATCTTCAACGCTTCTTTGCGCGAGCCCGGTGCATTGACTGCAACAATATCGTTCCCCATACGGCGAATATGACGTATTATACCATAGGTTCCTCCCGACACACCTGTTGTGTTTGCATTACGGATATGAACGAACGTTGTGCCGTTTACAATCTTGACGCTGTGAGCAGCATCTGCATTGTTTTCTCCACTTTGGGCTATAATCCATAAGTTGCCATTTAGCGCTGCTAAGTCTACAGTTTTATTTTTCTCATCGCCGTTGCTATTTCCGCCGTTAGGCCACCAAGCATTGACCGGGGCTGCGTTCTTCTTGCAGGAAGTAGTGCTGCCGGTCGGGATGGTAAACGCCTCGGCGCCGGCGGGCAAGGCCGAGGAGAGCGCCAGCACGAATGCCGTAAGAGATAAGAGTATCCTTTTAAGTCTCATTTTGTTAGAATATTGTTTTTAGGTTATTATTATCGCAAATAGGGTGTATTGTGGCGGATTTCGCGCCCGGGAGTTGCGTTGTCGGCATCGGCTGTCGCAGTTGCGAGGAGGCCTGTCGCCGAGGGTGCTGTTGACTAACCCTCCGGTGGCGGGGTGTCCGCCGTGGCAGGGGTTGAGATGTCGTCATAGTACACGGATGTTCAAAAGGGTGGGACATACGGCCTATGGGACGGCTTGTTATAGAGGATATTGACGCATCGCGCCAATTCGGGGGAGCAATCTGCCACAATAAGCATTCTGCTGTTCGGGCCTTATCCTGAAAGTGGCTGTGGCCGACTTTTACAAAAATATTGCGTCCGCTGATGGGCGGCTGCAGTCCGAAAGCAGCGCATACACTATGGTATGCCTGTCAGTGATGCCATATACGCTACACAACCAAGGCGCTATGCGTATACTTGGGTCGTGGTGGTGGCGTCAGAGCCATATCTGCTTCTCAGCGCAAATATACGTTAAAAGCGGCAATTGTCCGCACAAAATACGTGCTTCTTTAGGTAAAATATTGCGGCAAAAATATTGCTATATACACAACAAACGCCGCCGTGCCTGCACTTTTTGTAACAATCGCGTATATCAAAATAAAGGAATTGCTAGGACGGTGTGTCGGTAAAACCGGTAGGGCGCAATACATCGCGCCCGCAGCGACATAATCCGTTCGATAATCCGACAATCAACATATTTATATCCTCGTGTATTGCGCGGGCGCAATATATTTCGCCCCTGCAAATAATACGCCTTAATATGACACGCTTGCGCGTCAATACGCCCTTTTTCCCATTTCTCCGGACTTTATGGCTCGCCATCCGCAAAAATTATGTAAATTTGCATGACCTTAGAGGCCTTAAAGCCTCTAAGGGCCTTAAAGAGACAGGACACAAAGTATTACACCCTATATACAACACGATTTATGGCAACCAAACCTTTCAAGTATCAGCCCATGTTCCCGTTGGGACCGGATACAACCGAGTATTACAAGCTGACAGACAAATACGTCCACACCGAGAACTGGGGCGGACACGAATTCCTCGTCATCGACCCCGAAGCACTCACCGTACTGGCACGTCAGGCCACCCATGACAACGCTTTCATGCTGCGCCGCGAGCACAACGCCATGGTCGCCAAGATCCTCCATGACCCCGAAGCAAGCGAAAACGACAAATTCGTTGCCTTGACGATGCTGCGCAACGCCGAAGTCGCTGCCAAAGGCCAACTGCCTTTCTGCCAAGACACCGGTACGGCCATCGTGCACGGCGAAAAAGGCCAGTACGTGTTCACCGGATGCGATGACGCCGAGCGCCTGTCGCGCGGAGTGTATGACACTTACACCACCGATAACCTCCGCTACAGCCAAAATGCGCCCCTGAACATGTACGACGAAGTCAACACCGGGTGCAACCTCCCCGCCCAAGTGGACATACACGCCGGCGACGACGACGAATACCACTTCCTATTCGTGGCCAAAGGCGGCGGCTCGGCCAACAAGACTTACCTCTATCAAGAGACCAAGGCGCTGATCAACCCCAAGACACTGCTCCCCTTCCTGGTTGAGAAAATGAAGACCCTCGGCACCGCCGCCTGTCCTCCATATCACATAGCATTTGTCATCGGTGGTACTTCGGCCGAAAAAAACCTCGAGACCGTCAAAAAAGCCTCCGTCAAATATTATGACAACCTTCCCACCGAGGGCAATGAGCTGGGACACGCTTTCCGTGACATCGAACTCGAGAAACAACTCAAAGAAGCCTCCGAGAAAATAGGCCTCGGCGCACAATTCGGCGGCAAATACTTCGCCCACGACATACGCGTCATCCGCCTGCCGCGCCACGGCGCATCATGCCCCGTAGGCCTCGGCGTAAGCTGCAGCGCCGACCGCAACGTCAAAGCCAAAATCAATCGCCAAGGCCTCTGGATCGAGAAACTCGATGCCAACCCCGGCGAACTCATCCCCGAAGAAATGCGTCAAGCCGGCGAAGGCAAGGTCGTCAATATCGACCTCGACCGACCCATGCCGGAAATACTTGCCGAGCTCTCCAAATATCCCGTATCGACACGCCTGTCCTTGCGCGGCACCATCATCGTAGGTCGCGACATCGCCCACGCCAAAATCAAGGAACGCCTCGACCGCGGCGAACCCATGCCTCAGTACCTCAAAGACCATCCCATATACTACGCCGGCCCGGCCAAGACGCCGCAGGGTATGCCCTCGGGCAGCTTCGGCCCCACCACCGCCGGACGTATGGACAGCTACGTCGACCAATTCCAGGCCGCCGGCGGCTCTATGGTCATGATTGCCAAAGGAAACCGCTCCAAGCAAGTCACCGATGCATGTCATAAGCACGGCGGATTCTATCTGGGCAGCATCGGCGGCCCCGCCGCAGTGCTCGCGCAGAACTCCATCAAGAAAGTCGAGCTCCTCGAATACCCCGAACTCGGCATGGAAGCCATCTGGAAAATCCAAGTCGAAGACTTCCCCGCATTTATCCTCGTAGACGACAAGGGCAACGACTTCTTCACCCAAATCGCCGAAAAATGTAAAGGCTGCGCCCTCGGCAAATAAGCCATAGCGCACCCTCCCTTCAACCATAACAGCCATTATTGCTATGACAGCTTTAATGGCTGTTATAGCTATTGTGGCTGTTGTAGCTGTTATTGGCCGTTATAGCGGTAGTCATTGTGGCCGAAAGAAAGGTTTTTTACTTGCTTTCGCAGGGAGGTATTGTGATTTCCGTTCTCCCCGAGCCTTCGGTTAATATATTTCCACATAAAAAATTTATTAGGATTTTGATATACCGAAAAAACCGTTTACCTTTGCAGTAGAAAAATACCCTTCGTGACTGAACGGCTACGTGAAAAGTGCGTAGCTCACAAGTGTAGGTTACGAGGGCTATTTTTTGCCCTTTTGGTTCGAGCGGTGTCTCGCGTATGGTATTTAGGAATAAAACTCCAATGCCTGTAAACCTGTGTCCAGCTATCGGAATTTACTCGTATCGGTGTGGTGACATTCCCCGGATTATCAGGCGAGAAACTCGTTACGCTCGGATAGCATCATGCTATCAATTATTATTTCTAACAAGTCGTGAAAAACCATTTTCTTCTGCTCCTGCTTGCATATTTGCTCTAAAATTCGACATTGGAAATTCGATATGCGACAATCCAAAATATAGAAGTGGCCGTCATCCTGTTGCGGGATGACGGCCACTGTTATTAGGGGAAGTTGTCTATCGCTATTATATGCGGTAGATGATTACTTGACGATGACCTTGGCGGTGGTGGCGCCGGCACGTACGATGTATACGCCGGGCACTACGGACACGGAGGCATCGGTGACGGAGGCGCCGACATATACGGCCTTACCGTCAGCGGCATAGACTGCCAATGCCTGACCGGCGTTGCCGGACACGATGATGGCGCCGTCAGCGGCCTTGATGGAGGCGGAGCCGTCCACGCTGATGTCGTTGACACCGGCACCGGGGATGAAGAGAACGTTAATGTCCGGGACTATAGAGGTGGCTGCGTAGCCGAAGGTTTCATCGGTCTTCTCGGGGTCGAGGGTGTATTCTTCGTCATCGACTTCGTCGTTGTTGTCGAAGCGGGTGTTGAGCGGTGACTCGGGCTTGCCGTAGGTGCCCTTGAATGCCACGCCGTCGAGGTTGGTTTCTTTTCCGGTCTTGTAGATCATCACCACGAGGTTCTTGCCGTTGTACTTGTACTCGTTTTGGAGGGCGAAGGCCATGGCTTCGTCGTCGAGCTTGACGTCGATGGTTCCTTCAAAGACTTTGGTGAGTTGGCCGACGGGAATAATTCCGTCTTTGAGATTAGCCTTTTCGGTTTCGCCCAGCCATACGCGCATGGGTACATTGGTGAATTCGTTTTCGAGGGTGCCGTATGGGAAGGATATCATCGCAATCTTCTTGCCGGCGTTTTCGCCCAGGTCCGAAGCGTAGTAGATGCCCTCGAATACGGACTGATTGGCCAAGAATGTGGTAGGTACTACAGATACGTCATCGGGAGAGGCGGCGCCGATGGTTACCAGCTCGCTGCCTTCCGGAACGATGTTCAGTACAAGTGCGGCTGTCGAGTTGTTGGACACGTCTTCGTCTGCATCGTAGAGCACATATCCGGAGACGGTGGTATTCTTGGCCTCTGTAAAGGTGTATTGCAGCTTGAGCTCGGTCGAGGCGTTGCGTGCCAGTTCGGTTCCGTCTACTGTTGCGAGGGTCTTGCCTTCGGCATCGCGCAGTTGCACTTTGTAATCCTTGGCCACGTTGCGTCCCTTATTGGTGACTTTCACGAAGTACTCTGCGAGCTTGTTCGTGGTGGGGAATTTTTCGCCTCTTACCGAGACGGCTGCCAGGTCATTGGCCTTGGCTTCCACGGCGGTGACGGTGGCGACCCAACCCAAGCGGCGGTCCATGATGTCGCTGGTGAAGTGGAAGGTCAGGGCTCCGCTGTCATTGGTGGCTTGGAGGTCTTTGATTGCCTCGGGCACTCCGCCTTCGCTGTTGAATTCGCCGATTTTGGGGGCGGTTTCGTCCAATCCGTTGTATATGATCAGGTAATCACCGAAGGAGTCGATTTCGAATTCGGTGAATTGCACTCGTATATAGCTGTTGGGGTTGGCGGGCTTGATGGTCAGCAGATCGTCGGCGTTGTTGGTGTAATTGCCTTCGCCGCCGTTGTCGTAGAATTTGTATGTCTTGCCATCCTCGACCACTGCCACTGCATCGCCTTGTCCCATGACAATCCAGTCGGCCGGTTTGACCAGAACAGTGGGAGCCTCGGTATATGCGCCTTCGCCCTTGTCGTTGACAGCAGCGATGCTGTAGATGTAGCGTCCGTATCCGGGGGTGTCCTCGTAGGATGTCTGCGAGGGATCGGAAATTTTGATTTCGGTCTGGTTGGGCGAGCCGTAGATGCGTCGTTTGATTACGTATCCGGTAAGTCCTGCCGGGTCAAAGCTTCCGCCATTGAGGCCTTTGGTGGGGGCTGTCCAGCTAAGTACGGCCTTGTTGTCGCCCGGGACGGCACTGAAGGATGCCACGGCTGCCGGGACATCGGCGCCGACTACCACGTGTAGCGGGTCGGTGTCCACGCCGCCGTCGCCGGCAGCGTTGAAGGGCACGAGCTTGTAGTCGTGGCCGCCTTCGGAGACGTTATTGTCCGTGTATTCCGTGGCTGTGGCGCCCAAAGAGGCTACTTGCGTGCCGTCGCGCAGCACCTTGATGCCTTCGAGCGAGGTCAGGGCGTTGCCTTGGGCGTCCTTGGTGGGGAGAGTCCAGGCAAGTTTTACAGAGGTTCCCGAGACGGTGGCGCTGCGGCCGGTGACGCGGTCGGGGGCTCCCTTGGCTACATTGATATATGGTATCATCAGCGTGTTGAGGCTGTCGAATTCGCCGTTGTACAGGATGTTGTTGATGCCTTTGGCTTTGCCTGTCTTGGTATCGATGGTGTACAAGGCGTATTTGCCGTTGTTGTACCAGTATAGCACGCCGGTGGAGTAATCGAAGGCCATAGACTGGTCGAAGGCCGCATCGACGCCCAATTCGCCTACCAGGGTCACGCGACCATTGGTCTTATTGACCTTGTAGAACGAGTCGTTGGTGCATACTGCGTAGAGCTGTCCGTCCAAGTCGCAGGCAAGGGCAATCATGCTAAACTTGTTGCCTGCCAAGTCGGTGAAATCGCCTACTTTCTTGACTGCGCCGGTGTTTATGTCCAGCGTCGCCAGGGCGCCGTTGCCCTTGTAGATGCCGTAGACGTTGTTCGTGGTGTAGTCGTAGGTCAGGTCGATGCAATTGGTGCTGGTGAGCGATATGGGCGTGCGCTCACCGGTCTCGGTGTCGATGGTGCTGAAGCTCTCGATGGTGGACTGTGTGCCGGGGAGTGTCACTTGCACATACCACTTGTAGTTGTAGTAGAAGCCGCTGTAGCACTGTCCCAGTCTTGACTGGTCCGCTATCAGCGTTACATTGATAGGATCGGTCTCCGGGTCAAACTTTATGGGCCCGGTCACGGAGTTGTCGTTGCCATGCTGCCAGGTCTGGTAGGCATAGATGACCGGCGCGGCCGACGCTCCTATTACGGTGGCGAGGGCCATGGCAAGCGTTGCGTAGAATTTTTTCATACAAACTTTGATTTTGTTTGTTGAAAGGATAGATTTGGTTTATTTCCTCGGGGTCAGCCCGTCGGATTGTATGTCGCAAATATACGTATATTTTTTACCCGGATGTGCAATGTGTCATTATTTTTTTTTAATGCGTCCAATCGGATATATTGTCAAGCCGAAATGCGCCAAACGGTGCGGCAATGCGGCTATATGGTGTTATTTTGGCACCGGTGTCCGGCGGCGCTACATGCGAGGATTTGCCGCCGGGACTTGTGTCTGCTATTTTTCGCGGAGGAAGCGGTAGCCGAAGCGCCGGCATGCGGCGCGTTCGAGGTCTTCGCGGGCCTCGGGAGCGGCGATGGCGATGAGGGCGCGTGCACGCTGAGCGCAGTCCTTGCCTTTGAGGAAGGCGGCGCCGTATTCGGTCACCACATACTGGGTCTGGAATCGGGTGGTGACAACTCCGGCGCCCTCGGTGAGCACCGGCTTGATCTTGGAGATGCCCTTGCCGGAGGTCGCAGTCATGGCTATAAAGGTCTTGCCGCCCTCGGAGAGCGCGCCGCCGTACATGAAGTCGTGCTGTCCGCCGACGCCGGAGAACAGTCGCGTGCCTATCGAATCGGCACATACTTGTCCGGTAAGGTCCACTTCGATGGCCGAATTGATGGACATCACCTTGGGGTTTTGGCATATGCGGAAGGGGTAGTTGGTCCACGCTACGTCTTTGAATATAATGTCCGGGTTGTAGTCCATGAAGTCGTATAGTGCCCTTGAGCCCAAGGCAAGGCTGGCCACGCTCTTTCCGGGCATAACTACCTTCTGAGAGTTGTCTATCACTCCGCTTTGGATGAGCGGCAGCACGCCGTCGGTCATTGCCTCGGTGTGCAAGCCGAGATGCCGGTGGTCGCGCAGCCGCCCGAGCACGGCATTGGGAATGCCGCCCACGCCTATTTGCAGCGTGGCGCCGTCGGGTATCAGTTCGGCAATATGCCCGCCGATTCGGCGTTCGGCGTCATTGGGTACGGCCGTAGGCACTTCGACCAGCGGGTCATCGACTTCGACGCAGGCATCGAAGCGGCTGATATGTATGAGCGGGTCGCCGTAAGAGTAGGGCATCTGCTTGTTGACCTGCGCGATGATGGTCTTGGAACATTCGACGGCCGAGAATGCCAGGTCGGCCGATACGCCGTAGCTGCAATAGCCGTCCTTGTCGGGGGGCGAGACGTTGAGCAGGGTGACATCCAGCGGCAGGTATCCCTCGCGGAACAACGCCGGGACTTCGCCGAGGAAGCATGGGATGATTTGTGCCTCGCCACGGTCTACGGCCTTGCGTATGCTGTTGGAAATGAACAGGCTGCGCGGGATGAATATATCTCGATACTCGGTCTTGGCATACGGGGCGTCACGGCGGCCGACAGCAAAGGCCGAATACATCTCCACGCCTTGCAGCTCGGCGTGGCGTGCCGTTATGGCATCCAACAATACCTCCGGTATGGACGTGCTGCCTTGGATGTACACGCGGTCGTGGCTTTTGACCAGTTTGGCCGCCTCGGCGGCAGTCATATAGTTCGCTTTCATGTCTGTGGCGTATTATGCCTGTGGTATATTATATATGGTGTATTATGTCTGTGGGAAATTACGGTTGAAGGCTGCGAGTCGTTCTTCAAGGAGTGGATAATCGTCGTCGCCGAGCATCGATGTGCATATGCGCAGCCCCTGCTGTTCGCTGCCGGTGGTACGCAGCGAGATGGCGGCGATGCCGTAGTGGATGAGCTCATCGACGAGGTCGTCACCCGTAAAGCCCTTGCGGCCTATTGTGAAGAAGAAGCCGTCACTGACGTCCCGGTCGAGGTCCTTGTCGTATACGATGTGAAAGCCGTTGCGCACGAATATAGATTTCAGCCGTGCAGCGCGTCGGGCGTATTCGCGGTTTTCGTTCACGAAATCGAGCTTTCCATCGCATGCGGCCTCGTACATTGCCGCCAGAGCATACTGTGCCGAGTGGCACACGCCCGAGGACAAGGTGTACAGTATGGTGTGTACAAAGGTGCGTCCGGGCGTGTCCATACCGAGAGTCTCCTTCAGATGGGGATACTCGCGGTCGAACAATGCGTCGGAGATCACAGCCGTGGCCACACGCTCGCCGGCATAGCTGAATATCTTGGAGGCGGAGAGCAGTAGTATGTAGTTGTCGGTATATCGCGCTACGGTGCTCTGGTACGGCGGCTCGAATGGATGTCCTATGTTTTTGCGCGAGTCCATGCCAAAATATGCGAGGTCTTCAAGGACTATCGTGTCGTATTGTGTGGCCAGGCGGCCGATGTGTTCCAACTCGCTATCGGTGAAGCATATCCACGCCGGATTGTTGGGATTGGAATATATGATTGCGGCGATATTGCCTTTTGCAAGGCGGCTTTCGAGCTTCCGGGCCAGCTTATCGCCGCGGAAGTCGTGGACATCAAATTCGTCTGTCTTGTATCCCAACACTTTGGCTTGCAACGGCTGTACCGAGAACCCCGGATTGATAAACAATATGGTGTCCTTGTCGGCGTGCAGGTGTGTGCTCAGGATAAATGATGCAAAGGTGCCCATCATAGACCCCACGGTGGGCACGCAACTTTTCGGCCTTACGTCTATGCCGAGGAAGGCCTTGACAAATCGCGAGGCTTGCTGTTTGAGCGGGGTGATGCCGGCTATATTGGGATACTTGTTTGCCACTCCGGCGTCGAGAGCCTGTTTTTGGGCCTCGATGCCTATTCGAGATGCCGGAAGTCCGGGCGAACCTAACTCGAGATGTACGAATTTACGCCCCGTAATTCGCTCCAGTTCCTCGGCAAGGGCAAGGGTCTGCCGGATGGTGGCATCGCCGGCATGAGTGATGTGCATCTTGTGCAGCACCTCGCCGACAGTCTTTCGGTCAAAAGGTATTTCCATGCGTTATAGTTGTTTTTCGTGGATGTGTGCTCAATTGTTCCCGTTGATGCGGGCGTGTGCCACCTTGAGCCCGGCGCGGAAGGCCTTGATGTTCATCTCGACGATGGCATCTCCTTTGCGTGCGAACACCGAGTGTATGCCGTCTTCGATTTTAGCGATGTCGATACCGAGGAAAGGCGCTGCGGCGCCCAACAATACGATATTGGCGGCGCGCGGCGAGGCGGCCTCGCTTGCAATCGCGGCCACATCAAGCGCCACGTGGTGGGGCAACGCTTCGATGCGCTGCATCAGCGTGTCAAGGTCGGGGTAGTCGGGAATATTGACAAAAGGCTCGGTATTTGTGATTACCCATCCGTCCTTTTTGAGGTACGGCAGGTAGCGCATAGCCTCCATGGGTTCGAGCGAGATGATGAGGTCGGCCTTGCCCAAGGGTATGAGGTCGGAAGCTATGGGCGTAGAGCTGATGCGCAGGTTGGACTGCACGTCGCCGCCGCGCTGGCTCATGCCGTGCACCTCGGCCTGCTTGATATAAAGGTTGTCGTTGATAGCGGCGGCACCGATTATTGTGGCTATCGAGAGGATGCCTTGGCCTCCTACTCCCGAAAGTATTATGTCTGTATTCATGGGTCGTCCTCCCGATTTATTTGGTTTGTTTAGCGTGGCGGCGAGCTGTCTGTATGCACTCACGACGCGGTACGATGACGCTCACTCCTTGGTACTCGATTTCTTGTCGGATAATATCTTCCATCTCGGCCATATTCTTAGGCAGAGGGATGACTGTGCGCACGTGCTCCGGCTCGACGCCTATGCCGAGGCAGATGCTCTCTATGCGGCCCGTTCCGGCCGAGTCCTGTCCTCCGGTCATGCCGGTGGTGAGATTGTCGGAGATTATTATCACTATATTTGACTTGCTGTTGACGGCATCGAGCAGCCCGGTCATACCCGAGTGGGTGAAAGTGGAGTCGCCGATGACGGCCACCGACGGCCACTGGCCCGCATCGGCAGCGCCTTTGGCCATCGTGATTGAGGCGCCCATGTCCACCACGGAGTGTAGTGCTTGATATGGAGGCAGATAGCCGAGTGTATAGCAGCCTATATCGCCGAAGACGCGCGGATTGGCGTACTCGCCCAGAACATTGTTTAGTGCCGCAAACATGTCGCGGTGTCCGCAGCCCCGGCACAAGGCGGGCGGACGCGGCATTACCAATTCGGACGGCGCAAACACTTCTTCATTCTTGAGCCCGAGGGCGGAGGCGACATTGTCGGGTGTCAGTTCGCCGGTGCGTGGTACGGCGCCCGAAAGACGTCCCTCGATACGGACGCTTTGCTCCAGGACGCCGAGCAGCATCTCCTCCACCACCGGCTGGCCGTCTTCGAGCACAAGCAGCGATTGGCACTTGGAGGCCAGTCGCCTTACGGCATTCACCGGCAGCGGATATTGTGAGACCTTCAGCACCGGATGCGGGCATCCGTCCTTGATGTTTTCCATGAGGTAATTGTATGCTATGCCGCAGGCGATGATGCCCACCGAGGTGTCGGCCCCGTCGATATATTTATTGTACTCGGATTCCTCGGCTCGGCGCTCTAAATCTTTCTGCATACCGGTCAGTCGCTCGTTGCGACGGCGTGCCACAGTCGGAAGCAGCACCCATTCTTTGGGATTGTCGGGATAGCGCATCGGGTTGGGCTCGCGTATCTCGCCGGTCTCGACTACGGCACGCGAGTGGGCCATGCGTGTCACTATGCGCAGCAGCACCGGTATTTTGTATTCCTCGGACATGCAAAAAGCGTCTTTCATCATATCATAAGCCTCCTGCTGTGATGACGGCTCGAACACGGGCACCATGGCAAATTTGCCGTAGAAGCGCGAGTCCTGCTCGTTCTGCGACGAGTGCATCGATGGGTCATCGGCAGCCACTACGACAAGTCCGCCGTTGGTGCCGGTCATGGCCGAATTCACAAATGCATCGGCGCAGACATTCATACCTACGTGCTTCATGCATACTATGGCGCGTTTGCCCATATACGACATTCCGAGGGCTTCCTCCATGGCGGTTTTCTCGTTGGACGACCAGCGGCAATGAATGCCGCGAGCCCGGGCCGTCGCATCGCCCTGTACAAACTCGGTGATTTCGGTCGAAGGTGTTCCGGGATATGCATAGCACCCCGAAAGCCCGGCATGTACGGCGCCCAAGGCTATAGCCTCGTCGCCCAGCAGCAATCGTCTTTCTCTCATAAGGTTAATCGTGTTTTTATGTTTTTTGTGTTTCTGCGTTCTGTCGTCTCTACGGCTGCCTCTGCATTTGACGCCTTGCATTTCTGCATCTGACGTTTTGCATTTCTGCATCTGACTTCTTGTTTTTATGCTTTTTACGTCTTGCAGCTATGTGTTTTGCCAAATTCTTTCACGGACGCGTCCGTAGCGAATATGGCGGAGCGGCCTAAAGTTAAGCAAAGACCTCTCTCCGGCCGGAACGGGACAACGCCCGTCAGCCTATACGGCAAAGATAGTATTTTTGCACCAAGCAATCGACACGCTTTTTCACTTTTTTTCGGAAGAATAATTGCCGTGCCATTCGGCACAAAAACCGTTCTGTCAGCCCGATACGCTGCTTTGCGGCACGTGTGCCGCCTTTCTGCCGCTCAGTCAAACATATTGATACGGATGCATCCCATTCCCCGAATTTCCGTCCACCGCAAAAAATCCTCCTCCCCCTCAGAAAATCCGTGTGCCAAGACCGCCCCGTTGCGCTCGAAGCCGCGGTCAATCTCGTCTCTAAGTGGTTTATATGAAATTGGCGATTAATATCGTTAGGGCAAGTGTGGCCGCCACCGCCATATTTTGGTTCGCGAAAAGCCGTACACGGCACAGCGGCAGCATCAGAAGTATCGGAATCAGACACCATGACAGATAAGCGAAGCGGTCGGTGAAGAACGCTCCTATCACCAACAGCCATACGGAGTTGGCAATGATGTATGTGCAGTAGAGGTGCTTATACATTCCGTCCTCAAACTTCTTGACATATATATAATACCACCCAACCACGATGGGCAGCAGCGAATATGCGACGAAATCCCAGCGGAAGCCCTTCTTGAGCAAGGCTACCGCCGCAGAATTGAACCCGGCTTGCTTCGAAATCTCCGTCTCGAGATACTTGGCTCGCTCATCGGTTACGAGGTCGGCAAGCATGTCTTGCACCGCATTACCCATGCCGAAAGACAGTAGCAGGCACAGACACCACAATGCCAAGCACCATTTGGGGTTTTTGAGGACAAAAGCCAATCCGAAGGCGCATACGGTCAATGCCACCGAGAAGTGGATATTGATGGCTATCAGCGCCAAAATTCCCGCCCAAATACGGCTGCGCGAATACATCGCTATCGCCAGTACGGCCGTTGAAACGGCCATGCCGGCACGCAGGGTATTCACGCCATAAGCTATGAAGAACGAGCTGCACATTATCATTACAAGCAGCGTCGCCTGCGCCCGGCCGCGTGTCATGATGCGGCAGGCGAGCCAGTAAGTGCTTACGTACCACGCAGCTATCAGCCCGAAGTACCAGCTCAAAGGCAACCCGGTGGCACGCACCATATTGGTGAAGAACGTGAAGAACGGGTCATTGGCATATCGCTCTCCATGTCCCATATAGGTGTACGAATACACCACGTGGTCATTCCACCAACTATTTGGGTTTACATCAAGTAGGCCACAGGAAATAGAAAAATAGATGCACAACAGAAAGCACAGTATAGGTGAATTAATACACCTGTTTCGGCTCAATGAGATGATGACAACAGCCCATCCTAAACAGCTAATAATTGCCTTCAAAAAACTGACCTGACTTATATAGACAATATCGCCACCGTACATAATTACACGTGTAATTTAATGTAATCCTTAATTTTAGTTGTTTGCTTTTCTGTTATAGTGTAAAACAAATAAGCAAATAGCATACACGCCACAACTTCACAAATAAAAATGGCAATAGTTTTAATGCTAATATAGTCATATTGCTCAATTCCAATAGTCCTCATTAAACGTATAACCTGATAATGAGTAAGGTAGAGTGAATATGAGAACGATGCCAAAAAGGTCCCCATATTGTTTATACAATTAGTAATTCTTCCTTTCGGAGTATATTGGACTAATCCTCCAATAACGATGGCGCCAAATAATCCGGTCATAACTTCAAATACTTCTGAAGGAACTTTCAATACAAACCTCGATGTATGTGTCTCAGATGTTAATGGCATCACAATTATCACACATAAAAAGGCTACTAAAGCAGTATAAAAAACTCTTTTAGATATTTGTTTCTTGCTGAAATAATAGGCCATAATGCCGGATATTAGAATTGTAAGCCATACAAAGTGTAAGAAACTAAATACTAATAATGCAAGACAAATAATACCCCATCCAATATATCTAACCGAATCTCTTCTTGTCTTGAGCATAACGGCAAGGATACCACCTATAAGGACATAGAACCATATCTCGTATGCTAATGTCCAAAATACGCCGCCGGCATCTCCGACGAGAACCCCTTGCAAACCAAATATATTGCCTAATATTTCTACAGTGTTATGTTGAGCGATTAAGCCGTAGCTCATCCCTGTATTATCTATCTCAAATTGCAACTGGATATAATCAACTAAACATACCAACAGTAGCGAACAAAGCAATGGCACGCCAATTCGGATTGCCCTATCAATTATATAATTTTTGAGGCTTATACTCCCAGCTAAAGCTCTGGATAAATTCTTACCTCCGACCAAAAAGCCTGATAGAATGAAAAATATTAGAACGCCGGCTTTGCCCATCCCTGTCGCAAAGTATAGCATCTGCGTAAAAATATTCTGACTGTCAGGCTGAAGCATTGAATATGTTTGGAGCATTTCACAGCGAACATGACAGATCACGACCAAAAAAGCGGCCGTAAATCTAATTAAATCAAGCCATGGCAAATGCTGCTTATCCGAACTCATTTATGATATATTTTTAAGATTATCTCAGACTTCGAGGAGGTTGTAAATGCGTGAAAGGATGGTACTGGGCGCGAATGTCGCCAGGGCGTAGCGGTGAGCCTCATCGGCACGGCGGCGTGCAAGGTCGTAATCGTCCATTACCGCAAGGACTCCGGTGAGGATGTCCTCGTCTGCATGTCCGCACAGCAAGCCCCTGGGACGTGCCCCTTCGCCTATAAGCTCGGAAGGTCCGGCCGTGCGCGTCGCCAGTACCGGCACTCCCAGCACCATGGCTTCGGCTACCACCAGAGAGAAACTCTCCCAATACGAACACGATACCAGCAGGTCGGCGTCAGACATACGCCCGTAGGGATTGGCGGCATATCCGGCAAGGGTGACGCTGTCGCTCACACCGGCGGCGTCTATCTGCTGCTGCAGGTCGTCGCGCAATTCTCCATCGCCGATTATAGTAATGTGAAAACGGCGCGAAGTATGCCCCGGCAAGGCTGTCGCAAGGCGCACAAGGCGGTCAAAGCGTTTTTGGTCGGTGAGACGTCCCACGGCTACGATGTCAAAGACCCCGTCGCGATGCCCGCCTTCCAAGTCCAAAGGGGCGGCAGCCGCCTGCGCACATATCGCCTCGGCATCCACGGGATTGTATATAGTGCACAATTCGAGCGCCTTAAGCGAGGGAAAACGACGGCGGAAGGCATTGACAACCCCATCGCTGACACCCACAACGGCATCCATGGCTGTATAAGCACGGCGTTCGCGCCGCTCGCAGCCGAACTGCGATAGCTCGTATGGCGCGGTGTAGATGTCCGAGTGTACCCACGAGACATTCACAGCCGAACGGGGCGCAATCAGAGCGTGGCACAACAGCGGCAGGCCTTCGAGAAAGCTGACCACGGCGTCATACCCGTCGAGGTTGCCGCCACAGGCTTGGCGAAGTCGGTGTCGCAGAGGTCCGTGCATATGCAGGCGCCGACTGAGATTGTACGCCACCGAAAAGTCGCGGCAGTATCCCGGCCAGGCACACAGGCGGCCAACCCATTCCGGCACTTGAGCGTCGAGAATGCCGCCGCCCACGATCTGCAACAGGTCTACGTCGGCACGCCTGCGATTCCAATGGCGTAGTACGTCTACCAGGACGCGTTCGGCACCGCCGCCGTTCAGCGGCCCGGTGATAAACAGGACTCTTTTTCTCTTACGTGCCATAACGCGCAAAGGTACGAATTTTTGCACAATGTCGCAAGAATAAAAAAACCGACCACTTGACTCTACACCTAAGAAAAAATTAGGCTTTTCTACTCCAAAAATTGAGTTCTACAAAATGATTCATTAATTTTGCACTTGCCACTTGACTCTACAAAAACAAAAAAAGCTGCAAAATATTTGGCCGGGCCGAAAAAAGTGCTTAACTTTGCACTCGCAAAACGGCGGGATAGCTCAGCTGGTTAGAGCGTCGGATTCATAACCCGGAGGTCCCGAGTTCAATTCTCGGTCCCGCTACAGCACTTGACAGGGAGGTCATACGACTTCCCTGCTTTTTTTGTATATGCCGCCTAAAAGCGCTAACTTTGCATCGACAGCAGCGTCATAGGGAGCGTGTGTCATAATAGTAACGCAATGTAGGGGCGCAATACATTACACCCGCGCAGTATAATGATATTATACCGGATTGCAGGTAAATAATCCTTTGATGACATCTCGCGCCCTTGTCGTTAAGGTGTACGAACACCTATTTTGACACTCCTTCGGGTGTTCTCGGGGAAAGTGGCGCCGCAACATTCGACCAAAGAGCCCTGCTATTATGAAAAGATCCAAAGCCTCGGAAGGTTCAAAACCTAAAATTATACGTGCCACTACCATCGGCAGTTCGCTGGAGTCTTTTTGTGCGCCAATGCTGCCGTATCTTGTCGATAAATACGATATTGTGGCTGTGTCTAATCCTGACGAAGCGCTGGAGCGCATGTCGCACCTCCCCGGTGTGCGCACGATAGGCGTACCCATGCAGCGGCACATCGCGCCGCTGAGCGACTTACGCTCGCTGTGGCGTATGTATAGGCTTATGCGTCGCGAGAGGCCTTGGCTCGTACACTCGATGACGCCCAAGGCCGGCCTGATATGTATGCTCGCCGCGCGTTTGGCCGGCGTACCCAACCGCATGCACACTTTCACCGGGCTGATATGGCCGACTTCGCACGGACTTAAGCGCTCGATACTTAAGGCTATGGATCGTCTGCTGTGTAGTTGCGCCACTGTCATCAATCCCGAAGGGCGCGGTGTGCGCGATGATATGGTGCGCGGCGGCATCACTCGCCGGTCCATGGTCATATTGGGGCACGGAAATGTGCGTGGCATCGACCCCGAATACTACAACCCGGAAGACCCCGGCGTGCGGCAGACTGCAAAAACCCTTCGCCAAGACGACCCGGAAGCTTCTATGGTGTACGTATTTGTGGGACGGCTCGTGGCGGACAAGGGCATAGCCGAATTGGTACGGGCGTTCGCGGACGTCTACGACAAGGACCACGGCGCACGACTATGGCTGGTGGGACGCACCGAGGATGACCTCGACCCGTTGGACAAGGATACTCGCGACACCATAGCTTCGCACCCGGGCATACGCGCCTTTGGCGAGCAGGCCGATGTGCGGCCGTACCTCGTCGGGGCAGACGCCTTTGTGTTTCCTTCGCACCGCGAGGGGTTCCCTAATGTAGTCTTGGAAGCCGGAGCCATGGGATTGCCATCAATAGTGACGGATATCAACGGCTCGCGCGAAATTATCGAGAATCATTACAATGGCATCATTGTCGCTCCCGGCGATGCCAAGGCGCTGGAGGCTGCCATGGCTACGCTGCGCGACAGCAGTGTGCGTGCACGCATGGCCGGACATTGTCGCGACCACGTGCTGCGTTATTGGTCGGCATCGCAGGTGCGACAGGCGTTGCTCAATTTTTACGCCGGAATTCTGCAAGGGAGCAAGACAACGACCCGGTAGGACGGCGTGTAAAAGGCGTAAATCTCTGTAAGAGCGCAATATATTGCGCCAGCAGCGACAGGGATTTGTTGCTTTGACACACTGCCGGTATCAGTTGTGGCCGTCGAAGGCTTCCATGGTCGCCGAGGTGGCCGATGATATGTCGGCTCGCCTAAGCACTTTTTTTGCCGTTGTCCATACAATCGACAAGTCGGTCTTCAGCGAAATATGGTCTACGTACCATACGTCAAGTTCGAATTTTTGCCCCCAGGATATGGCGTTGCGCCCGTGGCACTGTGCCCAGCCTGTGATGCCGGGACGCACCTCGTGGCGACGCGCTTGCCGCTGCGAATACAGCGGCAAATACTTGGGTAATAGCGGCCTCGGGCCTATAAGGCTCATATCCCCGACAAGAACGTTGACCAGCTGTGGCAGCTCGTCTAAGGATGTCGAGCGTACAAAACGCCCCAAACGTGTCAGACGTTGCTCGTCGGGCAGCAATTCGCCATCGGCATCCCGGCGGTCGGACATCGTCTTGAATTTCACTATCTTAAAAATCTTGGCGTGGCGTCCGGGACGCTGTTGCAGAAAGAAGGGATTGCGGCAGCCGTAGCTGAAAAACAGCATCGCCGCAACCAATATCAATATTGGGGATAATATTATAAGTGCCAACACCGAAAATATGGTGTCTATGGCACGTTTGCCATATCGTGCGTAAAAAGACATAAGTCGTGTAATGGGTTTATGCAAATTTACGCGTTTTTTCGCTAACGTGCAACTGTACATCTGCGTGCTCGCAAAGCGGCACGCAGATGTAAATGTGGAATGTGGAATTATTCCAAGGAGCTTAGGAACTTTAGGGACCTTAAAGACCTTAGCGACCTTAAGGACTTTAGGGACTTTAAGGACTTTAAGGAGCTTAAGGACCTTAGGGTCCTTAGGGACTTACGCCGATGCACAAAGCAGCACTTGGCGGAGAATTTATTTGTAATCGGAGAGTTGCTTCTGCAAGCGCTTGCGTGTCGCGTATATGCGCGACTTGACTGTGCCTAAGGGCAAGCCTGTCTTCTCGGCTATCTCGGAGTATTTGTATCCGGCAATATGCATCGCAAAGGGGCGTCTGTATTCTTCGGGAAAGTTGTTGATAGCCTGCGTGATTTCTTTGGCGCCATAAACGTCTTCGGGGCTTTCGGCCGAGCTGTCTTGTGCCAAGTCTATGCGTGCCGGGGCGTCCGCAATTTCCGATATCACGCCCGAACGTGCTTTGCGGCGGTATCCGTTAATGAATATATTGCGCATTATTGTGAATACCCAGCCCTTGAAGTTGATATTCGTCGCATACTTTTTTTCGTTGGTCAACGCCTTGAGTGTCGTGTCTTGCGTCAAGTCCTGCGCGTCGTCGCGGTTGGAGGTCAGTGTGTACGCAAAGTTGAGCATCTTGGATTGAAGTCCCGTCAGACTTTTTTGGAACCCCGTATTTATCATGTGTATTAAGGTTTTTTTTGTTGTTAATTTTTTTTTGGAAGTTTCTGCTATGCGTACAAGTATTTGGCTTGTACGGCATTCTTTCCGCGTCGGCGGAAAGGTGTGTGTTGCGAATGACGCAATCGTATGTCAGAGTGGTGTTTACGGGAGGGGTATATGCCCGAGCCATAAGAGTATGCCCGCCGGGTGGGGTGGGGGAACAATTCGGGAAAAGCTTTCGCCGCAACTATGCGTCGTCAGCTCGAAAACACGATAGGCGGACACGATACTACGCTTTCTTGCCCAATCCTACAACCGGTCTTCGAGTACAAAGTTACGCAGTAAATCTCGTAAATGCAAAATATATTGCAATATTTAACAATGTTTAGTATTAACAACTCGCCAATGATATTGTTATCTTCCTATAAGCAAGACTGTTGCCGTATTACATGTATTTTACATATTGCTACGTGCAGCAATATCTCCGTATGGTATACGAAAGAGGCGGGGTCTATACTTTACATCTATACTTTACAAAAGAACTTTACAAAAGACAGGGCGCCGCCGGAGAATATCCGGAGACGCCCTGTGCCGTTATATAGGGAATAGAATGTGTAGTCGGGATTTAGCGCACAAGCACGCGTGCGGCTGCACGTTGTCCATCGGCGCTGACGGCGGTTGCCACGTAGATGCCGGGTGCAAGGCTGCCTGCATCTACGGCGTCTGCATTGGCTGAGGCCACAAGTGCTCCGGTGGGGGTGTATACGGTGATATTGGCTTTTTCGACGCCGAGTACGCGGATGGTGCGGCCTTCGAGCGTTATGGTCATTTGGTCGGCGGCGTTTGCGAAGTCATTCACCGAGGTCGACCCGGAGGTGGCCGCGGCAGTGTACTTGGCTATGCCCTGCCCCGGCACGAGCACCCATAGGTTGATTTTAGCGCCATTGACACGTGCTATGGCCGTGCTTACGAAGGTGCTGTTCGATGCGCCCGTGGCGCTGCTCAGCGCCGGATATTCGTGTATCAGCGAGGCATTGGACAGGCCGTTGGTGGCGTCTATGAGGTTGAGGCGTCCGCCCTTGACGCCGGTGGCGTAGGTCACGGATGCGGCGAGGGTGTAGTCGCCGAATGCGAACATCTGGCAGCTGCTGCCGAAGGTGTTGTCGCCGACTGCCGTATTTTTCATAGATTCGATGTGTGTGCCGTCGGCTCTGAATAGGGCTGTGGCGCCGCCTTTACCGCTGGCCAGGATGCGGCCCTGTTCGTCTACGCGTATTTCGATGACTGCAAATCCGCCGCCCAGGTCAAAGTCATTGCCGGAGGCGTCTTTGAGTGTAATCACCTGCGGAGTGGCGTTGGCCGTGCCGTTGGTGACGGTGTACACATACACTTTGCCGGCGTACCCGGTATTGGATGCGAAGTAGAGTTTGCCGTTGTTGATGGTGCCGGAGGCGCACATCAGGTCGCCTGCGCGGCCGCCGTGGTTGGTGGTGCTGAGGATTGTCGCGGGTGTGGCGTTATCGCCGTTCCAGGCATAGACCTTGAGGGTAGAGGCGGCGCTCAGTGCTGCGTTGCAGGCCACTATGGTGCCCGAGAGATTGGCCACGGAGAAATAGCGATATGTTTCGGCGGCGATGCTGCCGTTGTCCAGTGTGCCTTTCTGTACACCGGTTTCGGCTTTCACAATGTGGATATTGGCATCGTCGCTGCTGCGTTGCAGTACGTACAGGTTGTCGCCGTTGAGCACCATATTGCGCGTATTGACATTCGAGGGGTTCATATAGGATGTCGAGGTGCCTTGTGCGGAGCTGTACTCCCAGTCGGTGTTGAACATGGTGGGTAGTGACGTTGGCTTCTCGGGATTGGGTTCGGGATTGGGCCCGGGCTCGGGGTCTACCGGGCTTGTGGTGCATGAGCTGTAGTATGCAAGGCCCTGACCGGTAATCATCACCCAGGCTTCGATGCCCTGGCATGAAGCGACATTGTATTCGATGCCTCCGGTGAATGAGATGTTGCGGGTGGCGCCGAGGCCGTTGGCGGGATAGTCGCCCATGGCTTTTGCTTTGTCGTAGCCGTCGGTGACGTCGTACAGGCGCATGGTGCCGTCGGCGATGGAAGCGGCGCTCTTGTTGAGATATGTGGTGACGAACATGTATTTACGGCCGCCGTAGACGAATTCCTTCCAGGCGTTGCCTTGTAGTACGCTTTCGCCGGTGAGGGCGTATTGCTTGACGCCGCTGAGGTTGCAGAAGGTGGGCAGTATGCCCTGTCCGTCAATCCAGTATCCGTTGCCGGTGGGAAGTACGCGCGAGCTGATGCCGCTGGCCAGGCGTGCGCCGTTGGCGGTGGCGTTGGTGCATTTGGCTTTCCACGACCCGTTGGTGCGGTGGTACTCGACGATGCGTGTCGTTGTGCCGTCGTCGTTGCAGAATGCAAACCACATATCGTTTTCGTTGCCGACAATTTCCATGCAGTCGCCTAAGCGAGCCGCTCCTTGCAGGTCGGTGGTGCTGTAAAACAGTCTTGCCTGCGAGTCTTTATTGTCCCAGACGTATATGCGGAGTTCCTTGCCGGAGGCGGCAAGGTTGCAGGCGTAGATCTTGCCTTCGAAGCATCGTACGTCGCATAGCGCGAGTGTTCCGCCGGTCACTACCGAGCCTTTGTCTAGAGTGCCGACCTTCATTGCCGTGCGTGCGTCCAGAACGATGACTTCGGAGTTGTTGTATATGGCGTAGAGGTATCCGTCGCAGTAGTCGAAGTTGCGCAATTTGTCGGACCAGTCCGTGGCGGTATTGGCTGTGGTGCTCAGGTTCCAGACCTCTTTGAGCTTTAGTTCGGTGGAGGGTGTCGGGTCGGGGGTTGTGCCTTTGTCCTTGATGGTGCCGGTGATGGTGACGTTGCGTGTGGTGACGCCGCCGCCTTTGACGGTCAGTGTGGCGTTGTAGGTTCCGGCGGCTTTGGAGGCGTCCAGGGCCACGGTGAGGCGTCCGCCGGTGCTTCCGTTCCATCCGTTTTGCGGAGTGACGGTAAATCCGTTGCCGTTGATGTCATATATCAGTCCGGAGGTGAGGTTGGAGGCGCTCACGGTGACAGTGGCCGTGGGGTTGGCGTCGCCCTGTGTGCAGGATAGCGTCAGTGTCGAGGGTGAGACGTTTAACGTGGGATTGGCTGCGGGTTCGGTGATGGTGCCGGAGATGTTGACTTGTACTCGTGAGGCACCGCCGCCGGAGATGGCTACGTATCCGCTGTAGTTGCCGGCGCTCTTGGAGGCGTCCATGGTGACGATGAGGTTGCCGCCGGTGCGGGCATTCCATCCGGAGGCCGGTGCGACGGTGAATGTCGAGGTGCTGCTGTTGTAGCTGATGTCGCTTGTCAGGCTTGCTGCCTTGACCGAAATGGTGGCTGTGGGGTTGGATTGTCCGCGAGTGGCGCTAAGTGTCAGCGAGCCGGGTGTGGCGCTCAGCGAGGGCGCTGCTGCGGGTTCGGTGACGGTGATGTACACCTTGATTTCGACGCGCTTGAGGTTGCTGCCCGAGCCGCTTTGTACGGCCACGTATGTCTCGTAAGAGCCTGCGGCCCGGCCTGATGCGTCAGCCTTGATGGACATCGTGCCGCCTGTGTAGTCGTCCCATCCGGAGGTGGTCACGGAGGCCATTTTGGATGCGGCGTTGTACACGATTTTGGACGAGAGGTTGGCCCCGGTGATGGTGACGCTTTGTGCTGACGAGACTTTGCCTTTCTCGACGGTGAAGCTCAGCGAGGTTTTGGAGGCTTTCAGCGTGGGGTTGGCCACGTTGAAGGCCATCATTTGGTTGTATACCGCGAGGATTTGTGTGCCGTAGTTGGTTGCTGAGGCCCATTTGCCGCCGAGGGATTCCCAGGTGGGGGCGCAGCCGCGTCTCACGTAGTTGAATCGCGGATCTACCTTCGGGTATGGCAGTGCATCTGTGCACGCGTATGCAAAGAGGTGCTGGATTTGGGCTTCGCAGCCCAGAGCTACGGTGGCGAATTGGCAGCCTTTTTTGCCTTTCTGGGTGACGCCGAGGCCGCAATAGTTGTGGTCGTCGGGGGTCACTGCAGTGCCGCCGGTATATTTGAACCATCCGGTCTCGATACAGGATTGGCACAGGGCAATGTCGCCGCGTATGCCGTATTTTTCGCCCATCTTGTACATTTGGACGGCGATTTCGCGGTCGAAACCGGGGTTTTTGGACTTGACAAACTGGTACATTCGGTCGATGGTTGCCACCTGTTTGCCTTTGATGTATGTCGCGGCGTAGGCGCCTATCGGCAGAAGTAGCGCCATGGCTATTAACGTCAGGAGCTTTTTCATGTGGTAAGTTAAGTAAGTGGTAGGTTGTCTACCTTTTTATTTTTTAGGTGAATAATTATCAGGCAAGTGCTCATAGTTGTAGTGCCATGAAAATCGTATAGGCACTATTCGTGTGCAAAGATACAAAAAAATGTTTGATGCACACGCATTTCGTTAGTGTTTTTTTGTTACGGCTTTCATTTATTTTTGTACGCTTCGAGAGTTTTTGGGGATAGGTGTATGCCACGACACGAGGGCCAAAATCACCGGCTTGAGCAAAATCGACTCAGATACACTGACTGAAACACTATTACTGAAACACATTGGCTGAAACCCTATCTCAAAATCGTTGACCTTGGGGTAATTCGTCATTATGCCTCTGCTGTTGAGTCTGTTATTTTGAAGCAGTATCTTTCGGGTGTTCGGTGAAAAAAAGCGGAGGCGTCAGGCATTAGAGCCGGGCGCCTCCGTGTTGCGTATCGCAATTGGGGTTATGGTTGATGCTATTGTTGCGTCGGGTCTTCTGCGGACTTGGACGCGGTGGTTGAGGTCTGCTTGGCTTCTGACGCTGTCGGCTTGGCCTCTGATTTCTTGGATGTTTTTGATTTCTCCGAGTTCTCTGAATTCTCTGATTTCTCCGAGTTCTCTGAATTCTCCGGGTTCTCTGAGCTTGTCGGGGTGGCGGCCTGCTTTCTTGCGCGCGAGCTGCGTCGGCGATGTTTGTTTCGTCCGGGCTTGTCCTTGGCTTCGACGTCGGAGCGTGCGGAGGATGCGTCGTCCTCGGCGGTGATTCGAGCTTCGGTGGGTGTGGCGGCAGACGCGGCGGATGTCTCGGCGGGCGCGGTTTTTACGTTGGGCGTGTCCGTGCTGCTTGTTTTCTCGGATTTTTTCTCTTTCTTGGGAGATTTCGTGGTTTCGGATGCCTTGGCTGTTTTGCCGGGCTTCTCGGCCTTGGGCTTCTCGGTTTTTTCTGCTTTCTCGGCCTTTGGTTTCTTGGCTTTTTCGGCTTTTTCGGGCGCGGCGTCTTCGGCTTCGGCGCGTGCGGCGTCTTGGCGTCGTCGTGTCTTGGCTACGCTGCTTTGCTGTGTGTCTTTTTCCTGCTTGAGGTCGATGGCGTTGCCTTCTTTGTCCACGACGCGGTATTGCAGGTAGGCCAGCGACTGGTCGGGGACGAGGCCGAAGCGGACGCCGAGGTTGCGGCGCCAGCGTCGGTAAAGGCTTGAGAGCCATCCTTTGCGCAGGTATGCTTCGACATAGGGGTGGACGTAGAGCGTGAAGTCTTTGATGCCGAGGTCGTCAATCATGTAATGGAGCTTCTCGTAGAGGGTGTCCGTGAATAGCAGCGAGGGTTGTATTTCGCCTTTTCCGAAGCATGAGGGGCAGGTCTCGGTGGTGGTGATGTCGAGCACGGGGCGCACGCGTTGGCGCGTGATTTGCATCAGGCCGAATTTGCTTAGCGGCAGGATGTTGTGTCGTGCGCGGTCGTTGGCCATGACTTCTTTCATGTGCTCGTAGAGCTGCTGGCGGTGTTCGCCTTTGGCCATGTCTATGAAGTCGACGACGATGATGCCGCCCATATCGCGCAGGCGCAGTTGTCGTGCAATTTCGTCGGCGGCACGCAGGTTGACGTCCAGGGCGTTTGTTTCCTGGTCTGTGTCTGCTTTGGTGCGGTTGCCGGAGTTGACGTCTATGGTGTGGAGTGCTTCGGTGTGCTCGATGATGATGTATGCTCCGGCCTTGAAGGATACGGTTTTGCCGAAGGAGGCCTTGACTTGGCGTGTAACGGCGTAGGTGTCGAAGATTGGCTCGGGTTTGTCGTAGAGCTTGACGATGTCTACGCGTTCGGGGGCGATGAGTGCCACGTAATTGCGTATCTGGTCGTATGTTTCGGCGTCGTTGACGTATATGGCTTCGAAGGAGGGTGAGAAGACGTCGCGGAGCATTCCGACGATGCGGCTTTCTTCTTCGAAGACGAGTGCGGGCGCTTTGGCGCGTTGTGTCTTGGCCAGGGCGTCTTCCCAGCATTTGAGCAGGGTTTTGAGTTCGTTGTTGAGCTCGGCCACGCGCTTTCCTTCGGCGGAGGTTCGGATGATGACGCCGAAGTTCTTGGGCTTGATGCTTTCCAGGAGCTGGCGCAGGCGCATGCGCTCTTCGCCGGACTTGATTTTCTGTGATACGGAAATTTTGTCTTGGAAGGGTATCAGCACCATGTAGCGTCCGGTGAACGATAGCTCGGTTGTCAGTCGCGGGCCTTTGGTGGATATAGGCTCTTTGACTATCTGCACCATGATTTCGCGACCGGCTTCGAGTTGGTCGGCGATTTTGCCCTGTTTGTCTATGTCGGGCAGGATTTTTTGGCGTGAAAGCTGTGGAATGCGTTTTTTGTCATCCAGCAGCTTGGACATGAACTCGGAGTAGGACGCGAAGTGCGGCCCGAGGTCCAAGTAGTGTAAAAAAGCATCTTTTTCATAACCCACGTTGACGAAGGCGGCGTTGAGGCCGGGCAGCAGCTTGCGGACTTTGGCCTTGTAAATGTCGCCTACGGCGTAGGCGATATTGCGGGCCTCCTTTTGCAGCGATACCAGGCGCGAGTCTTCCAGCAGTGCTATGGACACTTCGGAGGGCTGTACATCTATGACGAGTTCGCTTTTCATCGTGTGTGGTTTATGGTTTGGTGTTACATTTGCCGGGGGGGGTGCGCAGGGACGCTGTGGCGGCCGTATCGGCTATTTATGGCTGTTATAGCTATTTATAGCTGTTATGGCTGTTATGGCCATGATGGGCGGCGGGTATTCCTGGCTCTTTGGACTTTGCCGACCCCGGCATAAGAAAATGAAAAAAGGCAAGCCGTATGGCCGAGGTGTCCGGCCAACCGTCGGGGAGCGTTGTGTGTCGCCATCGACACCGCTCTACCCTGTGGTTTGCCGTGCTTTCCCCCGCGTTACGGCTTGTCCTTTTGTGACTACAGCGCGGCGCATGCGCCGCCTACTGTATCTTCCCCGGCGTATTATGTCGCCGGAGCCGTCTTATTTCTTCTTATGACGGTTTTTGCGCAGACGTTTCTTGCGTTTGTGCGTGGCCATCTTGTGGCCTTTTCTCTTTTTTCCGCTGGGCATTGTGTCTGTTTTTGGATTTTGGTTAGTGTATACGTTTTGGCGTGCTAAGGTGCATTGCGGGTTGTCCGCAGTGCTTTCGCACTCTCAGGCGTCTTATTTGTCCTTAACTTCCTGCATGAAGACCTTGGCGGGCTTGAATGCGGGGATCTTGTGCTCGGGAATGATGATGGTGGTGTTCTTGGAGATGTTGCGGGCTGTTTTTTCGGAGCGCACTTTGATGATGAAGCTACCGAAGCCGCGGAGGTACACGTTTTCGCCGTTGGCGAGTGAGTCCTTAACTACTTCCATGAATTTCTCTATTGTTTCGAGCACGTTGGCTTTTTCGAGGCCTGTGGTTTTCGAAATTTCGTTAACGATGTCGGCTTTAGTCATTGTTACGTTGTTTTGTTTATGTTGTTATATTCAGTTGATTAGCGCGTTAATGAACCGGGCGCGGCACTAAGTCTTGCGGGGATGTCGCGCTCGTCTCGTATTTTTCGACTGCAAATATCGTAATTTTTTTTGATTCGGCACGCATTTTTGGAGAAATTTCTTTGATTTTTTGGGTTTTATGGGTTTGGAGTGGTTTGGATTTTGCGGGAGTGGGGGATTTATGGGAATTATGGGAGTGTTGGGAGGTCGGCATTGCTCTTGTTGTTGTTATTTTCGCGGCTTTTATGTTTTCGATGTTTTTGTGTTTCTATTGTTGGAGGAGTGCTTGGAGGCTTGGGATGTTGCGGGCGCGGTTGGCCGGGGCGTTGGGTCGTGGTGTGCCGTTGGGGTTGAGCCATACGGCGTCCCATCCGGCATCCAGTGCGCCGCGGATGTCTGTGTCGGCGTTGTCGCCTACCATAAGGCAGTCGCGGGGGGTGCATGGTATTTCGGGGTAGAGGGCGGCGGCGCGTTGTCGTGCGTAGTCGTATATTCGGTGGTCGGGTTTATTGACGTCGATGTCATCGCTGAGTACTACCAGGTCTACCAGTGCATCGAGGCCCGAGGACCGCAGTTTTTGTTGCTGTGTGTCTTTGAAGCCGTTGGAGAGTATGCCTATGTGGCATCCGGCGGTGCGTAGTGCTTGGAGTGTGGCGTGTGCGCCTTCTATGACGTTGGGGAGCAGCGCCAGGCGTCGCAGGTATTCGCTGTCGAGGTGCTCGGCGATGGCGTCGGCAGTGGTTGTATCGACTCCGGCGTCCAGCAGTGGGCGGCGGAAGCGTTCGCGCCGCAGGGTGTCGCGGTCTATTTTCCCGGGGGTGTATAGTGCCCACAGCATCGTATTGTGGTGGTGGTAGTTGTCACGCCAGCTGTCTACGTCTGCCCACCAGCGGTTTAGGTGCTCGGCCTCGTAGAGTTGGGCCAGCGCCTCTAAGGAGTTGTCGGTGAAATTCCAGATGGTGTCGTCGAGGTCGAACCACACCCAGGGATAGGATGCGGCGGCGCGTGGCTCAGCGCCTGTCATCGTGGGGTTGTATTTCGATGACATCACGTCGGGCTTGGTCGTGCATCATGCGGCGTCGCGCAAGCCCCAGGAGTGCGCTCTCGACAAAACCGCCGAGGCCGAATATGGTGAGTGCGCTGCCTGTCAGGATGTTGACTGTCGAATCGGTGTATCCGCCGACAAATATCAGGATGGCGCATATGGCCATAAGGCCGGGTATGGTGTATAGCCACAGCGGCATGCGCACGGGACGTGTGCCGTAGGTCAGTATCCATAGTTGCACCAGGGCGCCCAGCAGTACCAGGATGCCGAACATCGGGGCGATGAGTTGTGTGAAGGTGTCGTTGAACACGAACATGCTGATACCCAGCAGTAGTGCGGCCACGCTTACTATCCATCCGAAAACGAGGGCGGCGCCGCGCTTGCGTTGCTGTCCTTCGCGGTTGCGCCCGCCGATGTATAGTACTATGTCTACCAGTGCCGAAATCACGAATATGATGCCGCCTGCGGTGACTATGCCTGACCCGGTGATGGTGTTGTGGCATATTATCAGTATCAGTCCCATGGCGAGTATGATGACGCCTGCCAGCAGTGTCGATGTTGCTTTCATGTGTCTGAGTGTTTTTGGGGCATATAAGCCGTTTTTTTTGTATCCGGTTGTGTTGTTGCCTTATACTAAGGTCTTATATAATATATGTATAGTGCAAATATACGCATTATCCGGCAAACGGCCAATTCTTTTTTTTCGGCGAAGGGTGTGGGTTAGGGTAGTGTGATGCGTAGGGTGTCTGTGGCGATGTTGACGTTTGGCGGCAGGGTGGCGGCGGTGGCGGCGTGGGTGCCCATGTCGTGGCTCAGGTGGGTGAGGTAGGCTCGGCGCGGGTTGATGTCTTGTATCAGGGCGAGGGCTTGGTCGAGGTTGATGTGGGACATGTGGGGTTTGTGTCGCAGGGCGTTGATGATGAGGGTGTCTACGCCGCGCATGGCGTCTATGGATTGTTGTGGCAGTGTTTTGCAGTCGGTGATGTATCCGAGGCTGTGGGCGTTGTCGGGTGTGTATATGCGGAATCCGAGTATGGGCAGTCGTGCGTGCATGACGGTGACGGGCAGTATGCGTATTCCGTTGATATGGAATTCTTTGTATGGTTCGATGATGTGTATGTCGTAGGTGGGTACGCCGGGGTATAGGTGTGTGGCGAAGCAGTATGGGACGCGTGTGCGCAGGTCGTGTGCGACGTCTTCGCTGCAGTATACGGGGAAGGGTCCGGTGGAGCCGTGTCGCAGTGCCGGGATGTTGCAGTATGGGCGCAGGTCGTCGATGCCGCCTACGTGGTCGTAGTGGCTATGGGTGACCAGGAGGGCGTCGAGTGCCGGGGAGCCGGCGCGTAGTATTTGTTGGCGGAAATCGGGGCCGCAGTCTATGAGGATGCCGGTGTGTCCTGTTTGGACGAGCGCACTGGCGCGCAGGCGTTTGTCGCGCGGGTCGTCGGAGGTGCAAGTGGGGCATTGGCAGCCTATCTGCGGGACGCCGGTGGATGTGCCTGTGCCCAGGAATGTTAATTGCGCTTTATGGTAGGCATTGCGGGAATGTGGAATGTGGAATGTGGAATGTGGAACGGGCTGCGCCGGGTATGGACTGTCGTGTTCTGAGTTTTCTGAGTTCTCTGAGTGTTCTGTTTTCTCTGAGTGTTCGGATGGGTCTGTGTGTTCGGAGGACACGGATTTCTCTGTTTTCTCGGAGGGCTCTGAGGGTTCGGATTTCAATTTTGTTGTGCGGGTTGTCATTGGTGTTGTGTGCGGCTGCGCGGGGCGAAGCGTATGGCGAAGTATGTCACTGTGAGCAGTGCGAATACTATGATGAAGTATGTCAGGTGTTGTTGTGGCGGGATGAGGAAGTATATGGCGTTGATGAGCAGTTGCAGCAGGGCGTAGCATATTGAGACGACGATGTGTGGCAGCTGCCATTGGCGTATAAGCAGGTGGAAGATGAATTTGTGGTGTGGGGTGAGGATGTTTTCGCCGGCGAAGAGGCGTTGGGTTGTAGTGAGTCCGGCATCGAAGAGGCATACTATGAGGAATATCATCATGGTGGCGTCTCCTTCGGCGAGTATCATGGTGGTGAGGATGTAGACTATGAGGAATCCCAGGGTGATGGCTCCGACGTCTCCGGCGAAGATTTTGCGGCTGATGTTGAATATGCCGAATATGGTCATGGCGGCCATAAGGGTGATGCAGAAGTGGATGTACATCGGTGCTTCGGGCATGGATGTGGTGCCGTGCAGGACGTATAGCATTGAGCCGAGGACCACGAGGGTGTATAGTGCGAGCATTCCGGTGATGCCGTCTATGAAGTTGACGGCGTTGATGCATCCTACGCCGAAGATGATGATCAGCAGGTAGATGTCGAAGGCGCCGGGATAGCAGAGGCTTTTGAATGTGATGGCTACGGCGATGATTTGGAGCAGCAGTCGTGGCCAGGGGGGCAGTGGCCGGATGTCGTCGTACATGCTGACGGCGGCGAGTATCAGTGCGCATATGCCCATGGTTATCCATTGGGTGTTTTGAGCCTGTGGGGTGACGGCGGTGAATATCACGGCGGCCAGTGGCACGATGATTCCGCCGCAGGTGAGCATCGGGCGGTTGTGGGACGAGCGGCTGTCGACGGGTGCTGTTATGTGCAGCCGTCGTGCTATCGGGATGTAGGCTATCTCGATGGCCAGCAGTGATATGAGCATCCAGAGGGTGGGCAATGTGTCGAGCTTTTTGTCGTGGTTGTCGGCGGTTGGCCGGGTTGGCGGGTTGTCAGCGGTTGGCCGGGTTGTCGGGTTGTCAGCGGTTGGCCGGGTCGTTGGCGGGGTCGGTGTACCAGCGGTATAGGCGGTCGATGCCGTCGTCGAGTTCGACTGTATGACGCCATCCGAGGCGGTGCAGGCGGCTGACGTCGCAGAGTTTGCGCATGGTTCCGTCGGGGTGACGGTGGTCGAAGATTATGGCGCCTTCGAAGCCTACGCGTCGGCGTATTTTTTCGGCGAGTCGGGCTATGGATACTTCGATGCCTGTTCCGATGTTGATGTGCATGTTTCGCAGTGGTTTGTCTGCGGCGCGGCGTTCGGCGGCGAGGTCTTTGTATGATACGTGTAGCATGACGTATACGGTTGCGTCGGCCATGTCTCGGCTCCAGAGGAATTCGCGTAGTGGGGTGCCTGTGCCCCATAGTTCGAGGCGGTCGGCGTATATGCCGTATCGGTGTAGTATGGTGTCTATTTCGGCGTCTGAGAGTGCCGGGTCGAATTCTTTGACTGGCAGTCGTGTAAGGTCGTGTCGCAGTGCGGCGTAGTCGCCTTGTCGGAGCATCCGGGCCAGGTGCATTTTGCGCATCATCACGGGCAGGACGTGTCCGTTGTCGAGGTGGAAGTTGTCGCCGGGGCCGTAGAGGTTGGTGGGCATGACTGCGACGTAGTCTGTGCCGTATTGTCGGTTGAGGCTTTCGCAGAGTTTGAGTCCGGCTATTTTGGCTATGGCGTAAGGTTCGTTGGTGAATTCGAGTGGAGATGTGAGCAGTGCGTCTTCGTCCATGGGCTGGGGTGCTTCGCGTGGGTATATGCATGTCGAGCCGAGGAATACGAGGCGTCGGACGCCGTGGCGCCATGCTTCGCCGATGACGTTTTGTTGTATTTGGAGGTTTTGGTATATGAAGTCGGCGGGGTAGGTGCTGTTGGCGAGTATTCCGCCGACGTGTGCGGCGGCGAGGACTACGGCGTCGGGTTGTTCTCGGTCGAAGAATGTGCGTACTGCGATGGGGTCGAGCAGGTCGAGTTGGCTGTGGGTACGGCCTACGAGGTTGGTGTATCCGCGCTGTATGAGGTTGTGCCATATTGCCGAGCCTACGAGGCCGCGGTGTCCGGCGACGTATATCTTGGCCGTTGGGTCGAGTAGTGGCTTGGCGGTGTTGTCGTTATCTTGCATTGTCTTGGTTTGGGGGTGGCCGGTATGGCTGTTACAGCTGTTATAGCTGTTATGGCTATTGTAGGATTGTTTAGATTTTGCCTTCTCGGGCGAGTTGCATGTCGGCGTCTACCATCATGTCTACGAGGGCTTGAAAGGATGTTTTGCGTGGGTTCCAGCCGAGTGTTGTGCGTGCCTTGGAGGGGTCTCCGAGGAGTTGTTCGACTTCGGCGGGGCGGAAGAAGCGCGGGTCGACTTCGACGAGTGTGCGTCCGGTGTCGGTGTCTATGCCTTTTTCGTTGAGGCCGGAGCTTTCCCATCGCAGGTTGATGCCTGCGCGGGCGAAGGCGCGAGTGGTGAAGTCGCGCACGGTGTGGTATTCGCCGGTGGCGATGACGAAGTCGTCGGGTTGGGGCTGTTGTAGTATAAGCCACATACATTCGACGTAGTCGGCGGCGTAGCCCCAGTCGCGTAGTGCGTCGAGGTTGCCCAGGTAGAGTTTGTCTTGGCGTTTGTGTGCTATGCGTGCGGCGGCGAGGGTGATTTTGCGTGTGACGAAGTTTTCGCCTCGGCGTGGGCTTTCGTGGTTGAAGAGTATGCCGTTGGCGGTATACATTCCGTAGCTTTCGCGGTAGTTCTTCATAATCCAGAAGGAGTACATTTTGGCTACGGCGTAGGGCGAGCGCGGATAGAATGGTGTGTCTTCGTTTTGGGGTACTTGGCGTACTTTGCCGAAGAGTTCGCTGGTGGAGGCTTGGTATACGCGGCATTGTTTTTCGAGGCCGAGTATGCGTATTGCTTCGAGCAGTCTGAGTGTGCCTGTGGCGTCGACGTCGGCGGTGTATTCGGGTACGTCGAAAGATACTTTGACGTGGCTTTGTGCGGCGAGGTTGTATATTTCGTCGGGTCGTACTTCGCCGATGATGCGTATGAGTGATGATGAGTCGGTCATGTCGCCGTAGTGGAGTGTGAGTAGTCGTCGGCGGTGCATGTCGCGTACCCATTCGTCGAGGTATAGGTGTTCGATGCGAGCGGTGTTGAAGGATGAGCTGCGGCGTATGATGCCGTGTACTTCGTATCCTTTGTCGAGGAGGAATTCGGCCAGGTACGAGCCGTCTTGTCCTGTGATGCCTGTGATGAGGGCTGTGGGCATGGTGTGTATATGCTTGGGTGTTAGTGTCTGTCGGTGTCTGTGACGGCGTGGTTTTTTACGGGGGGGGGAGTGTTCAGTGCCGTATTGTTTGGCGTATTGTTTGGCATACGCGGTGGATATCGTCGTCGGTGAGGGATGAGCCGCTGGGGAGGCATAGTCCGCGATCGAAGGTGTCGGTGCATATTGTGCCGCCGTAGTATGGCGCGTCTTGGTATACGGGCTGGGTGTGCATGGGTCGCCATAGCAGTCGGCTTTCGATGTCGGCGGCGTCGAGTGCTTGACGGAGTTGGTCGGGGGTGACGGTGATGATGTCGGGGTCGAGCAGTATGGTGGTGAGCCAGTAGTTGCTGTTGAAGTCTTCGGAGGGGTTGGTGTGTACGGTGATGCCGTCGATGTCGGCGAGCAGTCGGACGTATAGGGCGTCGATGTCTCGGCGTCTTTGGAGGTGTTGAGGGAGGACTTCCATTTGTCCGCAGCCTATGCCGGCGCTGACGTTAGAGAGTCGGTAGTTGTATCCGATGACTTTGTGGTAGTAGTATGGGCGGTTTTCGCGTGCTTGGGTGGCGTAGAATTTGACGCGTTCGGCGGCTTGTTTGTCGGGGCATATGAGAGCTCCGCCGCCGCTGGTGGTGATGATTTTGTTGCCGTTGAATGATAGTGCGCCGTATGTTCCGAAGGTTCCGCATTTTTGGCCGCGGTATTCGCTGCCGAGGCCTTCGGCGGCGTCTTCCAGTACGGGGATGTTGTATTTTGCGGCTATGGCGAGTATTCGGTCGATGTGTGCGGGCATTCCGTATAGGTATACGGGGATGATGGCTTTGGGGTATTTGCCGGTGATTGCGTGGCGGTCGATGATGGCTTGCTCGAGGATTTCGGGGTCGAGGTCCCATGTTTCGGGGTCGCTGTCGACGAATACGGGGTTGGCGCCGCAGTATCGCACGGGATTGGCGCTGGCCGAGAATGTGAAGGATTGGCAGATGACTTCGTCGCCGGGGCTTACGCCGAGCATGACGAGACCCAGGTGTATGGCTGCGGTGCCTGCGCTGAGGGCGACGACGCGTCCGCGCTCGATGCCGAGGAAGTCGGCGAGCATGTCTTCAAAGAGGTTGACGTTGGGGCCTAAGGGGACTATCCAGTTGGTCTCGAAGGCGTGATCTACGTATTTTTTTTCGCCGCCACCCATATGGGCGAGTGACAGGAGAATGCGGGACATAGTAATGTGGGGTGTTGAATGTTGAATGTGAAAATTTTTCTAATGATGGCGTGCGGCGGTGGGAGGTATGCCCAGGCCGTGGTATTCGAGGCCTTCTTCGGCGAGGTCGGTGCCTTGGTAGATGTTGCGTCCGTCGACTACGAGGTTGCCGCGCATGGCGCGTGCGACGACTTTCCAGGATGGTAGTCTGAATTGTTTCCATTCGGTGAGCAGTACCAGTGCGTCGGCGTCGGCGCATGCGTCGTACATGTCGGAGGCGTATTCTACGGTGTCGCCCATGCGTCGTCGGCATTCGCTCATGGCTATGGGGTCGTATACTCGTATGGTGGCGCCGTCTTGGCGTAGGGCGTCTATGGCGACGAGAGCGGGTGCGCATCGCATGTCGTCTGTTTCGGGTTTGAAGGCGAGGCCCCAGAGGGCTATGCGTCGTCCGGAGAGGCTGCCCAGGCGTCGGCGTAGTATTTCGACGGGGCGCAGTTTTTGTGCTTCGTTGACGGCGTCTACGGCTTCGATGACGCGCATGGTGTATCCGTGTTTGGCGCCTATGTGCATGAGTGCTTTGACGTCTTTGGGGAAGCATGATCCGCCGTATCCGCAGCCGGGGTATAGGAATTTGCTGCCTATGCGTGCGTCGCTGCCTATGCCTTTGCGTACCATATTGACGTCTGCGCCGGTGAGGTCGCAGAGGTTGGCGATGTCGTTGATGAATGATATACGGGTGGCGAGCATGGCGTTGGCGGCGTATTTGGTCATTTCGGCGGAGGCTATGTCCATGAATATGACGCGGAAGTTGTTGAGCAGGAATGGTCTGTATAGTCGTTCCATGACGCGCCTGGCGCGGTCGCTTTCGATGCCTATGACTACGCGGTCGGGAGACATGAAGTCTTTGATTGCGGCTCCTTCTTTGAGAAATTCGGGGTTGGATGCGACTTCGAAGGGGATGTCGCAGCCTCGAGCGTCTAATTCGGCTTGTATGGTTTGCTTGACCAGTTGTGATGTGCCTACGGGGACGGTGCTTTTGGTGACCAGGAGGGTGTAGTGTTTGATGTGTCGGCCGAAGGTGCGTGCTACTTCGAGGACGTAGCTTAGGTCGGCCGAGCCGTCTTCGTCCGGGGGCGTGCCTACGGCGCAGAATACTATGTCGCTGTCGTCGAGGACTTCGCACAGGTTTGTGCCGAAGTGCAGGCGTCCGCCGGCTACGTTGCGGCTTACCAGGTCGTCCAGCCCGGGTTCGTAGATGGGTATTTGGCCTTGTCTCAGTCTCTCGATTTTGGCGGCGTCGATGTCGATGCAGGTGACATTGACGCCTATTTCGGCGAAACATGCTCCGGATACAAGTCCTACGTATCCTGTGCCTACTATTGTGATGTTCATATCGGGTGTGTATACATCGGTGTGATGTCGCCTATGACGACGACCACAAATTTACGCTTTTTTCGCCTAACGGCCAAAACAAGAATAATGTGGAGTGTGTCTTCGGTAATGAGGAGTGTGTCTTCGGTAATAAGGAATGTGTCTTCGGTAATAAGGAATATGGGATAGGGCTGTGCCTTTGGTAATGTGGAATTCCGGGGATTTTTAATGTGTGGGTGGGGTTGCCGTGATTTCGGAATTATTTATTATCTTTGCTGTGCGTAAAATTACGCAGTGCACTGCATAAAATTCTATGTTGCACTGCATAAAATTCTGTAGTATGTATAAAAGAGCGGAATATCAAGTAATTACAAGGCGTCTGAAGGAACCGCGACGTTTTGTTCAGGTTGTAATGGGTCCTCGCCAAGTCGGGAAATCCACTGTCGTGAAGCAGGTATTGAAGGATTTGGATGCTCCGTATATGTTTTATTCGGCGGATAATGTTCCGGCGACTAACGGCGGCTGGATATCGAATTGCTGGGCTGCTGTGCGTTCGCTCATGAGCAGTAACGGATGGAAAAGTGTTGTTTTGGTCATTGACGAGATACAGAAAATCGCTAATTGGAGCGAGGTGGTCAAGAAGGAGTGGGATGATGATACTTTCTACGACCGCGATATAAGGGTGCTTCTGTTGGGTAGCAGTCGAGTATTGTTGGAAAGGGGGCTTTCGGAGTCTTTGGCGGGGCGTTTCGAGGAGATTCGTATGAGTCATTGGAGTTTTCGGGAGATGAATGAGTGTTTTGGGGTGACGCTTGACCAATATATATATTACGGTGGCTACCCTGGTGCTGCTTTTTTGTATGACGATCTCGACCGCTTCAGGCAGTATATCCAATCTTCTATTATCGATGCCACCATTAATAAGGATATCTTAATGGATACTCCGATAAGCAAGCCGGCATTGTTGCGCCAGACTTTCGAGCTTGGCGCTGCATATTCGGGTAATTTATTGTCACTGAACAAGATGCTTGGGATGTTGCAGGATGCCGGCAACGCGGCGACTTTGGCCGGGTATATTAATCTGCTGAACGAGAGCGGTTTGCTGTGCGGTCTTCAGAAGTTCGGTGTCGATATGGCAAGGCGTAGGGCAAGTATCCCAAAATTGCAGGTGTATAACAACGCGCTGAAGACTTTGTATAGTCCTCTGTCTTTCGAGCAGGCTATCGCCGACCGCAAGGCCTGGGGGCATATCTTTGAGTCGGGGGTGGGAGCTTATCTGATTTGTCAGGCTTTTGCGGGGCGTTTCGAGGTGTTTTATTGGCGCGAGAAAAATGATGAGGTGGATTTTGTGCTGCGCAAGAATGAGGCTGTTGTGGCTATTGAGGTCAAGAGCAATGCCGAAAAGTGTACGACCGGCCTGGATAAATTCCGTAGATGTTTTAATCCGCAGGCGGCTTTTGTGGTTGGAGATGGTGGCATCGGCGCCGAGGAGTTCTTTTCGATGGATCTCAACGGACTGCTAAGATAATGTGGGATAGGGCTGCGCAGTGGGTGATAAGGGCATTATGGAAATTATGGGAGTGATGGGAATAATGGGAGTGATGGGAATTATGGGAGTGATGCATTGCTCTCATTATTCTTATTGTTCCCATTGCTCTCATTATTTCCACCAACCTTGCTCTTATTGTTCTTATTGTTTTTGCTGCTGCTGTTGCTGTTGTTGCTTTGGGCTGATGGTGTTGTAGTTGCCGCAGATGAGGCGGGCTGTCAGAGGGCTGCGGCTGAGCAGGTACTCGGCGGCGAGGGTGACGGCGATGATGCAGGCTGCGATGGCGGCGGCGATGACTGCCAGGGGCACTATGGAGAGGGCCATGTCGCGTGCCGGCTGTTGCAGGAAGGTCAGGGGGAATAGGAATAAGTAGTGTAACAGGTATATGGCCAGGGATTTACGCCCGAGGTATTCCCATATTACGGCTAAGCGTCCGGGGCGTGTGCGTCCGGGGGCGTAGGCGGTTTCGGACCATGGTACGGCGATGTTCATTGCTACGATGGCGAGGGCCAATTGGAAGAGCATTTTGGCCGTGGGGACGATGAAGGGTATGTTTTCGAGGGCGGGGATGCGCCAGGGCCATACGGCGATGTAGAATAGGGGGATGCCGGCGAGTATGGCGAGGGTGACGGCTCGTGGATTGGCTATCAGGCGCATGAAGTCGTCTTGGTGTTGTCTGGCGATGGCTCCGGCCATGAATATGGGGAGGAATTGGAGGATGAGCAGGGCGGAGGTGATGCCGATGTATTTGATAGGTACAAAGTGCGCTATAACAGCGTATAGGACGAGGCTGATGGCGATGGAGGCGGTGATGGCGAGTACGGGGCGTCTCCGCCGCAGTATCACGGGGGCGAGCAGGGCGTAGAGGGCCATGATGACGAAGAGTACGGGGGTGAACCAGTATCCGTTTTTGTATTCGCTTGTCCATAGTCCTTCAAAGCCGGGTGCCATGGGTGAGCGCAGTCCGCTGTAGGGGAAGTGTAGCACCCAGAGTGTGGAGACTATGACCATGGGGACAATGAGTTGCATGGCGCGGCGGCGCAGATCGGGACGACGTATGCGGCCGTCGGCTGTGGCTTTGTAGGTGAACCATCCGCTGATGAAGAAGAAGATGGGCATGTGTACTTCGCCGATGATTTTGAAGATGGTGGCGGCGTCGATGTCGCGTATGCAGATGGTCAGGACGTGTCCCATCACCACCATGAATATGGCGATGCCTTTGAGAAGGTCCATGTAGTGCATCCGCGGCTTATTTTCTTTGGCCATAATGGTTATAATGGGAATAGTTGGGGCAATGGCGGTGGAAATGCCGGGAGGAATAGGAGTTATGGGGGCGATGGCGGTGGGAATGCCGGGAGGAATAGGAGTTATGGGAGCGATGGCGGTGGGAATGCCGGGAGTGATGCATTGCTCTCATTTTCCCATAGTTCCCATAATTCTTATGATTTTTATGAGGTTTGGCTTCAGAATGCGGAGGGCTTGAGGTTGAGGCCTACGCGTTCGTGGAGACCGAAGAGGAGGTTGAGGTTATGGACGGCTGTGCCGGAAGCTCCTTTGAGGAGGTTGTCTATGACGGAGGTTATGAGTAGTCGGTCGCCTATTCGGTCGAGGTGGAGTATGCACTTGTTGGTGTTGACGACGTCTTTGAGGTCGGGCGTTTTATCGGTGACGAAGGTGAAGTTGTGGTCGCTGTAGTAGTCTTCGTAAAGTTCGCGCAGGTGTTCGAGCGATATTTTGCAGTCCAGATATAGTGCGGCCAGTATTCCGCGCGAGAAGCATCCGCGCATGGGGATGAATTCTATGGGGGCGTTGAAGCTGGATTGTAGTTGTGAGAGTGTCCGGCGTATTTCGGTCAGGTGGGGGTGCTGGAAGGGTTTGTATATGGATACATTGTCGTTGCGCCACGAGTAGTTGGCGGTGGGACCCGGTTTGATTTCGTCGGTGCTTCCGATGATGGCGGTAGCGTGTACCGTGCTGTTTATCAGTAGGTTCTTGGCCAGCGGCAGGAGAGCCGGCAGTATGGCTGAGGCGAAGCTCCCGGGGTTGGCGACGTGTCGTGCGCCGCGGACTATGCGTTTGCGGTTGAGCTCGGGCAGTCCGTAGACGAAGTCGTGTGTTCCGTCTTCGATGCGGTGGTCGTCGCTGAGGTCGATGATGCGTGTGTCTTCGGGCACGGGGTGTTCGGCCAGAAATCGGCGAGCGGTTCCGTGCGGGGTGCAGCAGAAGATGCAGTCTATGTCCGTGTAGTCCACGGTGGATGTGAATCGCAGGTCTGTCTCGCCGATGAGTCCGTGGTGGATGTCGGTGACTGGGTGTCCGGCGTTGTCCGAGGAGTATATCCATTGGAGTTGGACGTCCGGATGGTTGAGCAGCAGTCGTATGAGTTCGCCGGTGGAGTATTCGGCGCTGCCTATGATTGCGGTGTTTATCATTTAGGGTAATGTGGAATGATGTGGAATTGGGAATGTGGAATTGGGCTGCGCAGTGTGAACTATGGGAATAGTGGGAGCGCTGAGAGCGCTGGGAGCGATGTGGGCGATGAGGGCAGTGGGTGTCTCATCGGTGGAATGTGGCGATGTGACGGGCTTTTTTTTCTTCGAATATCTCGCTGATGGCGAAGAATATGCCTGATTCTTCGACATCGCCGAATTCGTCGTTGACGGCTGTGCCGAACATTCGCATTGTGGGCGAGAGCGACATGTAGGCGTTGACCAGGGGTGGGATGTTGTATCCCAGGCGTCGTATCTCGGTGTTGAGTATGCGGTAGTCGGCTTTGAAGTCGGCGCCGTTGAACAGCTGTTGCATGGCCTCGGTGTCGATGTGGAGGTCCAGTGGGTTGCGCGGACGCACCAGTCGGTCGGGGTCGGGGAAGTGCTTGTTCATGAAGTATAGTATCATGTTGCGGCACTCGCAGGAGTAGTTGGGGTACATGGTGACTTTGCCGAAGAGGTATCGTATCTGCGGATATACTACGGTGAGTGCTCCCAGTCCGTCCCAGAGGTTGTCGAGGGCGTAGAGGGCCTTGGCTCCGGCGCGCGAGGATTGGTATTCGAGGCGTACAAACGAGCGTCCCAGTTCGATGGTTCGGGGCAGGTAGTCGCGTATGAATGTTTCGCTGAAGTCGAACATGTGGCTTGTGGCGATGCGCGGCCGTCCGTCGTCGGTCATGCGTATGTTCTCGCCGATGATAAAGCGGTATCCGCCGAGTATCAGTCGGCTTTCCGGCTCCCAGACTATGAGCTGTCGGCATGGCGGCTCCATGGTGTCGTATTGGTCGATGTCGCAGTCTTTTCCGGTGCCGCCGCCGGCGGTGCGGAAGGCGATTTCGCGCAGTCGTCCTATTTCGCGCATGGTGTTGGGGCAGGTGTGGGCGTCTATGACGTAGATGTCGTTGTCTGCCTTGTTTGTCTTGCGCAGGAAGTGTTGGGGAGTCAATTCGGCCTCTATCAGGGCGGTGTCCACAGGGTCTATGATTTTCTTGTTCATTGTCCGGGGAGTGGTGTGCATTGTTGTGCCAAGCTGTATACGGTGTTTCGGATGTCGTCGGCGGCCTGTCGTGGTGTCTGTCCTTGCAGGCTTGTCCATGGTACGGCGGGAGCGCACGAGATCTCGAAGTGGTGTCCGCGGGCGCGGAAGACTTCGCGCGGCAGCAGTACCATCTCGAAATTGAAGCGCAGCCCCAGTCGTTGGCGTCGTCGTGCCGTGCGGTAGAATGAGGGCGCGTTTGCCCCCGAGAAGTACACCGGGACGATGTCGCGTCGGTGTTGTCGTGCCATGGTGACGAAGCTCTTGCGCCATGGCAGGTCGGTAATCGTTTTGCCGTCGGGACTCAGTCGCGAGCACAGCCCGGCGGGGAATATGAGTACGGGGTCGTCGCCGGCCAGTACGTCCTCGATGGATGTTATGGTGCTGCGGCTTTGGGCGGCGTGGGTGTTGACGGGTACAAATACGTCGGTGAGGGGTTCGATGGACATCAGCAGGTCGTTGACGATGAAGTGTACTTGTCCGCCGTAGTGTCGCGTGAAGATGTCTATGAGTGCCATTCCGTCGAGGCCGCCCAGGGGGTGGTTGGAGACGATGATGACGCGCCGTTGCGTGGGGTCGGGCATCTGCGAACCTTCGGCGATGTCCACGGTGACGTCCAAATCGGAGAGCACGCCGCGGCAGAAGTCGGCTCCGCGCCGCGGGTAGTTGTCGCGCAGCAGGGTATTGAGCTCGTCTTGGCGTATCAGACGAGCCAGTCGCGACACCAGACACCGCGGCACCCAGCGAGCTTTGCGTCCGAGGCGGGCACGCACTATGGCGTGCAGGTCCAGTTGTATCGGCCCGTCTGTGGCGCTCTGCGCGGCGTCTGTCGCTGTTGTCTCTCTATCGGTCATGTCACTATCAAGTGTATTTGGGTGCAAAGATACAAAATAATGTGGAATGTCGAATGCGGAATGTCGAATTGGGTTGCGCATACATTCATCCGTGTCCTAAAACTCCGAGGTATACGAGAACTCAGCGCGCGATAGCCCAATTCGATATTATTATGGCATACATTTTGCTGCCTGAAAGACAGAATCCACAGAAGATTTGAGGATTTCTGAAAAAAGACGTAACTTTGCATCCCGGAAAGGGGTCTTTCGGCTGCCACGCCGCGCCCCGTAAGGTACAATAGGACAATACACATATAATATATAATTTCCACAACAATGGTTAGCTACAAAGAACTCGGTTTGGTCAACACCCGTGAGATGTTTGCCAAAGCCATCAAAGGCGGTTACGCCATCCCCGCCTTTAACTTCAACAACATGGAACAGCTGCAGGCCATCATCAAGGCCGCTGCCGAAGAGAAGTCTCCGGTGATTCTGCAGGTGAGCAAGGGCGCTCGCGCCTACGCCAACGCCACCCTGCTGCGCTATATGGCACAGGGCGCTGTCGCTTACGCCAAGGAACTGGGCTGGGAGCATCCTCAGATTGTGCTCCATCTGGACCACGGTGACTCTTTTGAGCTTTGCAAGAGCTGTATCGAGAGCGGCTTCTCGTCCGTGATGATCGACGGCTCGCACCTGCCCTATGAGGAGAATGTCGCCCTCACCAAGAAAGTGGCCGACTACGCCCACCAATATGACGTCACTGTCGAAGGCGAACTCGGCGTGCTCGCCGGCGTCGAAGACGAGGTTTCGTCCGACCACCACACCTATACCGATCCCGCCGAAGTGGTAGACTTCGCCACACGCACCGGCTGCGATTCGCTGGCTATATCCATCGGCACAAGCCACGGCGCTTACAAATTTACGCCCGCACAGTGCACCCGTGACGCCAACGGCCGCCTCGTGCCCCCGCCATTGGCCTTCGACGTACTCGACGCTGTCATGAAAGAGCTCCCCGGATTTCCCATCGTGCTGCACGGCTCGTCCTCAGTGCCCCAGGAATACGTGGACATCATCAATCAGTACGGCGGCAAGCTCCCCGATGCCATCGGTATCCCCGAAGAGCAGCTCCGCAAGGCCGCCAAGAGCGCCGTATGCAAGATTAATATCGACTCCGACAGCCGCTTGGCTATGACCGCCGCCGTGCGCAAGGTCTTCGCCGAAAAGCCCGCCGAATTCGACCCGCGTAAATACCTCGGCCCGGCTCGCGACGAAATGGAGTGCCTCTACAAGCACAAAATTGAAAATGTGCTCGGTAGCGCAGGCAAAGCCGAATAATAAGCAATGACACCACCGCTCGGTCGCCTCGTGTGACGAGCGTCATTAAGCGACCACGCATCCCGTTGAAGGGAAGTGTGGTCGCTTTGTTTTTTTTTTATAAAAATTGTGCGCGACAAATTTGGTGGTTTCAAAAATAGTTGCTATCTTTGCGGTATACAAATATCGTGGCAGGAGTATAGCTGCGCGATTTATCAATTACCAACTTTATCCACTCAAACACACACAACCATGAACACAAAACAAGACATGCAAAACACACAACTC
>OJAR01000032.1_pt1 | contig 49844 bp, 45 predicted proteins | sample 1589431 | NCBI WGS metagenome assembly OJAR01 (sample SAMN03283242) | human gut metagenome | biome: human-associated habitat; material: feces | host: Homo sapiens | place: Peru | collected 2012 | reverse complement strand
CTTTTTTGTAAGCACGCCGAGACGTGAGCCCTGACCGCCGGCAAGAAGCATAGCTACCACTTCCTGTTTTGGGAACATCAATTTTTACCTCCATTATTCTATTATATTATTCAGAGCTTTTAAGCTCTTTTGTGCATTGTAAATATATTACGCCCATCGGCGGCAATGTAAGGCACAAGCCTTGACTGCAGCCGTGGATTTTCCTTCGATCGGGCAGTATTTCGCTGCCGTTTGTCACACCCGTTCCGCCGAATTCCTTTGCGTCCGAGGAAAACACCTCGTCGTAAAGTCCGTATTTCGGCACACCGATATAATACTTTTCATGCTTAACGGGCTGGAAATTGCACACGGCAATAATCTCGTTTCCGTCACTGTCGATGCGCTTAAATGCAATTACGCTGTTGGTGTAATCGTCGTGATGAATCCAGTCAAATCCCTTCCAGCTTGTATCAAGCTCATAAAACGGCTTGTGTTCTATGTAAAACTGATTGAGCTTTGAAAAGAAAAGCCTAAGCTGCTTATGCTTTTCATATTCAAGAAGCTCCCATTCAACAGCGGACTTAACATTCCATTCGTCAAACTGTCCGATTTCGGTACCCATAAACACCAGCTTTTTGCCAGGATGGGCATACATATAGGCAAAAAACGCCCTGACTCCTGCAAACTTTTCCTCATATTCTCCGGGCATCCTGCTTATTATCGAGCCTTGCCCGTGTGCCACCTCATCGTGAGAAATCGGAAGCAAAAACCGCTCCGAAAAAGCATAGAAAAAGCTGTAGGTCAAATTATCGTGATTAAACGGTCTCCAAAGCGGATCAAGCGACATATAGTGCAGCATATCGTTTGTCCAGCCCATATTCCACTTGTAGTCAAATCCGAGTCCGCCCTCCTCAACCGGGTGAGTCAGCTTTGGCCACGATGTATTTTCTTCGGCAAATGTCAGAGCGTGCGGGCAGAACATATGAAGTGCCGTGTTAAGACGCTTTACAAAAGCGATTGCTTCAAGATTTTCCTTGCCGCCGTATTTGTTCGGCACCCATTCGTCCTCCTGTTTGCCGTAATCGAGATACAGCATAGAAGAAAGCGCGCCGACTCTTAATCCGTCAAAGTGAAACTTTTTAAGCCAGAAAACAGCGGATGATACAAGAAAACTTTGCACCTCATATCTTGCAAAATTGAACAGGCAGGTTCCCCAGGACGGACGTTCACCGACCCTTGGATCCTCGCATTCAAAAAGCGCTGTTCAAACCTTGAAAGTCCGAACGAATCCTTTGGAAAATTCGACGACACCCAATCCATTAGCACGCCGATATTTTCCTGATGAAGTCTGTCAACCAGATACATAAGACCGTCGGGTGTTCCGTAGCGGGATGTCGCCGCAAAATAACCCGTGGCCTGAAAGCCCCAGCTTTTGTCATACGGATATTCCATTATAGGCATAAGCTGAATATGCGTGTAGTTCATTTCTTTGAGATACGGCACAAGCTCATCGGCAAGCTTTTTGTAATCAAAAGAGTTGCCGTCGGGATACCTGCGCCATGAACCTGCGTGAAGCTCATATACATTCATCGGGCGCTTGGACACGTCCCGAGTTTTGCGTTCGTCAAACCATTTTTCATCGCCCCACTCGTACTTGTCAAGATCAAACACCTTTGAGGCGTTGTCGGGGCGAAATTCTGCGTGAAATGCAAAAGGGTCAGATTTTAATATCCTGTCTTTCCACGGGGTTTCGATGCAATACTTGTAAGTCTCAAACTCCTGAAGCCCCTCAACAAACAACTCCCATTCACCGCTGTCTATTTTATACATATAATGAGAGTCCCGATTCCAGCCGTTGAAATTTCCGACAACCGACACGCTCAGGGCGTTCGGTGCCCAAACTCTGAATACAACGCCGTTTTTTCCGTCCCGGTTAACAAAATGTGCGCCGAAAAAATCATATGCACGCACGCTGTCGCCTGCGTGAAAAAGCTCAAGAGGATTTCTGTCCTCAGTAAAGCTATAATTCATTCATCAAACTCCTTATTTGAAAAGCTGTAAATTCAAATTATATTACTACTATATATAATAGCAAAAAAATATGTGGATTTCAAGCAAATTCAAAATTTTCTATACTAATTTTTCGTGTATTTTTTATAAAACGTTAACAAATTTTACAAACTTATCCATTTTTGCCCTAATTTTTACCGTTTAAATCGAAACAACGCTATGTTTTGCTTGCAATTTGTTCAAAAAGTACATACTCAAAATCCGTTTGGTATATATTATGACGGCAAGTGTACCGAAAATAACTGCGGTCGCAAAAGTCGCAAAAAAAGAGCTGTCCGATTAAGGACAGCTCTAAATGCCGTAAAATAAGTTGATTAACCGAGTTCAGCAAAGTACTTGATTGTTCTAACCATCTGGCTTGTGTATGAGTTTTCGTTATCATACCAAGAAACAACCTGTACCTCATAGAGATCGTCTGCAATCTTTGAAACCATTGTCTGAGTAGCGTCAAAGAGTGAACCATATCTCATACCGATTACGTCTGAAGATACGATAGGATCTTCGTTATAACCGAATGATTCTGAAGCAGCAGCCTTCATAGCAGCGTTGATGCCTTCAACTGTTACGTCAGCGCCCTTTACTACTGCTGTAAGGATTGTTGTTGAACCTGTAGGAACAGGAACACGCTGAGCAGAACCGATGAGCTTGCCGTTGAGTTCGGGAATTACAAGGCCGATAGCCTTTGCAGCGCCTGTTGAGTTAGGAACGATGTTTGCAGCGCCTGCTCTTGCACGTCTGAGGTCGCCCTTTCTGTGAGGACCGTCAAGGATCATCTGGTCGCCTGTGTAAGCGTGAATAGTTGACATAATACCGCTCTGGATTTCTGCATACTTGTTAAGAGTATCAGCCATAGGAGCGAGGCAGTTTGTTGTGCATGATGCAGCTGAAATGATCTTATCGTCAGTTGTAAGAGTCTTTTCGTTTACGCTGTATACGATAGTTTTGAGGTCTTTGCCTGCCGGAGCAGAAATAACAACCTTCTTTGCGCCTGCGTCGAGGTGAGCCTGGCTCTTCTCTTTTGAGGTATAGAAACCTGTACACTCAAGAACAACGTCAACACCGATTTCTCCCCAAGGAAGCTCAGCAGCGTTTGGCTTAGCGTAAATTGTGATTTCTTTGCCGTCAACGATGATTGAGTTTTCACCTGCTTCTACTGTGTGAAGGCCTTCGCCGATTCTTCCGCAGTAACCGCCCTGTGCTGTATCATACTTAAGAAGATTTGCAAGCATCTTAGGATCTGTAAGATCGTTGATAGCTACTACTTCGTATCCCTCAGCACCGAACATCTGTCTGAAAGCAAGACGGCCGATACGGCCGAAACCGTTAATTGCAACTTTTACTGACATAATTAAAATTCCTCCTAATATTTAAGATATGTTTATTATATTACATTTTTTCAATTTCTTCAATAGTTTGATAAAAATTTAACAAAAAAATTTATATTTTTAACATTATATGTAAAATAAACGTTTTACAGTGAAATTTTTGGTTAATTTTTTCAATCAAATCAGCGAAATATCTATACATAATTCCGCTGTGCAAAATTATTGTGCAACTTAGCCTTACTTTTTCTTGACAAAACATTTGATATATTATAAAATAATTATTAGAATTCCGTTTTTGCGGGCTTCTGCAAAGGGCAATGGGTTTGCCTTTTGTGTTTTTTAATCAGACTCTTTTCAGAGCCGTTATATATAGATATTTTTTATTAATTTTATTACTTATGCTGTTTTGAACGGCGATTGACTTTATAAAAAATATTTCAAAATTCATAACTTTTTTAAATTAAAATTGAATATCTTAATTAACGGCACCTTAAAGGTTTTTTGATTGGGAATAACTATGAGATTGAAAGAAACTGGACAAAGGAGGTGTCAAAAATGCAGTTATTCGTTGCAATAATCTGCATTGCTGCTGCATTGGCGGTCGGTGCGATCGTCGGCGTTCTGCTGGGTATAGCTATCCGCAAAAATACTGCGGAAAAGGAAATTGGCAGCGCCGAGGAAGAAGCTAAAAAGATCGTTGCCGAGGCAATCAAAACGGCTGAAGCAAAAAAGAAAGAAGCCGTGCTTGAAGGCAAGGACGAGGTTCATCGCTTCAGAAACGAAAGCGAAAAGGAAATTGCCGACAGACGCAAGGAAGTTCAGCGTCAGGAACGCCGTATTCAGCAAAAAGAAGAATCTCTTGACCGAAAGCTCGACCATATGGAGCAAAAGGAAGAGAAAGTCAACAAAAAGCTAAAAGAGGCTGACGCAAAGCTTGAGGAGGTTGAAACTCTCAAGAAAAGTCAGTTTGAGATGCTTGAAAAAATTTCGGGCTACACCGCAGAGCAGGCAAAAAGCTATTTGCTCTCTCAGCTCGAAGACGAGCTTGTTCACGAAAAGTCAGTTAAAATTATGGAGTATCAGGAACAGCTCAAGGAAGAAGCCGACGACAAGGCAAGAAACATTATTTCGCTTGCCATTCAAAGGCTTGCAGCCGACCAGGTTGCCGAGGCTACGATTTCTGTCGTACCTCTCCCCAACGACGAAATGAAGGGCCGCATAATCGGCCGTGAGGGACGAAACATCAGAGCTATTGAAACTCTGACCGGAGTTGACCTTATAATTGACGATACACCGGAGGCTATCACGCTTTCGTGCTTTGAGCCGGTAAGACGTGAGGTTGCAAGAATAGCACTTGAAAAGCTTATTTCAGACGGTCGTATCCACCCCGCAAGAATTGAGGAAACTGTTGAAAAAGCAAGGCGTGAGGTTGACGCAACTATCAAGCGTGAGGGCGAAAGAGCCGTGCTTGAAGCAGGCGTTCACAACGTTCACCCCGAAATTGTAAAGCTGCTCGGCAGACTTCGCTACCGCACCAGCTACGGACAAAACGTACTTAACCATTCTCTTGAGGTATCATATCTTGCGGGAATGATGGCAAGCGAGCTTGGACTTGATCCGACCGTTGCCAAACGTGCAGGTCTTTTGCACGACATCGGCAAGTCAATCGACCACGAGGTTGAGGGAACTCATATTCAAATCGGCGTTGATATTGCCAGAAAATATAAAGAAAGCGACGCAGTTATCCACGCTATTCACGCCCACCACGGCGACGTTGAGGCAAAGACGATTGTTGCCTGTCTTGTTCAGGCGGCCGACGCACTTTCAGCCGCACGCCCGGGCGCAAGACGTGAAAACGTAGAAAATTACATTAAGCGTTTGCAAAAGCTCGAGGAGGTTGCATCGTCGTTTGACGGAGTTGACCGCACCTTTGCTATCCAGGCAGGCCGTGAGGTAAGAGTTATGGTCAAGCCCGAGGTTGTTAAGGACGAGCGTATGATCCCGCTTGCAAGAGAAATTTGCAAAAAGATTGAAGAGGAGCTTGAATATCCCGGACAGATTAAGGTAAACATCATCCGTGAAAGCAGAGCTTCCGACTTTGCAAAATAATAAAAAACTAAATGAACTTTAGGGGCTGTCACATTTAGCGCAGAGCAAAAATGCTTTACGCATCTAAATGCGACAGCCCCTTTTTATCGTTTGTTTTAAATCGAAGCCAATATTCTTTGTTTATAAGAGGAATACTTGTGGCAGATTCCAAGCAGTGCAAAGAGTGCTAACCCCTCAGGGGTTCAGTGGTAGAGATTATAACTCCTGCTAAAATTCTGAGCCGTTCTTCGCCGCCTAAGCGGCAGGGGACATCTGCACTTATATTATACTGTCCTGAAGATTTTAGCTAAAGCCTGAATACGGACAATTTCACAAGATAATCCCACTGATTTTCAGGAAACAATTTTCCCCTGCAAACCAAAAACCTCGCCTTTCGACGAGGTTTTCTTTATATTTACGTTTCTTTATCTGTAACGTTTGCCGTTATCTTTATAGCGGCTGCCGCTGTCTTTATAACGACTGCCGTTTGAAGATCTCGGTATACGAACATCGGCAGTGTCATATTTTCTGCTGTTTTCACGCCGCTTTTTGCCGTTTGCTGCCGAAGTTTTGTAGCCGTCCGAATAATCTCTGCTCGAACGGTATTGCGTATTTGCTCCGCCTGTTCTGTGTGCGCCCGAATGGTAACTGCCTGCGGCAGCTTTCTTGCGCTTTGATACATTTGAAGCAATAACATATATTATTCCGGCTGCACTGAGAATAATAAGCGTAATGCCTAAAATCAGCATCCATTCGCCGTTATCACTTTTGCTGTCGTTATTCTTGATAAACGCAAAGTCGTCCGAATCCGAGCCTGAATTACCTGCCTTGCTGAGGTTGGTCTGAATATCCTTCCAATCCTTGCTGTTAAGCTCGCTGTCGTCGATCTTTCTGTCATCAACGTTATAAACCGATGCGGAAGCGGCGGTGCTATCCGGCGGAACATAAGACTGTCCTCCGCCGACATAGAACGAAGAGCTTGAGTCATTGTAATTATTATTGTAATTATAATAATTATTATAATCGTTGTCATAACTGCTGTAATAGCTCTGACCGTTATTATAATCATAACTGCTCGAATAGCTGTCGGAATATTGATACTGCGAATTATCGGAAGAACTGTAATCGTATGATTGCTGGGGTTCTGTATAGTCCGGAATATCCGATGCCTGGGGCGGCTGAGTGGGTATATCAATACCCGACTGGTCTCCGCCCGGGTTGATGTCTTCGTCTTCCGCATAAGCAGTAAAACCAAATGCAGAAATGCAGAAAGCAAGCGATAAAACGGCTGTTATCAATCTATAATGCTTTTTCATACACTTCTCCTTTCTGTAGCATTGAAGCTGCAATTTATTGCTCTGCTGAGGAATCGTCCGCCGCACTGTCTTCGCTGTCCTGGGCGGCAGTTGTCGATTCAACAGCTTTGAAGAACATATTTGGTTTATAAGAATCAAGCACGGATGTGTTTGCTTCATAGTCAAGCTCTTTTGTAAGACCCTTGATATAATCGGTAAACTCGTCCTGCTTCATTGCGGTAAGTACCGATGTGCGGTTGTTTTCGTCGCCGAGATAAGAAGCGGCAGCGTCTGCAATATCATTTTTTACTAAAAGGTAATAAATTGCCGAGTCGCCTGTGCCTACCTTTACGGTAGTTGCCTTTTTGTTGTCAAGCTTTGTGAGCGCTTCTTTAAGCTCATCGCCCATAGAAAACTGATCAAGCTGTTCTGTAGAGGTTTTGGACGGATCGCTTTCAACACTGTTTTTGTCCATATAAGCTTTTACTGCGTCCGCAAAGCTGAGGTCGGAGCTGTTGATTGACTCCGCATATCCGTCAAGCTCGTCGGTGAGCTTCTTTGCATCCTCGTCAGAAAGTGCGGTATTGCTTGACTTGCCCGAATCATCTGAGGTTGTTGTATAGAGATTTACCGGAAGATAGCTGTAATCAACATAGTTGTCAACAAAGAATTTTGTCAGCTCGTCATCTGAAACAGCCTTTGAACCGCCCTCGTTATAAAGAGCTATAAACAAAGCAGACTGTTTTGAAGAATACTCCGTTGTGCAATACTCAAAGCTTTCAAAAGAAATTCCGTACGGCTCCAAATCGTCTTTCATAGGCTTTACATAGCCGTACTGTGCATATTGACCTACGTTCCAATATGTTTCAGCCTGTTTCTTTGCATTCTCCATTGTTGCTTCGTCAACCGATGCGCCCTCTGTTTCAAGCTGTTGGTCAACAACGAGATAGCTCAGACACATAAGCTCTGCCTGTTCCTTAATCCAGTCTTTTGCCACGGCCTTAGTGCCGTCGTCATCGGTGATCTCCATATCAAGCCAGCTGTCTTTTGTACTGTCGTAATCATCAAGCTTTTTTGCATAGGACTCAGCCTGACTGTATGCAACATCGAGCGAATAGATATAAACGCCGATAGCAAGCTCTTCGTCGCTTGTTTTGTATGACCATTCCTTGTTCAGGCTGCAGCCCGAAACAAAGATTGCCGACATAAGCATTAATACTGCAAGCAGCAAGGAGCCGATTCTAACACTTTGTTTCATATTTTTATACCGTCCTTAAATTATGATTTGCATAGTTCTCCAAAATAGTATGCGTACTATATGATTATACACAAAAAATTCGCAAATGTCTATATTTTCTTTGAATTTTATCAAATTTTAAAAATTTTCTTCAATTCCTCGACAGCAGAATTTCCGCTTCGGCATTTTACGGACAAATACGGCTTTGCACCTGCGCTCAGCATAGCCTTGCCGTTCAGGGCTATCAGAAGATCCGCAACCGCCGGTGACTTTATCTCTTTAACATAAAGCAAAAGTGTATTTTCGTTTTGGCGGATTTCATAAACGCCCATTGCGTTTGCTTTGTTGCGGATAAGCGCAATGTCGATAAGTCCGAGAACCGAATCCGGAATTTCGCCGAATCGGTCTTTTAATTCGTCTTTTACATCTTGGCTGTCGTCAAGTGAACGAATATCTGCGATTCTGCGATAAACATCAAGTCTTAACGTCAGGCTTTCAATATAGCTTTCGGGAATGTGGGCGTCCATAGAAATGTCGATAAGACAATCAATATCCTTGTCGGGCTTGTTTACTCCCTTTTCCTCATTTACTGCTTCTTCGAGCAGTTTAAGGTACATATCATAACCAACCGACTCCATATGACCATGCTGCTGAGCACCCATAATGTTTCCCGCTCCCCTAAGCTCAAGGTCACGCATAGCTATCTTAAAGCCGCTTCCGAATTCGGTAAATTCTCGGATAGCCGACAGACGTTTTTGCTGAATTTCGGTCAGAACCTTGTTTTTTCGGAAAGTGAAGTAAGCGTAGGCTCGCCTTGCGCTTCTTCCTACACGTCCTCTTAGCTGATGAAGCTGAGAAAGTCCCATTCGGTCGGCGTTTTCAATTATAAGCGTATTTGCATTGGGCAGGTCAACACCCGTTTCTATTATAGTAGTGCAGACGAGAACGTCAATTTCCTGAGCAAGCATTTTTCGCCAAACCTCGCTCAGCTCATTTTCACGCATTTTGCCGTTTCCGATTCCAATCTTAGCTTCGGGAACAGCTTCACGAATTTTATTTGCGACCGATTCCATTGTTTCGACATCGTTGTGGAGGAAAAACACCTGTCCTCCTCGCCTCAGCTCACGCCTTATTGCCTCGTTAATTACAGCGTCATCGTGTTCGAGCACATAGGTCTGGACGGGCTGACGATTAAGCGGCGCTTCGTTTATTACGCTCATATCACGCAGTCCGCTCATCGCCATATTAAGCGTTCTCGGAATCGGGGTTGCCGAAAGCGTCAGCACGTCAACATTTTTGCAAAGTTCTTTAAAATGCTCCTTCTGGGTAACACCGAAACGCTGTTCCTCGTCGATTATCGCAAGTCCGAGGTCACGAAATTCAACGTCCTTTTGCACAAGACGGTGTGTTCCAACAATCATATCTATCTCGCCGTGCTTGAGCTTTTGCAAAATCTCCTTTTGCTCCTTTGCGCTTTTAAAACGCGAGAGAAGCTCCACCCTTATCGGATAGCCTTCAAACCTTTTGGTAACCGTTTGATAATGCTGCCATGCAAGGATAGTTGTAGGGCAGAGAAAAGCGCATTGTTTTGAGTCGGCAACACATTTGAATGCCGCTCTGAGTGCTACCTCGGTTTTGCCAAAGCCCACGTCGCCGCACAAAAGTCTGTCCATAGGTGCGCTTTTTTCCATATCGTGCTTTATCTCAGAGGCGCAGGTAAGCTGGTCGGGAGTTTCCTCATACTCAAATTTCGCCTCAAAATCTCGCTGCCACTCGTTATCATGCGAAAAAGCATAACCCTTTGACTTCATTCGTGCGGAATAGAGCGCAATAAGCTCCTTTGCAATATCCTTTACCGAGGACTTTACCTTTGCCTTTGCTTTTTGCCAGTCCTGAGAACCCAGCCGACTGAGCTTTATGCGTGAGTTTTCCTGAGGTCCGATATACTTTGCGACCATATCAAGCTGAGTTACGGGCACATACAGCACGTCGCCCTTTGCATAGTCAATCTTGATATAGTCCTTGGTTATTCCGTGGGTGTCAATTTTGCGAATACCGCTGAAAACGCCTATTCCGTGAACATTGTGAACAACATAATCGCCTGCCGAAAGCTCGGACAGGCTGTATATTTCCTGACCGTTTTTCGGTTTTTTGCGTTTTCGTGTTTCGACCTTATAAGCCGCCTGACCGTAGGTTATCAAGAAGAATTTGTCGCTCAAAAGCTCAAAGCCCGAGCTTAAAGCCCCGTCCGTTACAAGGAGCTTTCCGCTCTGAACCGAGTCAATCGTTTTGCTGTACAAGGCGTTGTAGCCGTCAGAAACAAGGCTCTGCACAAGATTTTTTGCGGATTTATCCGTTCCGGCAAGTATAACGCCGCAGCGGTCGGGCGCAAAAAGCCCCTGCAAATCCTCACACAACTGCTTATACGAGCCGTTCCACTGCGCCAGCTTGTTTGATGAAAAGCTGACCGCCGTGCCGAGGTTAAGCGGTATTGAGCCGTGAAGAAAGCTTTCAAGCACAATAGTACCATGTGCATTCAAAAATTCAAGGCACTCGTTTTGTGTAAGCGAAAAGCTTTCAAAACCTCTGCACAAGGTGCCGTCCTCAAAGCACTGCTTAATCATTTCGTTGTTCTGAAACTCCGTTGATTTCAGCCTGTCCTGTACTCTTGCAAATTCAGAGGCAAAAAACAGCGAATTTCGGCTGAAATAATCAAGCAGACACTGCGGCTTGTCATATATCTGATTTATAAATTTGTCGCCGTTTGCGGGTACGGCTCCGTTTTTGATAAGCTCGGCTTCGGCATACAGCTTTTCACGAGCCTTCGGCGCACCTTTGCCCCGCAAAAGTTCTGCCTTATGAATAATTTTGTCGGCAAGCGCATCATTATCTTCAATTATAATTTCTGTGGACGGCGTCAGCCTTATTTTTCCTGCCTTTTTAAAGCGCCGCTGAGTTTCCGTGTCAAAATAGCTCAGGTCGGTTATCTCATCGCCCCAAAATTCCGCTCTGACCGGATATTCACTGTCAGGCATAAAAAAGTCGAGTATTCCGCCTCTCAGCGAAAACTGACCGTTGCCGTCAACTGCGTCAAAGCGCTCATAGCCAAGCAGCGTAAGTGCCCTTACCGCCCTTTCTATCGCAATTTCCCTGCCCTCTTCAAGCACAAGGGTGCTGTCCCGAAGAACCTTTTGCGGAACGGTAAGCTGACAGGCGGCGTCGGCGCAGGTCACCACAACGTCGCACTCGCCCTCGCAAAGCTTTAACAGCACCTTTAGGCGCGTGTGCTCATATTCGTGCGACTTGCTTTGAAGGTCAATAAAATTGTAGTCGCGCACCGGATAGAACATTGCCCTTGCGCCCATACTGCACAAATCGTTGCAAAGCGTCTGCGCTTCCTTTTCATCGGAGGCAATGCAAAGAGCCGTGACATTTTTGGCACGGCACATTGAATAAATTATATATGCTTTGCTGACGGAGGTAAGCCCCGAAACGCAAAGCGAGCTTCCTGTTTTGGCGTTTTTCAGCAGAGTTTTAAACGCTTCGTTCTGCTTTAAAACGTCAACTAAAAAATTCATTTTATCGCTCATTTGTGAACTCTTTTCTATACATATTGCATAGGCGGACAACGCCCTTTAAAGCCTTAAACAATAAACGTTAATTAAAGCTGCAAGCGCATTATGCTTTGTTGAAATATGACTATTTGTCAGTTGTACAGATTCATTGCTCGGTCGATTTTTCCGCCGACAATAAGCTCTACTGCGTCGGCGGCGTTGTCAAACATCTTTTCAAGGAGCTTTCCCTCGTCCTTGGAAAATCTTGAAAGCACCCAGTCGGCTAAATCCCAGTCGGGGCTCGGCTTTGCGCCTATACCTATCTTTATACGCGGAAAATTGTCACTGCCGCTTAGATAGATTATGCTTCGCATACCCTTTTGACCGCCGTCGCTGCCCTTTGAACGAATACGCATTTTGCCTACGTCAAGTGATATATCGTCAAACACCACAATCACGTTTTCGGGTGGGATTTTGTAAAAGTTCATAGCCTCGACAACTGCCTGACCGCTGTTATTCATATAGGTTGTGGGCTTCATCAGCAGAACCTTTTTTCCGCCTATCTTACATTCGCCCGTAAAGCTTTTGTACTTTATTCTGTTGACCTTGCAATCAAATTTTTCGGCAATATGGTCAAGCGCAAGCCAACCTGTATTATGGCGTGTGTTCTCGTATTTTTTGTCAGGGTTGCCAAGCCCTGCAACAATGTATTCGACTGAACCGCCGAATGTTTTCTTGTTAAACATAGTATATCCCGCACTTTTTATAGAAATATCTGTTTTGTTTCCTTTTAACTTATTAATTCAAAGCATTAAACTTTTCCGAAATTAAGAACTACCCAATCGTCATCACCGAGATGATACGGAGTTTTGCAATACGGGCAGTTGTGTTCCCTCGTGGCGTCAAAGCTTGCTCCGCAGCCTCTGCATTCAACTCTTTTGAGAGAAAAATTAGGGTTTTGCAATGTATGTATATTACGGCAGACATTAATGCGAAACACGTCGTTTCTTCGGCGAATCGAATTACCTTTTATAACATAATCCTTGGTATAGATATTCATATCCACATAACAGTAGTTACCGTTTATGTTAAACGAGTTCAGCCTGATTACACCCGTAAAGTCAACGTCGATTATATCCTTAAATCTGTTTTCGGCAGGTCTGCCCTCATAAACGGCAAGGTTTGAATAATCGTCGCTGAATATCATCATCTTCATTAATGAAATAATTTTACCCACAAAATATTCATATGAAAAATTATTGTCTATCTGCTTCATACATTTTGAAAGATTGCGCTTAGCGGAATACAGTCTGCCCATACTCGGAATAGATAAAATTGATTTTACAACTAATCTTGTCACAAGCTGCATTGCCCATAAAATATAACCGGCAAAAGCTCCTGTAAAGGTTGCGGCAATTATGCTGAAAATATAGGAAAACGACATTCCGAGATTTTTATAATTTGCAATTCCAAAATATACCGCAAGCGCTGCAGCGGGTATTAACGTCCACAAAAGCAAGACCTTTGCCATACTCTTTCTGTTTTCGGCATAGTCGTCAACAAAAAGGTAATTCGTTACCTTAGGAAAAAGATCGTTCATTATAAATTTTGTTTTGCAATGCGGACAACCGCCGAGCAGGGTTTTTATATCGCTGATTGCTCCGCAGTTGGGACAACAGCATACTGCATCGGCATCTTGATTAAGCAAACGCGTAATCATGGTATAAAACATTCTGTTTCTTTTATATTTTGATGTCCTTGAACCGCTTTTGTAAAATATCTTAGTCAATTTGTAGTGAGCCACCGAAGTTGTGCTCTTAAAGTTTCCGTTGTCTTTATTACCGCCGAATGTGAAAACATCGTCAAGTCCTTTTCCTCTTGACTTAAACTTATAATCTGCGGTTATGCCGTTTGATTGAAGCCTTTTGTGCTGAAGTCCCATAGAATAACCAAGGTCAAGCGAGGCAGTGTCGGGGGTTTTTCCGCTTTTGCCCCATTCTTTCAATTCACTTTCAAATTGATTAAAAATTTGTTCGTTGCTTGTTGTTTCCATAAATTCCCCTCAAACACATTTGCAGAAGTCAAAACATTATGGCGGGTTTTTTACGACCCGCCTTGTTTTTAAATATTGTATTCCGATTTAACGAAATAATTTGTCGCTATTTGTATCAGCCGAATGCAGCGGTAAACGGTTTGTCGTTATAGATTCTTGCAATAGCTTCGGCAAACGTCGGAGCAACCGGAAGAATAGTAAACTTGTCTATCATCTTTTCTTCGGGAACAGGGATAGTGTCAAGCAAAACAACTTCCTTGATTGCGCTGTTCTTGATTCTCTCAACGGCAGGACCTGACAAAACCGCATGAGTTGCACAAGCATAAACCTCAGTTGCGCCGCCCTTTTCAACTATTGCATTTGCGGCGTTGCAAAGTGTTCCTGCTGTGTCAATCATATCGTCAACAAGGATTACCTTTTTGCCCCTTGCGTCACCGATTATGTTCATAACCTCACACACATTTGCCTTTGGTCTGCGCTTGTCGATGATTGCAAGGCTTGCGCCGATTCTTGAAGCAAAGTTCCTCGAACGTGTAACCGAACCGAGGTCAGGAGAAACTACAACATAATCGTCGGGGTTGCCGCCGATTTTTTCACGCATATGATTTGCAAGAATAGAAGCGCCCTTTAGGTGGTCAACGGGAATATTGAAAAAGCCCTGAATCTGGTTTGCGTGAAGATCCATCGTGAGCACACGGTCAGCGCCTGCGGTCGTGATGATGTCGGCACAGAGCTTTGCCGAGATCGGATCTCTTGCCTTAGCCTTTCTGTCCTGTCTTGCATAGCCGAAATACGGCATAACTGCGGTAATTCTTGCTGCGGAAGCACGCTTCATTGCGTCAATCATTATAAGCATTTCCATAAGATTGTCGTTTACAGGCGTGCAGGTTGACTGAACGATAAAGCAGTCGCTGCCGCGAACGGATTCGTGCAGAGAAACAGCAATTTCGCCGTCAGAGAAATGAGTGCAGTCACTCTTGCCGAGCGGCAAGCCGAGACAGCCTGCTATTCCCTGAGCTACATCAACATTTGAATTGCCGGAGAAAATTTTGATGTCCTTACCGTGAAAATTCATTGTAAATACTCCTTTGATTTGTTTATGCTGAATTCATATTTGACTGATTAATATTATGCCCTGAAAAAAATTACAATTTACAGGAATAACCCTTTTGCCTTGCTATATTGTTAAGTTCTTCAAGTTGTGCGGGGTCGTTTGCGCCGAGTACGGTGTCACTGCATTCTGCGGTGTAGGCTTCAACCCTTTTGCCGTCGGAAAGCAAAAGCTTTATTGCGTCGGGAAGATAATATTCGCCTGCTTTATTGTTTGATTTTATCCTGCCGAGTACCGACAAAAGCTGTTTGCAGTCAAACCAAAATCCGCCCGAATTAACTTCATCTATTTTAAGCGTTTCTTCGTCTGCGTCCTTTTGCTCAACAATTGCCTTAAGGCTGCCGTCATCGGCTCTGACTATTCTTCCGTAGCCGGTCGGATCGCCGACCTTTGCCGAAATTACGGTAGCCGAGCTTTGACTTTCAGTGTGCTTATCAAGCGATTTCATTATGGCATCGGCTGTCATAAACGGAGCGTCGCCGTTGAGTATAACAACGTTTCCGTCGTGCTTTTCAAGAAAATCCTTTGCCATCATAACAGCGTGTCCCGTTCCGAGTCTTTCTGCCTGAAAAACGCTGCTGACCTCAAAATCAAGAGTACCGATAAAATCCTCAATACATTCTTTTTTATAACCCTTAACAATGCATATGTCGTTTATTCCGGCTTCTTTAAGGGCGGAAATAACCCACAGAAGCATAGGCTTTTCAAGCACCAAAGAAAGGGTTTTGGGCTTGTCGGACTTCATTCGTTTACCCTCGCCGCCCGCAAGGATTATGGCACAATTATCCATCGGTGACCTCTCAAATATATTATTCCGCAGTGCGTTTTACACTGATATTTGCACACTAAAACATAATATTATTATCGCACAAAAAATACAAATTTCAAGTGGAATTTACAAAAATACGGTATTTATGAACATTTTAAACGATTTATACAATATTGATGAAAATAAATTCTGTTTTTTATTAGAAAAAATTTCAAAAAAATGTAGCTATTTTTACATTTGTTTGATATAATAAGATTTAGGCTTATACAAGGTGGCAGGATTTTACAGTTTGTGTCACAGCCGTATATTTTAAATTACAGGAGGTTTACCGGTATGGCAAACAAGTGGGTTTACCTTTTTACAGAAGGTAACGCTAACATGCGTGAGCTCCTCGGCGGTAAGGGTGCAAACCTTGCAGAAATGACAGGTTTGGGACTTCCCGTTCCACAGGGCTTCACTATTACAACAGAGGCTTGTACTCAGTATTATGAGGACGGCAGAGAAATCAACGATGAGATTCAGGGACAGATCAATGAATACATCGAAAAAATGGAAGAAATCACAGGCAAGAAATTCGGCGACAAGGAAAATCCTCTCCTCGTTTCCGTTCGTTCGGGCGCAAGAGCTTCCATGCCGGGTATGATGGATACTATCCTCAACCTCGGTCTTAACGAAACTGTTGTAAACGTAATTGCAGAAAAGTCAAACAACCCACGTTGGGCTTGGGACTGCTACAGAAGATTTATTCAGATGTACTCCGACGTTGTTATGGAGGTCGGCAAAAAGTACTTTGAAGAGCTTATTGACAAGATGAAAGCCGAAAGAGGCGTTACTTACGACGTTGAGCTTACTGCCGACGACCTTAAGGAGCTTGCTTCTCAGTTTAAGGCTGAATACAAAGAGAAAATCGGCGTTGATTTCCCTGACGATCCTAAGGAACAGCTTATGGGCGCAGTTAAAGCCGTATTCCGTTCATGGGACAACCCCCGTGCAAACGTATATCGCCGTGACAACGACATTCCATATTCATGGGGTACTGCCGTTAACGTACAGTCAATGGCATTCGGTAATATGGGCGACGATTGCGGTACAGGCGTTGCATTTACCCGTGACCCTGCTACAGGCGAAAAGAAGCTTATGGGTGAATTCCTTGTAAACGCACAGGGCGAAGACGTTGTTGCAGGTGTTCGTACACCAATGCCTATCCAGAAGATGGCTGACGAATTCCCTGAAGCATTTGCTGAATTCCAGAAAGTTTGCAAAACTCTTGAAGATCACTACAGAGATATGCAGGATATGGAGTTTACTGTTGAGAACAAGAAGCTCTATATGCTCCAGACAAGAAACGGTAAGAGAACAGCTCAGGCTGCTCTTAAGATTGCCTGCGACCTCGTTGACGAGGGTATGAGAACAGAAAAAGAAGCTGTTGCAATGATCGACCCTCGTAACCTTGACACACTTCTTCACCCACAGTTCGACGCTGCTGCTCTTAAGGCTGCAACTCCTTTGGGCAAGGGTCTCGGCGCTTCTCCGGGTGCTGCTTGCGGTAAGGTAGTATTCACTGCCGAAGACGCTGAAGCTTGGAACGAAAAGGGCGAAAAGGTTGTTCTTGTTCGTCTTGAAACTTCACCTGAAGATATTACAGGTATGAAAGCTTCACAGGGTATCCTCACAGTTCGCGGCGGTATGACATCTCACGCAGCCGTTGTTGCTCGCGGTATGGGTACTTGCTGTGTATCGGGCTGCGGCGACATCAATATGGACGAAGCTAACAAGCAGTTCACACTTGCAGGCAAAACCTTCAAGGAAGGCGACTATATTTCAATCGACGGTTCAACAGGTAACATCTACGAAGGCGCTATTGCTACAACAGACGCTAAGATTGCAGGCGAGTTCGGCAGAATTATGTCTTGGGCCGACAAGTACAGAAAGCTCAAGGTTAGAACAAACGCTGATACTCCTGCCGACGCTAAGAAAGCAAGAGAGCTTGGCGCAGAAGGTATCGGTCTTTGCCGTACAGAGCATATGTTCTTTGAAGAGGACAGAATCGCTGCATTCCGTGAGATGATCTGCTCGGATACAGTTGAAGAGAGAGAAGCTGCTCTTGAAAAGATTCTTCCTTATCAGCAGGGCGACTTCAAGGCTCTTTATGAGGCTCTCGAAGGCAACCCGGTTACAATCCGTTTCCTCGATCCTCCGCTTCACGAATTTGTTCCTACCGAAGAAGCTGACATCAAGAAGCTTGCTGACGCTCAGGGCAAATCAGTTGAAGACATTAAGGCTATTATCGCTTCTCTCCACGAGTTCAACCCGATGATGGGTCACCGTGGCTGCCGTCTTGCAGTAACATATCCTGAAATTGCAAAGATGCAGACAAAGGCTGTTATCCGTGCAGCTATCGAAGTTCAGAAAGAGCATCCCGACTGGACAGTTGAGCCGGAAATTATGATTCCGCTCGTTTGCGAGGTTAAGGAGCTTAAATATGTTAAGAAGATTGTTGTTGAAACTGCTGATGCAGAGATCAAAGCCGCAGGCATTGACCTCAAGTACGAAGTAGGTACAATGATCGAAATCCCTCGTGCTGCTCTTACAGCAGACGAAATTGCTACTGAGGCTGACTTCTTCTGCTTCGGTACAAACGACCTTACTCAGATGACATTCGGCTTCAGCCGTGATGACGCAGGTAAGTTCCTCAATGCATATTATGATGCTAAGATTTTTGAAAACGATCCGTTTGCAAAGCTTGACCAGACAGGCGTAGGCAAGCTTATGGAAACCGCTATCAAGCTTGGTAAGCCGGTTAATCCAAAGCTCCACGTTGGTATCTGCGGTGAGCACGGCGGCGACCCGTCTTCGGTAGAATTCTGCCACAAGATTGGTCTTGACTATGTATCTTGCTCACCATTCCGTGTGCCGATTGCTCGTCTTGCTGCTGCTCAGGCTGCTGTTGCAGAGGGCTGATCTTAACAGATCAATTTAACAAAACATTTTGGGCGTTCCGACCGGAACGCCCTTTTTGTATTGAAAAAGGGACGCTTTAAATAAAAGCGCCCCCATTTTAATTATATATTGTACTATTCTGAATATTTCACCACTGCTGTGATATGTGCAGGAGTTTCCGCAGTAATTTTTTCTTCAACCTCACTTTTTTCTGCCGCTGTAAGCGTATCATTTATCTTTACAAGCATTTTTTGTGTGCTAAAGGTTTCCGTCACCTCAAAATCCGATATACCGCAGCTCCTTAAAAATTTATCAAACGAAGTCGGAGTACATTCGCCGCCCATCATCTGCTGCTGTAATTTCAGCATTTCTCTGCGCTTTTCAAGCGTGTAGTCTGTTTTGGGTTTGCCGACAAATTCTTCACGGAGCGTTATTCCGTAGGTTTGCGCTGTATCTATGTAGTATTCACGCAGCATTATCGAAAGCTCCGAATAAAGCCTGTCTATTTCAAGCGCATAGGCCTTTAGTTCTGCCGCTATATTTGAGCTGTCCGTGATATTGTAAATTCCGACAGAATCAAGCTTTGTTTTCATTGATGTTAATGCGTCCATATTATTCAACCTCAATAGTTATAGTTCCGGGCTTAAAGCACTGCGAGCCTGCCAAAGTTTGGTTTTTCATTATAACGTCAAATTCATAGTTTTCGATACATCCTGTTTCTATCAGCCGTTTTCCGAGCCCCGAAAGATAGAGCTTCCCTCCTATCGGCAGTGAATCAAGATAATCCTTAAACGCTTCTGTACAAAGCGTCTTAACCTCGGTTGTGCTGTAACCTGCCTTTGAAGTTACCGTAACATTCATATCATACGCCACAAAGGTAGCATTAAGCGCCTTAACGTCGGAAACAAGCTCCCTTTTTTCGTCCAGCAAGGCCTGTACCTTTGAAAGTGCGTCACTGCCGACAACAGTACCGTTGCCGCAAACATACACGTTTACCGTGCCTATTCCTCTGATCTTTGGCAAAACGCCTGCCTTTGTAACTCCCTCTACAGAAAGCGCAAGCTGTTCGTAATATGCGGCGTTTGCTCCGTTTGCCTGACTGATGAACGTATTTTTTATGCGTTCACGCAAATCGGTATCGTTTTCTTTATCCTTACCGCCATGAAAGTATGCCGGGTTCTTAACTGCAGTAATCTCCGACGGAACACTTACGGCAACGGTTGCGGTTCGGGGTTTTATGTTGCCGTTTCTGCCAGCCTGTTCGGCTTCTGCCTCAATGGTGACCGACATACTGCCTTTTGCTATACTGCCGGTTTTTGTTGTACAAAACCGCACCGGAATTTCATCATTGGTCGAAACTACCGTTCCCTGCGGAACAGTGATTATGTGATCGACGGCTTCGGGGATAGAAAATGTAATCTCGCCCTTTGCCTTTGTTGCCTGCTTGCGATTAAGCCCTCGCTCCGAGGCAAGGTAATCAAGACTTTCGCCGCTTGCGGTTCCAACAAACATCTGGCGTTTAAGCCATTCAAGGCTTGTCTGCAAATTATATATTTCACCCGCCAATACTTTAATTCTTATTGCAATATCGCTTGCTTCAAGAAATTCCGAACCGCTCTCCTCAATGTATTTTTCTTTCATTCTGCCGTATATCTCATCATACGTTTCCACTCAAACGCACCTCCTCCGTTCTTCTTTCATCATTTATCGTGAGTTCAATTTTAATTGTTGTACCGATTTCCAATACCCGGGCATATGTATTCTCAAAATCTGCAAGGGCTTCGTTTATCAAAAGCTCGGCCTTATCCCTGTCAACGGTCTTTGTAAAATCAAGGTGCGAACCGAGTGTTCTGTCATAAACAAATGCGCCGAGCCTTGAATTTATCCTTATCATTGCACTCTGAAACACTGCGTCATAATCCGATGCAGTCAAAAGTCTGCCCGTGCTGTCGGCGGCAATGTCGCCGTTTTTGAGTTTTGCGTCTGTCATCAGATGTACACCTCTCCGTTTATCAGGACGTCTCCGTTGTTTTTAAGTACAATAGAAGCTCCGCCCTTTGAATAAAGCATAACCTCTCCTGCCTCAAGATCGGAGCCTTTTGCAATAACGCCAAGTCCGACCTCTCCGTCGTCAAGAGGCAAAACCACGGCACGCTCGCCTGTTGGCGCAACGCTGTAAACACCGTAAGGAAAACACGACTTAAGCTCCTTGTGCTCGCCCGACGACATAACCGCCGTGCCGCTGCTGTCGTTTTTGTTGACGCTTCCCTTAGCCGCATTGGGCGAAGTAATTGAATTGTTTGTTATGTAACTCATCAGCCACACTCAAAATCTCTCCTTTCGTAAAATCACCGTAGTTTTTTCGCCTCCGCTGTTGAGCGTATAGCTCAGACCGGAAACCACAAGACCGCTTATCCTGCCGAAAATTTTGTCGTTTATCTCGGCTGAACAACCTATAATGTCCGTGCAGCAACCAAGACACTCAAGCGTAATACCGTAGCTGTCAAGATTGCTTTGAGCTATCATCTTGTCGGCTGTTTCAACCGACGTGTTGTCGGCGGCGGCGTTGACATAGCGAATACGTTTTATTTCCCTGCTTTTTGGATTGGGGTTATTCAAAACCGAACTGTATGCGCCCGACTCGGTAAGCTTCAGCTTTATTTGTGAGATGATTTTGCATCTTTTGCAGCTTTCACGAGCGGAATAATAAGCCGTTTCGCCGTCGTTTCCGCCAAAAACGATTTTTTTGTCAGGTCCGTACCCTCTGAAAAACACCTTGCCGCCGCCTGTTATAAACGGTTCAACTCCGTATCTTATCTTGCAAAAAGCCCTCAGCACCTGCCAATGAGTCATTCCCTTGTCTATCCTGAGCCTGCCGAAAAACGGCACATTATCCGCATCGTATTCGGTAAACCCAAAAGGTGCAAGATGCCGCTCAAAAATCATCGGTGCGGCAGGGTCAAAATAAGTTATCGGCTCTGCTTCGCTGTCAAGCAACGCCCCTGCAGGGCTTCTTGCCGTCAGCTTTGTTATTACGCCGTCGTATTCTTTTATGTTAATTATCTGGTCAAGCTGACCTTTGAAAACAAGCTTATCACCTGAAAATGCCGAAATAAAATCCGCACTTTCACTCAGCTTTCTGTCATACGGAAGCGTCAGCACAAGGCTGTCGGCAGGTACGCCGATCTCGCTGTTCAACGAAACGGTAAGCGCTTTTTTAAGCTCGGTTTCTGAGCCGTCGGTATTTGTTATTACAAACCTCAGCAAAGCCTGATCACACTCCCATTCTCAACGATGTCGGGGCGTTTTATGTGCGGATTAAGCGCAACCAAGGAATCAATATCTATCCCGTAACGATAGGATATATCCCAAAGATTTTCGCCCTCTTTGGTGATGCAGACAATTTTTTTACAGCTGTGCTTTTTGTCCATAACCTCTCGGAACACAAAGCTGTAGGTCAGTGCGTCCGGCTTTGGTTCGCCGATTATTTTAAGGCTCTCAAATTCCGCATATATCGGTGAAAGCTTCGGAAGTGAAAGCACTCCGCCGCCTCCCTGCTTAAACAGCTTTAAAAGGCTGTCAAACTGCTGTAAGCAATCACCGCCGTAAAGCTCGCCCGTTCCGCTGATCTTCATATTTTTCCTGCCGATATTTTGTATGTAGGATTGACCGTATGGTGATTTCAGCTCGTTGAGCTTTTTGTCACATTCAAACGTAATTTCCCGTGGATTGTGATGCCATTCAACGCCCTTATAGCGCATCGGAACAAGTTTCATCTGAGCTTTGCCTCCTCTTCCTCCGAAAGTCTGCGGCTGTAACGTCTGCTCTCCTGTTCAAACAGCTCGCTTAAATTTTCGGCATTATAGTTTTGTGTGCTTTCTTCTGCGATTTTCATAAGCTCATCCGTTGTCAACGTCGCATACCTCCCTGTTATTTGCTGTTATTTTTATCCTGTATTCGATATTTCCCTGCGGCAAGATTTCTGTTTGAACCTGCTTTAGCCGACAGTCGGAATACTTTACGCTTTTAAGCCTGTCCGCAAATTCGATGCTGTTAAACTTTTCTTTTCCGTCAAAAAGTTCTGCGTTGTTCGTGTGCATTTCAAGCTGTATGCCGTAACTGCTTTCTATAAAGCTTTCAACGGGAACGTCGGTCAAAAACTCCATAATATCGCTTATCTTGTTTTCAACCGTACACACCGCTTTTTTTACTCCGCCCAACGTCTCGCCGTCGAGCTTTACCACAAGGTCGTCACCCTTTAAAAAATCAAACTGCGCCAAACTATCCCTCCTCGCAAAGACAAAAATCCACACCGAATTTGACTGTTCGGTAAATTGCATTCATATCCGAGTCAAATGCAATGGGCGTTGCGCTTGTTTCGGTAACTATCCTGTCCTTATCGGCGTCCTTAAGCCCCGAAAGAATAGCGCCGACAACCTCACTGAGACCTGCACCGTTCTCGGTTGCGGGAGCATAGATGCGAATTTCTGCATTTGCAGAATATTGATCGCCCCTTACCGATGATGAAAGATAACCGCCGATATAGTTGTTTGACAACACGGTTTCACGCACCGACACCACCGCAAGAAATCCGGTGATCGGCGTTTCAACACTGTGCGAGCCGTATTCACGCACAAATCTTACGTCTTTTAAGCTGTCGATATGCTTTAGCCCGACAACGATTCTGTCAAGCTGTTTCTGTATCTGAGTCATAGTCATCCTCCAATATCTCTCCGTGAGGCTGTAAAATTGCCCACACATAAACGGGAATATCCTTCACATAATATTTTTCGCATCTTTTTACAATATATTTACCGCTGTTTGCTTCTATTACCGTGCTGTTTTCGACAAGCGTGGTTTCTGGTGTGCCTACAAAAAGATATTTCTCCTTTTTGAAACAGCCGAGAAGATGATATTCGCCGCCGATATACACCTTGTTTTTGTAACGCAGAGGCTCAACAAAAGCCTTTGCGCCAACGCTTTGTCCGTCGTTTGTAATACTGACGTTTGAGCCGTACTTCTTTATTGTTTCACCGACAGAGTTAAAAATGCTCATCATATCACCCTGCCAAACAAAAATCCGTCGTTAACTATGAGGTCCGAGGATTTTGAAACAAGCTCACGCCACATTTTGTCATACTTGTCTTTACTGTCGGATGACGTGATTTTCACGTCACCCGCAGTAAATGAGGTTATGTTTTCATCATTGCACAAGCCGCTCATTTTAAGAGCATAAACCGCACACAGCATTTCAAGCCTTTTAGTATCATTTTCGTCAAGCTCGGATTTTATGCACTTTGAGCCGACAAACGCACACGAATCTTCAATAAGCGTATGCCATCTGCAAAGCTCGGAGCTGTCAAATCCAGACAAAGCGGCAAACCGTGATGTTACGTTTGCAATGTTCAAACGATCACCTCCGTCAGCAAGAAAGCGTTTTTGATGCTTCGGTAAATATTTTTGAAAAGCCTGCCGTACAGGTGATTGCCGCACGTTCAAGCTGGCGGTCGATCAGCTTGTCGTAATCCGTAGTTACAGAGCCTGCCTGTACCATTTCAAGGGCACAGTTCTTGTCAAGACCGATGATCTTGCCCGCAGTCATTTCGGGAGCATGGATAAGCTTTGCGCCGAGCGGCGTTATCATTTTTCCCGTGCCCTGAAAATCAAGTCCTGCGTTTGCGTCCTGCATCTGAGAAAGCGCAAGTATTTTTTGCATTTCCTCGGTGGGGGCAAGGATAGTGTTAAGCTCATACGGCGAAAGACCTGCCCAAAGCTTGATGATGTCGCTGTAGCTGAGCTTGCCGCTCTCTGCCGCTTCAATGTTTGAGGCTGAGTTTGAGTTGCCGTCGCCGTTGATTATAACCGATATAGCGTCCTTTAACTGCGCCCTTGCAATATATGCGCCGATCTGGTTAAGTGTTACCGTAAACAAATCAAGTCGCTGAAAACGCAGTGCTTCATAAGACGCTACCAACATTCTGCCCCTCTTATGCAGTTTAACAAGATTTTCTCTTGTTTTTACGGTAGTTTGAGGAATTGCCGCACCTTCGTTTACGATTTTGAGCGATTTGTCGTCCTCGCTCGGATTTGACACGATACTGCGGTAGTCCATACCGTCAATATCGGTAACGGTTGCAACAAGGTCGGAAAGCACATCTGCACGCTCCATACCCTGCTTTACCGCTCTGCTGACATATTCGGGAAAAAGTGCGGCGGAATTTGAAGTCTGGAAGAACTTTTCAACACAGTCGCTTTCTCTGCCGCTTACCTTGATGTTAAAACGCTTGAGCTGACGGGAAAATGCGTCAAGCCCCTCAAGCGATGTTCCGGCGTAGTTTTCGGACGGGTCGAGCTTTTCAAGAACTTCGGTAAGGCCGCCTTTACCCTGATACATACCCTTTTCTATTGTAATGTTTTCAAAATTAGCCATAATTTATTACCTCCTGATTTTTAAAGAATAATTCCTGCTTCTGTTGCAGTTGAGTTCACTACAAGCAGTGATCTGCCGTTTGCGTTGGCGGCAACCTTATCGCTTGCGGCAGCGGCAAGAGTCTGATAACCCAACGTCAATTTTGCCGATGTTGCAACGGTTACATAGCCCGAAAGCTGAACCGAAGCATAACCGTCACGCACACCTACGCATATTCCGCAAAACACATCGTTTGCCGAACACTTTGAAACAGTGCCGTCGGCTGAAATCTTGACAGGTACGCCCGCCTTTGTAACCGAGCTGTCTGCAATAAAGGTTGCTACATTTTCGCCGTAGCCGTTAAAATTTACATTCATATTATTACCTCCGTTAAATTCTGAACTGACCGTTTGAAACGGTGTTTTTGTTGTCTTTGTTTTTGTTGTTTTTGTTGCTGTAGAGCTGAATCATCGGTGCAACGGCGCTGTTTTTCTGCTTTTCAAAGGCTGTTTTAAATTCCTTTAACTGAGCCACCGTCATTGTTTTTGTAATGCTCTCCATAGTTTCTCTTGAAATATCGGGCTGAACACAGGCAGAGAGCCTCAAGACCTCGTTTGTAAGGCTGTCACGATAAAAGATACCGTCCTTTGCCGATTTTTTGAGATTTTCGATATATTCGGACAGCCTTGTGCAATCCTTGTCGCTGAGCGCAAAGCCCTTTTTGAGTTCAAGCTTTTTTAAAATACTTTCCATAGTCATTTCCTTTCCGTAAGCCGACTTTGTAACGCCTGCCGCCTTTTGTGACGGCACGGCAACAAAGCTCCATTCATAAGCGTCATATGGGTTTATCATCTCGCCGCAGCATATTTTTGAGCCGTATTTTTCTCCCTTGGTATGTGGGCAAATGTCTGAGTTTTCTCCGCAAATGCTGCACACGATTTTTTCAACCGCACAACCGACGCTCACCTCCTTGATAATTCCGCTGTCAAGAGCAAGAATAACGTCGCTGTTTTTCTCGCTTTTCGGCAGATATGCCCTTGCTTTGAGCCTGAAATAATCATCGCCCAATGCGGTTTTTTTGCCGCTTACCGCCTCAACCGAGCAGGAAAATATCCTTGCCGTCTGATTTTTGGCGCTGGGATTGTGGTCAAAAATTCCCGTTTTTCCGACAAACAGCTTTTCAAGCGCAAACAGCGATTCCACCGTAAAACGTTCACCGTCACGGTCAACGTCGTTGTCACAAAGCACTACCGAAAACACATACACCTCGTCGGCGTTTAATTTTCGCCTTGTGTAGCCGTTTATCAGTTCAAGCTCCTCTGCGCTTACGCCGTCGGAATTGTTTTCAAGCACACTGCCGAGAACAGCCTCCTTTTTTACAAAATTATTCATCAATTACCTCCAAACCGATTTCTTTTTCAATCTGCAAAGCCTTTGCCCTGTTGAGCCGTGCCTGAGAAAGCTCCAGCGTATCCTGAAGATTGATGTCGTTCCAAATCACCCTGATTTTTTCGTTATATCCCGAAAGTCTGAGGTGATATTCAACCGCCCTGCGGACAACAGGTTCAACAACAGCTCTGTAATATTCAAGCTCGCTTGTAAGAATATCCGCCTGCTGTTCACTCATACGCTCGGTGCTTGACCACGAAAGTCCAAGTAAAAACGGCGGTATGCCAAGCTTTGCAATTATTTGTTCCATAATAGTGCGAACGGGAATTTCGCAGTCGGGAATCTGATTTTCTGCGCCGATAGTCTTTACACTCACATCTCCCACCGAAACAAAGTCGCACACATTGTCGCTTCTCATCGCTTTTTTCCACTCGGAAGCAATCTGCCTTGCGTTTTCCTCACTAAAGGTTTCGTTTGCCGCAGGGGTATATGTAACTGCGAAACGCACGTCGCCGACTCTTTCCCAGTTGTTCTTTAACGATTGAAATATTCTGAGCAAAATCGAGCTTACAAACGGCAGTCCGCTCAAAACAGACGTGCCGTGAACCGTACCCGCCTTTGGGTTAAGCAAGGTTGCAAGCACAAGGTTCTGATATTTTACAGGCTCGCACCGACCGGCGTCGTTTCGGCAAACAACAAGGTCAAGCGGCGTTTTGTTTGCCTTGATTTCAACGTCGTCAAGGCTTGCGTTATAAAGCGCCGCAATGCCCTGTGCCTCAACATCCGGCACCATTTCGCCGACCGCCGCTCCAAAAGTCAGCAGGCTGTCAAGATAACCGTAAACAAAGTTTATCATTCCGCCCGAGGAGCCGTTGGTCTTTACGCTTTTTACGAATTCATCGGCAATTCTCTGTGCAGGCGCGCTTTCCGCTTCCACCTTAAAATTGCCGATAAGCCTGACCGTTTTACATATTGCCGCATCAACTGTCGGAACAGCCTCTCGCAGACTTGAATACAGCTCCCTTTCCGCTCTGCTCTGTGCCTCATACCTTGAAAACATTGGATTGGTTTGCACATCTCTAGGAACAGTCTGCACCGCAGGCGCCGCTTTGCTTTGCTTTTTTCTTCCAAACTTCAAGCTTAGTTTTCCTCCTGTCTTTCGGCGGCAAGCGCAAATGTGCGTTTTCCGCCGTCAATTATAGTTGTAACAAAATACCTTATATCGTCCATTGCGTGGTCGTTTTCCTTTACAGGGCTGTCGTCGTGTTTTTTGCCGTCCCACCTGTATAGCGCAAATTCACGCTTAGAGTCTTTGCAGTTTTTGCATATTTTTACGCTTCCGTCCCTCAGTGCCTGAGAAACCCTGCGTATTCCGTCAATTACATTGTTTTTGGCAGGAACTACGGTATACTTTCCGTGGCGGCGTATTGTTTCAATAAAGCTTGCCGCCGAGGGATCGACAACAATTTTTTTGATGTTTCTGCCGCCTGCAAGCCTGCAAAGCGCAGTGTAATGTTCCTCGTCCGTCTTTTGATAGCCCTCAGTGCGTGAATTAAAATAATATTCGTCTATCCTGTACCACACGCCGTTCTGTCTGCCCCACAGCCCGAACGACGACGGGTTGACCGTGCCGTAATCGCACGAAACCGCATACTCGGAGAACTCACCCTGCGGCGTTTGACAATACATATCCTCATCAGCCATAAACGGATAAACCGCACCGTAAACGGCAACCCACCTGCCCTTTACAAACCGCTCGTAAAACACTCCCGAATACAGCTTTTCATATCTGCGCTTCACCTTGTCGGTGAGCGAGGGATTGTCATCCATCGTAAAGTGCAGATAAAGTGCATTTTTATCCCTTGACTTTTTTATCCATTCAAGATAAAACCAGTGTTCGGGGTGTTCGGGATTACAGTTAAACCAAAAGCGTGAATTTGCAACAGAACACCTTGCCATAGCCTGTTCAACAAACGAACGCGGCATCAGGGCAACCTCATCAAAAAGCACTCCCGACAACGTCATTCCCTGAATAAGTGAGGCTGAGGACTCATCTTTCCCTCCGAAAAGGTAAAATCTGTTTGTAACCGAGCCGTAGCTCACAAGCAAAATGTTCTGAGAAAGCTTTTCTTCACACTCAAATCCGAGTGAGTTGAGTATCGGAATAACAGGCGTAACCATATTTCTCCTGAGAGAACGGATAGTCTTGCCGCAAAGCGCAAAGTCCGAGTTTGCAAAGCCGTAAAAGCTCCACAGCACAAACGAAAGCGCCATACAAAATGTTTTTCCGCTCCTGACGGCACCGTCGCATATTATTGCGTCATAGCCGCAAAGGCTTGAATTGTTGTGCCACCAGCTAAGCACCGTGCGCTGTTTTTGTGAAAAAGGTTTAATTTTCAACGGTATCACCACAGTTGTCTGCGCTCTTGCCTATTGCGTCAAAAAAATCCCTCGCAGTGGTTTCTTCTTCGGTTTCCGACTCAAGGTGTTCAAGCGCCTTTAAGCGGTCAAAAAATTTAATCTCCATTGAGCCGTCCTTTGGGCGTTTGATTTCCGATACAGAAAACAAGTCCATTTTGTCAAGCTCCTCCTTTGACGGACTGTCTGTAAAAAGCAGTGAAACTGCGTCCGCAATACTTCCGAACGCAAGCCTGTAATAGCCTGACGCCGCCATATTTGCAAGTGCTTTTCTGCGTGCCGACGCAAGCCTTGTAATCTCGTCGGTTATTTCTTTTTTGCAAAGCAGCTTTTCCGCAAGCTGTTCGCCATCAGGTGCAAAGCCTGCACGCCTTGCCGAAAGGCTGAGATTGCCCGACGCCGCAAAGCACGAACAAAATTCCTTTTCACGATTTGTAAGTTTTTTCTTTATATTTTGTCACCTCCGAATTTGAAAGAACAGCAAGCCGTCATAAAAAAGTTATGAATATAATTTTAATTTTCCGATTTAACGATCCTGCCTAACAGTCCTTTCATCAATACCCGAGGAAAATAAAAAAATTGCATAAAAATATGCAATTTCCGAAAAATTTTTATTTTTTATTTAAATTTCAACGCAATTTCTAAAAAACAAAAGAACCTTACGGTCATCACCGCAAGGCTCTTAATCAACAATGTTTACTTTTATATTTTTAAAATTGTCCGCAAGCGTAAAGCTGTCGTATATTCCGCTTGTAACATAAACCTCGTTATCTTTCGTCAGAATAACGTAATCAAAGCCGCTGTTTTCTCTCCGATATTTTTCGGCTCCGTCAACGCCCATTACAAACAACGCCGTTGAAAGAGCGTCGCTTTTGATACCGACTTCCGAAACTATCGTCACAGAATTAATATTGTTGTCAACGGGACTGCCCGTTTTGGGGTCGATTATGTGAATATAGGTCTTGCCGTCACTTCCGATAAAATATCTTTCATAGCCACCCGAAGTTGCAATAACTTTATCCTTACAGCTCAAATAGCCAAAATAATCCGCACTGTTTTCGGGGTCGGCAACACCGACTTTCCAATCCGAACCGTCGGGCTTTGCGCCTATTGCCGCAACTGTGCCGCCCAAGTTCAGCAAAGCCGAGGTTATATCCTCATTTCTGCATATCTCAATACCCCTATCGGCGGCATATCCCTTTGCAACTGCGCCCAAATCAATCTGCATATTTGTCAAAAGCGATATTTTTCCGTCAGACACACTCACTTTGCTGTAATCAACAAATTGCAAAAGCTGCTCTATTCTGTTTTGGTCTGGAATCTTGTAGTCCTTATCGATAAAACCCCATTCGCACACAACAGGATAAACCGTAATATCAAGCGCACCGCTTACATCATCGCACAAATCAAGCGACCTTTCCACTATATCGACAGTTGTTTTGTCAACCTCAACAGGCACTGCACCAGCGTTATTGAGCTTGTAAATGTCACTGTTTTTGTCCGTAGTTGACAGAAGCTTGTCGAGGCTTACAATGCTTCCCTGCACATTTTTTAAGACCGAGTCACGGTTTTGTCCGTAGATTTTGAGGCTCATAAACGTATCCATAGCCTCAAAACCGACCTCGGCAGGCTTATTGTCTGAAAGCGAACACGCACAAAGTGCGGTTATGCACAAAACAGCAGACAAAGCTATACATAAAAATTTTTTCATAAATCACCAAAAAATAAAGGGCGGAAGCTCCGCCCTTGAATTCTATGCCTTTTTCCAAACGGACGGCGAGAACAACAACAGCAACGGGAACAGCTCAAGTCTACCTGCAAGCATATCAAATATCATCACCGCTTTTGACAGAATGTTAAATGAAGAATAGTTACCGGTCGGACCGACAATGTTAAGTCCCGGACCTGTGTTGTTGAGGTTAGCGGCAACCGCTGTAAAATTCGTCAAAACATCTTTTCCCTCAAAAGAAACTACAATAAAGCTCAGTATAAATATACCTAAATAAACCACCAAAAATACCGATGTGTTACGCATTACGCTGTGATCGATCGTTTTGCCGTCCATTTTTATTGTCTTTACGTTGCGCGGATGGATAAGCAGAGCGAATTCTTTTCTGACCTCCTTAAAGAGTATCAGTATTCTCGACACCTTAAAGCCGCCGCCCGTACTGCCAGCCATTGCTCCGATAAAGGTAATTATTATAATAACAGCCTTTGAAAGCTCGGGCCATTTGTTTACATCGTCAATGCTAAAGCCTGCGGTACTGATAATTGAAGCAACATAGAAAAAGCTCTGGTGGAATGATTCGTATGCGTCACGGTAAATTGAGAAAATATTTATTGCAATAATCAAGGTCGAAACTGCTATAATTCCAAGATAGAGCCACAATTCTTCCATTTTGAATGCCTGCTTGAATTTGCGTGCAAGGAGCATAATATAAACGGAAAAATTCGTACCGAACAGAACGAGAAACACGGCTATGACCGTCTGGCAATATCCGTTATACGCCGCCATATTGGCATTGCGAACGCCAAATCCGCCCGTACCGGCGGACGAAAACGCCGTGGTCAGCGAATTGAAAAAATCCATTCCGCCAAACATAAGCATAACCGCTTCAATCACAGTAAGCGCAAGGTATATGCCGTACAGCATTGAAGCATAATTACGCATACGGGGAACAGCCTTGCCTACTATAGGACCTGGGCTTTCGGCACGCATAAGGTAAATGCTCTGAGAGCCGCCGAGCTTTGGGATAAGCGCAAGCAAAAAGACTATAACGCCCATTCCGCCTAACCATACCGAAAAGCTTCGCCAAATCAGCATACCGTGACTTAGTGCTTCAACATCGTTAAGGATAGTGGAGCCTGTTGTTGTAAAGCCCGAAACTATCTCAAAAAATGCGTCTATAAAATACGGAATTTGTCCGCTTATCCAAAACGGCAGGCATCCTACAAACGAAAGCAATATCCAGCTTAACGCCGTAGCCGCAAAGCCCGCCTTTTGATACAAGACCATATTTTTCTGCTTCATTGTTTTGACAAGCAGAGTGCCGAGTGCGGAACTTGCCGCACCGATTATCAAAAAATAATACCAATCGTTTTCACGGTAGATAAGCGAGGTAATCGTGCCGATTTGCATTGCGATTCCCTCAATAATAAGTACCCAGCCAAGAATATAAACAATAATACGTTTATTCATAATCCCTCAAAAGCTCCGTTAATCCAAAATGTCATCAAGGTCGCTGAGTCCCTTGTGCTTTGTAATTACAACCACCAGATCGTCGGTCATAATTGCGTCGCTGCCGACAGGAAGAATTACCCTGCCTTTTCGGTTTATGCAGATTATCTGCAAATTATCCTTTAGCTTCAGCTCGGAAATCGGAATTCCCACGATCTTTGACGAGCTTTTAGCGTTAAATTCAAGTGCCTCAACCCTGTCCTCATTAAGACGGTAAAGCGTTTCAACATTGCTTCCCAGAGAATTCTGCATTGCTCTGATATAGCTTGCTATATATTCGCCGGAAATATTTTTAGGATTGATAACACAATCCAAATTAAGGTTTGAAATAATATTATAAAAAGGCTCGTTATTTACCTTTGTAATGACCTTTGCCTTTGAAACTCCCCTGATATAGAGTGAAATAAGAATATTTTCCTCATCAAAGTCCATCAAAGCCGCCACACCGTCAACGTGCTCAATGCCTTCGCTGAGCAAAAGGTCCTGATCCATACAGTCGCCGTTGATAATAACAGCCTCGGGCAGCAGCTCCGAAAGCTCGTTGCATCTTTCGTTATTTTTTTCAATTATTTTAACGTTTGTTCCCGACTTGATAAGCCTTTGTGCAAGATAAAATGATATTTTGCCGCCGCCAAGCAGGATAACATCACGGTTTTTACCGATAAGAACATTTATTTTTTTGAAAAACTTTGCGGCTATTTCGGACTTTGATACAATCGAAATTTTGTCGCCGCTTTCAATAACAAAATCACCGTTCGGAATGTAAACCTCCGAACCGCGCTCAACAGAGCATATTCGCACCTTGCCCCTGAAAATATCAATCTGACTGATGCGTTTGTTTGCAACAACAGAATTTTCGGGAACCGTCACCTTGATAAGCTCGACAGCGCCCCTTGAAAAGGTATCTACTTCAAGCGCTCCCGCAAAACGGAAAAGCTGACTTATCTCAATCGCCGCAGTCTGCTCCGGATTTATTGCCATTGACAAACCAAGCTGATCTTTCACCCTGAACAGGTCGCTGGTATATTCGGGATTACGCACTCTTGCAATGGTATGCTTTACGCCCGCCGCCTTAGCCATAAGGCAGGTGTAAAGGTTCACCTCATCTCTTGCCGCCGCCGCAACTACCAGGTCTGCGCTTTCTGCTCCCGCTTCAATCAAGGTCTGATATGTTGCGCCATTGCCCTCAACGCCGATAGCGTCGATTGAATCGGAAAGTCTTGAAACCGCCTTACCGTTAATATCGACCAACACAACATCGTGCTCGGTATTATTCAGTTCTTTTGCAATGGCTGTGCCTACCTTACCGCAGCCAACAATAATAATCTTCATAAATCCCTCTTATCACATAATCTAAGTGCAAATGTCGCCCGATTCTCAGACGGCGGATTCCGCTTCAAAATTTAAGCGGGAGCTATAATCTTCCACTGAATCTCCGAGGAGCAAACACTCCTTTGCACTGTTTTTTATCAACACAAGCCTTGCTACTTGCAAACAAAGCAAAGCTTGACTACGATTTAAAAGCAAATCAAGGCAATCCCGCATAATTATTGCGATCTTGCCTCAACATAAAAGCAAAGCTTTTAACTCTCTCAATTAACAGTAATATATTACACCATAAGTATATAAAAATCAATACCAAATAATAAAAACCGCTTAAATAGGCTTGCTTATTCGTCGGGTATAATATATAATTTTATTACAAACAGCTTTAATTTGCCTTGTGCGGCTTAAAAGTGCCGTATATTAACCTGTTAAGGAGAGAGCTATAGTGAAAAGGAATGGCTACATTTCGTGGGACGAATACTTTATGGGAGTTGCGCTTCTTGCGGCAAAACGAAGCAAGGATCCAAACACCCAGGTAGGCGCATGCATCGTTGACAGCAACAACATCATTTTGTCAACAGGATACAACGGCTTCCCGTACGGCTGTTCGGATGACATCTACCCGTGGGAACGCAACGGCAATGACACAAAGTACAGCTACGTTGTCCACGCCGAGTTAAACGCAATATTAAACGCAAGAGGAAAAGACCTAAACGGCGCAAGGATATATGTAGATTTGTTCCCGTGCAACGAATGTGCAAAGGCAATCATACAGTCCGGCATTTCTGAAGTCGTTTATCTTTACGACAAATACGCTTCCTCCGCCGAAACCATTGCGTCAAAAAAGATGCTGACCTCCGCAGGAGTAAAGCTTCGTCTGTTTAAAACCGACAGAGAAACCATTGAACTGAACTTCAGGAGATAATGCTTTTGCATAACGAATAAACCTTGCCTCAACCGTGCAAAAGCGCATAACACAAGCTTCGAGCTTATTAACTTAACAGCACAACAAAAGCCGCCACAATTGTGACGGCTTAATTTGTATTATAAATACTTATTAATCAAAGAACTTGTCGTGAATTGTGCTTACAGCCTTATCGGCGTCGGCAGCGTCAATAAGAACAGAAACCTTGATTTCGCTGGTGCTTATCATCTGAATGTTTACCTGAGCGTCATAAAGTGCCTCAAACATCTTTGTTGCAACGCCTGCGTGACTTTCCATACCTGCGCCGACAATGGAAATTTTTGCAACGTTGTCGTCATAAAGTATTTCTCCTGCGCCGATGTTTTCTGTATAATCCTTCAGGCACTCAACAGCCTCCTGTCCTCTGCTCTTTGCAACAGTGAAGCTGATGTCCTTTTTTCCGTCGTGTCCGATAGACTGGAGGATAATATCTACATTAATGTCCTTTGCAGAAAGCTTTGAGAAAAGCTTGAACGCAAACCCCGGAACATTCGGGATACCCATAACCGAAATTCTTGCAACATCCGTATCTTTAGCAACACCGCTGATCAACATTTTTTCCATTTTTGTTCTCTCCTTTACGATTGTACCCGAAGCCTTAGCCATACTTGAAAGCACTTCAAGCTCTATATTATACTTTTTAGCCATTTCAACCGAGCGGTTGTTCAAAACCTGCGCGCCGAGAGTTGCAAGCTCAAGCATTTCATCATAGGATATCTCTTTGAGCTTTCTTGCGTTCTTTACCTTGCGCGGATCGGCTGTATAAACGCCCTCAACATCTGTATATATCTGGCAAAGATCTGCGTGCATTGAAGCCGCAATGGCAACTGCGCTCGTGTCCGAACCTCCTCGTCCGAGCGTTGTAATATCGCCGTATTTTGAAAGTCCCTGAAAGCCCGCAACAATAACAATATTCTTCTTGTCAAGCTCACGGCGGATTCTTGAAGCGTCAACCCTTTTTATTCTTGCGCTTGTGTGTGCCGAGGTGGTTTCAAAGCCTGCCTGCCAGCCAAGAAGCGACACTGCGTGATAGCCGAGCTTTTCGATTGCCATGGCAAGCAAAGAAATCGAGATTTGTTCGCCTGCGGCAAGAAGCATATCCTTTTCACGGCGAGAAGCCTTTGGGTTAATCTCATTTGCCTTTTCGATAAGGTCGTCCGTTGTGTCGCCCTGTGCCGATACAACCACGACAACATCGTTACCCTTTTTAAATGTTTCTGTTACAATGTTCGCAACATTCATAACACGTTCGGCGTTAGCAACTGAACTTCCGCCGAATTTTTGAACTATCAAACTCATTTGCTCTGTACCCCTTTATTATTATAAATCACCGATACGAATTGAAGAAAGTATCTTAACGCCGTCATTTTCAAGCGCCTTAGATTTTTCCGAAAATTCACCGAAAGGCATTTTTTCGGTCACAAACGCAACCTCGTTTTCAGGTGCGTCGTTCTTTGTTATCGTGCTGACATTACCAAAGATATTTTCAGCCTTTGCCAAGGCGTCTGTTCCGTCTGCACGAACATACATTGCGGTTACCGAGTCGTTTGTATCAATGATGTTTTTGCCGTCGCCGTCTGTCCAATAAAGATATTTTCTGGTTTTAAGATGCTTGCAGCAATCTACAATATCTGCCACGACAGCGCTTGCAGTCGGAAGCTTGCCTGCGCCCTTGCCGTAAAATACAACATCACCCGTGCAGTCGCCTCTTACCATAATGCCGTTAAATTCGTTATCAATGTTTGCAAGCTGACTCTTGTTTGGCACAAACATAGGCGCAACAATAATATCTATCTTACCGTTGTCAAGCTTTTTGACCTTACCTATCAGCTTTATAACGCAATCATAGGCTGCGGCATATTTTACGTCGTCAAGAGTTATCTTTGTGATACCTTCGGTATGTACCGAATCGGGATAGACATGCTTGCCGTATGCAAGAGAAGCAAGAATACAGATCTTGCGGCAGGCGTCGTGCCCCTCAATATCGGCGGCAGGATTGCGTTCCGCAAAGCCCAAATCCTGAGCAAGCTTTAAAGCGTCCTCAAACTGCATTCCCTCTTCTATCATTTTAGTCAGAATAAAGTTTGTTGTACCGTTTAAAATTCCTGCAATCTCATAAACTATGTTTGCAACAAGACACTGGCTCATCGGTCGGATTATCGGAATACCGCCGCCTACAGACGCCTCAAACAGAAAGTTTACGTTCTGTTCCTTTGCTATAGACAGCAGCTCTGCCCCGTGAGCGGCTACAAGCTCCTTGTTTGAGGTCACAACGCTTTTGCCTGCTTTAAGGCATCTTTTTACAAAATCGTATGCCGGGTTAAGCCCTCCCATAACCTCAACAACAATTCTGATTTCAAGGTCGTTTATGATGTCCTCAAAATTCTTTGTAAATCTGTCTGCAATCGGGCTGTCCGGGAATTCACGCAGGTCAAGAACCTTTTTGATGTAAATTTCCTCACCAAGACTTGCAAAGAGTTTTTGTTTGTGGGTAAGGAGTATTTCGGCTACACCCGAGCCGACAACTCCGTGTCCCATAATTGCTACTGATACCATATATTTACCTTACCTTTCAGGATTTTTAACTTATTCTGCGTGCTGCGGCGAACTGTCAACATCGCTTGCGTCACCCGGATTTTCTCCTCCGCCGGAAGCAGCTCCGCCCGAGGCCTCGCCTTCACCCGGGACTTCTCCGCCGGGATTTTCTCCTCCGCCGGAAGCAAGTGAACCCTGACCGCTTCCGCTGTTGTTGTCATACGGATAGTAGCCCTCACTTCCGCTTCCGTAATAGCTGCCGTATCCGCTTGCATAGTCACTGTTTGAGCCGCCACCGTAATATGCAGAACCAAACGACGGCATATTATCCTCGGTGTAATAGCCCACATACTTTCCTGTCAGATTATCTGTGGAAACTATCAGACCCGTTGCGGGGTTATATTGAGCCTGAACACAGTTTTGTGACAGCTTGTATTCCTTTTGTTCCTTGCCCTCAAGATACTTGCCCATAACCCTTGAGAAGAATTTTGCCGAACGTGTTGTATCCGAGATTGAGGTCGGCTGATCAAAGCCTGTCCACGTTGCCATAACGCCATACGGCGAAAGTCCGCAAAACCAGCAGTCCTTATCGTCGTTTGTAGTACCTGTTTTTCCGACAATATCCCAGCCGTCAACACGGGCATACATAGCTCTTGTGCTTACGCTGTTTGTAACGTTATAATGCAGAAGCCTGTTCATAATTGTTGCGGTTTCTGCCGAATAAGCCTGCTTTGGAACAGCGTCACGGTTATCTATAATAATATTGTCCTCCGAGTCGGTTACATAATAATAGGTATAAGGTTTGTAGTACAAACCTCCGTTGCCCATATATGTGTATGCAGCCGCCATTTCACGAACAGAAACACCGCCGTTCATACCGCCGATGGAAAGCGAACCGGTAATTTGTGAATCTTCTTCGTTAAGATGAGAAAATCCCATTTTAGTTACAGCCTGTTCATATGCTACCGACGGGCCTCCGATAAGTTCCATAACACGAACCGCCGTAGCGTTTGATGAACACTCTATAGCGTCAGGCAACAAAATATTGCCTTTGTAGTAGGGATAAGCGTTATTAGGTCCCGACTTATATGAACCTGTTGACGGATCATATTCATATTTGTCAAGTGGTTCATCAAGAACGGTTGATGAATAATAAAGCTGCTTATTATCTATTGCTATCGGATATACAAACACAGGCTTTATCGAAGAACCCGGCTGTAAAGCGGAATGACTGGCTCTGTCCCATTCAAGCGCCTGGGTTTTCTTTTTTGAGCTTCCGACGGTTGCGATAACACGACCGTCAAAATCCATCATAACCGAGCCGAGCTGAATTTCGGGATCTGCACTTTTGTCAATTTCCTGTGCGGCGGATTCAATGTAATTTTGCATATCCTCGTCCATTGCACAGTATATTTTAAGTCCTTCCGTATAAAGCTTATCCGAGGCTGCGTCCTCGCTGATATTGTAATACTGAGCCAAATCGGTCTTTAAATCATAATAAAGCTGATCAATATACCAGTTTTGAACATATCCGCTGTCATCATCGTCGTCATCCTTTGACTGAAAACCGACAAATTGCATATCGGCGGATTCCTGCATAGCCTGATTGTATTCGTCCCTGGTGATATAATCCTGATCGTACATCTCCTCAAGCACAAGCTCGCGGCGTTGTTTGTTGTTTTCGGGATAAATAAGCGGATTCCAAAGCGACGGGTTCTGAGTAATGCCGGCAATAGCCGCACATTCCGCTATTGAGCAATCCTTTATGCTCTTGCCGAAATACAGCTGAGCCGCCGATTCAACGCCCTGACAGTTGTTTCCGAAGTTTACAACATTCAGGTACGCCTCCAGAATTTGGTCCTTTGTATATTCCTTTTCAAGCTTCAGGGCTTTGCATATTTCTCTGAGCTTTCTTGTAATGGAAACCTCGTTATCATCGGTAATGTTCTTGATAAGCTGCTGAGTTATGGTTGAACCGCCGTAAGTATCGTTGCCGCTTGCAAGATTGATAACAGCGCCGAGCGTTCTTGTCCAGTCCACACCGTGGTGATCAAAAAATCGCTTGTCCTCAATAGCAACCTGAGCGTCCTTCATAGCCTGCGGAATATCCTGATTATTAACCCAGATTCGATTTTCGGTGCTGTAAAGGGTCTGATACTGTTCAAACTCATCGGTATCCTTGTTCTTAACATAAATAAAGCTTGTCTGGTTAAGCGACTTTGCATTGAGGTCGATGCCCGTAGGCTCCGAGGCAAGTGAAAAGATGTATATACCGAGGGATATTCCTGCAATTACCGTTGCAACAAAGCAAACCGCCAAGGCGGTGAGCAGCACCTTGCCCACTCCTTTGAAAAATCCTTTGGCAGGGCTTTCGGTTTTTACTGCGGGAATGTTATTATCAACAGATTTTTCGGTGTATCTGCTGATGTCGGTTTCACGTTTGTTTCGCATAATAACTCCTTTTATACGGCAAAACGCCAAAAAAAGCAGCGTCTTAAAATCCGATTCTTGAATAATTATGTTTAAAAACTCTTTTAAAACTTCGGATAAAATAACACTAGTATTAATTATTATAGCACTTTAAAAGAAAAAAATAAATAACTTAATTGATTTTTTTATTCTTTTTTATTAGAAAATATGTGCGGCAGTTTGTTGAATTTTAGGCAATAGGGTGAATATTGCATTCATTTCAGGCAAAAATAACAATATAAATCTGAAAATCGGGGAATGATTGACTTATGAAAAAACTCATCGGAATAACAGGAATCATACTGATAAGCTGCATATGCATAAGCAGCCTTTACACACCGGTAACAAGCGCAAAAGCCTCTCCGGAAACCGAATCAACAGCGGTTGTGTCCGCCGAAAGCCAAACATATGTGCTGAAATCCGAAAACAACCGCATTGTAGTATATAAAAAGGGTGAAGCTTCTCCCTTTCTTGTCACCGATTCACGAACCGACCATTTGCCCAAAAGCGATATTTTACAGCTCAAAAACGGCATTGAAGTCGAGGGAGAAAAAAATCTGAAACGAACACTTGAGGATTATTGCAGTTGACGGGGCGGAGCATTTCGCCCCGCTTGCCGTACAGCGTTGTGCAAAACTTGGTTAAGATATATTGACTTTTATGCGTATTTGAGTTACTATGAAATAGATATGTTAAAAGGAGAAATAGGATTTCCGAATATAGCTTTTATAACGCGATTTTTGTAAAATATTGCCACAACAGCTATCAGCCCCTGCTTGACCGAAATTATTTTTATTTTCGGTTAAAACATTCAACAAAAGGAGAATACATATGATTTCTACTGTTATAGATCAGTCGCTCGGACTTGAATTTCCGATTTTTCAGGGCGGTATGGCTTGGGTAGCCGACGCTTCCCTTGCCGCAGGCGTTTCAAACGCAGGCGGACTCGGAATCATTGCCGCAATGAACTCAAACGGAGAACAGCTCCGTGAGGAAATACAAAAATGCAAAAAACTCACCGATAAGATATTCGGCGTTAATATTATGCTTATGAGTCCGTTTGCGGACGAGGTTGCAGACGTTGTTGTTGAAGAAGGAATCAAGGTCGTAACCACCGGAGCAGGCAATCCGGGAAAATATATGTCAAAATGGAAAGAAGCGGGAATAAAGGTAATTCCCGTTGTCGCAAGCGTTGCGCTTGCACGCAAAATGGAAAAAGACGGCGCTTTTGCAGTCATTGCAGAGGGCGGAGAATCGGGCGGTCACGTCGGCGAGCTTACAACAATGGCTCTTGTTCCTCAGGTTGTTGACGCAGTATCCGTTCCCGTTATCGCCGCAGGCGGAATTGCCGACGGCAGGCAGGTTGCGGCGGCGTTTATGCTGGGCGCAGTCGGCGTTCAGGTCGGAACAAGATTTTTGGTTGCAAAAGAATGTACCATAACTCAGGAATACAAAAATAAAATATTAAAGGCAAGAGATATTGATACCGTAGTAACTGGCAAAAGGCTCGGTCATCCCGTGCGTTCGCTTAAAAACACTTTTACAAGAACATATTCAAAAGCCGAATACGACAAGTCTGCCGTATCTGACGAAGAGCTTGAAAAAATGGGAGCAGGAGTTCTCAGAATGGCGGCTCGCGGCGGAGATGTGTCAAACGGCTGTGTGCTTGCGGGACAGGTCGCAGGTATGGTAAAAAAAGAGCAGACCTCCCGTGAAATTATTGAGGAGATGTTCACTCAGGCTGAAGAAGTATTGAACGGAGCGACAAAATGGGTAAAATAGCATTTATTTTTTCAGGACAGGGCGCCCAGTACAGCGGAATGGGCAAAGAGCTTTGCGACAGCTCAAACGCCGCAAAAGCGGTTTATGAAATGGCGGATTCTATCCGTCCGGGTACCTCGGCTCAGTGCTTCGAGGGCACAACAGAGGAACTTTGCCAAACAGTAAATACCCAGCCCTGCGTTTTTACGGCAGATCTTGCGGCGGCGTATGCGCTTGTTGAAAAAGGAATACGCCCCGATTGTATCGCAGGCTTTTCACTCGGCGAAATTGCGGCTCTTGCGTTCTCAAAAATGCTTTCCGACGAAGAAGCGTTCAAACTCGTTTGCAGACGAGGAGAGCTTATGGACAAGGCGGCAAAGGCTAACCCCGGCAAGATGGCGGCGGTTATGAAAATTTCACCTGAAACGGTTGAAGAAATATGCAAAAAATTTGACAAGACTTATCCAGTAAACTATAATTCGGCGGCACAGACAGTTGTTGCAACAACAAGCGAAAACGCAGACGATTTTTGCAAAGCCGTCAAGGAAGCAGGCGGTATCGCAAAGCTTCTTGCGGTAAGCGGAGCGTTTCATTCTCCGTTTATGGCTGATGCGGCAGAGGGACTCGGCGATTATCTTAAAGACGTTGAGTTTTCCGAACCGCAAATTCCGATTTACTCGGATTACACCGCTCAGCCCTATGAGGGCGATTATAAAGCTTTGGTAAAAGCTCAGGTAGAAAATCCCGTGCGCTGGCAAAAAATCGTTGAAAATATGATTGACAGCGGCGTTGATACATTTATTGAGGTCGGCGTGGGCAAAACGTTGACAAACTTAGTCAGGAGGATCAACCCCGACGTCAGGGAATTCAAATTTGAAGTTCCGCAGGATTTTGACAAGATAAGTCAGGCGCTTTAAAAACAAACAGCAAAACATCTTTCGGAGGAAAATATGAAATTTGAAAATAAGACAGCCGTAGTTACAGGCGGTTCAAGAGGCATAGGTCTTGCCATTGCAAAAAGGCTTGCAAAAGAGGGCGCAAACATCGCAATTCTCTATGTAGGCGATGAGAGCGAGGGCGAAAGCGCCAAGAACGAGCTTTTGCAGTACGGCACAAAGGTAGAGCAGTATTTCTGCGACGTGTCGGATTTTGAAGCCTCAAAACAGGTAGTTGATAAGGTCATTGAGGATTTTGGCGGAATCGAGATACTTGTTAACAACGCAGGAATAACCCGTGACAAAATGGTGCTGAATATGGAAGAAAAGGACTTTGACGCCGTAATAAACGTCAACCTCAAAGGCTCTTTCAATATGATTAAGCACACCTACAAGCACTTTATGAAAAAGCGTTACGGCAGAATCGTCAGCACTTCTTCAATCGTAGGACTTATCGGCAATAAGGGACAGGCTAACTACGCCGCATCAAAGGCAGGAATCATCGGACTTACAAAGTCGGTTGCAAGAGAGCTTGCAGGCAGAGGAGTAACGGTAAACGCCGTTGCGCCCGGTTATATCGGAACAGATATGACAAACGCCCTGCCCGACAAGGTAAAGACAGAAATGCAGGCTCAGATTCCCGCAAAACGTATCGGCGAACCTGACGACGTCGCAAAGGTAGTAGAATTCCTTTGTTCGGACGATGCCGCCTATGTGACCGGCGAAGTCATAAGAGTTGACGGCGGACTTGCAATTTAAGCGGAGGTAAATATGAGCAGACGAGTAGTGGTAACAGGAGTGGGCGCAGTCAGCCCGGTGGGCAACGACGCCGAAACGACCTGGAAAAATCTTGTTGACGGTGTTTGCGGAATTGACGAAATCACCGCATTTGACACAAGTGACCTTAAAGTTCACATTGCAGGAACGATAAAAAATTTTGACGCAACCCAATACATTGAAAAACGTGATATAAAAAAGACCGATATTTACTGCCAATACGCTATTGCCGCCGCTCAGCAGGCGGTTGACGACAGCAAAATACTCGGCACAATAGACGAAAACCGTTTCGGAGTTTATATCGGCGCAGGAATCGGCGGACTCAACACCTTTGTTGAAAACACCGTAGCACTGCACGAAAACGGACCGAGAAAGGTTTCTCCGTTCTTTATTCCCAAGATGATCGGCAACATAGCAACGGGCAGCGTAGCAATAAGATTTAACGCAAAGGGCGTTTCGCTCTCTGTTATGAGTGCCTGCGCTACAGGAACGAATTCAATCGGCGAGGCGTTTCACGCAATCAAGGACGGCTATGCCGACGCAATCATAGCAGGCGGCGCAGAGGCGGTGGTTGCTCCTCTGACAATCGCAGGATTTCAGAATATGAAAGCGCTTTCGACTAACCCCGACCCCAAAAAAGCTTCACGTCCGTTTGACAAGGATCGTGACGGTTTTGTAATGGGCGAGGGCGCAGGAATGCTTTTGCTCGAAGAGTATGAGCACGCAAAAGCAAGGGGCGCAAAGATATATGCAGAATTTGCAGGCTACGGCAACACCTGCGACGCTCATCACGTCACAGCCCCCGACCCCGAGGGTGCAGGACTTGCAAGAGCGATTAAAATTGCCTTTGACGAGGCAAACGTAGCCGACGATTCCGATATTTATATCAACGCTCACGGCACAAGCACACATCTTAATGATTTAACGGAAACACTTGCCATAAAATCCGCACTCGGCGACAAAGCGTACAGTGCAAGCATAAGCTCCACAAAATCAATGACAGGACATATGCTGGGTGCAACAGGCGCTATTGAGGCAATCGCCGCAGTGCTTGCAATAAGAGACGGAATTATTCCGCCGACAATAAACCTTGACGAGCCTGACGAGGGACTTGATCTTGACTACACGCCGAACAAGGCAAAGAAGCGCAGCATAAATGTTGCCGCATCAACAAATCTCGGTTTTGGCGGACACGATGCGTGCGTAGTATTCAAAAAGCTTTGATGAAAGGACTTTATTATGTTTGATGTTAATTATGACGAGGTAAAAAAGCTAATTTCTATCCTTGAAGAATCAGACCTTTCCGTGCTTGAACTTCAGACGGCTGACGGTCAGAAAATTCACCTTGAAAAGCCGTCGCAGGGCGTTCAGGCTTCCGCCGTACCGACATCGGTCCAGCAAACTGTTGTTTCTGCCGCTCCCGCCCCTGCTCCTCAGGCTTCTGCTAATGACAGCGAAAAATCAATAAAAGCTCCGATAGTCGGCGTATTCTACACAGCGCCGTCACCCGACAGCGAGCCTTTTGCACCCGTCGGCAAAAAGGTGAAAAAAGGCGATATTGTCTGCATTATCGAAGCTATGAAATGTATGAACGAAATTCAAGCAGAAGAGGACGGCGAGATTGCACAAGTGCTCGTAAATGACGGCGACCTTGTCGAATACGGTCAGCCGCTGTTCAAAATCAAATAACGGAGATTATTATGAATCAGGAAGAAATCAAAAAAATACTCCCCCACCGTGACAATATGCTTTTGGTGGAAGAATCCGAAAGCGTTGACGAAAACACAGCCAAGGGAAGATATACAATCAAAGGCGACGAATTCTTTTTGCAGGGACATTTTCCGGGCAATCCCGTTGTTCCGGGCGTTATCCTGTGCGAAATGATGGGACAGGCAAGCTGTGTTTTGCTTGCCGATAAAGTAAAAAACTGTACGCCTTATTTTACAAAAATGGACAAGGTCAAGTTCAAAAATCCCGTAAAGCCCGGCGATACGCTTGAAAGCGTATGCACGCTCACAAAAAATCGCGGAGCGTTTTATTTCATTGATGCAAAGGGCTATGTTGACGGTAAGCTGTGCGTAAGCGCAGAGCTTTCATTCGCCCTTGTCGAAAATAAATAACCACTATATTCAGCGAATTTGATTCGCTCCATGCGGAAGTGAAAAAATGTTTTCTAAAATTTTAATCGCCAACCGCGGCGAAATAGCGGTAAGAATAATCCGTGCGTGCCGTGAAATGGGCATAGCTACGGTTGCAATATATTCCGAAGCCGATAAAAACGCAATGCACGTTCAGCTTGCCGACGAAAGCTACTGCGTAGGCGGAAGCAGAGTAGCGGACAGCTACCTTAATATTCCGGCAATACTTACTGTTGCAATCGAAAGCGGAGCGCAGGCTATCCACCCCGGCTACGGCCTGCTGTCGGAAAACGCAAAGTTTGTATCTCTTTGCGAACAGTGCAACATAAACTTTATAGGCCCGACCTCTGAAATGATAAAAATGCTCGGCGATAAGGACAATGCGCGCAAAACCATGCGGAAAGCAGGCGTGCCCGTAACCCCCGGCTGTGATATAATCGAAGATCTTGAACAGGCAAAAGCCGAAGCAGAAAAGATTGGCTTTCCGTTGCTTATAAAGGCTCGTTCGGGTGGCGGCGGAAAGGGTATTCGCAAGGTTGATTTTGCGGAACAGTTTGAAGAGGCGTTTTTATCTGCTTCTGCCGAGGCAAAATCCGCATTCGGTGACGGCGCTTGCTATATGGAAAAGTTCATTCACCCCGTAAAGCACATAGAAATGCAGCTTCTTTGCGACAAATACAGCAACATAATCTGTCTTGGCGAGCGTGAATGTTCCGTTCAGCGCAAAAACCAAAAGATGATTGAAGAAAGTCCGAGCCCCGCACTTGACGAAAAAACCCGCAAGGCTATGATGATTGCGGCTGTAAAGGCGGCAAAGGCAGTAAACTATGTAAATGCAGGAACCGTTGAGTTCTTGCTTGACCGTGAAAACAACTTCTACTTTATGGAGATGAACACCCGACTCCAGGTCGAACACGGCGTTACGGAAATGGTAACGGGGCTTGATATAGTTCAGTGGCAGATACGAATAGCCGCAGGCGCAAAGCTGTCACGCACTCAGGACAGCATTTTTACACACGGTAACGTGATTGAATGTCGAATCAACGCCGAAAACCCGTCAAAGGGATTTCGCCCAAGCTGCGGCAGGATAAAAAGACTTCATACTCCGGGCGGCTCATTTGTGCGTTTTGATACGGCAATTTTTCAGGATTACTTCATTCCGCCGTACTATGATTCGATGATTGGAAAGCTTATCGTGCAGGCAAGAAGCCGTGCGGAAGCAATCAGAAAAATGAAAATGGCGCTTTCGGAGCTTACCATTGACGGAATTGACATCAACCGTGATCTGCTTGCCGAGATATTGTCGGATGAACAGTTTGTCAGCGGCGAATACACAACCGATTTTATGGCTGAATTTGAGAAAAAACATAAGAATTAACGTAAGATTATAATTCTCACTGAAATTCTGAAATGACACCTGCCGCCTAAGAGGCAGTGGCACTAAGATAATATACATCAAGGAAGACTGCATATGGATTTCTTTTCTTTTGTAAAACCGAAAAACGAGCTTGAATCACAACCCAATGAACAGCAGAATGTGCCGTTTGTTCCGGACGAAATGTGGATAAAATGCCCAAAATGCAACACGATGCTTCTCACCACAGATATGGAGGAGAATCTGCACGTCTGCACTATGTGCAATCACCATTTCAGGATTAACGCAAAGCAGAGAATAGAAATTCTTGCCGATGAAAACAGTTTTGTCGAATACGACAGCGATATGCAGTCGCACAATATTCTTGATTTTCCGGGCTACGACAAAAAGCTTGAAAAGGCAAGAAAAAGCGGCTCAAAAGAGTCAGTTATGTGCGGCGTATGTACTATGAACGGCATAAAGACCGTGCTCTGTGCAATGGACGCCGACTTTATGATTGGCAGTATGGGTACCGTTACGGGTGAAAAAATCACCCGTGCGTTTGAGTATGCAACAAAGAATTCGCTTCCGATAGTAGTCTGCACCCTTTCGGGCGGCGCAAGAATGCAGGAGGGAATTTTGTCGCTTATGCAAATGGCAAAAACCTCGGGTGCGGTAAAAAGACACAGCGACGCAGGACTTTTGTATATCACCGTTTTAACCGATCCCACAACGGGCGGTGTTACGGCTTCATTTGCAATGGAGGGCGATATTATCCTTGCCGAGCCTGACGCTTTGGTTGCATTCGCAGGTCCGAGGGTTATTGAACAGACAATGCGCCAAAAGCTTCCAAAGGATTTTCAGACCTCGGAATTTGTCTTGCAAAAAGGCTTTATTGATGCCGTTGTCAGCCGATCGGGACTTAAATCCACAATATCAAAACTGCTTAAAATGCACGGATACGGGGAGGCGCAGCAATGACGGCGTATGAAAAGGTTATGGCGGCAAGAGACAGCAAAAAGCTGACTGCCGTTGATTATATTACGCATATGTTTGGCGACAGCTTTTTTGAGCTGCACGGTGACCGCAGATTTTCGGACGACAAAGCGGTCATTGCAGGTCTTGCAATGCTGTACGACACGCCGATTACCGTAATCGGGCTTGAAAAAGGACGCAACACAAAGGAACGTATGGAGCGTAACTTCGGTCAGGCTCACCCGGAAGGCTACCGTAAGGCGCTCAGACTTATGAAGCAGGCTGAAAAGTTCAGACGTCCCGTGCTTTGCCTTGTTGATACAAGCGGAGCATACCCCGGTATCGGCGCTGAAGAGCGAGGTCAGGGACAGGCTATCGCCGAAAATATAATGGAGCTTATGACGCTCAAGACCCCCGTTCTAAGCATTATCATCGGCGAGGGCGGAAGCGGCGGAGCGCTTGCACTTGCCGTTGCTGACGAAGTATGGATGCTTGAAAACTCGGTTTATTCGGTAATTTCGCCTGAGGGCTGTGCTTCTATTCTTTGGAAAGACAGTTCAAAAGCACCGAATGCAGCCGAAGCGTTAAAAATGACCGCTCAAGATCTGTTTAACCTCGGAGTGATCGAACGTATCATACGTCAGCCGAATGCCGACGAACAGGCTATGTTTGAAAGCTTAAAGCGGCTTATTGCAAGGACGTTTGAAAAGAATCTTTCACTCACCGACAATGAGCTTACCGAAAAACGCTATAACCGTTTCCGCAAAATGGGAACAAATGACAGCAATTAATATTCAGCTTCCTATAAAAACTAAGACCACCCTTTGATGATATCGTTCTCAAAGGGTGGCTTTAAATTTTTCTTACTTTACTTAAAAAGCTCGGTTGAAGAAACATTTTCGGTATCGGCAACTGCGTCAATAGCCGGAACTTCGGTAGCGTCGTCATAGGTACTGACGTGAACGCCGCTCTGACTGCGGATACCGTTTGTACCGTCAACCCTCAGGGGGAAGATCTCGTTGTCAAGAACATTGTCAACAATCGGTGAGCTTTCGGCACTGTTTTGGCGTGACGGAAGTTCTATCGGAAACTGCTTGTCCTGCTTTCCCTGCTTTTCTGAATGTTTTTCCATAAAAATAACCACCTTTTCATTGAGGTGGTTATATTTTTTGCAAATTATAATGTTTTATACCGATTGCCAAATAAAAAATTCAATTTAAAATCACATACTGTCAGGGCAGGAAATGTTGAACATTGTCAGCACGTTTTTGATTACCGCTCTTGTGCAGTCGCAAAGTGCAAGTCTTGCCTGCATCAGTCTTTCGTCTTCGCCCTTAACACGGCAGGCATTGTAGAATTTATGGAACAGAGTCGCCGTTTTGGTGACATAGCGTGTGATTTTGGTCGGGTCGTAATCTTTTGCGGCGCTTATGATTTCGCCCGAATACAAGGCAAGATGTGAAATAAGCTCCTTTTCTTCCGGAGCGGTCAAAAGCGCAAGCTCGTCGTGCGTGCATTTGCGAGGAGTTATTCCGTCCTTTGCAAGCGCCTTGAATATACTGCATATCCTTGCGTGGGCATACTGAACGTAGTACACGGGATTTTGATTGTCCTGAGTTACGGCAAGGTCAAGGTCAAAGTCCATCTGGGTGTTCGCTTCTCTTGTGTTGAACAAAAATCTTGCGCTGTCAACAGGCACTTCTTCAAGCAGATCCCTAAGCTGAATAGCTTTGCCCGTACGTTTGCTCATTCTTACAAGCTCGCCGCCTTTAACCAGCTTTACAAGCTGCATAAGCACAACATTAAGCTTGCTTCCGTCGTAGCCGATAGCGTCCATTGCGCCTTTCATACGCATAACGTGACCGTGGTGGTCTGCGCCCCAAATGTCAATAAGAGTGGTAAAGCCTCTGTCAAATTTATTTTTGTGATATGCAATGTCTGCGGCAAAATACGTTGGATTGCCGTTTTGACGGATAAGCACATCGTCCTTTAACTCAAGGTTGTCAATATATTTCTGAGTTTTGCCCTCTTTAAGCAATTTTTGGGTGAGCACTTCTTTGTTTTTGTACCAGACAGCTCCCTCTTTTTCATAGGTAAGTCCCTTTGAGGTCAAAATGTCGATAACCTCTTTTACCGCTCCGCTTTTATGAAGCTCGCTTTCAAAAAACCACTTGTCATAGGTTATTTTGTATGCCGCCATATCCTCCTGCATCTTCTTGATGTTTTTTGGCAAAGCGTAGCCGACAAGCGCATTTTTGCGTTCTTCGCTTGAAAGGTCAAGCAATTTATCACCGTAGAGGTCCTTATATTCATTTGCAAGGTCGGTTATGTCTGCGCCCTGATAGCCGTCCTCGGGGAACTCTATTTCATCGCCCTTAAAAATCTGTAAATAGCGTGCTTCAAGCGAACAGCCGAATTTTTCAATCTGATTGCCTGCGTCATTAACATAAAACTCTCTGTATGCGTTATAGCCTGCCTTATCAAGTACGGCGGCAAGGCAGTCGCCGAGTGCGCCGCCCCTTGCGTTGCCCATATGCATCGGGCCTGTGGGATTTGCCGAAACAAATTCCACCATTACGTTTTCGCCTTTGCCGAAGTCGGAGCTTCCGTAATTTTCAGGATTGTCAAGTATTTCTTCTACTACGCCCGAATAAAAATCCGTTCCGAGGAAAAAGTTAATAAATCCCGGACCTGCCGTTTCAAAATGTCTGCACATCGTGCCTGTCAGGTCAAGG